>VOFD01002787.1_pt1 | contig 23867 bp, 28 predicted proteins | sample 5384101 | NCBI WGS metagenome assembly VOFD01 (sample SAMN12384723, study PRJNA508395) | human gut metagenome | isolation source: healthy gut C | host: Homo sapiens
TGTCGGCTGAGGGCAATGCCCGTCGCTTCCTCCGACAGCCCCTGACAATAAGGCGGCGCGGTGTCGAAATAGTTCACGCCGTGCGCCAGCGCATAGTCCACCAGCCGGTTCACCTCTTCTTGGTCCACCACCTGCCCCTCGCCGTCGGGATTGGGCATCATCGGCCAGCGCATACAGCCGTAGCCGAGCAGCGACACACGGTCACCCGTCAGCGTCCGGTAGGTCATCTCTCCGCCGGGTTCGCCTGCATTGGCTGATGTTAATGAGCCTTGCCTATCACCACAAGCCGCCAACCCCGCGGTTGCCATTCCAGCCGCTCCCGCTATCTTGAAGAAGTCGCGGCGGGAGATTGTTCTGTTGTTTTTGTTCTCCATATATCTGCATTTTGTAATTACAATTTATTTCTTGCCTTATCTGGGCCTCCGACAGCCCTTGCGGAAAATTATAAGCACCGTCCGAGGGCGATGAAAGCACTTGCGGAAAATTTCAAGCGTTGTCGCCAGCGACGACAGTGCTTGCAGAAAATTATAAGTGCTGTCGACGGGCGACAATGGTGCTTGCGGAAGATTTTTAGCCTTGCCAACTATCCTGAGATGAGTCCGGAACTTATCCTACATCAGTCCGGATGTGATGTAGGATGAAGTCCGGACTGATGGTACATCAAGTCCGACCTCATCTTATATCTCCCTGTGCACCTCGTGCCCTTCCACGTAAATCGCGCTGAACGGACGTGCCGGACAAAGGTTCTCGCAAGCCCCGCAGCCGATACAACGCTCCACGTTGATGGCCGGAATCTTGGGCGAATCGGGATTGGCGGCATCCGAGGGTATCATCAGTATGGCTCCCGTCGGACAATGGCGGGCACAGTTGCCGCAGTCCACGCCGTCGGTCAGCGGCACACAATTCTCCTTGACCCATACGGCGTGTCCTATCTGCGTGGCGGATTTCTCCGCTGCGGTTATCGGGCGTATAGCTCCGGCAGGACAGACTTCGCTGCACTTCGTACATTCCGGTCGGCAGTAGCCACGCTCATAACCCATTTCTGGCTGCATCAGCTTCGTCAGGTCGGTGGACGGGCGAAGTACCCCGTTGGGGCATACCGACACGCAGAGCTGGCAGGCGGTGCAATGCCGGGCGAAGTCGCGTGCGCTCAATGCCCCGGTGGCACTATCGGGGTCTTGCGGTCGGGGATTTTCTTGCTCTCGATAATCGCCAAGCCTCCGTCCACTTTCTTTTCCTGTGCCTTTAACGCGGCAGTTGTGGCAACCAAAGCCGTGGCGGTCAGAAACGAGCGGCGGGCATCGTTGATTTGCTCTGCTGAAATTTTAGATTCAACAGCTTTCGGTTGTGCGGCTTCCTTTGCCGGATGCTTGTAGCTGATGGCTCCCTTATGGCATTTTCCGATGCAATCCATACAAGCCACGCAACGGCTGTAATCAATCCGATGGTTGGCGATGTCGATACAAGCCGCCTTGCAATTCCGGGCACACAGTTTGCAGTTTACGCATTTGTCCTTGTCAATCACCGGCTTCAACCACGAGAAACGGGCAAGGAACCCCAGCACCGTACCTACCGGACAGATAGTATTGCAGTAAGTCCGTCCGTTCCGCCACGCCAATACTCCTATTATAATAAAGGAGAGCAAAGCGATAAAGAAGGTCGGCAGGCTTTTCAGCCACACCTCCGTTTCATAGAAGGCGTAACTGTCGGCTCGCTCCGCAAAATAAGCGAGCAGGTTGTTCCCCAGCCGTATATCGGGGCGAACAGGTTGCCGGCTATCCGCCCGTATGAACTGTACGGCGCGAGCAATGCCACTAATGAGCCAATCCCGGCTATCATTGCAATGATGAAGACCGCCAGCACACTATACCGCAACCACGATTTGGCGGGAGAATAGCCGTAACGGTTTCTTTTTCTGTTTCTTGCCCACCCAAGCTATGATGTCCTGCATCACGCCTAATGGACAAATGATTGAGCAGTACACCCGTCCGAAGGCAAGTGTCAGCAGCACGAGGAACACGACGACTCCCACATTCAGCGCCAGCACCGCAGGCAGGAACTGTATTTTGGCCGTCCAGCCCAACCAAGCGTGCAGCGTCCCCGTGAAGTCGAGGAAGAACAGCGTGACGGCGGTGAAGAACAGGATGGCAAGCGTCAGTCTGATTTTTGCGTAACATACTTCTCAACTGTTTTTATGGAATTTATATCGTAACCAAACCACCCCGTCCTCCATCTCTTTCACAGATAGCAGTTCAAGCGACTGCCCTTGCGAGGGATTTCCTTTGCCAATATAATGGAAGATGGATGTGGAGCCTGCTGAACCGTCGATGCCCGGATATATGACAAGGCTCAACTCGTCTATCAGTCCGGCTTGCAGGAACGCACCGTCTATGATGCCTCCGCCTTGCAGCGAGAGTGATTCTACGCCAAAGGTCTCCGCCAATGTATGCATCGCCGTGCGGAGGTCATCGCCTTTTGATCCGGCAAACAGATAGGAGATTCCTTTCTTCTGAAGATACTCCAAATAGAACGCAGGAGCCGTTTCAGGCAGGATGCAGACGATGTTGTCGCCCCTTACGGTAGCGGATTCATAGAGAATGTCCGCATACGGGTCGGCTACCACAAAGAGACGGGTTGAAGTGCGCTCGGCAATAAACGGTGCAGGATGAGCTAACGGCGTGGTGTCCTGCGTATGAAATTTCTTTGGGAAATAGCCTTCACACAACGTGTTCTTGCCGAACATCCAAACGTCGGTATTTAGTTGGCGACCGATGGCGGCATAGATGCCCATCAGTTCGCCTTTGCTCTTCCCATTATATGGTTCCGTCCAGCGGTCAGTCAGCAGCCGACCATCCACGGAACCCATTACGTGACAAATAATTTGCGGGTACATATCGTTATCAATTTAGTTTATAATCCGGGGTCAATAGATAGTGCTCAGGTTGGCATCCGAATACCTGCCGATATAAAAGAGCCAACAGGCGTGGCTGATAGAAGCCGAACTCTCCGGCAACCTGTTCCAACGGACAGCCTTCCTTGTGGACACGCTTTTTGATGTACTCCATCATTCTGATGCGTATATATTCGGCAAGCGTTTTCCCGGTTTCTGCCCGTACAAAGTCGTTCAAGTACGCAGGTGAAAGGGAGGACAAAGCGGATTCTACCTTACTTATACCGCCTTCCACAGACTTTTGTCCGCTTAAAGAAAAATATTGGGAAAGCGTTTTGTCCAGCTTCTCCATATATTCCCCGTCAATGTCGGTGCGGCAGGCAAATTGCCGTTCATAGAAACGAACGCAGTAGTCCAACAGCAGTTCCAGCCCGGCAGATACAAGGCGCAGGCTGTGGCGGTCAATATCGCGCCGCAGTTCCTCGTGGAGATGTTCCAGACGGTCTTGCACGATGCGCTTCTCTTGCAAGGAAAGGTGCAAAGACTCGTTCTCCCGGTAATCGAAGAACGTATAGTCGGTTTTCTTGAACACAAGGCTTTTGGTGCTGAACAGCTCCGGGTGGAACAAAATACCGGATATGCTTCCGTCCACGGCATCCTCCCGGCTGATGCACACGATGTCGCCCGGCTTCGTAAATACCAGCGTGCCATATTGGAAATCGGCGCACTTTCTGCCATAACGCGCTTCGCCGCATCGTGTCTGGACAAAGCGGATGGCGTAGAAGTTGCCCGTAAAGCATAATGTGCCGTCGTCCTCCAAGCGTGCCGGGTCGATGACGGCCACTTCCGGGTGCAACGTCGGCTGCCGCATCTGTTTGTTAAACTCGTCTATGGTAAATGTCCGTATATCGTTCATTACTATTTGTTTTATGTCTTGATACAAAAATACCGCTTCCGCCGTGGCGCGTCCATACACAGATTACGGATTGAAGCACCAATTTCGACGAAAGCGGCAAGAGAGCTTTACTAAAGGTCAGACCTTTGGCTACCTCACCTCGGACTTGAGGGTATCTCATGTCCGACCTGAGCCTACCTCATGTCCGGGATGAGATAAGTTCATTACAGATGTTTTCCAAAGAACTCTGTCAGCTTGCCTACCGCCTTTTCCACGTGCTCCGGCACCCAATACGTCTGGATGTGTCTTGCGCCGGGGATGAGATACAGTTCCTTGTTGTCCGTCCCCGTGGCTTTGCTGAAACATTGTTCAGTCATATAGAACGTATCGGCATTGCTGCCCGCCATCATCAGGAGTGGTTGGTTGATGAGGTACATCCCTCGCTGGCATCAAACGCCATCAAATCCACTAAACTGCTCTTGGTATAGCGGAAAGTGGAGCCGGGATGCGCGTGCGTTTGGAGGTAATACTTGTAGCCGTCACGATAGAGGTCAAAAGGGAGCTGCTTCGCCTGCTCCGGCGAAATGCCGCTCATATCACCCACATATTCCGGTGCTTCGCCATTGGCTTCTTTCTGACGGGCGGCACAGGCATCGGCAAGACGCTCCTGCACATCGCCCATCTGCGAATCAAGAAATCCGTTGCGCCGCACCAGTCCAGAGTTGAACATACTGAGCGTGGCCACTGCCTTGAAGCGTTTGTCCGTCTGCGCGGCTTTCAACGTATAACCGCCTCCGCCACAGATGCCGAGTATGCCGATGCGTTTTGCGTCCACTCCGGGATATTGCGCCAAGATGTCGGCGGCACGGTGTATGTCCTCAATGCGGTTGGCAGGCTTGTCCACGTTGCGCGGCTCTCCCTCGCTTCCGCCCTGATAGGCTGCATCAAAGGCAAGGCAGATGTAGCCCTGCTCTGCCATCCGTTGGCTGTACAGACCTGCCACCTGCTCCTTACAGCCTCCGTTGGGATGCGCCACGACAAGAGCGGGATAGGTTTTCGCCGTATCATAACCGGCAGGCGTATAAACATTGGCAACTATCTTCAATCCGTCAAGGTCGTAGGTAATGCGGTGGATGTTTACCTTGCCCGGCTCGTTTTTGTAATGGCTCCGTTAAAATCTATTCATATTCATAATAATTTATTGTCGTTGGGGCTTAGGATAGTAGAAAAGTCACACCGAAGCAAATGCTTGCTTAGTCTGAAATTGCGACCGATGCGCCTGTCAGCATCAAAGCGGCGGCACCGCACAGGACATTGTCTTGAATATATTTTTCATTATCATTACATTCTAGAACCGGGAAAGTTATTACATACACTCTTTCAACACCTCAAACAATTCATCCCGTGTGAACTGCTTGCAACATCCCGGCATCAGCAGGCAGGTGTCGGCAGCAGCACGAAGCACGCTCTCGTCTGTAATGCCCAACTCGCTCCAACGGGTAGGTAGGCCTATTTCCTTAATGAAGGCTTCGAGCGCATCGATGCCAAGGGCGGCGGTCTGTTCTACGATATCGCCTTTCACATTCCACACCCGTTCTGCCATACGCGCCAGCTTCTCCTTGCCTTCATTCAGCAAGTGACGGTAGAGCGAGGGATGGATGACTGCCAATGCCCGACCGTGGTTGCAGTCGGTGTAAGCACCCACGGCATGTTCCAGCATATGGCATTGGAAGTCGGTCTGCTTGCCCAACTTCAGCAGGCCGTTTTCGGCAAGGGCAGAGTCCCACATCAGTTCGCCACGGGCAAAGTCGTTGTCCGGGTCGGCTATCAGGGTACGGAGGTTCTTGATGACGTTGCGCATCACCGCCTCGTTGATTTCATCAGAGAGGTTGTCCGTCTGCGGCTTGCCCATATAGGTTTCCATACAGTGGCTCAATGTGTCGAATGCGCCGCTGATGACTTGTCCCATCGGAAGGGTTTTCGTCAAGTCGCTGTCCAAGACGGCGAAGTTGTGGTAAGCCCCAACCAGCGGCTGTTTCAGCTTCTTTTCGGTGTGGGTGATGACCGCCCCGTTGTTCTGATCGGCTCCGGTTCCAGATGCCGTGACGACAGCGCCCATCGGCACGAACTCCGTAGGATATTGATGCTTTGCGTACTGCATCTCCCAGATGTCCTCATTTAGTTTCGCTTGTGCAGACACTATCTTGCAGCAGTCGATGACCGACCCTCCGCCCACGGCAAGGATGAAGTCTATGCCCTGCTCGCGCACAATCCTTGCGCCTTCCTGTACTTTGGCGTATGTCGGATTGGGCATAATGCCTCCGAAGTCCGTCACATTCTTGCCGCATTCGTGCAGCCAATCCATCATCTTGTCATACAATCCCGTGCGTTTCAACGATCCGCCGCCGTAGGCCAGCAGCACGTTCTTGCCTACACGGTTCATTTCTTCTTTGATGGCGCTCTCGGCGCACCCCTTGCCAAAGTGTTGGCGGACGGGGTATTGATAAGTGAAGTTGTTCATAATCATTATGTATTTATCTGAGCACAAAGGTACGCCGGATGCCATTCACTGTCCATACACAGATTACAGATTAAAGCACCAATATTAACGAAGAAAGCCCCTACGAACCAGATAACGGTTCGCAGAGGCTAATCCTAATTTTTTATCCGACAAATCAGAGCGACGGCTTTTCCTCATCCTCCTTCTTCGCCCGCGTAGTGCGTGCTTTTGAGATAGCTTTCTGACGCTCAATCATCGTGTTCACGTGGTCGATGAAAGTAGCATATTCCGCATCACCATTTATCATTGCCAACGCATTGACGGTATCAACCAATGAACGGTAAGCGGCTTCTGCGGCGGTGCGGGTTTCCTTCACGATACCCACCTGACGGGCAGCGTCGGCTTCCGTGCGCTGGGCGGCTGCGGCGAGGAAGGCATCTTCTTTCGTTTTTAAATCCGTAATCCATACATCAAGATTCAACGCGGTGCGCTTGCTTGAATCAAGAGCTTCCAAGTCCTGCAACAGATTGTGTAATACACCGCTTTCCTCGGTCTGCGCCAGCTTCGTGGGGTCGCCATACTTGTCGAACAATGATTTCGCTTCGGCGGCATTGGCGGCTACTTCGGCGGTCGGATGGGCGCACATCGCCGTCACATAATTGTTCGCACCACGCCAAGATGCGTCACGGGCATCATCCGTCGCGGTCGCCGTGGCGGTGGCGGGATTCGTGGAGGATGCCTTCAACGCATCGTCGAAAGCATCGACAGCGGTGGTGAAATCGTTAACCTTTGCCTCCAACACGGGATTCGTAGCGGACAGCTGGCTTATCTCGCTTGGGGTTCCTGTCTCCTCGCCGATAGGCAGGTTCGCCGTTTCCGCCACGACCTGTTTCTGATAGCCGAACGACTCCTCGGTGCGAAGTTGCTTGATGTTTAATGTGAGAATCTTTTTCATATCCGTGATATTTTAGAATTTCTGTAACAAATGTAGCTACATCTTTCCGGCGAGCCAAGTTCAGAGCGGGGAAAGTTCCAATCCGTCCCGATTTTGCCTTTCCCCAGCGGGGAAAGTGCTTATCCTGCAGGATTGGCATCGTCCCCGCCGGGGAAAGCGGTTATCCTGTAGGATTGATGCTGTCCCCGCAGGGAAAAGTGGTTATCCGGCAGGATTTGTGTTGTCCCCGCTGGGGAGGGCGGTTGTCGGCGCGGATTGCAGAAATTTTGACGTGGGCAGGCGGTCCTGGAGATTGGATGATTAATTTATATAAGGCAGATATTCGTTTGGAACGGGGATGTGGAAACGGTAGCACAGGGCAAGCACGTCTTTGACATCGTTTTCATCGAAAACGTATCCTGTATGGAAAGCGACCTGCGCCTGCGGAGGAATGCACGATACTTTCTTTCTGCCGATACAGCCTTCTCCATTGAACGTGTCCGCCGGATAAATTGCTCCTTCAAAAACAATCTTCCGTTCCGAAGTATATGTAAACAAATGCAAGTCCACCGTCCGCCCATCCGCATCTGCGAAAACGATGTGCTGCGGAGTGGAATATGTTTCTGTCCGTTCCTTAAATCCCTGTTGATGTAAAGCATGAATGAAACGCACTGCCTGCCTTTCCTCCACAAACAAGTCAATGTCTTGAGTCAGTTCTGCGATGCGTGCCAATGTCTCGTCACGGTAGGTTGATGCGTAGGTGCAGAACGGAACGACAGTCTTTCCTGCAAAATCATAGCTCTCGGCGAAAGTGCAGATTATCATGGGTGTGGTGTGCCACCATACGGGACAACCGATAAAGATAGTGTCGTATGCCGCCCACGCTTCTTCATCAATTGAGCTGCTTATGGCAGGACGGGCATCGCTGTCCCGTTCTTCCAATGCCACTTCGGTGCATTCGGTATAATCTTCGGGATAAGGCGTGACTGGCTCTATACGCAACAGGTCAGCTCCGGTTTGTTCGACAATCTGCTGTGCCATCCGCTGTGTGGTTCCTCCCCAACTGAAATAGGCCACAAGGATGTTGCTGTCTCCCGAAGGTGTGTCCGGGTCGTTAGGACCTTCAGGTTCGTCTGAATCATCAGAGTTGTCATTCGGGTCATCTGGTGTGCTGGGCTGTTCTGTTCCCGGTTCTTCCGTCACGGGGTTATCGTCCTCGCAGGCGTTGAAAGTGAAGGCGGCAAGCGCCATCAACAGGTAAACAAAATACTTTTTCATCGTTCCTATAATTTATCGGTTATTACTCTCCTTATAGCTATTGTATTCCTCGTCCGTTACCGGCTCCATCCACGTCACGCCGCCTTTGTCCAGCTGTGTGCCGATGGCTATATGTGTAAATTCGCTGTCGGGAGCCGCTCCGTGCCAATGGATGACATCAGGGGCAATCTTCACCACATCGCCGGGCAGAAGCAGCTGGATGGGTTTGCCTTTCTCCTGATAATAGCCTTTGCCGGAAGTGCAGAGCAAGAGCTGTCCTCCCTTGTGGCTATGCCAACTGTTGCGGCATCCGGGTGCGAAGGTCACGTTGGACACTGTGCAGCCGAAACCGTCCTGCGGAGTGACATAGCCTTGCAGCCAGGCCTTGCCCGTAAAATTCGGATTATCTGGCATCAGCGTACCGCGTGCGAACGGGTCGTCATCGTCCAGCCCATTCACTAAGGTTGTCATTTGCCTAAGCTGCCCCTCGGTAATGCCTTGACGCAGGCAGATGGCAGAATGTGACTTCAACATCGGTTCTACTCCCTCGCCCATTGCGGTAAGGATGGACACGGTGGCCAGTTCGCGCTCCTGCCACGTAAGCAAGTCACGCTCGAAGATGTCGCAGAACAGGTGTTCCTTCAGGTATTGTTCAATGATGGGGGCAAAGGCGGCATAACCAGTCTTGGGCGCATCAGCTGGTGCTGCCACTCAACTTTTCAAGCAATTCCGCTCCACGGGTGTACTTCTCCCGTTTGTCGGTTATGGCTGATGCCTCGCGGCCTACGGTATCGGTAATGCCTTGTGCCTTGCGGCTGTCCAATACTTCCATAAAGGTTTGCAGGGCACGCAGGCTGCGGGGAAATCCGCAATAGGCGTAGGCGTGTACCAATACTTCCTTGATTTCATTTACCGTCATCCCATTGTCCAATCCACGGGAAAGGGATGTTTTCAGATTATTCAAGTCTCCCCGCGCCGTGGCCGAAGCGATGAGTACGATGTTCTGCTGGCGCATGTCCAGCGTGTCCGTTTGCTGTGCCTGTGCCGTCTGGCAGAGGGCAAGCAAAAGAAGTGTCAGGGATAAGATAGCTGTCTTCATCAATCCTTCTGTTTTAATTATTATTCTGTGTGCAAAGTTACGCCGTAAGCCATCGCCCGTCCATACACAGATTACAGAAGGAAGCACCAATATCAACGAATGTATTTCGAGCATACCTCATACGGCGTATAAGGGTATCTCTAACGGCGTATGAGGCGGTCTCATACGCCGTATATGCTCAAAAAAAAAAGCATCCTCGAAATTCTCATTCCGAAGATGCTCTACGTTTATATGTTATGAGACTAAGAAGAGTAGTTAGTCAAGACTTTTCTCTTTCAACCAAGCAGACAATAAGTCGGCAAGCTGCACATTGTTCTTTTCTGCAAACAAGAAGTGCGAGTTGCCTTTGATGCCCTCGTCCGGCAGGTGTACCACCGTGGCATCGCCACCGTGGCGATTAATGCAATCGGCAAACAGGCGTGCCATTTGGAGACGGACACGCCAACTGTCCATCGCCCAATTATCGCTCGGCTTGTCGGAAATGTAATCTCCATAATAAATGATGATGGGGAAACGGGTCAGTTTCTCGAAGTCGGACAAGGGAATGGATGTCGCACTCAATGCCCGAACGGGCTGATGGTCTGTAACGGTTCGGGAGTTTCACCTTCGGGAAAGACAAAACCGCTGCCCGGTTCATAGGAGACAATGGCACGTACCTTGTCACTTTTGATGGCAGTATGCCAACCCGGTCCGCCGCCTTGTGAGTGGGTGACGAGGATGCCACCGCCAATCTTGTCCATCAATGCGGCCACATCGGTAGCTATTAACTGTTCATCGTATGCCCCCGTGTTGGGTGTGATTTGGCGGAAGAACTGCTCTAAAGCCTCCTTCGACTGTGGAAACTGGCTGCCGTCATAATATTCCGGCCAAACGCCCATACGGAAGTTCTCAAACCAGAACTGGTCATCGGGCGTGGCTTTGATGGCTTCATCCACCGTGCTGCGTCCGGCACGTCCACGGCGTGGCTGGTCTATCAGGTAGGCGCTGAAACCCCGGCGCAAGAAAAAGGGTGGAGAAACCTTCACGCCCGTCGGGTGTGCTTTCCCAAGTCTTTTGCAGACTGTCCGGCCCCGTGTAGAAATACAAGCGGATTCTTGCGGGCATTTGCCGGAATCTGGTAAGACACGTAGGCATGGTCGCCGTGCAGGGTCTGCCCGTCAGCTTTCAAAGGCTGGTGCGTATCGTAAGTACCCGGCTGTGTCTTTACCGATCCGCCAATCAAGAAACTGCCTTGCTCGCGGATGGCAAGGATGCTGTCATTGCCCATATCTGTATTTGATTGGGATGATGTTTGTCCACAAGCAGCACACAAAGCTGCTAACATGGTAAAAAAAATAAGAATTTAATCTGTCGCATATTTTTTGCTTTTTACAGGTGAACCGCTAAACACGTCGCTCATGCGCATCGCATCAAGGGCAGCGTCTATGTTCTTTATTTCTTCGGCTGACAGTTGAACGTCCTCTGCTCCGATATTCTCCTTCAACCGATACAACTTACGGGTGCCGGGAATAGGAACTATCCACGGTTTTTACACATCATCCATGCAAAGGGCGATTTGTGCGGGCGTGGCGTGTTTCAACTCTGCTAACTTTTCAAGAAAAGAAAACAGTGTTTTGTTCAGCCCGAAACTTTCTTTCTGGAACTGAGGCATGGAGGCACGGTAGTCTGTAACTACATCGAAATGGCCATTTACCGTATAGCATGTCGAAAGCAAGCCGTTGGCAAGTGGGGAGAACGCCACGAATCCGATGCCCAGTTCTTCAACAACAGGGGAAAAGGGACTCGTTCCATCGTGCCATCATCGAATAGCGGTTTTGTATGGCAGTCACGGGGCATACGCTGTGTGCCCGGCGCAGATATTCCACACTTGCTTCCGAAAGCCCCCAATGGAGAATCTTGCCCTCTTTAATCAAGTCGGCCATCACAGATGCCACTGTTTCCGGTTCCACTTGCGGGTCGGTGCGATGTTGGTAGTAGAGGTCGATATGGTCAGTCTGCAACCTACGTAGGGAGCCTTCGACCGAACGGCGTATTGTTTCGGGACGCGAGTCCGTAATGACAACATGTGTGCCGGGTGCGTCCAGATTCTCGAACGAAATGCCGAATTTTGTCGCAAGAACAATCTTGTCCCTGAAAGGCTTGAGAGCTTTTTCCCAACAAATCCTCATTGTCATGGGGATTATCGGCAGTACCGTAAGATTCTGCCGTATCAAAAAAGGTATAACCCATATCTACTGCATTGGCAAGCAGTTCGGTCATCTCCCGTCTGTCTGCCGGTGCACCGTAAGCGTGGCTCATGCCCATGCATCCTAAGCCAACGGCTGAAACGCGAAGGCCGCTGTTTCCTAAGTTTCTGTATTTCATGCGATATTTATTGTTTTAATATTAAGTTATTTCATTTTTTTCTAATCTTGCATCTTGCTTTCCTTTGGCCCATAGTTGCCACGAGTTTACGATGTTCTGCCACACGATATAACAGCTCGGAGCCACAGAAATGACCGGAGTAAGGTACGTATATGACACCCAGATGGCAAGTATCGTGTTCTTCTGTCCGAAGCCTTGGCCGCAGCTGATATAGTCGTTGCAATGTTTACCCACGAACTTTCCGATGCCAAACTGCCAGACACACGCTGCCAATGCAGATAGACCCAGCATCCACATCACGTGCGGGTCAAAATGGCTGTTCACTACCGAACGAAGCGTAAGCCCGATGGCTATTATCAACGAAACGCCCCACAGGTAAAATGCAAGGCTTCCACACAGCCGCACGATTACAGCATGTACTTTCGGCAGGAATTCTCTTAATGCCCACGCTGCAAGGAACGGGGTAATGAGCAACGGAAACACGCGCCGAAGGATGAGCAGAAACTGATGTCCGAATGAACCTGCCGACTGCATCTCTACAAGCGGAAATACTGCCGGAATCATCACCGCCGCCACAATATTGCTGATAATCGTGTAGGTTGTCAAAGTAGTCTCGTTTCCTCCAAGCCGTCCGGCAATGACAGCAGCAGCCGTGCCGGTGGGAACAATCAAGCAGACCAATGCTCCTTTGTGCAACTATGTTATACTTGAAGTCTGGGAAACAGTGGATAGGTAACGCCACCGCCAGACTACATATCAACTGCAGCGTTATCATGATAAGATGCCACCTGCAAATCCTCATTTCACGCGGATTGACCTTGCAGAAGGTAGTGAACAATTGAATGAATACCATCAATGGCAGAATGTAATCATTCGCTCCTTTCGCCAGCACTTTCAACGGACTGAGCCACGGGATGTAATGAAACATCAGGTAAATGCAGACACCAACGAACATACCAAGCGGAAGCGTCCACATCTTGAAGAAACTGATGATTCTTTCTTTCATATCAAGCATCTTTTTTTACGTCTAATCCTCCAAACACATCGCTCATCTCCATTCTGTCCAGCGCTTCATCAACAGCCTGGACTTCTTCCTGTGTAAACACGATGTCTGTTGCTCCAGCATTCTCTTTCAGACGGACAAGCTTTCGTGTGCCGGGAATGGAAACTATCCAAGGTTTCTTGCAGAGCATCCATGCAAGGGAAACCTGCGCAGGCGTGGCATGGTGCGTGTCTGCAAGGTGGTTGAGGAGGGCGAACAGCGGACGGTTCTTCTCGAAGCTCTCTGCTGAAAACTGGGGACATAGTGCTGCGAAAGTCGGTCTTGGAATCGAACTGTGTTTGTGCGTTGTAACACTCGCTCAGCACACCGTTGGCAAGGGGTGAGAAGGCGACGAAGCCAATGCCCAGCTCTTCGAGCGTAGGAACAGTGCCTCGTGCCATCGTGCCATTATCGAATAACGGTTCTGCACGGCGGTGACGGGGCAAACTTTGTGCGCCCGCCTTAGGTAGTCTTCACCAGCCTCGGAGATGCCCCAATGGAGAATCTTCCCCTCCCGAATAAGTTCCGTCATGGTTCCGGCTACGGTTTCCGGCTCCACATGAGGGTCAATGCGGTGCTGCCAATAGAGGTCGATATGATCAGTCTGTAACCGGTGTAACGAACCTTCCACTTCACGGCGGATAGCCTTGGGTGAAGAATCTGCCAAAACCGGCCATGGCCAAGGTACGGAGCGGTTCATAGTGATGCCGAACTTGGTGGCAAGCACTATCTTGTCACGGTAGGGGTTTTAACGCCTGTCCTACGAGATGCTCGTTGTCATGCGGATCAGCCTGCGTACCATAACTGGCAGCAGTGTCGAAGAAAGTGTAGCCCATATCCACTGCCTGTGCCAGCAATTCCGTCATTTTTTTTGTCAGCGGTCGCACCATAGGTATGGCTCATTCCCATGCAGCCTAAACCCACAGCAGAAACGTGGAGGCCGCTTTTCCCCAATTCTCTGTATTTCATATGTCAAACTCCTTTTCCTAATTCAAATGCCTGTTGCATAAATGCCGTTCCTTTCACACTGCCTTTCCGTCCCAGACCGATGGCTTTTATCATACCCCGTTCAGTAGGATTGGGCAGGCACATCACAAAACCACGAAATCCCATAATGGCAAAATCAGCGGTACTCTCGGCATTATCCGCACAAGCGGTGATGTAATAAAATTCCTTATCCTTCAAATCCATGAAATGTGAGTAGGTGCGGTCGATAAGCGTCTTCATCTGTCCGTTGATATTCATAAAGTAAACAGGACTTGCCAGTACGATAATATCGGCATCCAGCATCTTACGGACTATCATCGGTGCATCGTCCGTAGCTACATCAGCACTGTCGCCTACATGACGCTCATCTGCCTCTTGAAAGGACCTAATATCATAATCTCCTAAGAAAATCTTTTTTTTTTCCACTTGTGCTCCTGCTTCCTTTGCGCCACGGGCAAACTCATCGCAGAGCAGATCGGTATTGCCTTTGCGTCGAGGACTGGCAGAGATGACCAGCACATACTTGTGTGCCTTCTTGATGGTGGAGGTATCTGAGTAGTGAATGCCATAATGGTTCTCTTCGGCTTTTGCCATTTGCTTTTTGTCGTTTCCACAGGATGTAATCAGCCCTACAAGACTGATGCAAACAATGTATAAAAACTTTTTCATCTTTCTTCGTATATGGTTAGATAAAACGAACTTCACCGTTCACATTTAGACGGTGAAACTTTTTGATAAATAACGTAATCTGGAATCAGCTTTTCTATACTATATTCATAATCAATGATGTATTGTTAATTCTCTGTGGCAAAATTACTCCTTGACAGTCTTACCGTCTATACACATATTACGGATTAGAACACCAATATCAACGATAGAAAAGCATCCCCAAATCAAGGATGCTTTTTGATAACAGAAAGGAATTATGTGTTATAACTTTGCTCCCCAAACCATTTTTTCCACATCTTCCAGCGTGGCGTTGAAAAACGCTTTTTCCTTGTTGAGCGAGCGCATCTGCTGCATCTCCTCATCGGTCAGTTGGAAATCAAAGATTTGGATGTTTTCTTTGATGTAATCAGGATTCGTAGCACCGGGAATGACGGAGAAGCCCTCCTGAATATGCCAGCGCAGTATGACCTGTGCCGGACTCTTGCCGTGGGCAGATGCAATCTTCTTTATCACGGGGTCTTTCAGCAGTGCACCGTTACTCATCGCGCCACCCAAAGGGAACCAACATTCCATCTGTATGCCAGCGGCGGCAGCTTTTTACGCATCTTCAAGCGTTGAGCGTAAAGGGTGACACTCTATCTGGAGTACGGCAGGCTTGATAGTGGCACTATCAATAATAGCATTCCATACTTCATCGTTGGCATCGAAATTGCTGATACCGAGTGCACGAACCTTACCTATTTTTACAGCCTTTTCCATATCCTTCCATGCTCCTACGAAGTCACCAACGGGCTGGTGGACGTAGAGCAGATCAATGTAATCCAACTGCATCCGTTCCAGCATCTCGTCAATGGCTTTCATCGTCTTGCCCTCGCCGTACTGACAGCCTGACCAACGCCTTCCTCGTCTTGGTAAGCGTGTGCCGTATCTATGTGGCGATAGCCTGCCTTCAATGCGGTAAGACATGATTGCTTACAGATTTCATTGAACCTTGCAGGAATGTTCCCAATCCGAAACGGGGCATTTGTACACCATTGTTTAATGTCACCAGCGGTACGCCGGCCGTGGTGGTTTTCTCTTGTGCGTTCAGGACGCATATGCTGCCACAGATAAGCAATGCGGACAGCAAAACTTTCTTGAGTGTATTCATTTTAATTTGATTATAGTCGTTTTTCATTGTCTGTTCGATTCCTTGATGCTCCACAAGGACACATGCTCGTTGCGGAAACGGGCATCAGGGGTTTCTTTCGCCGTGCGCAAGTACCGGATAGCCGGAATCTTTAGCAAAGACAATGGCTTTCTGCGGACAGTTTTGGATGCAGGCGAAGCAGAAGTCGCAGTCACCCTCCGTCTTCACGCCTTGCGAAGTCAGTTCATAATTGCCCCGCGGACATACTTCTGTGCAAACTCCACACCCGATGCAACTTTTTTCTTGAATGACAAAACATCTTTTCGCTGCGCAAGAGGTAGCCTTCTTCCATGTTTAAGCCACGGAATGCAAGGAAGGCGCGGAATGGTTCGAAGTCGGTAGATTCCGAAGGCTCTATCCAACGCTTCCGCTCTTTCAAGTCGCTTTGGATTCGGGCGAGGCTTTCCGGGATGTGCTTGTCTATCTTTATCTGCTCGTTCATGTCGAATGCCGGCAGGAAATTGTCAACCATCAGAATACTCGTGACATAATGGAAGGGCTTGCCTAACTTTCGGGTCAATTCATCGAAAAGACTTGTCGCTACCATTTTCCCATTGCCGTATGTCAGTACTGCAAACCGATATGGAGCCTCAAGCCGTGCTTTGGACAGGAAACCGCGCACCATGTTGGGTGGCATCTGTCCGTAAATGGGATAGACAATGCCTATCTCGTCTGCCTCGAACTCATATTTCCCCCTCCTTTACCAGTTGCGGGATGCTGAACAGCTCCGTATTTTCGTCTGCCAGTTGTCGCGCCACATACAGGCTGTTGCCGGTTGCCGTGAAATACAGAATAATCCGCTTCTTTTTGTCTTCGCTGCACGAAGCAAGCGAAGGCATACTCAAAAGCAACGGTTCCGACCATGAAAAGCCCCATCCGTTTTAGTGCATCGCGACGGGAGATGCCTTTGGGGTTGTCTTTATCTGTCTTCATAATCAATGATGTATTGTTAATTCTCTGTGGCAAAATTACTCCTTGACAGTCTTACTGTCTATACACATATTACGGATTAGAACACCAATATCAACGATAGAAAAGCATCCCCAAATCAAGGATGCTTTTTGATAACAGAAAGGAATTATGTGTTATAACTTTGCTCCCCAAACCATTTTTTCCACATCTTCCAGCGTGGCGTTGAAAAACGCTTTTCCTTGTTGAGCGAGCGCATCTGCTGCATCTCCTCATCGGTCAGTTGGAAATCAAAGATTTGATGTTTTCTTTGATGTAATCAGGATTCGTAGCACCGGGAATGACGGAGAAGCCCTCCTGAATATGCCAGCGCAGTATGACCTGTGCCGGACTCTTGCCGTGGGCAGATGCAATCTTCTTTATCACGGGGTCTTTCAGCAGTGCACCGTTACTCATCGCGCCACCCAAAGGGAACCAACATTCCATCTGTATGCCAGCGGCGGCAGCTTTTTACGCATCTTCAAGCGTTGAGCGTAAGGGTGACACTCTATCTGGAGTACGGCAGGCTTGATAGTGGCACTATCAATAATAGCATTCCATACTTCATCGTTGGCATCGAAATTGCTGATACCGAGTGCACGAACCTTACCTATTTTACAGCCTTTTCCATATCCTTCCATGCTCCTACGAAGTCACCAACGGGCTGGTGGACGTAGAGCAGGTCAATGTAATCCAACTGCATCCGTTCCAGCATCTCGTCAATGGCTTTCATCGTCTTGCCCTCGCCGTACTCCGTAGGCCAGAGCTTGCTGGTTATCCAGATTTCCTCACGCGGAATACCGCTTTCCTTGACAGCCTGACCAACGCCTTCCTCGTCTTGGTAAGCGTGTGCCGTATCTATGTGGCGATAGCCTGCCTTCAATGCGGTAAGACATGATTGCTTTACAGATTTCATTGGAACCTTGCAGGAATGTTCCCAATCCGAAACGGGGCATTTGTACACCATTGTTTAATGTCACCAGCGGTACGCCGGCCGTGGTGGTTTTCTTCTTGTGCGTTCAAGACGCATATGCTGCCACAGATAAGCAATGCGGACAGCAAAACTTTCTTGAGTGTATTCATTTTTAATTTGATTATAGTCGTTTTCATTGTCTGTTACTTTCTTTGATGCTCCACAGCGACACGTGTTCATTGCGGTAGCGGGCGTTGGGATTCACCTCGCCACGTGCCAGCAACGGGTCGTCGGGTAGTGATTGAAATTGAATGGCTTTCTGCGGGCAGTTGTGGATGCAGGCGAAACAGAAGTCACAGTCGCCCTCGGTTTTTACGCCCGTAGAGGTCAGTTTGTAGTTGCCGCGCGGGCAGACTTCGGTACATACGGCACAACCGATACAGGCATCCGTCACTTGGAAATACTTCTCGCTGCGTTTCAGGAAGCCCACTTCGGGGTCGAGACGAGAGAAGAACATAAAGCCGTCGTGGTTGCGACGGTCGTCATTGGTGGCGGGCTTTACCCAATGCTTCTGTTGGTACAAGTCCGCCTTTACGTTCTCTATCTGTACGGGGATGTGGTTGTCTATCTTCATCTGTTCTGCCATATCAAAGTTGGGCAGCCAATTATCCACCATCACAAAGGGTGTTGATGTAGTCGAACTTTTGCCTGCCTGCCGTGAGATACCATCCCATAGTTCGGCGGCGTTGAAGTCAAGCATCCCGTAGGTGAGGACGGCAAACTTGTAGCTTGCCTTGATGCGTGCCTGCTTGATGAAATTCCGTACCATATTGGGTGGCATATGTCCGTAGATGGGATAAACGATGCCTATCTCGTCCGCCTCAAAATCGCGACGACTTTGCTTTACCATCTGCGGAATGCTGAGCAGTTCGGTATCTTCGTCTGCCAGTTGCCGGGAGATGTAGAGGCTGTTGCCCGTGGCGGTAAAGTAGAGGATGATACGTTTCTTCTTTTTTCATATCGCAAGAAGTCAATACCGCAGGCATATTCAATGCGGCTGCTCCAGCCACAAACATTCCCATCCGTTTTAGTGCATCGCGACGGGAGATGCCTTTTGGGGTTGTCTTTATCTGTCTTCATAATCAATGCAACATTATCTGTGTCAGGAAACTGTCGAACCACGTAGTCCATTCTCCTGTACGCCGAAGCCGTGCGGCCAACCGTCCAATACGTGTTCTTCTACCTCCACCCCGGCTTCACGGGCAGCGTTGGCGTTGGCAATGAACTGGCGGTAGAAAGGGTCTTCCGTACCGTAGGTGTAGAATGTCGGGGGAATATTCCCTGCACGCAAGTCGTCCACGTTGTTATTTGATACGCTCAACCGTCCATAGAACGAGTAAATCATACCGATGGCACATACGTCCGCCGACACTTCATCGAGCGCATCGGGAACATAGTTGTCATCCAATGCCGTACCATTCACCAGCCCGTCGAAATGCAATGCCTCGTCGCCGCAGAGGATGCCACCAGCGGAGAAGCCTACCGATGCGATACGGTCGGGGGGCAATATCATAATCAGCAGCGTGGCTGCGGACATAACGGATGGCACGCGCCAAGTCGAGGCTGCCTTCCTCCATCGTATAAGGACGGACACGGTAGTTCACCACGAAACTCTGCCAGCCGAGTTCCGCCAACCGCTCCGCCACGGGCGCACCCTCGTTGGGGCTGCGGAACATGAACGCCCCGCCGGGGCATACCATTACGGCACCTTTCGCCTGTACGCCGTCCGGCACGGGATACCAGATTATATTGGGGCGGAAGTCGGGGTCATCCTGATAGTTGCCGTTGTTTACGGTATAGTTCGTCACGGTCGGCATATTGCCATCCGGCCAAAGATAAGTCTGCAACTGCATCTCGTCCTCACTGCCTTCCTCGCCTTCGTCCGTGGCGGTAGTGAAGCGGCGTGCCGTGCCATACACCGTGCCTGAGGCAAGGGTGGCAAAGGCACGTACATAGTAAGTGGTGCCCGGTGTAAGTCCCATCATATAAAGGGCGAATGATTCGGGTGAACTGTCGGCATTGAGGTGCGAATCATTGATTGTCGGCTCGGCGGAAGTGCCCCAGCAGATGCCGAAAGCGGTGATGCTTTCCGTATTGCCGGAGATGCGCCCGCCGGATATGGCGGAGGTGGCGGTGATGTCGGTCGTAACAATGGTTTCCACCGTTACTTCCGGCAGCCATCCGTTTTCTTCCGTGTTGTCACAAGCCGTTGCCATTGTCGCGGCAAGCAACAGACAAAGTGTCTGGAATATCTTTTTCATACGCTGTTTATCGGATAAAATTGGTATGTATTCGTTCTTCTGTTTCTACCGGAGTGTCGCTGTTCCGCAAGTCGCGCAGCATCCACGCCATATTGTGCGCCAACGTGCGCATCGTCTGGAGCCCTTCTGCATCCTGCAAGGCTTCGCCTGGATTGCGTCCGTGTACACTGTTCCAGTATTGTGACGGCACGACGGGCATATTGAGAATGGTGAAGTATTTGTTCAACCTATCAAACGTCGCAGTAGCCCCTCCACGCCGACAGACCACTACGGAAGCCGCAGGTTTGTATTGCGCCAGTTGTCCGCTGGAATAGAACAGGCGGTCAAGCAAGGCGCAAAGGCTTCCCGCAGGTCCTCCGAAATAAACGGGCGAACCGATAATGATGCCGTCCGCTTCCGCCAGCTTCTCACGCAAGGTCAGGTATGCTTCATCACGGAACACGCAGATGCCTTTTTCCTTGCACTTGTAGCAACCGACGCAACCCTGCACGGGGTGGTTGCCGATGGGGACAATTTCAGATGCGATGCCTTCTTCCTCCAGCGCATTGGCCACTTCCGAAAGTGCGGTAAACGTATTCCCGTTGCGGTGCGGACTTCCGTTTACCAACAGCACTTTCAGTTGTCTGTCTTTATTTGCTCTTTCCATAATCGCAAAGCCATTTCACCGTCTGCGGGTCGTAGTGAGAGAAGAACAGGCTGTGCCCTAAATCCAACTGCCGGATGCGCAGCATATCCTCGTCGCTCAGCTTGAAGTCAAACACGTCGAAGTTCTGCTGCATACGTTCTTTGCGGACGGACTTCGGGATGACAATCACACCGCGCTGGATGAGGTAGCGCAGGGCGGTTTGTGCTGCACTCTTATTATATTTGGCACCGACGGCTATCAGCGTTTCATTGCCGAAGAAATTGTTGCGCCCTTCGGCAAACGGACCCCATGCCATGATATGCGTGCCGTATTGCTCCATTATCTTCTGCGCTTCTATCTGTTGGTTGAACACGTGTGTTTCCACCTGATTGACCATAGGCGGTATCTCACTGAACTCCGCCAAATCGATGAAGCGGTCTGGGTAGAAATTCGATACGCCGATGGCGCGGAGCTTGCCCGCCTTGTACGCTTCTTCCATAGCCCGCCACGTGCCGTAGTAGTCGCTGAACGGCTGGTGAATCAGCAGCAGGTCGATGTAGTTGGTCTGCAATTTGCGGAGCGACTCGTCGATGCTGGCCTTTGCCCGCTCGTATCCGGCGTTGGAAATCCATACTTTCGTCACAATGAACAATTCTTCACGCGATACACCGCAATTCTTGACGGCATTACCAACGTTCTGTTCGTTGCCGTATGCCTGTGCCGTATCAATCAGACGATAGCCCACGCTAATCGCATCCCTTACGCACCGCTCGCATTCCGACGGTGACACCTGATAAACTCCATAACCCAAAATCGGCATCTCGACGCCGTTTCTCAATTTTACTGTATCCATATCGTTAATGTATTAAATTTGATTTCTGATGCAAAGTTACATTGGCAGGGTTTCTCCGTCCATACACAGATTACAGATAGAAGCACCTATTTCACCGAAGCCCCGAAAATAGCTCGGACAAGGCTTCCGAAAGATTTTTTTAGCACAATCCGAGGGCTTCCACAGGGTTAATCCTACGGAAGAAGTGCTGTCGGAGCCTCGGACAGGGCTTATTCTCTTCGAGAACCGCTGCCCGACCCCTCGGACGGTGCTTATCCTGACGGGTTGTCGTTGTCGGAGATAATGAGGACAAATGTTAATAAAGATGAGTCCGGAACTGATGGTACATCACCCCGGACTTGATGTAGGATGAGGTACGGACTGATGTAGGATGAAGTCCGGATTCATCTTTCATCGGTTTTCTTCCCAAAACCGGACAGCCCCGTCTATCCAGCCCTCGGCACTCGTACCGATGCCCAGCCCGAAGCCGTGCCGGAGGTTCGGATAGAGGTGGAACTCCGCCGGGATGCCGATGGCTTGCAGAGCTTCGGTGCGGCGGCGCATCGTGTTCGGATTGGCGATGCCGTCATTCGAGCCTACCACGGCATAGGTAGGCGGGTCTTGCCGGGTATATTCGCTATGCCCCGTGTAGGCCATCACCACCGTGCGCGGACGGGGAAGCTGTGCCGCGCCGAAAGCCTCCGTGCCGTAGGAGCCAATGTATGCCGCCATACGCGCCCCCGCCGAACTGCCCCACACGGAGTAGCCTGCTGTATCGACCTGCAACTCCGTGGCGTGGCGGAAGATGTATTCGATGCCCGCCGCCAAGTCCTCGCAAGCCGTCTGTGCGCTGCCCGTCCGGTATTGGATGACAAAAGCATTATATCCCATCCGGCTTAAAGCCAAGGCGTGGGGAACCCCCTCGTGGATGGAGCCGACATACGAGAAGCCGCCTCCGGGACAGATGACCGCAAACGGTGCGCCCGGCCGTCCACGGAAGAAGAACAGTCCGGCATCCTCGCGCCTTAAGTCATAATAAATCCTGCGCCCCGCTGCCACGGAATCTATCATCTGGTTGATGTAGCCCACGCACCGCTCCGCATCAATATAATTATGATAAGGGAGTAGCTGCGCCACATCAGCGAGCGGCATATCGGCATCATAACCCCATTCCAAAGGCAGGATATATTGGCTGAACCCCTCAAATGCCGGATGCGCCAAGACATTGGCGATGGTGCTGCGAGTAGTCAAGTGTCCCGCTGTTGCAGAAATCGAATCGTTCTTTTCTTGCGAAGGCACATAAGGCGAAGTCGCGCTCTCGTCGCAACTGTTGAAAGATAAAATCGCCATAAGCAGACAGATATTGATAATCATTTTCATTTTGTCCTCTGAAATTGTTACGTTGCAAAGGTAGTCTGGAAGCAGTCCTCTTGTCCATACACAGATTACAGAATGAAGCACCAATATCAACGGAAACCAAACGACGCAACTCCCGTCCTATCAACCGGATAACACAAATCACAGAATCTTGCACTCATTTTACAGATTTGGCTTCCGAGGTGGCAGAAATACCGTGAAAAAGATTAATTTTGTGGCATCATACTTTAATAAATGGAGGAAACAAGATATGGGCGACATCATAAATATCAGCAGCATCCACGATTACAATGAGTTTTTAGGGATTGAAACGCTCAATCCGTTGGTCACGTTCATCGACTTCCGTCAAGTCAAGGTTCTGAAGCATAAAAAGAAACTTTACGGCTTCTACGGCATCTACCTGAAAGAGAAGATACACGGAAAGCTGACTTACGGGCGCAGCCAATATGACTATCAGGAAGGCACGTTGGTATTCGTGGCTCCCGGACAAGTGGCAGGTATCGACGACGGCGGCGAAACGCCCAATCCCGAGGGCTATTGTCTGCTGTTCCATCCCGACCTGCTGCGAGGCACAAGCCTTGCCCGCAAGATGAAGGACTACACATTCTTCTCCTACGAGGTGAACGAGGCCTTGCATATGTCCGAGCGCGAGCGGCAGACCATTTTCAACTGTTTCAACGAGATACAGGAAGAACTGCATCACAGCATCGACAAGCACAGCCGCAGCATCATCACCTCCAACATCGAAGTCCTGCTCAACCACTGCCTCCGTTTCTACGACCGCCAGTTTGCCACACGCGAAGCTATCAACCGCGATGTCCTCACTCGCTTCGAGGAACTGATGACCGGCTACTTCGACTCAGACAAACCTGAACAAATCGGCCTGCCCACCGTGGCGTGGTGTGCCGACCAGCTTCATTTCTCAGCCAACTATTTCGGCGACCTCATAAAGAAAGAAACAGGCAAATCAGCTATTGAATACATCCACCTTACCGTCATCAACCGCGTCAAGGATTTGCTGGCAA
>VOFD01001165.1_pt1 | contig 23821 bp, 31 predicted proteins | sample 5384101 | NCBI WGS metagenome assembly VOFD01 (sample SAMN12384723, study PRJNA508395) | human gut metagenome | isolation source: healthy gut C | host: Homo sapiens
CATCCATCAGCATCTTCACAAACGCCGTATCCCGGACAATCCAGGAATCTTTCTCAATCAGAATATTCCTGTGATAGACTTCCTCCGGCGTCGCCCATTTTAACTGATACCCCTTTGCAATCTCACTCGGGGTAAGTGAAAGTGGCGCCTGCTCGTCCAAAACATCGCAGTAAAAAAAAGAGAATGGCAGATAAACTTTTTATCCGGCTCAAAAATATCTCTGTGCAGTTCTATTATCTCGCCCAGCTCACAGATACTCTCCGGCCTGACATAAAGTCCTGTCTCCTCTTTTACTTCACGGATCAGCGTCTGCTCATAATTCTCACCCGGCTCCTGCCCGCCTCCGGGGATCTTATATTCTCCCTCCTGGCTGCACTGCATGGCAAGCCTGCCGTCACGCACAATGATCGCCCGTATCGAATACTTTTCATAGATACCCGTCGTGCCCTCATAATCACGGGCATCAAATGTCGCAAGGATCTTCATATCCGTGCCGCTTCACTTTTCTTGAATTATATTCCCTTTTTGCAATTATCGCAATATTTTTCAAATATTTTTATTTTTAAACATTTTCTGTAATAAGAACACAGTTTTCTAATTGCAGAAAAAAAATCCACCCCGGTCGATTGACCGGGATGGAGTCCCTCTTCGGATGGGATTTACATCATTCCCATTCCGCCTGCGCCGCCTGCCGGCATTGCCGGTGCGTCCTCTTTGATGTTTGCCACCACAGACTCTGTGGTAAGTAAGGTAGATGCTACAGAAGTTGCGTTCTGTAATGCGGTTCTTGTCACCTTAACCGGATCCAGGATACCCTGCTCTACCATGTCTACATACTGCTCCGTTGCTGCGTTAAATCCAACGCCTGCCGGAGATTCTTTTACTTTATTGATGATGACTGCGCCCTCTAATCCTGCATTTGCGGAAATGTAGTACAGCGGAGCCTCAATGCCTTTAAGATAACCTTCGCACCGGTCTTCTCATCGCCCTCAAGCGTATCTGCGAGTGCTGCCACATCCTTGGTTGCATGAATGTATGCGGAACCGCCTCCTGCAATGATGCCTTCCTCGACTGCTGCTCTCGTTGCGTTTAACGCATCTTCCATACGAAGCTTTGCTTCCTTCATCTCCGTCTCAGTTGCTGCGCCGACACGGATCACTGCTACGCCGCCTGCAAGCTTTGCAAGACGCTCCTGTAACTTCTCCTTGTCGAACTCGGAAGTTGTCTCCTCGATCTGACCGCGGATCTGGTGGATTCTCGCCTGAATAGCGTCATCCTTATTGCCTGCACCGTCCACGATTACCGTGTTCTCCTTCTGAACTTTAACGGATTTTGCACGTCCGAGCTGATCCATTGTGGTATCCTTAAGCTCTAATCCGAGATCGGAGCTGATAACCTGACCACCGGTTAAGATTGCGATATCCTCGAGCATTGCCTTTCTTCTGTCGCCGTAGCCCGGAGCCTTGACTGCCACTACATTGAGTACCACGCAGTTTGTTGACGATCAATGTTGTAAGTGCCTCGCCCTCGATGTCCTCAGCGATGATGAGAAGTCTTGCGCCGCTCTGTACGATCTGCTCTAATAACGGCAGGATCTCCTGAATGTTGCTGATCTTCTTATCTGTGATTAAGATATACGGATCATCCAGAACCGCTTCCATCTTATCCATATCGGTGCACATGTAAGCGGATACATAGCCACGGTCGAACTGCATACCTTCTACCAGATCAAGCTCTGTCTGCATGGTCTTGGACTCCTCGATGGTGATAACGCCATCGTTGGATACCTTCTCCATCGCATCTGCTACCATGTTGCCGACTTCCTCGTCACCTGCAGAGATAGCTGCAACTTTTGCGATCTGATCTTTTCCTTTTACTTTGGAGGACATCGCAAGGATGGACTCCACTGCCTTGTCAGTTGCCTTCTTCATACCGCGGCGAAGCACGATCGGGTTGGCGCCTGCCTCCAGATTCTTCATACCTTCCTGGATCATTGCCTGTGCAAGTACGGTTGCGGTTGTGGTACCGTCACCGGCAACATCGTTGGTCTTGGTTGCAACTTCCTTTGACGAGCTGTGCTCCCATGTTCTCGAATGCATCCTCAAGCTCGATCTCCTTTGCGATCGTCACACCATCGTTGGTGATAAGTGGTGCGCCGTAGGACTTGTCGAGTACGACGTTTCTTCCTTTCGGTCCGAGTGTTACTCTGACGGTATTTGCCAGCTTATCTACGCCGGCTCCTAATGCTGTTCTTGCCTCTGTTCCGTATTTGATTTCCTTTGCCATGACTGATCTACCTCTCTATCTCTTATTCTGATTCAAATTACAGGGATGCCTCCCGGCTGCTTATTCTACGACAGCCAGAATATCGCTCTGTCTTACAATGGTGTATTCCTCTCCATCCAGCTTTTACTTCTGTTCCTGCATATTTGGAATAGATGACCTTCTGTCCGGTCTTTACCTGCATGGTAACTTCCTTGCCGTCTACCATTCCGCCAGGACCTACGGCGATTACCTCTGCCTCCTGCGGCTTCTCCTGTGCACTGCTGGTAAGAATAATACCAGATTTTGTGGTCTCCTCTGCCTCACACTGTTTTAATACAACTCTGTCACTCAATGGTACTAATTTCATTTTGTAGACCTCCTGTTTTATGATCTGAAATAATATCTTTCGTTTTGTTATTAGCACTCATTTCGTTTGAGTGCTAACCGATAGTGTTATAATAGTTTTTTAGCATGTGATCTGCAACCGGATATATTCCTGTATATTTGTATTTATGTTGTTTTTTTTCTCGTTTTTTCTTTTGTTTTCTTGTATTTTTATATTTTCATCCATTTTTTTGATTTTATACTTTTTTAGAAACTCACCGTCGCTTCTCTCCAACGACCTGTTTCACCGTTTTGCGGACAGTTTTATTTCCCTCCGACCACAGGAGTTTTAAGGCTTTTGCAAAGACCTTCTGGCTCTTCTCCGGCAGACCTTTTCGCCTTCATCAGCTCCTGCACCGCCTTCCATTTGCTGTGGTAAAATCATCCACCGTCTTAATGTCCGCCGCTTCAAGCATGCCGAATACCGTATCCACAATCTGTTCGCGTTCCTCCCCGTTCAGCTGGTAAATCCATGCCTTCATCGTCTCATCCAACATCAGGCTCTGGGCCGCCACCTCCCTGACATAGACAAAGGATGTGCCGAGCACCTCCCACGACATGGCATCGTGCTGCTGGATTCCACTGTTGGAACTGCGCACCACCTCATACGCCTCCTGATGCTCTAAGAGCATTCCGACAATCGAAGATTCCGGCAGAATCGTGTGGATTTTCGGCAGTACGCGCTGGTATGCCGCGCTCTCTACAATATCCCTGCGGAACCCAGGTCCGTCATTGCTGTACACCGCAAGAATCCTGTCCTGCAGCCCGCTGCTGCAGTGGACTGCAGCATAGACCGCAAGATTTCCGCCCTTGGGTGACCCCCGATGCGCACGGGGCAGCTGCCATCTCCAAGCATCTGTTCCACGTACGAAACGGCTTTCAGCTGACCGGGCGTCTCCGAGAGGTATCCCATATTAAAATCCTCTCTCCACCCTGTGATCGTATTGTCTGTGCCGCGGAACGACACATAGATACTGCCATCCGGCAGCCCGGCGCACATGACCGCAAACTGTGACTGCTCCTCCTCACTGATGTCATTGACGTAACCCCAGAGCTTTACATCGCGGAACCGCTCTGTTTTCGCCATCTTCTCCAGAACAAACGGCGCCGCCTTTGTCATTGACACCCGCGCAAGGATCTCCTCCCTGCTGTTCTGCTCCCAGAACACGGCGGATGCCTCCGCAAGCGTGACTGCCTCCGCCTCGCTCTGCCCGGTCACAATCCCGTCAAACGAAGTATATACCAACTCCGCAAAAAGCAGATTATCCACCTCGTTAAATCCGGACGCGGTGAAAGTCAGATCCCCCGCCAGTCCAGATAATCCATCATATTTGCCATCCGCTCCTCCTTCTCTTCCCGCTGCAATCCCGTTGCTTCCTATCCGATCAGCCCATAGTGCTTCAGTCCGTTTTTAATTCCATGATTCATAATATCGGTCGTCACATACTCCGCGGCAGCCTTCGCCGCAGGTGCCCCGTTTCCCATGGCGATGCCATGTCCCACATAGGTGAGCATCTCCAGATCATTCGTGCTGTCGCCGAACGCATAAGTATTCTCCCTGGCAATCCCAAGCATGTCACATACCTGCGCTATTCCGGTCGCCTTTGTGTAGCCCTTCGGCACCACTTCAATCAGCTGCGGATTGTGCTCAATCACATCAAAATGCGGCACCAGTTCCGCTTCCACCGCACGCACGCTCGCCCCGTTCATATAAGCGCTCAATTTGTTGATCTCATACTCCGTCTGCCCACGGATCTCCCGTACATCCTCTCCCAGCTCCCTGCGAAGGTACTGGATAAACGGATCTTCCTTAAAGTCTTCCCCGTTTGCGTAGATATAACGCGGTCCCTCCAGCACTGCTTCCATGTGGTATGCCTCAATGACACGTAGAAGTTCCTCTGCTTCTTCAGGCGTAAGCAGCCTCTCGCACACCTTCTTTCCTTCATATTCAATATGTGTGCCGCACGCCGCCACAATCCCGTCAAATCCGATTCCAAGGATCTTCTCACTGCGGATGTTCGACCGGCTTCTGCCGCTGCACAAAAACGCATAATTTCCGGCGTTGCGGAGTTCGCGAATCGCCTTCGTTGTGCTTTCCGGCACCTGCATGTGCTCATTCCACAAGGTTCCGTCTATATCAAAAAAACTGCTTTTTTCATCTTTTCTCTCCAATCCCATTCTCTCGCGTAAAAGTCAGTTCTGCTATATACAAAACATTCTCTCCCCGCCGCATGGTGCACATTCCATCCTAATATAAGTAAAAAACACCGCGCGGGCTGAACTCATTATATCAGCCCGCGCGGTGTCTGGCAACTTGCGGTTTCTATTTCAAATATCCTGTTACTCTGTGCATGGAGATGGTGTTCATCTCATAATGCTCAATGTTCTCGTGAATTCCACGATCATCTGCCTGGGAAATCAGAATGTCGCGGTTCTTCTTGGAAGAGATCTGGTCGTTGAACGCACTCGGTCCGCCGACACAGCCGCCCTCACATGCCATACCCTCGATGAAATCCTCCGGCAGTCTGGCTGCTTTCAGAAGAAGCAGTGCTTTCTTACACTCGGCAGCTCCGTTTGCCACGCATACCTTTGCATCGATCTCATCCTCAGACTCTTTCAGACTCTGAAGAACAGCTGCGGTTACACCGCCGGAATTTGCAAAACGCTTACCAAAGGTGGATGCGATCTGGTCGTCATTTGCAGCCGGCTGCAGTACGACGCTCTTCGCTTTCATGATCGCACGGATCTCACTGTAGGTCAGTACATAGTCTGCATTGCCCGGAATCTGCTGATCCACAACCTCAGACTTCTTTGCGATACACGGTCCGATAAATACCGTGATGGCTTCCGGATCTCTTGCCTTGATGAGGCGGGAAACCGCACACATCGGAGATACCGTCGTCGATACACAGTCTGCCAGATCCGGATAGTGCAGGCGTACCATATTTACGAATGCCGGACAGCAGGAGGTAACTTTCTTCTCGCCCGCCTTGTAAGCTTCCGCCCACTCCTCGGACTCGTAAGCCGCCGTCATATCACCGCCGAGACCTACGTCGAAGAAATCGGTAAACCCGAGTTCTTTCATCGCATTCTTCCAGCTTGCCATCGTGATGTCAGCCCCGAACTGTCCCTCGGTCGCCGGTGCAGCCATCGCATAGACATGCTTACCCTCGCGCAGTGCGTTGATGACATCTACCATAAAGGTTTTGGAGCCGACTGCACCGAACGGACAGCTGTGGATACATTTACCGCAGCGGATACATTTCTTCTTATCGATGACGGAGATCCCGTGCTCATCGTATGTAATCGCGTTGACCGGACAGCTGAACTTACACGGTCTCTTCAGATGTGCGATTGCATTGTACGGACAGGCCTGCGCACATCTTCCACATTCTTTACATTTTGCAGGATCGATGTGGGGAGCGGGTTCTTCCCGGCTCAATCGCACCGAATTTGCAGGCATTGATACAAGCCTTTCCAAGACAGTTCTGGCAGTTCTCCGTTACAATATAACTGGAAATCGGACAGTCCTCACATGCAGAACTGATGACCTGAATCACATTGCCATCATCAGTCAGACCTGGCGCTTTGCCCTCCGCCAGACGGACTCTCTGTCTGATAATCTCTCTTTCTTTATAAATACAGCAGCGAAACTGCGGTGTCGGACCTGGGATCAGGCTCATTGCGATATTGTCTCTCTTCTCGTCAAGCTCACCGGCAAATGCCAGCTTTGCCACTTCATAGAGTACGTCGTGTTTGATTTTGATCACATTTTCATCAGCATACATCGTGTTTTACCTCGCCCTTTTCTATTCGTTAATTTTTTAACCATCTTAGACATTATATATTATCTGTATGGAATTGCAAGAGAAACGCATGTATTTCTTTGCGTACATGATGTATACCGTCAAATTGTAAAAAATCCGACTGCTGTTTTGTGCAATATTTTTCTGGGAAGCCCACTGTACTGTTACTTTGGTACCTGTTCCATCAGGAACGCCCGCATCTGCTCCTCTTCCCAGATCACGGGAACGGGGTAGTTCGGATTGCCCTCTTTGAGTGCCCGCGCCGCAAGTTCCGGCACGTCCTCCTTGCGCAGCATGGCAAGCTGCTCCGGGATGCCCATGCTCCGGTTCATCCGGCGGATTCTCTCAATAAACGCCTCCGCCAGCACGGCGTCCGTCTCCTGCTGTTTCCATCCTCCGCCCCGGATGCGCACACTTTCCTCTCCATTCCTGCTCCGGATATTCGCACTTCCCTCTCCGGCTCTGCTCCAGACATGCGCACTTCCCGCTCCAGCCTGGCCAGCGGCTCATACACGGCACTCCCGTATGCCGCAAGCACCTTTGGCAGCAGAATCGCATTCGCTTCCCCGTGCGGGACATGGTAGAGTCCGCCGATCCCATGTGCAACCGCATGCACGTACCCGACATAGGCATTGGTAAACGCGATCCCCGCCTCGTAGGAACCGGTCAGCATATTCATCCGCGCCGCCTTGTTCGCAGGCTCGCGGTAAGCCGTCAGCAGATTGGCACCAATCAGGCTCACCGCCTTCATGGCATGCGCTTTCATTTTCGGGGAACAGAACCGGTTGCAGTACGCCTCCACCGCGTGCGTCATCGCATCCATCCCGCTGTAGGCAGTCATATCCGGCGGCAGGGAACAGCTAAGTCCCGGATCGAGAAATGCGTAGCGCGGTATGAGACAGTAATCCATGACGGCATGCTTATAGTGGCATGTCTCGTCCGTGATGACAGCCGCCAGCGTCACCTCCGAACCGGTTCCCGCCGTCGTCGGCACTGCAAGAAGAAGCGGCAGCTTTTTGTGAATCTTAAGCATCCCGCTCATTTTTCCGACCGGGAGATCTCTCTTTACAGCGCGCGCTCCCGCAACCTTGGCGCAGTCTATGACAGAGCCGCCTCCGATGGCAAGGATCGCCTCACAGCCGGATACAAAAAACATTCTGCTGCCGCCTCCACCTCCGCCACCGTCGGATCGGGCGATACCCCTGTGTATAACACCGTCCGGATGCCGGCATCCTTGCAATGCGCCAGAAGCGGCGCAATCGTCCCGCGCCGGATCGTTCCCGGCGTGGTGATGATCTGCACCGCTTTTATCCCATGTGTCTTCAATAATTCCGGTATCTTGGTGATACACCCGTCCCCTGCACCAGCGTCTGCCTCCCCGCTGGAAACAAGCGGAGCATCCCCGCGCAGAGCGCCTGATAGACGCGGTATATGGCATGTTTTCCGTTCATCTTATTCCTCCTGCCCTTATGCTTCCCCATCTTTCTGCAGGGCATACTTTTTTCACATAATGATGATGCTGGATCGCCACATTGACCGGGGAGAGCGATGCCGACGTGCCCGTCGCGCGCACATGCAGACAGCAGACCGCCGCCTTTGCCACAAGCGCCTTTAACGCTTCCACATCATCCGCCGTTCCCGCAGATACCACAACGCCGACCCGCGGCACAAGCACCGCGCCGTATTTTCTTAAGAGTCCGAGCATATTCCTGCGCACATGCAGGCAGCACGGAATCTTCCTTCCGATCATCTGTGCCATATCATCCACCTGTGCCGGGATTCCCCGACCGCTCGCCGCGCAGAGAAGGACTGCCGGCGTATCGCAGATTCCCACATAATGAAAATGCTTCTGCAAGATGCAAAGCAGCTTTTCCTGACGCTTCTGATCTTTTCCCGGCTTCTTTTTCGGCTGTCCCAAAATGCTCCGCTTACAGATCTCCTCTAAGAGCATGGCGCGGGAAAACGTCTCCTCCCTGTCCTTTCCGCAGATCAGCACACCGTGGTGCACCATAAAGACCACCTTTGCTCCTGACTGCATGGCATCGTAGACCGCCCCTGCAAGCTTCTCCGTACTGGAAAGCCCGTATGCCGCTCTCGCGATCCCGCCGAGCTTCTCTGCCTCTTCCTCCGTCATGGCAAGCTGCTCAAAGCCGCAGAGCCCGATCGCCGTGGCATAGGTCTGATGGGTGTGAATGACATACCCCACCTCCGGGAATGTCTGATACGCCGCCAGATGCACACCCTTTTCGCTCGAAGGCTTATGCGCGCCGCAGCACACACCGTTTCTTATGTCCATCAGCACCAGATCCCGCGCCGTCATCGTCTCATAATCCAGCCCGCTCGGCGTGATAACAAAATGATTCTCGTCGATACGGCAGCTGATATTGCCCCAGGTTCTCGCCACCAGTCCCGCCTGCTGCAGCTTTTTGCCCTCCGCTGCGACAAGACGTCTCGCCATCTGTTCTTCCATTCCAGTCTCCTCCGCTTCTGCCGGTGCCCGCTGTCACCCGGCTTTTTCTCTATTCTCTATTATCTTCCATAAGAAGCTGTTTTGCAACCGCATGTGAAACATTATATGTCCGAAGTCCCGTCTCATTTAATGCCTCTTCATTCGCCTCGCAGTACAGCTGATACCAGCCCTGCTTTCTGTAGTCCGCCGCGCCGCTTTTTCCCGCATATTTTTCAATCGCCGGCGCCGCATCCGTCGAGAGGGTGTAAAGATAGCTGTAGTCCACCGTCTCCTCCCCGGACGCTTCCCACGAGGTGTGCGTCAGATTGTAGGCGGCGATAAAATAATCCACATGGGAAAAGGCAAATACGAGATACACCGCTCCCGCCAGCACAAATCCATACCGGAACAGCGGGAACTGCGGTTTTACAATCTTTGCGATCACGCCAGCCATCAAAGTGCAATCACCGCCAGTGCCACCAGCACCGACACACGCAGAAACGTCAGTTGGTACGCCCGGATATAGAGAAGCATCCGGCAGGCGCTCGACGCCGTCATAATAAGCGTGCAGCCTGAAATGGCAAGGAGCAGCGCCTTCAATACTCTGTTCTCCTTAAAATAGCTCTGGATGAAAAGCACCGCCGCCAGATTCAGCACACATACGAACAGAAGCTGAAAAAAACCGCGTCTGGCGTACTCCGCATAAGTAACCCCCGCCGGGAGCTGCATGTTTCCGATAAAAGATACACGATCCGGATTGCCGAAAACAGAAGATACAGCACGGCAATCGGCGCGGTAAACGCAATCGCTATCAGCGGTTCCGCCGTTTTTCCGGCGGAAGGCTTAATGTCTGCCGCGTGCTTTTTGTACATACCGCACACCGCAGTAGGAGGATAAGAATCCAAACACCAGCATGAGCAGAATCCGAAGCAGCCTCACCGGGAACCGGAACACTCCCGCAAACCGCACAAGTAGATCTGCAAATACCATGTCCGCAGACATTAAAAGGAGCACAAGAACCATCAGACAGGGCACCGCCGCACAGATCCCGATGAGAACATACCAGCCCGCATGGCTCTCCCTTGTCTTTTTGCTGCGGTAAAATGCTCCACCATCCGCAAACGGCTTCCCGATAAAGCAGACCGCCCCGCACACCGCCGCCACAATCTCCGCCAGATATTTTCCGAAATTCCACCCGGTATCCTGCGCGAAGTTGTGCAGAAGAATCCCCACAAGCAGCACGAAAATAATAAGATCATTCATCCAGCCGATCCATTCGTTTCCCGTCAGAACGGTAGAGATTCCAAGCAGTACAATCATCCCCAGCACAATGCCATTGTCCCGTCTCTCCTTTTCCCCGAACATCCGGAACACAAAACGTACATACCACACACTCGACGCCACCCAAAGCACCGACGCCAGTCCCATCACATTTTCAAACAGGCATCCCGTGTATACAAGCGCATAGAGCAGGCTGGCGCCCGCCAGTTTTCCAAAAATCTTTGCCCCTTCCTGATTCTCTTCCTCCGGAATCATTTCCTTCGAATTCATTTCCCTACCGATCATGATCTCTTCCATCGCCGTTCTCCTCCCCTTCTTCCTCTACATACTCCAGAATATCTCCCGGCTGACAGCCCAATGACCGGCAGATCTTATCAAGCGTATCCATCCGGATCGCCTTTGCCTTTCCGTTCTTTAAAATCGAAATATTCGCCATTGTAATGCCGACTTTTTCCGATAACTCAGTCACGCTCATTTTCCGCTTCGCCAGCATGACATCTATATTGATCCTGATTGCCATTCTCTTCCTCATTTCCGGACGATCCGCTGCCGTCCTATATTGTCAACTCCGCATCCTGCTTCATCTCATACGACTTATAGATCAGATGGGACAGCGCCGCCGCAAGCACCGCGATCACCACATTGATAAAAATGAGCAGAATCATAAAAATCAGAAATGCCGGTCCAAGCGCCCGCTTTGCCGCGAGGAACAGAATTCCTGCAAACCAGACCACCGCCAGCACAAACGCCAGCCTGCTGATTACCACAAACGACCTTGCATTCTCACCGGAAAAAGAATTGTCGCGTCCGATCTGCACGCAGACCTTCCAGAACTGATAGAGAATGGCATAGCAGAACACCGCAATGCCCCACCCGTAGAGAATCCCCGGAATGCGGAGCGCCGCGTAGTCCGGATATGTCACCGCCATGTCCCATGCCAGATACGGCACCACCAGCCCGAAGAACAACAGTCCCATCCCTGCAATCGAAAGTGTGATCCCCTTTAACCAACCTGCCACCTGTTTCTGACTCATAATTACCTCTTTTCCGCAATCTTACTGCTGTATTTTTCTCACAGCTTTATTATATCCATGTTTTTCCATTTTGCAATATATTTTTATCGTTTTTCGATAAATTCATATCGTTTTAAGGAAATCTTAAGAAACAAAAAGAGCACCGATCTCTCGGTACTCTCCAGTGGAAGCAACGGGGCTCGAACCCGTGACCTCTCGCGTGTGAGGCGAACGCTCATCCCGGCTGAGCTATGCTTCCATATCTGCTATTATAGTCCTTTCGCAGAAAAATACAACCTCAATTTAAAAATTCCTCTTTCTCGAGCAAAAGCCGCATGGCCCACGGCGGCACCGCCGCTTCGTCATAGTCCTCCAGAAACAGAAACGCAGTCCGGTAGTCCGGGCGTTTTGCCGGATACCGCCCCTTTCCGTCCGTAAAATAGAGCAGTCCCGCCAGCTCTTTTAATTCTCCCTGTTCCAGAAGATCATTGACATAGGAAAATGCCGGGCGAAAATCCGTGCCGCCCCCGCCAAGGAGTGTAAAGTTCTTAAGAAACACCTCCATCTCCTGCTCACCCGTGATCTTTGCATCGCTTCGCACCGCATTGTCGCACTGTAAAACCCGGATCACGGAACGCGCAAAGAAACTGTCGCTCTGGTGCAGGATGTTTGCCGTCTCGCGCAAAAACTGTTCGACCAGTTCACCGCTGGTGGAATAGCTGGTGTCAATCACGATCACAAACTCGCGGATCTTCTCTACCTCCCTGCTCTCAAGCGGCTCGATAAGCGGCAGATTCCCGTATACCGAAAGTCCGTATGTGTAATAACTCAGATCAAATTCCTCCGGGTCGGCATGCAGTTCCTCGTGCAGCACGGCAAATTTCTGCAGGAAATCCCGGTAGCTTCGTCTGCTTTTCCCCGCCGCAAGCTGCGCCGCCAAAAGGTCTTCACCGTCCTTGGGCTTCTCTCCCCGCCGCTCCTGCTCCATGCGGGTCTGCCTGGCGATCTGATTCCACTTTTTCTGATTGTCCGCCGCAGCCGCACACTTTGCCGCATCGTTCTCCCTCTTCGGCCAATATTTGTGACTGTCCGTGTAAAATTCGCGCGCTAACGCCTGCCATTCCTCACAGACCGGCATTCCCTCCGCCGGCAGCGGGAAATAGCGCTCCCACAAAAGATCGTAGACGACGGCAGCCGACACGCCTTTTTTTTGTTCCCGCAGTTCTTCGTACAGCTTCTGGCGCGTCCAGCTTAAGATCCGTTTCGTACATTTTTTTCCCAGACCGTCAATCGTATATTCCACAGCAACATCACAGGCGAGATTCCACAGCCGCCTGTCGCGGTTCCCCGCAATCCACGGATGGGAGAAAATACAGTGCAGCACTGTGTGAAGATAGGCACGGTTTAGGTACGGTGCATTTTTCTCAAACACACGCAGTATCTGCTCTGTGGAGTAGAACAGATGTCCCCCGTCCGTGGCAAAGCTCTGCAGAGACGCATCCGCCTGCGGCACAAGCGCCGAGAATGCGACGTCCAGATACCGCAATTCCAGGTACAGTTCGTTGCGCACATAAGAAAGTATCTTTTCCGCCATCTGCACTTCCCATTCTTCCTGTGTCTGTATATGTCCCATGCCATCTCTCCTCTTCCGGTTTCTTTTTCAGAATACCCTGCATCCGCACGTACTTTTCCGTGTAAAAACAATCTTAAAAATCGTCAAACGAATAGCGCTCGTCCGGTGTTTTCTCCGCGAAATACTGCTGCATCAGATGAAGCAGCGCCGCCGCTCCCTCCGCCCAGTCCGCTTCCCCCGCGCGCATGGCGCACGCCGCCACGTCCTCCCGCGTCAGAAACTTCCGGCTGCAGCAATCCTCCGCCAGTTCCAGATCCCGGTCATCCGTGATGCGGCGGATGAGATAACCGCTGTGCGCCTTCAGATACTCCTCGTAAAGTCCGCGCGGCGCCTCCGAAAGTTCCGCCGCATAGCGCACGCGGTCGAGTGCCAGCCGTCCCAGCGTTGCCTCCGATTCATCCACACACGCCTGCGGGAAAATCTTATCGTACTGTGCGAAATCGAGCACGTCCTCGCGGAAGCTCTGTCTCGCCCGGAATCCCTCGCCCACAATATTTCTGCCAAAAATATGTGCCGGCGCGATCTCGTCATAGCTCTCATAATATTCCGGAAACAGCAGCTTCGCCCACACGCCGTTTTCGCCGCTTAAGGCCACTTCCAGATCCGACGAAAGCTGTGCCAGCAAAAGCCTGAGCCCCGTCTTTTGCCCGGGGTCCGCATGCAGTAACAGCCGCGACAGGCTCCGGCAGTTCATAAACGCATCGCTCCCCAGCGTGTCTATCCCGCTTCCAAGCTCCAGTTCCGCGAGCTCCGTGGCATTATAAAAAGCAAAGTTTCCGATCTTTTTTATGCCCTCCGGCAGCGTCACGCGCGTTATATACGCCCCTGCCAGTTCCGCAAGCGCACCGTCTGCTCCCGGCGCTGCTCCCGGTGCGCCATCCGCTCCCGGCATCACGTCTGCCTCCCTGTCCGGCGCTGTCTCCGGTGCACCGTCTGCTCCCGGCTCCGCCTGCATCTCCCCGTCCGGCGCTGTCTCCGGTGCGCCGTCTGCCTCCGGCTCCGCCTGCATCTCCCCGTCCGGCGCTGTCTCCGGTGCGCCGTCTGCCTCCGTCTCCTCCTGCACGTAGCTGCACCGGCATTCTGCCGGGAGATGCGCCTGCGCCGCAAAGCAGTAGTCCCCGATCTCCGTAATCGCTCTTCCCTCTATCTCTGCCGGGAAACGCGGCTCCGGCGTCTCGCCAAACGCCCGAAGCAGCCGCGCGTCTCCCTCATTTGTCAGCTCCCAGTATAACTTATAGTTCATCTTCTGCTCCTAATGTAAACTCTACGCTCCATTATACGAAAGGCGTTTTTCTCTGTCAAATCTGCGTCATTCCGCCCAGCAGAATTCCGGTGTTGTCCCGGTAGATACCCGCGAAATCCGACATGGGAAGCGGATTTTCTCCCATCCCGGCCTCGATCGTGTAGCCCGGTCTGTCGTATTCCTGGATAAACCAGTCCTTATACCCGGCATATCCCGACTGCGTGGGCGTCTGCTCCACGGTATAGCCGCTGACATGCCCAAAATACTGCGCAATCTCGTAGGAGCGCGCCGGTTCATAGTCCAGATACTTCCAGTAGATGACCTCCCCCTGCGTGTGATACGCAAGGATCAGCCTGAAATCATGTGATCGGGTAAACGCGTACACCGCCTCGCTCTCGGGCGCCGTCAGGGGTGCCTCTCCCACGTAATCTCTGGGTGCCGGTTTCGTGTACCCCTGTGCATATTTAATTCTCTTTGCGTTTTCCCAGCCTGCCGGAAACTGTAGATTTAAATCTATGCCCTCGATATTCGCCTTCCATCCGGCCGGAAACGGAATTGCCGGATAATCCGATGCAATCTGCTGCGCCCGCCGGTAATACCCGCCGTCCGTAAGCAGCCCGTTCACCAGATCCACCCCGTCGGGATTGACGAGCGGCACAAGGAAAAGCCGGTACTCCTCAAACAGTTCCGCCGCCGGCACGCCGTAGAGCGCCGTTCCTTTTTCGTACGCCTGCGCATATTCCTCCGCAAATTTGAGCAGAACCGGCGTTGTGATGCTCTCATTTGCATGAAAAAGATGCGTTGTAGAATACCTCTTTCTCCCCGTTTCCGATCTCCAGATACGAAATCGACTTTCCCATCACACTTTTGCCGATCTCCCCGCTCTTTAAAACGGGTAGCGCGCCAAAGCCCGTCAATCACTGCCGCTGTGAGCAGCGACGTATAAGGCACCTCCACCGACGTTACCGGGTCTTCAAAAAGGATCCGGTTCTCTCCCTCCTCCGTGGCGTATCCTCTCAGATACGGCAGCAGCTTTTCCCAGACAGATCGATCCACCACGCATATGCGGTCCGGCGTGCGGTCGGTCTGCAAAAAATCAGCGAGCGCCCGGCAGGTGTTCGTTCCAAAGATGCCGTCCACCAAAAGCGGATACCCCGCGCGCTTTAACGCCAGCTGCATGTAAGATACCAGGATTCCCCGGTCTCCCTGATACAGATTTTTCAAATTCTCCTTCTTTCCGGCACGAGAAACTCCTCCCCTGCCATACTCCTTCTTCTTATTTTATGCAGACACGCAGCCATTTAGCTGTCACTTTTCCACAGACGCAAAACGGACATGGGTGGAAAAACAGTCCGTGTCTTTCCCTCCATGTCCATTTTAAGATTGTTATAGGGCTCTCCGCCTCCGGTTAGCAGGCTTCGATCTCCTTGATACTGCATTCGTTGCCGGTCACAAGATACGTTTCATAGCTTCCACAATGCGGGCACTGTCTTCCGTAAGTAACCGTCTCATAGGTCTTCTGACAGTCCTCACAGATTGTGACCGCCGGAAGGGACTCAATTTTCATCTCGCACTCTGCGATCAGCGGATTCTTTTTGCGGTAAAATTCCCAGCACTCCGTCAGATATTCCGGCACAATACCGCTGACCTCACCGATGTCCAACGTGACAGATCCTATTTTTTTTAATTCGTTCTCCGCTGCAACCTGATCCAGCGTCTTTGCGATATGAACAATAATTCCCAGTTCGTGCATATGACTCCTCTTAATTCTTGTTGCGATTGATCGCAAACTGACGCTTTAACGCATACGGTGCAATTGCTTTCAGTTTGTCCTCAGACTTCCACATACGGCTTGCATCCGGCAGATCACGTGTCAGATGGATCGCATCAAACTCACACTTCGTCGTACAGATTCCACAGCCGATACACTTATTCTCATCCACAACCGAAGCTCCGCAGCCGAGGCAGCGCTTTGCCTCTGTCTTGATCTGCTCCTCGGTGAGTGTGCAGCGCAAGTCGCGGAATGTCTCCTTTGCCACGCCGGCTTTTGTGCCCGGAATCTGGCGTTTTGCGTTGTCAAATGTCTCCACGTCGATGTTGTTCTTATCCAGCTCGATGAACTCTCTGCGGTTACGTCCGAGTGTTAAGCTCTGTCCCGGATTGACAAAACGATGCATGGATACAAATCCTTCTTTTTCCTGCTGCAATGGCATCGATGGCAAAACGCGGTCCTGTGTATACATCACCGCCGACAAAGATATCCGGCTCTGCGGTCTGATAGGTTACCGGGTCAGCGATAGCTCCGCCGTTCGGTCTGATCTCCACTTTTGTTTCCTTTAACAGATCTCCCCAGACGATGGACTGTCCGATGGAAAGCAGCACGTTCTCGCACTCAACGGTCATCAGATCATTCTCATCATACTGCGGGTTGAAACGTCCGTCCGCATCCTTGACGGAGAGACACTTCTTGAAGACGATTGCCTTCACTTTTCCGTTCTCTGTCAGAATCTCCTTCGGACCCCAGGAATTGTTTACGGAAATGCCCTCTTCCTCAGCCTCTGCCACTTCATCCTTTGCCGCCGGCATGATGTCGCGGGACTCCAGACAGAACATGGAAACCTCACCGGAACCTGCGCGCAGCGCTGCTCTTGCCACATCGACTGCCACGTTACCGCCGCCGACAACGACGGTTCTTCCGGAAAGCTTTGTGCTCTCATCCAGGTTCACGCTTCTTAAGAATTCCACACCGGTCTTCACGCCATCAGCGTCCTCGCCCGGAACTCCGGCCTTGCGTCCGCCCTGTGCACCGATTGCCACGTAGAATGCCTTAAAGCCCTCCTCGCGGAGCTGCTGGATCGTCACGTCTTTTCCTACCTCTACGCCGCACTTGAAGGTAACGCCCATCTGGCGGAGAACCTCGATCTCTGCGTCAATGATATTTTTCTCCCGACGGAACGACGGAATACCGTTTAACAGCATACCGCCCGGACGAGACTCTTTCTCGAATACCGTTACCGGATAACCCATCTTTCTGCAGTAGAACGCTGCGGAAAGACCAGCCGGGCCGCCGCCGACAATCGCAATCTTCTGCGGCAGATCCACGCCGGTTCCAAGATGGTTGACAATCTCCGGGATATAGCGCTTATCCGCATGCATCTCCTGCTCTGCGATGAATTTCTTGATCTCATCGATGGCTACCGCCTGATCGATCGTTCCTCTGGTACATGCATCCTCACAGCGGCGGTTACAGATAGAACCACAGACTGCCGGGAACGGATTCTCGTTCTTGATCAGCTTTAAGGCATCCATGTATCTGCCTTCCGCTGCCATCTTCACATAACCCTGTACTGGAACGTGTGCCGGACAGGCAGTCTTACACGGAGCTGTACCGGTCTCATAGCAGTTGATCTGGTTCTTGTCACGGTAATTCACCGTTCTTTGTGCACAGCTTCTGTCCGAGCTTTGCAGCACCGGTCGGACAATACTCCACGCAGCGGCCGCATGCCACACAGTTTTCCTTGGTCACATGTGCGCGGTATGCAGAGCGGGACATGTTCGGTGTATTGAACAGCTGGGAGGTGCGCAGCGCGTTGCAGACGCCGACTGCACAGTTGCAGATTGCAAAAATCTTATCCTCGCCGTCGATATTGGTAATCTGATGTACATAACCCATCTTCTCGGCGCGCTCTAAAAGCTCTAACACTTCGTCAAGCTCCACATAGTGTCCTCTTCCGGTCTGTACCAGGAAGTCTGCCATATCGCCGACACCGATGCACCACTCGCCCTCGATATCGCCGGTTCCCTCTCCGCGGACTCTCTGCTGCAGACGGCAGGAACACTGCCCGATCGCATACTTGTCCTTGTATTTTTTCAGCCAGTGGGAAATGTGTTCCACATCTGCAGATTCCTGCGCTGCCGGAATTGCCTTCTCTACCGGGATAACATGCATACCGATACCGGCTCCGCCGAGCGGCACCATCGGTGTCACCTTCTCTAACGGAAGTCTTGACATATTCTCAAAGAAATCAGCGACCTCTGTGTGCTTTTCCACCTGCTCTTTGTTCATTACCATGAACTCGGCGCTTCCCGGTACATACATCGGCAGAATGTACTGCTTCTCATGCTGCGGATTCTCCCAGTTGTACTCGATGATTCCGACAACCGCCATCTCCTGCAGCAGCTTCTCAAGCTCTGCCTCCGGCTTCTTGGTCTTCTTTGCCAGCTTCGGAAGGGTAATCGGCTTGCGCACGTCCATGCACAGTGCCACTTCCGCCATCTCATCGGTAACCACACCTGCAAGACCCCAGTATTCCGGATCGTTTACCGTGAGCTTCTCCATACCAAGCTTGTACGGAATACGGTCGGTAATCTTTTCCCCGAGCTTTAAAATCAGTTCTCTTTCTTCTGCCATAACAGTCTCCTTTTTCCTTCGTTTTTCGTTGTTTTTCCTGTTTTTTTATTCTGTCTCGTCTGTTTTCGTCTTATATTTGCATAAATAGTGCGCACTCTAAGAGTGCGCATACTCATAGCCTGTGTATACCCATAAAATATGTATGCCGCTTCCGGCAGTTTTTAATTATTCCACTGTTTTACTTCCGTGCGAAGCCAGTCGTACCACGCATCCATCCCTCGCCGGTGCGGGAAGAGATCGGAATGATCTGAATGTTCGGGTTCAGCTTCTTCACGCGCTCTTTGCATGCCTCGATGTCAAAATCAAAGTATGGAAGTACATCGATCTTGTTGATCAAAAGCACGTCGCAGATGGAAAACATTAACGGATATTTTAACGGCTTGTCATCCCCTTCCGGAACGCTTAAGATCATGGCGTTCTTTACGGCTCCCGTATCGAACTCTGCAGGGCAGACCAGATTGCCGACGTTCTCGAGAATGGCGAGATCCACGTCCTTTGTCTCGAGGCTCTCAATGCCCTGTCTCGTCATGTCCGCATCCAGATGGCACATGCCACCCGTATGGATCTGGATTGCCTTCGCGCCAGTCTGTGCGATCGTGTCGGCATCCACATCCGAATCGATATCCGCCTCCATGACTCCAATGCGCATCTCGTCTTTTAACGCGCCTATCGTCCGCACCAGCGTGGTCGTCTTTCCAGACCCCGGTGAAGACATCAGATTCAGAAGAAATGTTCTGTCTGCCTTTAACTCAGAACGAAGCACATCTGCTTCTCTGTCATTGTCTTCCAGAATGTTCTTCTTGATTTCAATCACCTTAAACTCACTCATTCGTATGCCCCTTTCCCTGTGCCGAGGTATTCCTTTGTTCGGTTGCGTTCTGGTCATACCTCATGTTTGTCTAAATTTTAACACACTTTTTCTGTGAAATCAACGCTATTTTGCACTATATTTACGGTTCTGTTTTTGTGCAATCTGCCATCTGGAATCTGGTATGACCAGTTTTCTTGCCAGAAGACAGACTTTTTTATGTAATAGGAAACTTCGTTCCTATTACAAAAAGGAGAGCAGCGCAACAAGTGCTCTGCCCTCCTTCTTTTTTAAACCTGTATGCGGTCTGCGATTTCTTTTCCAAGCGCCACCCGCTCATTCTGCACCCCTATGATCAGACTGTCCCGCAGCTTACGGATGACCTGTATGGTCTCTCCCTCCTCCACGTGATGCTGGCGCAGAAAATCGACTGCCTCCGGCAGCCCGAACATCCACTTGATCGTACATATATCTCCTGCCTGTGCTTTTTGACAATGCATACATAAAAACCCCCTCCTTTTGTTCCCATTGTAAGTACCTCAATATCTGTTAGTCAATGAAAACTTTTTTATTATTATTCGCATTTTTTATCATTTAAGCATGAATTTTCTGGCATTTTCATTTTTTCGTGATATGTACGACTAATCGTTTTTCTCATTTTCGCTCAATCGCGTGCGAGGGACAGTTCTCACAGCAGTTCCCGCAACGGAAGCAATGATTCCGATGAATCCGGTACGGCGCGCCCTCCTCAATGCACCGCTGCGGACATACTGCCGCGCAGGCGTCGCATCCCATGCAGGCTTCCGTGATGTATATCCCTTCTCCTTTACACCGACATCCCCAAGCGTGTAAGTCTCCCGGAAAATCGGATTTAACTTTATATCCATATCTTCTATAATCGGAATATATTATCTCCTTCAAACTAAAACCCCAAGCTATCTGCATTAAGCAGAAAATATTTCATGCCCATGATTACAAATCCTTCCTCATTTCTCCAAGGCTTTTTTGTTCCATTTACTATAATAATCTTCTTAAATGACCTCACTATTCTTTGCAAATACATCCACAATACCGACATCCACATTGTAACCACGCACAAGCAGCTCATTATAAACAATGTTCTCCATAATATGAGTCGGCTCCTGCTGTCTGAAGTTCAGTCTGGCAATCATCAATGATAAGAACATTTTGCCAGTACACTCGGACAAATTCTTCGATAGCAGGAGAATGACTCCGATGCATACCATGGCTCACAAGAGGAAACCGTTACGTTCTCCGGAAGTACCTCCGGCAATGCAGCGGAAATAAGATTTGAATAATACTCATCGTTGATCACTGGCGCACATAAAACACAGAAACGATCATCAAATTGTACCTGACAATTATTCATTGCGGCCGTATGCTCTGCTACATTCTTAAAGATTCGGACAGCTTTTTCTCCTTCTTCATCATTGAAGAAACGCAGGGAACCAAGTATATCCGCTGTGTCCGGGATGACATTTTGGTGCTTCACCACCCTGGATACTGGTCACACCTAACGTAACCGTTCTTCCGGCAGTAATCTGATTGACCCAGGCCGTCGCTGTATTGGTCAGAATAGAGCCAGCAAACGTCCACACCATGGGCGCTGAGTTGATTTAACATAGCCAATATTCCTCTGCCATCCTCTTCTCCTTCTTCAAAGCAGAAATAGATCACGCCTGTCAGATTATCACGTTGCTCTGCAAGAACACGCATAGCTCCTAATAACATTGCTGTATGGGCATCATGACCACATGCATGACTCGTATGTGGGTCATCGGACACTACAACACGAGGACCTGCAAGGTTATTTGGCTCCTCCGGTACCAGAAGCGCATCAATATCTGCCCGGAGCGCAATACGTGATCCTGGCTTCCCTGTGTCAAGAATTGCGATCCAACCGGTATCACCGGCTTTTTTCATAAGGCAGACCGGCTTTTTTAATCTCTTCTTCAATAAAAGCACTTGTCTTGAATTCCTTACCGCTTACTTCAGCAAAACGATGAATGGTACGTCGGCTTTCAATCACATAATCCTGCTGTGCTTCTGCCTGCAGGCGGATTATTTCATTCGTCAGCATAAAAACCCTCCTCCTTTTGTTCTACAAAGCTGCATTTATGTGCTTTTCTGAAATTAGTTATTTAATACAGAAGCGATCCGATCCAGAGCCTCTACCAGCGTTTTTCTTGTACAGCCAATATTCAGCCTTAAATGACCTTCGCCGCCTTTGCCAAACCATGGTCCCGGTACACAGATCACTTCTTTTCCCATAATAATCTTCTTAATAATCTCTTCGTCTGTCAGTCCGGCACTGCCAAGATCCAGCCAGCATAAAATGTACCCTGCGGTGCTGTAAATCCTACATTATGCTTTTTGACACCACTCTGAAACAACCTCCACATTTCCCTGAAGGTAAACTAATAATTTTCCAGCCATGCCTCTCCTTCCGGTGAATATGCCGCCTGTACCATCTCCAAACCAAACGTATTGGATGCGCTGTATGAATAAGCATCAATCTCCTGATCATACTGTTTTTTCAGTTCTGCTGAAGAGCTGAAAATATTCGCAAGGCGAAGTCCTGCTACATTAAAGGTTTTTCCAAGAGATGTGCACAACAGATGCGGTGCATCACTTGCCAGCGCAAACGGTGTGTGAACATATCCTGCATATACAAGATCACTGTGGATTTCATCCGCGATCACAAGGACATTGTTCTTTTTACAGATCTCACCGACACGGGCAAGTTCCTCTTTTGTCCAGACTCTTCCCACCGGATTATGTGGGCTGCATAAAATCATAATCTTCGCATCCGGATCTGCTGCCTGTTCTTCAAGCAGTGGGAAATCCATCTCATATAGTCCATCATTACAGATCAGGCCATTGTTCACCATTACTCTTCCTGTTTTCTTGATCAGTTCTGCAAATGGATCGTATACAGGTTGCTGAATAATAACTTTATCTCCCGGATTACTGAATGCACGGATTGCAACATTGATCGCACTGACAACGGTCGGCATCATGGAAACAAGGTCCGTATGGATCTTCATTCCAAATCGCTTATCAAACCACCAGGTTAATGCATCATAATACTCTTGCTTATAAGAGCAATAACCAAAAATCTCTTTATCGGCTCTTTCTTTGATGGCTCTTACGATGCACTCCGGGCATGCAAAATCCATGTCTGCGATCCACATCGGAATCTCATTTTCTGAAACTTCTATCGGAAGATACCCCTTTAATCCTTCCGGGCGCCATTTCACATCACTTGTACTTCTACGATCGACCTCACGGTTAAAATCTACGCTCATCTTCATTTTCCCCTTATCTTTTTTGCTGCAATTGCCTCAATCTCAACTTTCGCATTTTTGGGTAAAGCTGCTACTTCAAATGCTGCACGTGCTGGAAATGGTTCTGCAAAAAATTCTGCATAAACCTGATTCATTTCCGCAAATTCTGCGATATCAGCAAGAAGTACTGTTGTCTTTGTCACATCTGCCATCGTCATACCATTCTCTGCTAAAATTGCCTGCACATTTTTCAGGGACTGACGTGTCTGGCTTGCAATGTCGTTACCTGCAAACTCTCCTGTTGCAGGATCGATTGGGAGCTGTCCTGATACAAATGCGATGTTTTCAGCTGAAATCCCCTGTGAATATGGACCAATTGCTGCCGGTGCCTGCTCTGTTTTGATTTCTTTGTTTGCCATACTTTTTTTCTCCTTAAATGAAATATTTTTTATCTTAATAAAAGCATACTCGTTTTAGAAACTAAAGTCAATATATTTTAGAGTCTAAAGTGTAAAAAAAACACTACTTTTTTGTGCAATGTGTTTACATATATGAAATTATTTTTTAACTATTCGGATACTTATTGATCGCATGATAATAACGTTCATGGCGTTTATCTAACTTCTTTAACAGGTGTTCCGCTTGCTTGTAGTTTAAGCTGTTTATTTCCATCATACGGCGTACACTCTGATCAAACGATGCTGTGATGAAAATACTGATATGTGGGATATGATGATTCGTGAGTACAACGTCCGCACATCTTCCCCATAACAATAAAGTCCTCGTGCTTTGCCATATCACAAAGCAGATCACTCTGGTTAAAGAAAAATGGCATCCTGAACCGAAGTCCATGATATTTTTGAAAAAATCTGCCTGCTCCGGTATCTTTTTCAAATTTCCCCATCATCTCTTCCACATAGTTAATTTGATATTAACAACCTGATGAAAAGAGAATTTATGAATCACAATATACAGACATTCAAAAAAAACCAACATCCGGTCTATACTTTCAGCCGGAAAGTTTTTCACCACCGAAGGAATGCGGGACGGATTTCCGATCGCACTCCGGTTATTTTGCGGTATCCTTTTCTCTTGGAATGCCACAAGGAATGCCGGTCTGAATCCTTTACAGGGATTTCTTGCCAGCCTCCTCAATAACGCTTCAGCAGGTGAATATGCTGCTTTTACACTGATCGCAGCAAATGCCACTTATCTTGAAG
>VOFD01000721.1_pt1 | contig 23815 bp, 22 predicted proteins | sample 5384101 | NCBI WGS metagenome assembly VOFD01 (sample SAMN12384723, study PRJNA508395) | human gut metagenome | isolation source: healthy gut C | host: Homo sapiens
TTGACAAGGCTGGCAAGGTGGTATGATGAAGTAGATAAATCAGGGTTCCTCACCTTTGGAAGGGTCGCACGTTCTATACAAACACATTATCTGGATATAATCAATTTTTTTGAAAGGAGGGCAACCAATGCCGAAGCTGAGTCATTCAATGCTAAAATCAAAGCATTTAGAGCACAGTTCAGAGGAGTAAGAGATAGAGAGACTTTTTTTCTTAAATTATATAGACTTGCTAAATTATATGCCAACATTCCCATTAATGAACCCCATATGGAAAGTGATAATAGAATGATAGCAGGATTTAGTCCGGTAATTTTCCCCATAACACGTGGCACGATGAATCCGTCTTGGATAGTTTGCACTACAATGAATACTGCCATGGCTGAGGCGATGATTATCCAAAAATTCTCGCCTGTATCGGAGGCTTTCAGGATTGCCAGTATGATAGTAGGAACCAAACCGATGATTTGAAGATAAGGCACCATATTCAATGCCCCGATGAACAAACCGAGACCTATGGCTAATGGGAAGTCTATGATAAGAAAGCCTATGCTGAATAAAATGCCGACACATAAGGCTACGAATGCCTGTCCGCGGAAGTATCTGTTCATACCTACTTTTACGTCATTTAGTATGCCTACCACGAAAGAACGGTATTTCATAGGCACGAGATGCGTCCAACCTTCTGCGATGCTTTCGTAGTCTAATAAAATGAAGATAACGTATAGTAAGATAATGAATATGGTGAATACGCTGAATAATAAGTCAACGGAGTCCGATAATAAAGACCATAGGCGGGGAACTGCTTCTTTGAGCGCATCCAATAGGTTCTCTTTATTGAATAGTTCGGTTATAAATTTAACATCGATATTATCTCGTAAAAAATCGGAAAGAGAGGTGGGGACATTACTATTATATGTTCCGTGCGAAAAGTATTGGACCAATAAAGTCTGTACTCTGCCGCACTCTTGTATCATAGGGGGTACTAACAGATAAAAAGCTCCGGCACCCACAATCAGAAGTGTGAGTAATGCGCAGAATATGGAAACAATCCTATTTCTTAATTTTAGCTTGTATTGGAAAAATGTGACCAAAGGATATACCAGATAGGCAATAAGCCAAGCGATAAAGAAAGGTAATAGAACGCTGCTTAAACGCTTCAAAAGCATCAATATGCCGATAATGATAACTCCTAAAATGACACCGCGGATAAAACTGTCGAATGTAATCTTTTTACGTTCCATAGAATCCTGTATTAAATTTATTAATCGCTTGCTGTTTGCTGGTCTTCCTTTATCGCCCGTAAATAACACTCTCGGCACAAGGGTTCGTATTCGGCTGTTTCACCCAACAGAACTTGTTTGTCATTTTTTACAGTACGATGAGAGAATGAAGCAAGCTGTCCGCATTTTACACAAATGGCATGCACCTTGGAAACTTCATCTGCAATGGCGCACAGCCCCGGCATGGGGCCGAAAGGATTACCGCGGAAATCCATATCCAATCCGGCTACTATTACACGTATACCATTGTTGGCAAGCTGGTTGCATACATCAATCAGACCTTCGTCAAAGAATTGCGCTTCGTCGATACCCACTACGTCTATTTCGGAAGTGAATAGCAGTATGCTTGCCGATGAGTCTATCGGTGTAGAGGATATGATGTTGCTGTCATGCGATACGACATCTGCTTCTGAGTAACGCGTGTCTATTGCCGGCTTATATATTTCTACACGTTGCTTGGCAATTTGGCACGTTTCAAACGGCGTATCAGTTCCTCTGTCTTGCCGGAGAACATGGATCCGCATATAACTTCAATTCTTCCTCTGCGTTTGGTTTCTTGTATGTGGTCTTCCGAAAATAATACCATATCTTTGAGTGTTATATTCAGTCGCAAAAGTAATGATTTTGTTCGCTTCCGGATATTTTTTCATTATTTATTTCTACATTTGTGCCATTAATACGGACAGGAAAAGGATATGCAAGCATTATTGAATGATATAGAACTGGATGTTCAGGAATTGAAATGTTTGATACAGTCGATGCTCACTGATACAAATCCTGTGCTGAGAATAGTTGCTAAAAGGAATATTCATCAGATGCAGGAGCGGTTGGATGCGCTGACCAAACTGTTGGACGACACTTTTGTGATAACTCCGGTGGAACATGTTGCTTCTGACATTGTGGAGAAAACAACTGAATCGGAAGTGATTTCCGAACCGGTTGCTGATGTTCCGGTTGAGGCAACTCACGTTTCGGATATTGCAGTACCTGCTTCTCAGATTCTTGCCGAACGTATTAAGCCGGCTACGGACTTACAACATGCTATCAGTCTGAATGATTCGTTTCGTTTTACCCGTGAATTGTTTGCCGGAGATGCGACACGTATGAATGAGGTGGTGCGCCTTTGCGGTGGGGCTTCCTCTTTGGATGAGGCTATGTCTGTATTTATGTCAACTGTACAACCGGATGAAGAAAATGAGGCGGCTGCTGATTTTATAGAACTTCTCAAGAAGTATTTCAGTTAAAAAAGTAGCGGATATGGGAAAACTTTATGTAGTGCCTACGCCAGTAGGAAATTTGGAAGATATGACTTTTCGCGCTATCCGCATATTGAAGGAAGCGGATTTGGTGCTGGCAGAAGACACGCGTACTTCCGGAATATTGCTGAAGCATTTTGAGATAAAGAATGCGATGCAGTCTCATCATAAATTTAATGAACATAAAACAGTAGAAAGTGTTGTAAATAGAATAAAGGGTGGTGAGACTGTGGCGTTGATTTCAGATGCCGGTACTCCAGGTATTTCCGATCCGGGTTTTCTGGTGGTTCGCGAGTGTGTCCGTAACGGTATCGAAGTACAGTGCCTGCCGGGGGCTACTGCTTTTGTTCCGGCATTGGTGGCTTCCGGATTGCCCAACGAGAAGTTCTGCTTTGAGGGTTTTCTTCCTCAGAAGAAAGGTAGGATGACACGTCTGAAAGGTTTGGCGGAAGAACGCCGGACAATGGTTTTCTATGAATCTCCCCACCGTTTGGTAAAAGCACTGATGCAGTTTGCAGAATATTTCGGTTCGGAACGGCAGGCGTCCGTTTCCCGTGAAATATCCAAGATACATGAGGAGACGGTACGTGGTACTCTTACCGGATTGATAGAACATTTCACAGCCAACGAACCGCGTGGTGAGATAGTGATTGTAGTAGCAGGAATAGACGATTAAATAACTTCATTAACAAAACGTAAAACAAAAGCGTATGAAAAAGTTAGCAGTTTTGATTGTATGTACAGCCGTTATGGCTTCATGTGACAGCTTTTCAGGTGGTAGCAAAGATCAGTTGAAAGCTGAGAATGATTTCTTTTAATGGAACTGACTCAGCGTAATGCTGAACTGGATGAAATGATGGGCACTTTCAATGATATTTCGGAAGGATTTCGTCAAATCAATGCGGCAGAAAGCCGTGTAGACTTGCAGCGTGGTGCAGTTGCAGAGGGTTCTCTGAATGCTAAACAGCAGATAGCCTCTGATATTGAATTCATCCGTAAGCAAATGGAAGAGAACAAAGAGCAGATTGCCAAGCTGCAATCTATGTTGAAAAACAGCAAGACCAACTCTTCTCAGTTAAAAAGAGCTGTTGAGTCTTTGACACAGGAACTGAATGCGAAAACCCAGCGTATCGAAGAGTTACAGGCCGAACTGGCTTCTAAGAATATCCGTATCCAGGAGTTGGATGCCGCCGTTACGGATTTGAATGCTGTCAAGAGTGAATTGACTGCTGAGAATGAGGCAAAAGCCAAGACAGTGGCAGAACAGGATAAAGCGCTTAATACTGCATGGTTTGTATTCGGAACGAAGAAAGAACTGAAAGACCAGAAAATTCTGAGCGGTTCCGGATTATTTAAAAAAGGTTCGGTCTTGAAAGATGGTGATGTCAATAAGGATTATTTTACCCAGGTTGATATTCGTACTACCAAAGAAATCAAACTGTATTCCAAAGATGCCGATATTCTGACTACCCATCCTACCGGTTCTTATGCCTTGGAAAAAAGATGATAAAGATCAGTTGACATTGAAGATTACTAATCCGAAAGAATTCTGGAGCGTTTCCAAGTATCTGGTAATTCAAGTGAAATAGTTACTTGATTGATAATTGATAGGGCTGTTTCAAAAGTGCGTTTCGTTTGTAGGCCTGCTTTTGAAACAGCCTTTTTAGTATTTTTTTATGCTTTATAAAAATCTTTTTTTTGATTTGGACGATACGCTTTGGGCGTTCTCTCTCAATGCTCGTGATACCTATGAAGAAATGTACTGGAAGTATGGATACGATCGCTATTTCGATTCGTTCGAGCATTATTATTCACTTTATCAGCGTCGCAATCTGGATTTATGGGCAGAGTATGCAGATGGTAAAGTCACGAAAGAAGAGTTAAACCGTCAACGTTATCTTTATCCTTTGGAGGCTGTAGGAGCAGGTGACTCCACTTTGGCAAAGGCTTACGAAAGAGATGCTCTTACAATGATTCCTACCAAAAGCAAATTGATGCCACATGCGCGTGAAGTGCTGGAATATCTTTCGGGAAAATACAATTTGTACATTCTTTCAAATGGATTTAAAGAACTCCAAAGTCATAAAATGCGTTCGTCGGGCATTGATGAATATTTCAAAAAAGTGGTTCTTTCCGATGATATCGGAATCCTGAAGCCTTGGCCTGAGATTTTTCATTTTGCTCTTTCGACAACCCAGTCCGAGTTGAATAATTCGCTGATGATCGGAGATAGTTGGGAAAATGATATAGTCGGAGCGGCGGGAGTAGGCATGCACCAGGTGTTTTACAACTTGTCCGGTCGTACCGACTTGCCTTTTGCTCCTACCTATCAGATTACTGATTTGAAAGATTTATTTAATTTTTTGTGACATTGACAGATTAGTTGTACTTTTGTTTCCAATGATGAACATCTAAAAATACTATTATGGAAACTCTCATTCCTTTTGCATTGTTGTGTTTCACATCTTTCTTTACGTTGACTAATCCGTTGGGCACAATGCCGGTTTTTCTGACTATGACGCAGGGTATGACCGATAAAGAACGTTGTTCTATCGTAAAGCGCGCAACATTAGTCTCGTTTATCACATTGATGGTCTTTGTCTTTGCCGGGCAATTCCTCTTCAAGTTTTTCGGTATTTCGACAAACGGTTTCCGAATAGCGGGTGGCGTTATCATTTTCAAGATTGGTTTTGATATGCTGCAGGCACGCTATACACCGATGAAATTGAAAGACGAAGAGATTAAGACCTATGCGGATGATATTTCGATTACTCCTTTAGGTATTCCGATGTTATGTGGTCCGGGCGCTATTGCCAATGCAATCGTACTGATGCAAGATGCACATTCCTTTGAGATGAAAGGGGTGCTTATAGGCACTATTGCCCTTATTTATTTTCTTACATTCTTGATATTGAAGGCTTCCACCCGTTTGGTCAATTTATTAGGGGAAACCGGTAATAATGTGATGATGCGCCTTATGGGACTCATCTTGATGGTGATTGCCGTAGAATGTTTCGTTAGCGGAGTGAAGCCGATATTGACGGATATTGTAAAGGAAGGTTGCTTGATGTAATTAAATAAGAGAGCCGGAATTTGGCAGTAATGAAAAAAGGTTGCAAACAGGAAAACAGTCTTCCGTTTGCAACCTTTTTTATAACTAGCGTGAAATACCATATCATGCTTTATGTTTTATCATCAGAAAGCTAACTACCGGTTTGTCTTTTCTGCTATTATGACAAACCGGTACTGGTTAGGCTTTGTTTAATAACCCGGATTCTGCTGTGCTTTCAAAGTCGGGTTGGCATTGGTTTCACTTACAGGAATAGGCAACAATGCTTTTTTGTATACGTACGGTCGAAACTTTGTGATTCTTTAAGTAATGAGTAGTGCCAGCCTTGGTTTTCCTCACTGCTATAGCGTACAATCGTTTCGTTATTGCGCATGGCATCGAAAAAGCGTTGCCCTTCGCCAACCAGTTCCTTACGGCGTTCAATCAAAACTTTGCTCAGGAATTCGTCATCAGCAATAGCATCGGATACTTTGGCTGTTGGAGTTTTGGTGCGTTTGTCCAATAAATCGTTCAGATATTTTATACCTTCTGCTTTGGCTGCTCCGCCCAGTTTGGCAGCAGCTTCGGCTGCGTTCAGGTAAACTTCGGACAGACGTAAAATCGGCAAGTTGGCAAGGCGCATATCTCCCAGTGCTCCCAGCGGGAACTTATTGATGAAAATTGGATTTTCCCCATAGGTTTTCTTCAAGTCTTTGTCGTACATTGCTGGTAGCACAACTTCGTTACGGACATCTGCAGGATCGGTTTGCAGCATATCAACAAATGATTTTGTACAGATAGCATCGGCATATCCTTGTTCATTCAGCAAGTAGCCTATGCCTTCACGGTCGGCCCAGTCATCAGAACCATTGTTTATCAATTCAAAAATCATTTCTTTTGTATGGTTCGGATCTTGCTTGTCCCATGCCTCAGCGTATTGTTCGGGAGTCCATAATTCATAAGGAGAGTCGTTGATGATTTCTTTTTGCTAAATCGAAGGCTTCCTGATTTTTGTTCATGTATAGATACACTCGGCACAGCAAAGCTTTAGCTGCCCATAAATCGATATAGCCTTGTTTTTCACCTGCTTTTTTGGATACGGTCAGTGCTTCTGAGTCGATGGCATTATTCAGGTCTGCAACAACTTTGGCATAAACATCGGCTACCTTGTCACGTCCGGGTTGTGCATCACGATCCAGTGGTTTGTCAACGAAAGGTACTCCAAGCGAAGCACCTTCATCGTATGTATAGGGCATGCCGTACACTTTTACCAAATCAAAATGTACTAAGGCGCGTATTACTTTGGCCTGATTGTAGATATTTGCCAATTCAGCCTGAAAATTTTCCGCATCGGTAATTGTCTTGTTATCTACAGCCTCAATCAAGCGATTGGCGCGTCTTATCACATTGTACTGTATATTCCACATGTTTGGGGCATCATCTGCGGTATAGCGCATTTCATAGCAAGAAGAGGTGCGCATACCTTGAGTGCGTGCCTGCATGTCGTCCCCCCGGACATCTCCATAGTAGAACATGCGAGCTGCATAGTACTGGGTGTAAGTGGAATTGCCTTGCAGGCCATCATACATACCATACATTGCTGTGCGGGCATCATTATAATTGGTAATGGCGGAACTTGTTGGCGTTCCGTTGGAAGGAGTTTGGTCCAGCCAGTTATTCACACAGGACGAAAGCCCTGTCGTGACTGCTGCTAATGCTAGGATATTATATATTTTCTTCATAATGTATATGCTAAGTAAAGATTTTAATTAGAAACCAAGTTCGATACCAAATGTAATTGTTCTTAATGCAGGTGTCTCGAAGTAACACAGTCCGTCAACAGGGGTTTCTGGATCTACATACAAGTCTTTGGATTTCCAGGTAAGCAGATTATTACCCGAAATGTAAGCTCTTAATTTGCTTATTCCGGCCTTTTTGGACAAGTTGCTTGGAAGAGTGAAACCTATGGTCAGGTTTTTCAAACGTAAGTGATCGGTAGGCATCATCCAACGTGAAGAAACCGTATTTTTATTGCCATAGGCAAATAGGGGCAATTTAGCGTTGTCGCCCGGTTGCTTCCAGGTATCTTCAATCTTATAGTATGCCGGAACATTACCTACATAGTTGTAAGTACCGCCATTAGACTGTAACCAAGTGCAGCATCGTATGCATGACCGCCCAAAGAGTAAGTCAGAGTAAAGTTTAAATCTATGAATTTCCAACTTACAAAGTTAGTCAGACCACCGGTCAGTTTCGGGTCGGGCGAACCGATAATCACCTTATTGGCCTCATTCGAATGTATGGTGGTTTCACGACTTCCATCTTCTCCGTTAATGTAGAACATTTCCGATCCGGTTTCCGGATCAACACCTGCGTATTCGTAAGCATAGAATGATTGATAAGCCTCTCCGATACGATGAATGGCTATGCCGTCAATCATTTCGTTCTGTTCGCCGTCCAGTTTTAACAAGGTGTTTTTGTTGTGTCCGAAGTTCAAGGATGTGCTCCAATACCAGTCTTTGTTTTGGATATTGGTGGATTTAATTTCAAATTCAACACCGCGGTTTCTCATAGAGCCGACATTCATCAGCATAGTGGCTCCACCGCTACTATTGATTACACCCGGCACGGCTGAAATATTCTTGCTCATCAACAAATCCTTAGTGTCTCGGTTATACCATTCTGCAGTAATCGACAATCTGTTCCACAGCGTAACGTCCAAACCTACGTTGGTTGCGTAATTCTTTTCCCATTTCATATTGGGATTGTCAAAACGAGCTTCAGCCGAACCGCCATTTCCTGCATAGTTATAACCAAATTCATATACGCCCAAATAACCGTATAAATCTGTGGGTTGTGTACCGTTCACACCGTAAGATACACGTAATTTGGCATCGGTCAGCACATGCTTGATATCCTGCATGAAAGCTTCTTCACTCAGTCTCCAAGAACCGGATATAGACCAGAAATCTCCCCAACGGCTTTCTCTTGACAAGCGGGAACTGCCATCCCGGCGATAACTTGCACTAAAATAATACTTGTTATTGTAGTCATAATTGATACGCCCCAGGAAAGAAGTCATTCTGTATCGTTCTACATGGCTTGAAGCACGGCTATCGCCTGCATTTTCTATTTCCGGCAGGTAAGAAGGGTATTGGTTTCCGTTGGCATATAAATAATCATATTTATAATCTTCGGTTTCAAAGCCTACCAAAGCATCCAGATTGTGTAATCCGAAGGATTTGTTGTAAGATAATTGTGTTTGTGTATTTAACTGCCCTCTGTTGCCCATAACGCGCTGATAAACACCGTTTGATGAACGACCGTCGTTGCTGCGGGGATCCCACCATATACGTTCATTGTTTTGGTTGAAGTCATAGCTGATGGCTTCTTTCAATTTCAGATTATCCCAAATAGTCCAGGTAGCGGCCATTGAACCGAGGAAGCGGTTTATGGTAGCCCTGTTGTAATTATATGTTTCAGTTTGTATAGGGTTGGCACCATTCAGTGCAGGGAAGTTACTGCTGAATGAACCGTCTTCATTATATGGATATGTAGAGGGAGAGGCAGTCATTGCATAGCACATGATAGGGCTTGCAAAGCTGGTCCCTTCATTATTTACGTTTTGGGTTGAATTGGTATACATGGCGTTGGCTTCCAATAACACTTTGTCGGTTTGGTGTGTAACATTGGCGCGACCGGTGAAACGCTCATAGCCTGATACATTTGTAATACGCTTCTTGCTTTGTATAAGCAAAAGAAGTATAAAACCTCGTTTTTTCATTACCGCCTTGTGCATTTACTTCATAATTCTGGTGGCTACCGTTACGGAATAAGACATCTTTCCAGTCTGTATATCCTGACCAGGGTTCTGCTGCATATTCATCGATGTTTTTATTGGCCAAAGCTGCTGCTTGTTCTGCATCATAACCAAAGGGTATATTTGGCATAATTCTCAAATCCCAAGTGCAGGATTTCACGTCTTTGCTTACCATCGAGAATCGGTCGATAATCGATTGCCATATTAGACATACCCCAGTCTGCTCTTACCCCTATCTTGGTTTTGCCAGCAGAGCCTTTTTTTTGGTTGTTATGACAATAACACCATTAGCGGCACGCGAACCATACAATGAGGCAGCCGCAGCATCTTTGATCACCGTCATGGACTCTATGTCATTGCTATTCAGTGTAGCCATTAGACTGTTACCGGAATCTGCGTAAGTGAATTCGCTGACGTTTCCGTTCAGCATGGGCACTCCGTCAATGACATATAATGGTTCATTGCTGGCATTGATAGACCCCATACCGCGAATACGCACAGAGGCAACGGAGCCGGGCTGACCGGAAGTAGAAGTGATTTGAACACCGGCAACAGAACCTGCCAAACGATCTTGCACGCTGATAGAAGGTAAATCCTGTAACTTTTCGGTAGTCACATTTGATGCAGAACCTGTAAATGAGGACTTTTTGAAGGTACCATATCCGGTTACTACAACTTCATCAAGCACCTCAGTATCAGGTTTCAATACCACTTTTAAGTTCGGTTTGATAGCCACTTCCTGGGTCTGCATACCGATGTATGAAATCTGCAAAGTTTTCGCAGAACTGTATCAATGCGTAAACTTCTATAAATAAACATTTTATAAGTAGATGCAAAATCATTGCATTTAATTAAAAACCTCAATAGAATATGCTCTACCATGTATTTACAAAACTATCAAGTTACTCATATGTTACCATATTTTACAGTAAAACAGTGATTATCAATAATATGTACATAACGATGTAGTCTATATTGAAACTATCGAAATATACTTTAGTTTTTTGTTGAACTATTTTTGTAAAATAAAAAGTAATGTGAGTAGCCGTGGTTGACCATAAAGAAATACACTATGATGAAAGTCGCAAACAAAGATTTATGTCAAAATAAAACATAATCCTATTACAAAAAAACATCATAAACAAGCAATTACAATAAGATTATAATTATCTTTGTGTAAAACATGTAACCTATGACAAAAATAAACCCTTTCATAACCAGTGGCTATATTTCAGCAAAGTACTTTTGCGACCGTATAACCGAAACAACTACATTGACACGTTATATAACCAACGGGAATAATGTAGCTTTGATATCCCCTCGCCGTTTAGGAAAAACCGGGCTGATAGAGCATTGTTTTCATCAGCAACAAATAAGGGAAGTATATCACACATTTTTAATCGATATATATGCAACAAAGAATTTTCAGGAGTTTGTATTTGAACTTGGTAAAGGTATTCTGAATGGTTTGAAGCCGCGTGGAAGAAAAGCATGGGAGCTGTTTCTCAAATGTTTATCCTCTCTTCGCACCAGTATCTCTTTTGATTTCAGTGGTAATCCCAGTTGGAATTTGGAAATGGGTGATATAAAGACTCCCGCTATAACGCTTGATGAAATATTCCGTTATTTGGAAGAAGCGGATAAGCCTTGCCTGATTTCCATTGATGAGTTTCAAGTCATAGCCAAATATCCGGAAGGGGATGTTGAAGCCATATTACGGACACATATCCAGCATTGTTCCAATGCAAAATTTATCTATGCCGGTTCGCAACGTCATATGATGGGAGAGATATTTACTAGTCCGTCACGTCCGTTTTACCAAAGTACGGCCATTATGGAACTGTCTCCTATTAATGCAGATATTTATACGGAATTCATAAAAAGACACTTTGCGGAGAATAAGAAAAAAATTGCAGTAGAAACAATTCAAGAAGTTTATAAACGTTTTGAAGGAATAACCTGGTACATTCAGTTTATGGCAAACTCGCTTTATGCAATGACTGCTGAAGGTGAGGAGTGTACTGTTGATAAAGTGAATTTTGCCATTGAAAATATTTTGTCACAACTAAATTTTACCTATTCTTCACTTCTGTTTCAACTCCCACCTAAACAAAAAGAAGTTCTCATTGCTATTTGTAAGGAAGGAAAGGCTCAGGAAATCACTTCCTCTAAATTTTTAAAAACTTATAAGCTAACGGCGAGTTCTGTGCAAGGAGCCATAAGAGGACTTTTAGATAAAGATTTTGTAACTAATGAATTGGGAGTGTATAGCGTGTATGACAAGTTCTTCGATATTTGGTTAAGGAAACGGATCAGTTAAAAAGGAATACTATTGTTGACAGACCTTTTCTAGTGATGCAATAATAGAAAAATCGGTAAAAGCAGTTTGCCTTTACCGATTTTATCGTATAACATATTCTTTACCTCTATCAATTCTGGTCACTCGGAGAAATCTGAGAATTATTCTCTATTTCCGAGATGGGCAACTGATAAAGGAACGGACGTTCTTCCTGATTATAACGGAACTTGGCAGCAGAGAAGTGATTGTTGTTTTCTGCACCCCAGGTTTCATCTGTACGGTCTACAGGAATATTCAAACGACGATTGTCAATATATTCCAAGCCTTCTCCCCCAGAACTCTACACGTTTTTGATAAATGATTTCCTCTATCAAGTCGGCTTTGTTCGTAAAGGTGTAATCATAATCGGGTTGACGGGTCTTCATGAAGTTTTCCAGTTCGGTTACAGCATCCGGAGAATTCTTGTGTGCCAAAGCTTCTATCTTTATCAGATAAGCTTCTTCCGAACGCATATAGATATAGTCTCCCAATTCCCAACCGCTGAATGTACCTGCCTGGATATTTTCACGACCTGTGCCGATGAATTTCACAGCCTGATATTCTACGGAAGCTGGCGTCTCAGTATCACGCAACAATGTCACACGGATAGGCTTACCGTCTTTATCTTCAGTATCCACACCTGTAGAACGGTCGCAGCAGAACCATTGCAGACGAATATCATTATCCGCGATGCGGTCTACAAACGGCTTAAAGGCGGCACGCCATACACCGATACCAGCATAGCCTTCACTGTAAGCATCCATCTGCGAGAAGTAAGATGCATAAATCGTACTATTATCTGCAGTAATGTCGCAGCCGAATACCACATCCGGCAGGCTGATGTTACTGAACCCTTGCAGTATCTGATTTTCATTCGTTAACATAGGGATGTTGTCTATCACTACTTGCGCATATTCTATCGCTTTATCCCATTCATGGATAACCATATTTGCACGGGCCAAGTGCATAGCTACTACGCAACCGTCCATATCCGTAGGTGAGGAGGTGTGTACCATATCCAACTGTTTGAAGAAGCTGAAGGCGGTAGTAAGGTCGCTCATGATTTGCTCATATATCTGGGCTACAGTAGCACGTGGCTGGTCGCCTTCCGTTTCTTCTGTGATAAGTGGCACGCACGGAGATTGCGAGAAGTCATATTTCTCTCCACGTCCCCATTTCGTTCCGTCTGCACCGGTATAATAAGAGTGCTGGTACAGATAGGTTAGTTGCAAGTAGGCATAGCCACGGAAGCCGAGAGCGATGGCACGATATTTCAAATTGGCAGGATCTTCACTGCTGGGGTCAATCAGTTTGAGAATATTATTGGCATTGGCTATGACACGATAGTATTCTTTCCAGCGATTGTTGGTCGGAGTATAGTTCTGTTGCCAATAATCCAACAAATAATGATAGAGACTCATACCGAAACGTCCGGTCATAATCATGTCGTTACCCATCAACGATGTCAGGTAATCAAAGCTCTTTTGACCGAAATAATTATGTTGCATATCGGTATCATAATACTTTTGCATATCAGAATACATACCTGCCACAGCGGCCGAAAAAGTTTTATCAGGGTCGTCCTGAGCCACATTGCTCAGTTGGTCTTCGGTCAAATAAGCGGTAACATCGGCATCTTCAACACAAGATGTAAGCAGGCTGCCGACAACGAGTACCTGCATCATATATTTTATTATCTTCATATACAAAACTTTTTTAGTTAGAATGTAAGGTTGATACCTCCTGAAATCACACGCATCGGAGAATAGCCTCCATATTCATCGTCAGCGCCTGCCATTGCCACACGGGGGTCAAATCCCTGACGTTTGGACCACAAGGCAAGATTGTCTGCTGTAGCATAAATGCGCAACTTTTCAATACCGAATTTCTGCATCAGGTTTTTGGTAATGTGTAACCCAAAGTAATGTTACGGATACTGAAGTAGCTGGCCTTTATCAGATTGAGGTCTGACTGCTGAGTGAAAGAGTTAGAAGCATTGTCCGCATTCCAGATAGGGAGTGAGCCTGTACCTGTCTCCGGATTGAACGTCTTCCACATATCCTTGTTATGACCTACATAGAATGAGGAGCTCATACCATCCAAATAGGAATAATCATAAGCATAGCCTCCAATCTGGAAAGCCGTTGCTATAGAAAGATCAATACCTTTGTAAGAGAAAGTAGTACTGAAACCGCCATTAAAATCAGGCAATGCAGATTTGCCGATGAAATAGCGGGTTGCCTCGGCGTAAGTAGTAGTGGTAGTGCGGCCTATTACTTCTCCTTTATCATTTGTTTCGTCCATGTACCACATGGCATTTCCTTTTTCATCCATACCGGCATACATATAAGTATAGTATTCAAAGCGGCTCTTGCCTTCACGCAGGTTGAATGGACCACTGGTAATACCATCTTTGCGATTTTCTTCGGGCAGCGTCAAGATGCGGTTTTTGTAGTGGGAACCCACAAGCGATACCGTCCACTTCAAGTCAGGCTGATTGAAAATATCTACATTTACATCGAACTCTATACCGGTGTTTTTCATCGCACCCAGGTTTTCCCAGTTATATGGACGTCCGGCTGTAGAGAAAGCTACGGGACGCTTGAAAAGCATATCATCTGTACGGCGATAGAAGTATTCAAATGAACCATATACCCGGTCGAACAAGCGGAAGTCTACACCCACGTCAAAAGTTTTCTGCTTTTCCCATGTCAAATCCGGATTACCGTAAAATTCCGGTGAATAGCCTAATTCAGCACCATTCCAAGTAACCGTATATTGGTCTTGGTAAGGTGTGTATACATAGGCGTAACCTTCATCCGAAAGTATATTTTCATTACCCTGGGTACCATATGAAGCACGTATTTTCAGGTCATTTAACCAAGCGTCCGTTCCGTCCATGAATGCTTCATTGGAAATACGCCAAGCGGCCCCTACCGACCAGAAATTACCCCAACGGTCCAGGAAGCGGGAAGTACCGTCGCGGCGGAAAGCTGCTGAGATATAATATTTGTTATTGTAATCATAGTCTGCCATACCGAAATAGCGCTTCGATGTTGTGGTTCACCTTGTAGCTATTGATGTATTGCATCTGTCCACCATTGTTCAGTTCCGGATTGCTCGGATTAAAAAAGTTTGTTTTCTGTCCGTCAAAATAGTCGTATTCATACTTATAGTATTCATGACCGACCTTAGCCGATAAGTGGTGGTAATCGCCGAATACATTGCTGTAGGCCAAAATTTGGTTGAAGTTGGTAGTTGTTGTGTTGATACTTGCCTGTGTACCTCGACCACCGAACGACTGTCCGTCACCGATAGTTGGCGTGTAATAGAGTGTTTCGCTGTCATTCGTAAAATCATAACTGTAATTTGCCGTAAACTTGAAATTCTTCAAGAATGAGATTTCTATATATGAACGTGAAGTCAGGTTATTATACACGCTTTCATGGATGTCCTCTCTCATGTTGGCTATCACATTTTGATTAGTTGCAGTAGGGCGTTTGGATGTACCGTCTGTTTCACCGTTTCCGGCATCATACATGGGACGTCCGTCTTCATAATATTTCATGTTACCTTCTGTGTCATAGGCATGAACCGGGAAGATAGGAGCCCAGGAGCGTGCCACAGCGAAAGGATTAGAAGCAGTTCCGGCATTTTCCTGTACACCGTTTTGAGTAGCTTTGGAATACCCTACATTGGTACCTACTTTCAACCAAGACTTCAGTTGGGAGTTAACATTGGCGCGAGCTGTAAAACGTTCATAAGAAGAACCTAATACATAAGAGTCATTGTCCAAATATCCCATAGATACATAGAAATCCGTACGGTCGTTACCGCCTGATGCAGACACATTATATTCCTGACGGAAAGCGTTGTCGAACAAGGCATCAGCAAAAGTGTCATCATAACGCAAACGCGCATTGGGGTTAAGTTTACCATCAGGTGTCACCAGATATTCTCCTTGCGGAATAATGTAAGCATTGTAATTACCCAGTTCGCCTAGCAAATCCTGACTGGCTGCCAAATTAGAATCTTCAATGGAGTTTCCGGCTGCCCAATAGGTATTACGAATACCGTACCAAGTCAGGCGATAGAACTCTCCGGGATCGGTAGCCATGTCATAATCCTTATACGCACGCTGTGCCACCCCCCAACTACCGTCAAAGTTAATGGATACTTTGTCCTTACGTCCGGTCTTGGTCGTAATCATAACTACACCTCCGGCAGCACGAGAACCATACAAGGAGTTGGAAACAGCATCTTTCGATACGTTCACCGAAGCAATATCTGTAGGGGTGATATCCGACAACTTACCGTTGAAAGGCACGCCATCTACCACAATCAACGCATTATTGCTAGCTGAAATAGAACCTATACCGCGCAGGACGATATCGGCATCCTGTCCCGGCTGTCCGGAAGAACTTACTACCTGTAAGCCGGCTACAGCTCCTTCGAGTGCGTTTGAAACGGATGCAGCCTGCGAATTGCTGATAATTTCATTTTCACACTACTGATGGAGCCTACCAGATCCTGCTTACGTTTAGTGCCATAAGCTACTACGGTTACTTCATCAAGCAGCTCCGTATCAGACTTTAATATTACTTTTAAGTTTGGTTTGATAGCCACTTCCTGAGTCTGCATACCGATGTATGAAATCTGCAAAGTTTTCGCAGAACTCATAAAGATATAAGTTGCTAAAAATAAGAGTTTTATAAGTAACAGTTAAGTTACCATTCAGAGCAAAAGTATTTACACATATCATTCTGGCCATATCTAATAATCGAATTATATTACCAAAGTGCTACCTATAATCTATAATAACTGTTGATTATTAGCGCTTTGTATGGACGACTGTTGGATAATAATCATATCATAAATATACTTATTGCTTTTTGAAATAACATTTTGTAAGCAAAAAAGTATTGGTAGCTTAAGTCTTCCGTTTATAACTTGAACTCGGCCTCTCTATCAAGTTTAAAATGAAAATCATCTGTTATGCTATCATACTATAGGGGATATACTTCTGATTTCAAGCATATTAATCCGTGTAAAACAGGCGTGATAGATAAAATTATTTACAACTATCTATCACGCCACACATCGCCTTAAAAATGGGCTAACCCCTATGTGTATTTACACCTGATTGCACGGAATAATTTATTGGTTATCGGTGTAAAACTTTTAGTTTTATAGGAGAAAACTAAAAGTTCCAGCATTACAAAACAACTTGCTTACTACTTATTAAAGCTGTTATCTGTCTTTTTTTTTTGATACCAAGTGCTGCTTGCTTTATTTTTTCCAAGTCATGGACAATCGTCATATCCATAATATTGGTATACACTTGTGTCGTTTTTACGCTTTTATGACCAAGCAGCTTTTGTACAGTAGTGATATTTACACCATTATATATAAGTAAAGTTGCATTGGTGTGACGGGCTGTGTGAAATGAAATCTTTTTTTGATAACCCTGCCAATTTCGCAATGATTATCAGGTCTTTATTAATATTTGAGTTATCTCTTAAGCGGAAAAAAATCCTCCAGATTATTGCGGTATTTATTAAGGATTACAATTCCTTTGCCTGCAAAAAAAGGAGATAAAGGGGTAACCGCACTTCTGTTCCGGTCTTTACAGATTTATATATAAGCCACGTTTCCTGATTTATATCTACAATGTTTTTCTTTGATAAATTTGTAAAATCAGAGTATCGCATTCCTGCATAACAGCAGAACAGAAAAGCATCCAAGGACTTTTGCAGTTTCATATGCTTGTCCGTCAGGCTCAAACGTTCCAATTGTTCCAGTTCTTCTGGTACTAAATGGGTGTGTTTGTTTTCCACGGTTTTTATTTTATACTTCCTGAAAGCATATTTCTGGATTTCAATATATTCTTTATTAATAGCAATATTTATGTGGCGTTTTAAATGTTTCATATGTTTCGCAATGGTATTGGTATGATATCCTTTCTGTTGCAGGAAGTACTCAAAAGATGAAACGAACTCGAATGTCAAATCGGAAAATACTATATCCCTTTTGAATTCTTGCAGCAATAGAAGAGTAGAAAGATGATTACGTTTGGTGCTGTCCTTTAAAGACGAATTCGAAACCTCTTGCTTAAAGAAAGATATAAATGAAGAATTGTTCTCTCTGGTAGCTAAAGCATCTTTTAATAATTCCAATGATATACGTTTGCCCTGCTGCCATAATTCCAATTCTTTTTTTTCTCTATTGCTGCGACAAATTCGTAAATCAGGCGGTTGAGAGCATCTGCATTAGGGTGGTTTTTTACAACTAGTTTTTTTGCATCCCATTGTTCCGGTTTCAGATAGACTTTGGTTGAAAAGTATTTCTTCTTTCTGTCCAAATAAGCTTCTACTTGTACCAGTGCCATTCCTCTTTTGTTCAGACATTTCTTTCTGTTGTACACAAGACTGTAAATAATTTTATTCATCTCAAGTTATTTTGATTAATACTATAAACAAATAAGATGATATTCTGTGCAAAACAGGGTTTGAATAAGAATTAATATCTGCAAAAAAGACTCTTTCTTTGACGGTCTGTTCTTTGAAGTCACTCAAAAGATTCAAGATATCTTGCTTTATCGGATGAACTAGCGTAAATATGAGAGCGTTTTTAACTATTTTATTTTAAAATATATATATTCGGATTAATAATAGAACAAAATGATTAAAACATAGTGGTAGTAAACATTACCATTTTAAGGTTCTATAATTGCATAAAACATGCTATTCAGCATAAAATAATTGAAATTCTTAACAGATTGATAGATTTACAAGGTTTTTTCAATAAAATAGTTGTGTGTTTCATATTTATTAATATATTTGCATTTTGTTAGAGTAAAGAAACAATTAATGTAAAGTTAAACTTAAGAGAGAATTTATGAAAAGAAAATTAATGCTGTTATTGGCCTGCCTTTTTTGTGGGTATAGGTCTGGTAACTGCCCAAACACAGAAAGTCACAGGTGTTGTGATTTCTGAAGAAGATGGGCAGCCAGTTATTGGAGCTTCTGTATTGGTAAAAGGTACGCAAATCGGTGCTATTACCAATGTAGATGGTGATTTTACATTACTGAATGTACCAAGTTCTGCGAAAACTTTGCGAATTTCGTTCGTTGGTATGCAAACGCAGGATGTGGCAATCAAACCAAATGTAAGAGTGATACTCAAATCAGATGCCGAACAATTGGATGAGGTGGTAGTAACTGCTATGGGTATCAAACGCGATCGCAAAGCATTAGGCTATGCGGCACAGGATTTGAATTCAGAACAACTGAATAAAGCAGGAACAACCTCGCTTGCCAGCGCTATACAAGGTAAGCTGACGGGTGTAGATATTCGTCAGTCATCGGGTGCACCGGGTGCTTCTTCTCAGATTGTAATTCGTGGTGCTCGCTCGTTTGATGGTAACAACCAGCCGTTATATGTAATTGATGGTATGCCTGTGAATACAACTGCGGATTTTGATACCGGTAAATCTGTAACGGGCGCTAACTACGCTGATCGTAGCATAGATATTAATCCTGAAGATATAGAGTCTGTGAATATACTGAAAGGTCAGGCAGCATCCGCATTGTATGGTATTCGTGCATCCAACGGCGTAATTGTGATCACGACCAAACGCGGTTCCAAAAACAATATGAACAAACCAAGCGTAACGATTTCAACGAACCTGAGTGCACAACGGGTTTCACGCAAATTCGAACGTCAAAATATATATTCGCAGGGCAACAGCATTGCAGCAGGATATGATCCGACTTCTTCCATGACTTGGGGACCGAAAATCAGCGAACTGGCCAACGACCCTAAATATGGTGGAAACATGAACAACCAATACACTGCGGCAGATGGTATGCGCGAAGGACAATATTACAATCCCAAACGCGCACAAGCCGGTTTGGACGGTTGGACTACGCCACAGATTTATGATAATGTGGGCGATTTTTTAGGCACAGGATTCACTGAAAACACAAACGTGAATCTATCACAAAGCATCAACGGAATAAACTATTCGTTCGGCGTGAACAATTCGCACCAGAATGGCATCATTCCTTCAACAGGCATGGACCGTGTGGGGAGCGCGCGGATTGGTAGATTGGAAAATCAATCCACAGTGGAACACAGGATTCTCCATGAACTATTCATCTACTAAAATTACATCTGCACCGGGAGCCAACGATGGTATCATGAATGTGGTTTACTCTGCTCCGGCCGAATATGATTTGAAGGGTATTCCCAATCATGAACCGGGCAATCCGACAAACCAGATATTGTTCCGTTCCACCTCATTTACCAACCCTTATTGGTGGGCGGAACATAATGAATATCTCCAGCATACCAACCGTGCTTTTGGCAATACCTATTTGGAGTACCAACCGGATTTGGGCTTGGGAGAGAACTTCTCACTCAAGATTAGGGAACAGGCCGGTCTTGACATTTGGACTTCTGACTATGCCACCGTACGGGAAATGGGCAGTACGTCATCGCTGAAAGGTGGAGACATAGAGAATTACGGTTCTCAGCATAATGTATTCAATAATCTGTTCACCGTTAATTTTGACGGTAAATTCGGAAAAAGCGACGAATGGAGACTGAATGTAATATTAGGAAACGAGTTCAATCATGAGAGTATCCGTAACTGGGATTATTACGGCAGCAACTTCAACTTTCCTGGTTTTACCAACATTGGAAATGCTACTTCACTAACATCTAGTGAGTATAAGCGACAAGAACGTACAGTAGGCTTTTTCGGAAGTCTTTCAATGTCATGGCAAGATCAGGTGTATCTGACCGTAACCGGACGTAACGACTACGTATCAACCATGCCGCGCGGCAGTCGCAGTTTCTTCTATCCTTCAGTATCATTAGGCTGGGAGTTCACCAAATTACCTTTCTTGCAGAACAATAAAATATTAAACTATGGTAAACTCCGTGCTTCGTTCGCACAAGTAGGGCAGGCCGGTAACTATTATGCCAATTATTATTATACTCCCACCTACGGGGGCGGTATGTACTCTTACTATCCGGTTACTTATCCTCTACCCAGCGGAGTATCTACTTTCACACCCTATTACCGCGTGTATGATGAAGAATTGAAACCGCAAAATACAACCAATTATGAAGTAGGTGCCGATTTACATTTCTTTGGCAGCCGTTTGAAAGTGGAATACACATACAGTTTGCAGAATGTAGAAGATCAGATATTTTATGTACCCGTAGATGGAGCGACCGGCTATCAGGAAATGTTGACCAATGCCGGAAAAATGCGCACGCATGCTCACGAACTTTCTATTAATGCTGCTATTCTGCAAGCCAAAGATTTCGACCTGAATTTGGGTATCAACTTTACCAAAGTAAACAACAAGGTTATAGAACTGGCTCCGGGTGTGGAATCCATTATGCTGGGCGGATTTGTAGAACCACAAATTCGTGCACAGGCAGGATGTACTTATCCGAACATATATGGTTTGGGCTTCAAACGCGATGAAGCAGGCAATTTGCTGTTACTGAACGGTCTGCCTCAATCCTCAGGCAATAGCCAAGACTTGGGCAACTGCTCTCCGGACTTCACTACTGGTTTTACGCTAGGTGGTCGTTATAAACGTCTTTCACTCTCTACCACATGGAGTTGGCAACAAGGTGGAAAGATGTATCACGGAACAAACATGACTCTGAATTATTTTGGTGCTACCAAAGAGTCACTTCCTTATCACGAAGGAAGTATGGTTGCTGAAGGCATAGATGAAGCAACGGGACAGCCCAATACAGTTGAAGTAAATAAAGCCGATTACTATCAGGCTTATTACAATATCACCGAATCTGGCGTGTATGACACGAGCTTTATCAAGTTGCGCGACCTAACTTTGACTTATCAACTGCCCAAACTCGGTATCTTCGACATTTCGATTTACGGCTTTGCCCGTAATGTGCTTGTTTGGGCCAATTTGCCCAACTTCGATCCGGAGTCTTCGCAAGGCAATAATAATATGAGCGGATACTTCGAACGGTTCTCAGTTCCCAACACATCCAGCTTCGGCGGTGGTCTTACTATTAATTTCTAAACATACCAACATAAAGATTTCGATTATGAAAAAATACATATTCATGACTTTGACGGTGGCTCTTCTCGGACTGACAGCATGTACAGAAGATGCATTTGACCGTATCAACAAGGACTATGAACACCCTTCACCGGAAGCCGTCCCGGCAGCACTCCAACTGACAGATGCCATTATGTCCACAGGCTTCAGTACCGTATCGGGTGACTTTGCTTTTTACCTTTCTTCGCTCAATGAGCAAGAGATAGGTATGGGTAACAACCAATTAATGTTTGCCGAAATGCGCAACTCAAGCGAATGGGCTGCTTCTACTACCTTTAACAATGTATGGAACTCTATCTATGGCAATTTACAGAATATACGCCAAATGCAGAGTAAAATAGAGAATGAAGTACCGGGTAATGTCGGACAGTTTGATATACTGGGTATGGCACAAGTATTGGAAGCTGTAAACTTCGGTGTCCTAACCGATATGTTCGGTGATATTCCTTATAGCGAAGCTGTGCAAGGGCAAGGTAATTTGCAACCTAAATTAGATGCACAGAAAGATGTTTATACTGGTATTTTGGCTACACTCGACAAGGCTATTGGTAACTTGGAAAAAGGCAAAAGTTTGACAAGTGCCGGTAATCAGGACATAGCCTACAAAGGGGTTGCATCTAAATGGCTCGCAGCTGCTCACGCTCTGAAAGCACGCTATCTGTTGCATAAACTGGCGGTAGAACCTAACGTACTTTCAGAAGTAGCAACAGCCGTACAAAAAGCTATAGACAACGGATTCGAAGGATTTACGGTGACAGGATTTAATGGTTCTACATGTGACAATCCATGGAGTGCCTATGTTTTCAGCCGCCAGTACACAGCACCTTCAAAGACAGTAGCGGACTTGATGGAAGCCACAGATGATCCTCGCTTGGATTATTATCTGAATGCTTTGGGAAAGTCTTATACTCCGGGAGATGAAACTATTGCCAAGACAGTAGATGATGCCAGAGTAATGAAATATCAGCCGGCATGGTATTTGTTCGGTTCACAGCCTATTCATATCATGAGTAAAGCCGAACTCTATTTCATTCAGGCAGAAGTTCAACTGCGTTCAAACATTGATGCCACCTCGGCGTATCAAAAAGCAGTAGAAGCTTCTGTTACGGAAATTCTGACTTGGTTTGGAGATGAATCCACTGTACCGACTGCTGCTACAATAGCAAAAAACTATGCCATGTCTTTGGGCGCACCGACACTCCAAAAACTTTTTGAACAGAAATATGTGGCGCAAGCATTGGACGAGCAAGTGGAAACTTACAACGATCTGCGTCGCTTGAAAGCAATGGGAGAAGAGTATGTAATACTGACTAACCCGAGAAACACCCAAAGCGGTATTAACCGCTATCCGGAACGCTTGCCCTATGGCAACAGTGCGGTCATCGGCAATCCGGATGTGAAAGAAGCCTACGGCGACGGTTCTTATATCTATTCTGAGAAGACGTGGATAAACGGAGGTAAATAAATTCCAGTAAATAAATCCCTTTGTTTTAGGTTGTTTTCACAAATTCAATCTAAAATGGAGGGATTTTTCCGTATTAAAACTCATCTCCAAACATTGTTCTTTCTTTAGGAATAAAGCATTTATAAATATTTACAAAAGAACAATAGTTAATACAAGATATACTATAGTATTCCATAACAATGTATTCGTTTAAGTTCAATATATAATTGATTAAATTATATCAACAAAAAGATAAAGAAAAAAACAGAAAGTAAATTTTCAATATGATAATAAAACTGCATTATCATCATAAATACCTGAATATCAATGATATATATTAACTTCAAGTAGATAATGGGTATACCTCCAAATCCCGTACCTCTCTTATATTAGCTTTTTAAAGAAGACTATACTAATTATAATCAGTTCTATTAAAGATATAATATATTAATAATCAGATGTTTGCTTTTTATGCAGTTCTGCGAAAACTTTGCAGATTTCATACATCGGTAT
>VOFD01002861.1_pt1 | contig 23797 bp, 42 predicted proteins | sample 5384101 | NCBI WGS metagenome assembly VOFD01 (sample SAMN12384723, study PRJNA508395) | human gut metagenome | isolation source: healthy gut C | host: Homo sapiens
AGATTTGGGAACCAGTACAACGGCGTTCTTAGCAAGGGAATACACTTCCTCGGCATTCCTCTGCTTAAAGAAATAGCCGTGGCGTTTGCACCATTTCCGGTAACGCTCAGAGAAGGCGTTGAGGCTCTGTTTCCGCACACAGTCCACATGCCAGAAGGTGTGAGCGAAGTCTACCCATTTCTGTCTCCCATCGCTTCGTACAGGGCTGTCAAAGCACTTGCGGATACCGGGGAAGGATTGCTCCAAAAGAGCAATTAAGTTGTTGCAACAAGCCGTCCGCTGCTTAGAAGCAAGCTGGAACTGGCGGTTCAAGGTTTTCAGATCATAACGAATTGTATCCATAGGGGTATAATCTCGCAGATCTGTCCAGTTGTCAAGGGCATAGCGGGCAATCTTTACGGCATCAGCCCTGTCGGTTTTCACACGGCGCAGAGAATTGGCACCGTACTCCTTAATGAGCAGCGGATTTACTGCGCTGACATAGAGGCCGGCATCATGTAATGCCTTTGCAACCGGCTCATAGTAACGTCCTGTGTGTTCCATCACGACACGGGTTTCGCCGTCAAGTTCCTTCAACTGCTCAGCAAGAGAAGCCAGTCCTTCTGCGTTGTGGACAACATCGAATGGAAAACAAACAACCTCACCAAAGGGGCGAAGCACTGCAACCGTGCTCTTTCTACTGGAAACATCAATGCCTGCTGCGTTCATAAAATCACTCCTGTTTAGAATTTGCAATGGACAAAAAGCCATCTTACCCATTGCCGATTCTATCTGTTTGCTGACTCGAACGCTCTGGCTCTACCTGCACAAATCGAACACTGCGAATAGGAGGATGGCTGACTGACTTTCGTACGGACGTTGAAGTCCTTGGAGGTTTAGGTCAGACCATTACCTCTCTATTCTAACAGTTTAGGCAACGAGATGTCCCCCTGCCTATGGCTGGCTGTGACCAGCCCAGCCAGGACAGTGGGCAGCCCGCTTCGGTGGAAAATGCCTCTCTCCCGGAGCTTTCCTCCGACGCCGATCCCTGAGATGCAATCCCAGCTCTTTGACTCCCTCAGCACCCTTTTCGACACAGCCTACAGCCCATACTATGAGGGCCTGCGGTATGAGATATCAGACTATCAGGACCTGCGCACCGGCGACGACTACACCGCCGCCTTCCTCTGGACCATGTACAACCTGGACAACGGGGGCGATATTCCGGCGGATACAGGCCGTCAGGCCCAGAGCTGTTATTCTCTGCTGGCTACGGGAAAGATCGCAGACGGCAAGCTGACCTCTATTACAGTGATGGCGGATACGAGCCTCAAGGGACCGGCTCAGTATACCCAGCCCTTGGCGTCCTTGTTCCCCGGCGCAGACACGACCTTGACCCTGACAGGATACATCACAGCCCTGGACCCCTCCGCCCGGACTGTGGCCTTTGACCAGGTCTTTTGGCTGACCTCCCTTGAAAACGACGATCTGATGGACGAACTGGGACTCATGGAGGAGGAGATGCCCAGCGGATCTAACGACTTTTTCATTTATAATCCAGAGACAGACACCCATACCTACCCCATCAGCCCCCAGGCCACCCAGCAGATTTTTGACGCCCCGGAAGACGGCCCATGGCATCTGGTGGACACCGATCTGGCTACCTTCGCCCGGGAGCTCAACACACGGACCCCGATATATATCCTCACCGTGAAAAACGGGGAAGTTACCCAACTGTCCGAGCGTTATGTCCCCTGACCTACACACGCAAAAAGCACCGCCGTCTCCGGCGGTGCTTTTGTATGCTTGTCAGAATCACTCTTCCAGAATGAAGTCGTCCTCGTCGTTGTAGGTGTCTTCCTTGGTGCCCATGAGGGACAGGATGGCACCGCAGACACGGCCCAGAACCAGGCCCACCACCACGGTGGCGATGACAGCGCCCAGCTGGACGCCCACGTTGCCGGTGATGGCAATGCCGAACAGGCCGCCCAGCAGGCCGGGCATGCCGTGGAGGTTATGGACACCGCAGGTATCCGTCCCCCGGATGAGCTTGCAGACCTTGGGGGCGATGATGGCAAAGCCCAGAGTGCTCAGGGTGCCGGCGCAGATGCCGATGACCATGGCGAAGCCGGGGTTGGCGGTGGAGCAGGTGGAGCCGATGGCCACGCCGCCGGCCAGAGCCGCGTTGGCGATGTCCTCGATCTCGATCTTGCCCCGGATGAGCTTGGTGAACACGTAGGTGGCCAGGGTGGAACCGCACAGGGCCAGCACGGTGTTCAGAACGGTCAGGTAGCCCTTTTCCGGCTCCACCACGGAGCTGGTGAAGGAGGGCCAGAAGAGCCACAGGATCATGCTGCCCAGCAGGCAGAACTCGTTGCTGATCTTGTCCGCCTTGGGGCTGGGCTTATCCCGGAACTTCTTCTCGGTGGTGGCCACAACGCCCAGGCCAAAGTAGGCGCCGAAGGCGTGGATGGCTACCGACCCGCCGGTATCCAGGAAGCCCTTGAACAGGCCGCTCTCCAGCAGCAGCCACTCGTTAAAGATGTACGCAATGGTAAAGAGGATGGCCAGCACAAAATACTGGTCCATCTTCAGCCGGCCCAGCACCGCGCCCATGCAGATGAGCAGGCTGGCGGCGGCAAACTCGGCAAAGAGGAACCCGCCGATCTCCATGACCTCAAACTCCCCGGGCAGGAAGCTCTTGACCAGCATGTACACGGGGATGGCGATGGCCACAGCCAGGAAGGTGGCGGTGAGGGAGGTGAATTCGTGGCCCCGCAGGAATGCCATCAGGAAGCCGAAGCCAACCAGCAGCATCGCCAGAATGTGGATGGACCGGGCATAGGTGATGGAGTCGAAAATGGTGCGGGTGGCGTTGTCCATGCCGTCGGTGTCGATGGCGGTGATGGAGCGCAGCCCTTCGTCTACGTTTTGGTTGACTGCCGGGAAGAATGCCACTGCCATCGCCACGGTGATGAGCAGGAAGACAATCAAAAGCCCGACATTTCGGTTGCTTCGCATAGTCTCTACACTTCTCTCTCTGAAAGATCTACAAGGGACCGGGGCTTGATTCCGGTCCCTTGGGTGAGTTTCAATTTATCACCATTTATTTTCTCTGTCAACTATTTCTACAAAAAATTTCAGAGAAAATTGACTTTCCCTGTGAGAAACCGTCAGATCCTGTCATCCCTCCAGCAGTTCCTGGGCGTAGTGGACGGTCTCCATGGCGTCGGCGGCATAGTGGTCGGCCCCGATGGCGTCCGCATAGTCCTGGGTGATGACGGCGCCCCCACCACAATCTTACAGGGCAGGCCGCTCTGGCGCAGCTGGCGGATGGTCTCCTCCATGTAGGGGGGTGGTGGTGGTCATCAGGGCGGACAGGCCCACCAGGGGAATGTCCTTGGCCCGGACGGCCTCCACAATGGTTTCCGGGGCCACGTCCTTCCCCAGGTCCAGCACCCGGAAGCCGTAGTTCTCCAGCAGGAGCTTGACGATATTCTTGCCGATGTCGTGAATGTCCCCTTGACCGTCGCCAGGATGATCTGGGGCGCGCCGCTGCTCTGGCTGGCGGGAAGGTACTCTTTCAAAACCCCAAAGGCCTCCTTGGCGGCCTCGGCGCTCATGAGCAGCTGGGGCAGGTAGAGGGTGCCCCTTCTCAAACCCCTGACCCACCTGGTCCAGGGCGGGGACCAACTCGCCGTTGATGATATCCAGGATCTCCCGGCCCTGGTCGGCCAGGGCCTTGGCCTGGGCGGCGGCGCCCTCTTTCAGGCCCCTGCACACCGCCTGGTGGAGGGTCACCTCCCCCCTCTGTGGCCTTGGGGGCAGGGAGGCGGGAGCCTCCTCCCGGAAGGCCTCCATATACTCCTGGCACTGGTCATCCAGACCCATCAGGGCCCGGTAGGACCGGTAAGCCCCCATCATGGCCCTGCTCAAGGGGTTGATGATGGCCCCATCCAGGCCCTGATGGAGGGCCATGGTGAAGAAGCTCTGGTTGAGCTGCTCCCTGCTTGGGCAGGCCGAAGGAGACGTTGGAAACCCCCAAGGCGGTCTTCACCCCAAGCTCGGTCTTAGCCCGGCGGATGGTCTCCAGGGTCACCCGGGCGTTGTCCCCCCGGCGCTCACCGGCATGGTCAGACCGTCCACCAAAAGCTCCCGGCGGGGATGCCTAGGGCCTCGGCTCGCTGGACGATCTTTCCGGCGATGGCCAAACGGCCCTCCGCCGTTTTGGGAATCCCCTCGTCGTCTAACGTCAGGCAGACCAGGCCGCCGCCATATTTCTTCACCAGGGGAAGGATCGCCGCCAAGCTCTCCTCCTTGCCGTTCACGGAGTTGATGAGGGCTTGCCGTTGTACCGCCGCAGGGCGGTCTCCATGGCGACGGGGTTGGAGGTGTCCAGCTGGAGAGGCAGGCCCGTCACCTCCTGGATGGCCTCCATGGTTTTGGTCAGGACCGCCGGCTCGTCCAGGCCCGGCAGGCCCACATTCACGTCCAGGATGTGGGCTCCGGCCTCCTCCCTGCTTGAAGGCTTCGTTGAGCACGTATCCCGTGTCCCCTTCCCGCAGGGCGGCCTGGAGTTTCTTCTTTCCGGTGGGGTTGATGCGCTCGCCGATGAGCACCGGGTCCTTCCGTCCAGGGCCACTGTCTGGCAGTAGGAGGTGATGAGAAGGGTGTCCTTCTGGGTGACCTCCGGCAGGGGGGATGTCCCGGGTGGCCTCGATAAGGGCCTTGATATGGGCGGGGTGGTGCCGCAGCACCCCCCCAGCAGGGTGGCCATGGGAGCCAATGGGCGCATTTGGGCGGCGTATTCCAGGGGGTCCACATCATAGACCGCCTTGCCCCCTTCGCTCCGGGGCAAACCGGCGTTGGGCTGGAGCAGGAGGGGCGTAGAGGAGGCCTCCCACAGGGCCTGGAATACCGGGGCCATCTCCTTGGGGCCCAGGCCGCAGTTGATGCCGAACACATCCACCCCAGGCCCTCCAGCAGGGCCACGGCAGCCTGGGGCGAGCCGCCGGTGAGGAGCTTGCCGGTGCCGTCGAAGATCAGGCTGGCGAAAATCGGCAGGTCACAATTTTTCCTTGGCGGCCACCACCGCCGCCTTCATTTCGTACAGGTCGCTCATGGTCTCGATGAGGATACAGTCGGCCCCCGCCTGGCGGCAGCCCGGACGATCTCGGCAAACAGGTCGACCGCCGCCTCAAAATCCAAGTCTCCATAAGGCCGCAGGAGCTTTCCTGAGGGGCCGATGTCGGCGCAGACATAGCCGTCGGTCACCCCAGCTGATCCATGGCCGCCCGGACGTTGTCCACCGCAGCGGTGACCACCTGTTCCGGGGTCACGCCGTAGGGGGCCAGCTTCGGAGAACTGGAGCAGAAGGTGTTGGTGGTAATCAGGCGGCAGCCGGCCTCCAGATAGGCCCGGTGGACGGCCTGTACCGCCTGGGATTCTCCAGGCCCCACACATCGGGGAGCAGCCCCTCGGGCAGCCCCGCCGCCTGGAGCATACTTCCCATGCCGCCGTCAAAATAGAGGCGGCCTTCTTTCATGGCTTGGAGCAGTGGTTTCATGGAATCGCTCCCCTTTCATCCGTTTTCCTGCCCCGCCGGCGCACCGGAAGGGGCAATCTTTCTTTGACAGCGCATACACTTCTGGCCGCAGGACTCCTCCTGCCGGTCGCTGATGCCCACAAGGGCGGTGATGGATTTCTCCGGCACCAGCATCCCGCTGCCCGTCAGGGTCAGGCCGATGCGCTTTGGGGCCTGGAGCAGCTCCAGGACTTTGGCCTGGGCCCTCAGATCCCAGTCCCCGTAGCCGGGGCTGAAGGCCGGGGTGAGGTATTCCCCGTCCCCAGCCGGGGCAGCAGGCTGTCGCAGTAATCGGCGCAAAGTTCATCCAGCCAGGTGGCGCAGACCGCCTGCCCCACCGCCGCTTTCGCCATGGACTGCGCGCTCCACCGGCGCAGCAGGCGGTCGGTCTCAGCCCCCAGGGTCACGGCGTATAAAAACCCCTCGGTGCAGTGGCGCAGGTGGTGATCCAGGTCCCGACTCTCCCCTGAAACAGGGAAAGGGACAGCCGCCGCCCCAGGGTCCGGGGGGTAACTGTCCCTTCCAGTTCCCGTTGGCAGTCCGCCGCCCACGCCTGGGCCTGGGGCCACAGGGGGACCCCATGGGCCCCCAGGTAACGGGCGATCTCCCTCTGGTCCAGGTTCATGTCCGCCCCAGCACCTTGGAGAGATGTTCCGCCAGGCCCGCCGCCACGTCGGGCTTGTTCATGGTATACACGTGGACCCCCTGGACGCCGTTTGCCACCAGGTCTACCATCTGCTCCGCCGCGTAGACCACCCCCGCCTGCTTCATGGCGTCGGGGCGGTCCCGGAACTTGTCCAAAATCATCCGGAACCGGTTGGGCAGGGTGGTGCCCGACAGGGAGAGAATCCGGGTCATCTGGCTGGCGTTGGTCACCGGCATGATCCCCGCCAGGACGGGCACCGTGATGCCCTCCTGCCGGGCCCGGTAGAGGAAGCTGTACAGGGCGCTGTTGTCCAAAAAACATCTGGGTCACCAGAAAGTCCACGCCGCTTTCCACCTTTTCCCGCAGGTGGACCAGATCCTCCGCCTGGCTGTGGCACTCCACGTGGCCCTCAGGATAGCAGGCCCCGCCGATGGAAAAGCCGCCGTAGGCCCGGATCTCTTTCACCAGGTCCTGGGCATAGCGGTAGTCCCGGGGGCCGTGGGGTCATAGCCCTCGGGGTAATCCCCCGCAGGGCCAGGATGTTTTCAATGCCCGCCGCCCGGAGGGCCTCCAGCTCTTGGTGGATGCGGTTCCGGTCGGAGGACACGCAGGTCAGGTGGGCCAGGGCGGTGACGCCCTGGTCCTGGACGATCTTGGCGATCTGGGGGGGTGTAGGCGGAGGTGCCGCCGCCGGCGCCGTAGGTGACGCTGACAAAGGCGGGCTTCAGGCGGGCGATCTCCGCCACAGCCAGGGCCACGCTGACAAAATCACTGTCTTTTTTTGGGGGGAAGGCCTCGAAGGACAGGGTCACGTCCTTTTCCTTCCAGAGATCTTTGAGCTTCATAAGAGTATCTCCTTTATCCGATCTCCTGGGCAGGCTTGGTTTCCTGATCCTGCCGTCCGGCCAGGCGGACAGCCGCCAGAGTCAGGGGCGCAGACGAACCAGAAGATCAGCATCACCCGGGGATAATTCCAAATATAATCGGCCATGCCGCAGAGCATGGTGCCTGCCAGGGCGGAAACCCCGCCGATGATGGTCATGCGGACCACCGGGTCGCAGCCGCCTGCGGTCACCGCACGGCAGCCCTTTTTCACGGTCCAGAAAATCCCTCCCACAAAGGAAATGACGCCCACCAGGCCGGTCTCACACCAGACCTGGAGATAGATGTTATGGCAGTGGACAAAATGATCCTTGCCATGGAAGAGGTTCAGGTCTCCGATGGCCTGCCGCACGGCGTCGGACCCCAGGCCGGCGCCCAGGACGGGCCGCTGCTGGAGGAACTCCGCCGCAGCGTAATAGAGGGGAACCGGCTGTTGGTAGAGGTATCTGACGTGTTGAAGATGGTAAGAATGCGGTTAAACACCGTGTCGGGCAGCAGGGCCAGCCCCACCAGGGCCACCAGGATGCCGGCGGGGGATGAGCTTCCGGTTCCACAGAAGCACAAAGACCACCGCCGCGAAGGCCAGGCCCACCCAGCTGGCGGGAATAGGTCATGGCCATGGCCACACAGCCCCCGGTGCTGAACAGGCCCAAAAGCGGCCAAACCAGCCCTTGCTGCACAGCATGTGGCAACAGCCACAGGGATCAGCAGCAGCAGGACCTCGGCAAAGGTGTTAGGGTTTTCATAAAAGCTCCAGACCCGGCCGGGCATCCCCTTGTTCAGGTTCATATCCACGAAAGAGGGATTCACCTGGATCCCCTGGGCCCGCTGGTACAGGGCCGCAAAGGACATGACCACCAGGGCCACACAGGAGAAGGACATCAGGCGGGTCAGATGCTGCCAGGTCTCCACGGTACACACGATGACCACCATACACAGCATACAGGTGATGTAGTAGGGCAGGAACCGGGTGGACAGGGAGGGATAGGCCGACAGCGGCCAGGCCACCAGGATCATCGCGCCAAAGGCCACGATCCAGGGGCCCAAGAAGGTCAGATCCAGCCGGAACCCCCTTCTTCCGCATCCCAAAAGAAGGACGCCAGCAAGAAGCAGAGGATAAACCCAGCAAAACTATAGGCATTATTCCAATACTTAAAGGGAATCACCATAATCAGCAGCATCAGCCAGGCTACGGCCAGGGGGTCTCCTCCACCACAGCAAAGCCAATGCGGGCGGCCACGCTGTGTTCAAAGACCTCCTTGCCCGCGCCGTAGAGCTTTTTGCAGCAGAATGGCGGGGATACTCAGCAGGAAGGTCAGCGCCCGGCACAGGACGCTGTCCTCCCAGGCCTTGGACAGGCAGCCCTCCCGGGTGGCAAACCGGATCAGGCCGCTGCCGGCGCAGGCCTGGCTCCAGCCCCGGGCAATGCCCCGGATGACCCGGGCCAAAAGGCTGTATTCATACCGCTGGCACAGCCATGACCAGATGGGAAGAAGAAGCCGGCCGAGCACGCTGCTCTGAACCACTTCCACAGGCAGTCACTCCTTTCTGTTGAGAGACGGGTTACCCTGGTTCTCAATCAAACGATTTCCTCCTTTGATTGGGTCGCAGGCGCGGCGGCGCACTGCGCCGCCACAAAAACTTTGATCACGTTTTTTGAGGAAAAAACCGTATTATTTGCGATTTTTCAGTCCGTACAGCACCGACAGCAGGAAAAACTGCCGGCGGCGGACCAGGTCGGCCACCATCTGCTTGTTCCGCCCCAGGCCCTGGGGATGGATGGCCTGAATGGCCTGGGCCATGGCGGGCAACTGGCAGATGCCCCGAATCCGCCGGCGCTTCTCCGCCAAAGAGGCGGCCGCCGTAGGTGTCCACGATGATCTTACGGCCGGTGAGGCCGGAGTCGCCATGGGACCGCCCACCACGAACCGGCCGGTGGGATTGACGTAGTACTTGGTATTCTCATCCATGCATCTCGGCGGGGACAGTGGGCCTTGGATGACCTGCTCGATCATATCCCTGGCGAATCTGCTCCAGGGGCTACGTCGGGATTGTGCTGGGTGGAAATGACCACTGTATCCACCCGAACAGGGCGGTTGTGCTCATCATACTCCACGGTGACCTGACTCTTGCCGTCGGGCCGCAGGTAGTCCACCAGTGTGCATGATGGCGTCCCAGGTGGACTGGCCGGTGCCGTACTTGTTGTCGTAGTAGTGCTTGGCCTTGGCGTCGTTGACCGCCATCATGGGTCTCCCCCCCCAGGCTGGCCATAGCGGCGGCCACATCGTCCTGGGTGGACAGGGGGTTATGTATTATGTGAACATGTCCATGTTCTTCGCCTTCGCCACCCTGTACCCCGACCTGCAATTTTTGATCTACTTCATCATCCCGGTCAAGGCCAAATGGCTGGCCTGGATCGACGGGGCCTACTTCGCCATCGCCGTGGTCCGGTTCCTCATTGCCGGCCAGTTCCTCTATGCCCTCATCCCCATTGTGGCTGTGCTGAACTACCTGCTCTTCTTCGCCTCGGACATCGGCGGCAAGGTCTCCTATTGGAAGGGCCGGGCCAAGCATAAGGCTGCCCAAAATCAGTATCGCCAGTCCTACACCGGGCCCAAGGTGGTCAACTTCCATGACGCCAAAACCAAGACCAAAACCAACTATCTCCACAAATGCGCCGTCTGCGGCAAGACCGACGTGACCGATCCCCAGATGGAGTTCCGGTACTGCTCCAAGTGCAACGGCTACTACTGCTACTGCTCCGAGCATATCAACAGCCACATCCACATCCAATGAAACATGTCTTTCCAGAAGGAGGAGATTTCCTATGACTGACCAAGCCCTGGTGGATCTGGCCTTTACCATGCTGGAAAAGTCCTATGTCCCCTATTCCCATTTTCCCGTGGGAGCCGCCCTGAGTGTGCCGATGGCACGGTATTCACCGGCTGCAACGTGGAAAACGCCGCCTACGGCTCCACCATCTGCGCCGAGCGCACCGCTCTGCTAAAGGCGGTGAGCGAGGGCTGCCGGTCTTTCACCCGCCTGGCCGTGGTGGGAAACAGCGCCGATTACTGCTGGCCCTGCGGCGCCTGCCGGCAGATGCTCTATGAATTTGCCCCCCGACCTGAAGGTGCTGGTGGCCAAGCAGGACCACACCTTTGTCACACATACCCCTGCGCCAGCTGCTTCCCTGCGGCTTTGGCCCAGAGTCTTTGGCATAACCCCGTTCCCATAACGACGCCCCCAAGGTAACACTGCCTCAGCGCTACCCCGGAAGACGCCGCTCCACCCATGATCCGCTCCGTCTGAAGGAGGTGCCTTGATGGATCTGCAAGAATATCTGGCCCGTATGAATTCCGGCGAGCCCGTGGAAGGCGGCGGTGAAATGCACCGCTTTATGCGCGAGATCAACGAAGTGACCATGCGCCTAACCTGCGAGCTCAACTCCAAGTACCACACCGGGGAAGAGATCCGGGAAATCTTCTCCAAAATCATCGGCAAGCCCGTGGACAAGAGCTTCCGCCTCTTCCCACCCTTTTACACCAACTGCGGCAAAAACACCACCGTGGGGGAAACGGGTCTTTATCAACACCGGCTGCCATTTCCAGGACCAGGGCGGCATCACCCTGGGTGACGGAACCTTTTTGGGCAACAACGTGGTCCTGACCACCATGAACCACGACTTCGACCCGGAAAAAAACGCTCCACCACCTATCCCGCCCCCATCGTCACCGGGAAGAACGTCTGGATTGGCTCCAGCGTCACCGTCGTCCCGGGGTCACCATCGGCGACGGCGCCATTGTGGGCGCCGGGTCCGTGGTCACCAAGGACGTGGCCCCCATCACCATCGTGGCCGGCGTCCCCGCCCGGTTTATCCGGGAGATTACCCCCGAGGACCACCACCCCTCTACTTACAAAAACAAAGCCAAATAAACCCAAGGCCGCCGGATCTCTGAAAAGAGGACCCGGCGGCCTTTTCCTCCCAACAGCGGAGCCGCAGCCTTTTTTGGCTGCGGCTCCGTTTGCTGTCTCGCGTCTTCTCTTTCCTGGGGAGAAATCGAAATGCCGCCCAAAAAGAGAGCAAAAAACAGGATATTACGCATTCCCTCGGGCCGTCCGCTCCACAGGGTCCTCCGGAAAAAGAGGGTGATACACCAAATGGCAGACAGGCACACCAGGACATACACCAGCCGGCTCACACCGCTGGCGGAGCCGCCAAAGAGGGCCGCCACGATGTCCAGGCCGAAAATCCCGACGCAGCCCCAGTTTAAGCCACCGATGATGGCCAGCACCAAGGCGATTCTGTCGATTACCTTCATAGGGGAAACCTCCTAAGGCCACATCTGCGTGGCCCCTTGGATTTTCGAAGCCCGGCAGAGGCGCCGCCCCTTCCGGTCTCCGAAAGGTAGTATGTCCCGGCCCGGCGGCGGTATGCTGGAAATTTTTTCTGCTGCTCAGGCGGGGTAGTAGTTGATAATCAGGCCCGAAACCATCTCCTCCCCCGGTTGCGGTAGGTGTGCTCCAGGGTGGAATCAAACCCCAAGGCATCCCCTGGGAAGAGGTGGTATTCCCGCCCGCCGGTCTCCAAAATCAGCTCTCCTCTGAGCACATAGACATACTCCTGGGCCTGGGCCAGATGGCCGGCGGAGGTGTTGGCCGCGTGGGGGTCCAGTTCCATGGAGAACAGCTCAAAATTTCGACCGGAGCCCCCTTGAAATAGCAGTAGACCCGGTAGTGGCCTCCCTCCTCCGTTTGGGGCGGGACTTCCCCCGCCGAACCAACGTGGCGCCGGGGTCGCTCCCTCCATGCATGAGCCGGGTGAAGGGGACCTTCAAGCCGTTGGCAACCTTCAAATGGTGTTGATGGTGGGGGTTGCTGGTCCCCTTTTCCATGTCCGACAGCATGGCCTTGCTGATCCCCGCCAGACTGGAAAGCTGGCCAAGGGTAAGGTGACGCTCGGTGCGAAGCTGCTTTAAGTTTGCTCCAATGAGTTTGCCCAGATCCATGAAAAGTCCTCCCTCGGCCTCTTGACAATAAAATCGGACGATTGTAAGATATATCAAACGGTTTGTTGGATATAAAAAACATTCGTTCAGTATATTAGCTTTATTATACCCAAGCTCCCTCCAAAAAGCAAGGGTCTCAGGAGGAATGTCCCATGAAAACCAGGGCCTTTCGGGCCGCTTTTTCCCTATACCCTCCCCATCTGCGTGGGCTTTTCGTTTTGGGGATGTCCTATGGCTTTCTCATGGGAAGCTATGGCTTTTCCTTTGTCTACCCCATGCTGATGAGCCTGTTCATTTTCGCCGCTCCATGGAGTTTGTCACCGCCAATCTTCTTCTGATGCCTACCTTTCAGCCCCTCCACGCCTTTCTGCTGACCCTGATGGTCAACGCCCGGCATCTGTTTTACGGCCTGTCCCTGCTGGAAAAATTCCGGGGGCTGGGGTGGAAGAAGCCCTATCTCATCTTTGGCATGTGCGACGAGACCTTCTCCATCCACTGCGCCGTTACGCCCCCGGAGGACGTGGACCCGGGCTGGTTTATGTTTTTCACCACCGTGCTCAACCAGTCCTACTGGGTGGCAGGGGGCCACCTTGGGCGGTCTGCTGGGCCAGGTAATCCATTTTAACACTCAGGGCATTGAGTTTGTGATGACCGCCCTGTTCGTGGTCATGTTCCTCAGCCAGTGGGGAGCAGACCAAGGACCACCGCCCCGCCCTTATCGGCGTGGGCTGCACCCTGCTGTGCCTGCTGGTCCTGGGCAGCGACCGTTTTTTGCTCCCCCGCCATGGCGCTGATTATCCTTTGTTTTCTCTCCCTGCGCAAAAAATTCTCCCAGGAGGTGCCCCGATGACCTTGCTGCAACAGATCCTCACCGTGGCCGTGGTGGTGCTGGGCACCATGACCACCCGGTTCCTCCCTTTTCTCCTCTTCCCCGAGGGAAATCAGCCCCCGGCCTTCGTCCGCTATCTGGGCACCGTCCTCCCCAGCGCCGTCATCGGCCTGCTGGTGGTCTTCTGCCTGAAGGACGCCGTCTTCACCGGCTGGCACGGCCTGCCCGAGGCCATCGCCATTGTGGCGGTGGGCCTGCTGTACAAATGGAAAAAGAACATCCTCCTCAGCATCGCCGGAGGGACCGTGTTCTATATGGTGCTGGTGCAGCAGGTTTTTGCTGAGCCGCCGGCAGTCCCGACAGAAAAAGCACTCCGTTCTGCTTGGAACGGAGTGCTTTTTCTTGTCATGTTTCCCCTTGATCTATTTCTCGATGAAATACTTTCATCGAGAAACCCGTGTGCTGCGCCGTCTCATGCAGAACTTGACGGGCTTCGCCCGATCAAAACCTTTTGAAAGGTTTTGATCAAGTTCTAGTATGAAACAGCGTCCACGGCTCGGTCTCGGCGGGGCCAGGCGGAAATCCATGGGCTCGCCCGTTTCCGGGTGGGTGAAGGACAGGTGGCTGGACCAGAGAGCGATCTGCCAGTCCTTGGGGGTCGGGGTACTTGCTGTACTTCCGGTCTCCTGCCAGGGGAGGCCCCGGGCGGAGAACTGGGCGCGGATCTGGTGGGTGCGGCCGGTCTCCAGGCGGATCTCCACCAGGGAGAAGCCCTGCCGGTTGTCTAAAACCTGATAGTGGAGGATGGCCTGTTGGATCCCCTTGCCGGGGACCTTGGCCACGTAGGTTTTCGGGTCTTTTCGTTGCGGCCCAGCAGGTCGATGAAGGTCCCCTGCATCGTCCCTGGGCCGCCAGTGAACCACCGCCTGGTACTCCTTCAAAAAGGCGTCCTCCCGGATCTGCCGGGAGAGCTCCGAGGCGGCGTGCGCAGTGAGGCCGTAGACCATAAGGCCCCCCACCACCTGGTCCAGCCGGTGGACCGCCCGTACTTTGGCCTCTGGCTGGCCCAGGGCTTCCCGGATGAGGTCAGGCATCCCCCCGGGCTCGTCGGTGGAGAGCACCCGGAAGGGCTTGACGCAGACCACCAGGGCCTCGTCCTGGTAAATGATATCGAGCATAGACTTCTCCTGTTCTTATCCTGTTTCTCGATGCAATCCTTTCCTCGAGAAACCCGTGTGCTGCACACGCGCATCGTGCGATGGCACGCTGCGCCGTCTCATGCAGAACTTGGCGGGCTTCGCCCTCAAAACCTTTTGAAAGGTTTTTATCAAGTTCTAGGATCAGGGCCCTTCCGCCCCGATGGGTTGGGGCTGGGCCTCCTGCTCCCGTTTTTCCAGTTTGACCGTCAGCACATTGTAGGTCATCACGCTGACAAAAACGATGGCGCCCCCGATGAGGGGAGAGGGTGGTCAGGTCTCCCCCACCACCAGGGCCACTAAGATGGGGTTGAGCACAGGCTCGATCCCCGTGACCAGGGAGGCCGAGACGGGCTTGGCGTATTGCAGGCCCGTGGTGAGCAGGGCGTAGGCCAGGCCCAGCTGGAAGACCCCCAGCAGCACGCCGTAGAAAATGGAGGAACCGGTAAATTGCGTCTCCTGCACCAGGGAAGGCAAACCCACCAGAGCCCCCCAGGCTCTGGCCCAGGATGGTGGCCCACAGGGGATCGCCGCCCGGCATCTTGTTCATCAGGAACACCCCGGCATAGCACACGCCGGAGAGCACCGCGATCACATCCCCCACAAAGCGCCCGCTGCCCAGGCTGTCCAGGAAGAAGCAGAGGACGCCGCCGAAAATAAACACGCAGGCGATGACATCCAGCTTCTTAGGCCGCTCCTTAAACACCAGCCACACCAGCAGGATCACAAACATGGGGGCAGTAAACTGCAGCAACACCGCGTTGCCCGCGGTGGTCAGCTTGGTGGCCACCGTGTAAAGGGTGGTGGCCCCCCACACCGACAGGGCGCCCACCACCACGCCCTTGGTGAGCTTGAAGGGCCGGTGGATGAGCTTGGCAAAGACCACCAGCAGCGCCACCGAGATGATACTCCGGAAGGAGTTGATGGCAAGGGGCTGCCAGGGAATTTGCTTAATGCACAGGCCGCCGATGCTCAGCAGCAGGGCGGCGATAAACACAAGAATGAGACCTTTCTTGGACGTCATCGGGCATCGCTCCTATTCCAATAAAAATGATTAGAATCGGGGGACAAACCAGCTTACACCTGTTCCAGGGCCTGCTCCAGGTCAGCGATGATGTCGGCCACGTCCTCAATGCCCACAGACAGGCGGATGAGGTCGGCAGAGACCCCGGCGGCCTCCAGCTCAGCCTCGGAGAGCTGCCGGTGGGTGGTGGACGCGGGGTGGAGGGTACAGGTCTTGGCGTCGGCCACATGGGTGGCGATGGAGGCCAGCTCCAGGCCAGCCATGAAGGTCTCGGCCGCCGTCCTTCCGCCCTTGACGCCAAAGGTCACCACACCGCAGGTGCCGTTGGGCATATATTTGCGGGCCAGTTCGTAATACTTGTCCCCCTCCAGGCCGGGGTAGGTGACCCAGGCGACCTTGGGGTGGTTTTCACAAATTGTGCCACCGCCAGGGCGTTGGCGCAGTGCTGAGGCATCCGCAGGTGGAGGGTCTCCAGCCCTACGTTCAGGAAGTAGGCGTTCATAGGGGCGGGGGTAGCGCCAAAGTCCCGCATGAGCTGGACCACCGCCTTGGTGATGTAGGCTCCGCCCAGACCGAACCGCTGGGTATAGGTCACCCCGTGGTAGCTTTCGTCCGGGGTGCACAGGCCGGGGAACCGGTCGGGGTATTTCGTCCAGTCGAAGGCCCCGCTGTCCACGATGGCGCCGCCTACACAGTTGGCGTGTCCGTCCATGTACTTGGTGGTAGAGTGGGTGACGATGTCCGCGCCCCATGCAAAGGGACGGCAGTTCACTGGTGTGGCAAAGGTGTTGTCCACAATGAGGGGCACCCCGTGGGCGTGGGCGGCTTTGGCAAACTTCTCCAGGTCCAGAACAATCAGGGCAGGATTGGCAATGGTCTCGCCGAAGACAGCCTTGGTGTTGGGCCGGAAGGCGGCGTTCAGCTCTTCCTCCGAGCAGTTCGGGTCTACGAAGGTAAACTCAATGCCCATGCGCTTCATGGTCACGGCGAACAGGTTGAAGGTGCCCCCGTAGATGGCGGCGGAAGAGACCACGTGGTCCCCGGCCGAGCAGATGTTGAAGATGGCAAAGAAGTTGGCCGCCTGACCGGACGCGGTGAGCATGGCCGCCGTGCCGCCCTCCAGCGCGCAGATCTTGGCCGCCACCCGGTCAGAGGTGGGGTTTGGAGGCGGGTGTAGAAATAAATAATGGGAATGTTTCTCGGCTCTCCATTCCCGGGCACATAGCCGGCATGGAGACACTGGGTGCCCTTCTGATATTCGCTCATGGTGTTGGTCCTCCTTATGATGATCCCGCTGAAGAATCCTGCGGTATCTTGACATGTAACATGGTATTATACCGCTTTTTCCCGGCAATGGTCAATCCCCATTTGCCCCCGGAGCCAGGAAGAGGACCCTGGGAACCTGCGCGCTGTTCTCATGGGTTCATCATAGCCCCAAACCACCGGATTTTCCATGGCTTCTTTTTGGTGAAAAACCTGCTTAGCTGACAGTAGCATCCCTCATTTTTTCTACTTTTTACTCATTTTTAAGTCATCCTGCACATTTGTTTTCACTTTGTTGCCGTTCTTTCCTGTTTGACACAATATGAAACTTGAAAATGAAAGGATTAAAATTTTTGTTGCATTTCGTGTCGAATCCGATTATGATATAGTGTTGTGTGACAGAGCACTTCTTGATTTTTTGGTATTTTTGGCCTTTCATACAAAAATGCCTTCTTTTCCCCCCGCGCACTTTTTCGATCAGAGGAAAGGAGATCTTTGAATTGAGCAGACTTCGTATCACCCCCTGGGAAAATTCCCAGCGCACGGTGGACGACCTCTACGCCGACATGGGCGGCGGATCTCCGCCTCCCTGCGGAAACTGCCCCGTAGAGCTCACCAGTGCCTTTTTTGAAACTATGTCTGGCCCAGAGCTGCGGCAAATGCGTCCCCTGCCGCATCGGCCTGGACCGGCTGTCCGCCCTGCTGGACCAGCTGCTGGACGGACAGGGCAGCCAAGCCGACTTGGACACCATCCTGCGCACCGCCCAGTCCATTGTGGACAGCGCTGACTGCGCCATTGGCTTTGAGGCCGCCCAGATGGTCTTGGACGGCTATGTGGCCTTCCAGGACGACTATCTGGCCCACGTGACCCAGGAAGCTGCACCGCCAACTTCAAGAGCGTCCCCCTGTGTGGAGCTCTGCCCGCCCACGTGGACGTGCCCGGTTACATCTCTCTGGTGGGGGAGGAGCGGTATGACGACGCCATCCCGCCTCATCCGCAAGGACAACCCGCTGCCGCTGGTCTGCGGCCTCGTCTGCGAGCACCCCTGCGAGATGCACTGCCGCCGGACCATTGTGGACTCCCCTGAACATCCGCGGCCTCAAGCGCTACGCCGTGGACCACACCTCCGGCCCGGTCCCCGCCCCGCCCGGGCAAAGGACACCGGCAAGACCGTGGCCATCGTGGGCGGCGGCCCTTCGGGCCTGACGGCGGCCTACTACCTGTCTCTCATGGGCCACAAGGTCACCGTCTATGAGCGCAAACCCAAGCTGGGCGGCATGCTCCGCTACGGCATCCCCAACTACCGCCTGCCCGGCTCCTATCTGGACTGGGACATTGATAACATCCTCTCCACCGGCGTAGAGGTCAAGCTGAACTGCGAAGTGGGAGCTGACGTGACCATGGCCCAGCTCCGCCAGGAATACGACAGCCTCTATCTGGCCATCGGCGCCTGCCTCGGACAAGAAGCCTGGGCATCCCCCGGCGAGGAGGCCGAGGGGTGCTCTCCGCCATCCAGCTGCTGGACACCACCATCCGCTCGGTGAAGCCCGACTTCACCGGCAAGGACGTGGTCATCGTAGGAGGCGGCAACGTGGCCATGGACGCCACCCGGACCTCCGTCCGCCTGGGGGCAAGTCGGTCAAGTGCGTCTACCGCCGCCGGATCTCCGACATGACTGCCCTGCCCGAGGAGATCGAAGGAGCCATGGCCGAGGGCTGTGAGATTCTCCCCTGAAGGCCCCCCGTCCGCATCGAGACCAATGCGGCCGGACAGGTCACGGGCCTGGTGGTCCAGCCCCAGGTCATCGGCGAGGTGCGGGGCGGCCGTCCGGCCCCCGGAAGGCCAACCAGCCCGAGGAGTTTATCCCCTGCGACGTGGTCCTCATGGCCGTGGGCCAGGTGGTGGACTCCAGGTCTTCGCCCAGGACGGCGTGCCCACCAAGTGGGATAACATCGTCACCGCCGACGACGGCAGCGTCCCCGGCATGGACGGGGTCTTCTCCGGGGGCGACTGCGTCTCCGGTCCCGCCACCGTCATTCTGGCCATCGAGGCCGGCAAGGTGGCCGCCGCCAGTATCGACGAATACCTGGGCTTCCACACTGACATCTCCGCCAACCTGGAGATTCCCCCTGCCCCCTTCCGCCTGAAGGGGGCCACCGGCCGGGTGGACCTCACCGAACGGGAGGCCAGCTGGCGGAAGAACGACTTCGAGCTGATGGAAAACTGCATGTCCGAGCAGGAAATGGCCCAGGAGTGCAGCCGCTGTCTCCGCTGTGACCACTACGGCCACGCGGGCTTCAAAGGAGGGAGACTGGCAAAATGGTAACGCTGACCATCGACAACCGAACCGTAACCGTCCCCGCCGGCACCACCATTCTGGACGCCGCCGCCTCAGTGGACATTCACATCCCCACCCTCTGCTACCTCCGGGACATCAACGAGGTGGCCTCCTGCCGTATCTGCGCCGTGGAGGTGGAGGGGGTGGACAAGCTGGCCACCGCCTGCAACACCCTGGTGGAAGACGGCATGGTGGTCCACACCAACACCCAGCGGGTGCGGGTCACCCGCAAGACCAATGTGGAGCTCATCCTCTCCCAGCACGTGGACCACTGCGTCACCTGCGTGCGCAGCGGCAACTGCTCCCTCCAGGCCCTGTCCAAGGCCATGAACATTCAGCAGGTCCCCTTCCGCAACGAGGCCACCGAGCGTCCCTGGGACCCCACGCTGCCCATTCTGTGGGACAGTTCCAAGTGCATCAAATGTCTCCGCTGCGTGTCCGTCTGCGACCGGGTCCAGTCCCTGGGGGCCTGGGAGGTCACCGGCTCCGGCGCCCACACCACCGTGCGCATCCACGGCGGCCTGCGGATGAACGAGGCCAGCTGCGCCCTGTGCGGCCAATGCATCACCCACTGCCCGGTGGCGGCCTGCGGGAGCGGGACGACACGGAGACCGTCTTCGACGCTCTCAACGATCCCACCAAAGAGGTGGTCTTTCAGATCGCCCCCGCCGTCCGGGCCGCCTGGGGGAGAGCCTGGGTCTGAAGCCTGCCCAGGCCACGGAAAAGCGACTGGCCGCCGCCGTCCGGGCCCTGGGCGTGCGGCACGTCTTTCGACACCAAGTTCGCCGCCGACCTCACCATTATGGAGGAGGGCAGCGAGTTTCTGGAGCGCATCACCCATCCCCAGGAGAGCACGCTGCCCCATGTTTACCTCCTGCTGCCCGGGCTGGTTGCGCTTTGTACGCAACGAGTACCCTGAGATGGCCGACCATCTCTCCACCGCCAAGACCCCCCAGCAGATGTTCGGGGCCATCGCCAAGAGCTATTACGCCCAGCTTCTGGACAAGGAGCCCAACGACATCTTCTGCGTCTCCGTCATGCCCTGCACCGCCAAGAAGTACGAGGCCGCCGTCCCCCGGTCAGCGACGCCGCCGACCGGGACGTGGACATCGTCCTCACCACCCGGGAGCTGGCCCGGATGCTCCAGGCCATGCAGATTAACGTGGCCACCCTGCCCGAGGAGGACTTCGACAGCCCCCTGGGCCGGGGTTCCGGTGCCGGCGTCATCTTCGGCGCCACCGGCGGCGTCATGGAGGCCGCCCTGCGCACCGCCTATTGGAAGCTCACCGGGAAGCCCCCCCCGCCGACGCCTTCCAGGAGGTCCGGGGCATGAAGCCCTGGCGGGAGGCTGCCTTCACCATCGGTGAGACCAGGCTCCGTCTGGCCGTGGCCTCCGGCTGGCCAAGCGCCCGCCAGCTGATGGACGCCCTGCGCACCGGGCAGGCAGACTACGACTTTGTGGAGGTTATGGCCGGCGGCGGCCCAGCCCATCCACGCGGCCAGCCTTATGGAAGCCCTCACGTCCCTTCCTCCTCCTGGAGCCCCGACCAGACGTCGGCGGCGGTGAGGTTCTGGTGATCCCGGTAGAAAATCGGCTCCCCGTCGGCGGTGATGGAAACCGCCTCCACCTCCTCCAGCTGGGTCATGGTGAGGACCACGCAGTAATCCGCCAGGGTCAGGTCGATCCCCGACAGAATCCCGTAGCTGCCGGAGAAGTCCACCGTCAGCAGGCCGTTTTCCAGGCTCCACTGGCGCAGGGTGACCACCTCCGGGATCACGTTGGACAGTTCCTCACTCTGGGGCGGGGTGAGCAGCAGGGTAAGCAGGCCCTCCACGGGGTCGGTCCCCGGGGGCAGGGTCCGCTCTTCCGCTGCCAGGGCCGTCTCCGCACCGGCGGTCTGGTCCACGTAGTAGATGTTATAGGTCACTTCCCCTGGTGCAGGCAACCGGCTAAGGCCAGCAAAGGGCCAGGGACAGCAGCAGCCCAAGGCTCCGTCTCATTCCCTCTCCTCCTCTCTCCATGCCGGCAGGGTGACCGTAAAAATCACGCCGGCCTCCGGGCGGGGGGGCCACAGTGACCTCGCCCCCATGGTGGCGGACGGCGTCCCGCACGATGGACAGGCCCAGTCCGGTGCCTCCGGCGGCGGGACCGGGCCTTGTCCACCCGGTAGAACCGTTCGAAGATCCGGGGCATGTCCTCCTGGGGGGATCCCCACGCCGGTGTCTGCCACAGACAGGCAGACCTTCTCCCCCTGGCGGCGGGAAGTGACCAGGACGTGCCCGCCGGGCACATTGTACTTGATGGCGTTTTCCATCAGGTTGCGCAGGATCTGGTTGGCGTCCTCGCTGTCGCACCGGGCGATGCAGTCCTCGGCCAGGTCGGTTTCCAGGGTCACCTGGGCGCTCTCGGCCAGGGGGCCAGCAGGCGGCACAGCTTCTCCGTGTGCTCCTTCAGGTCCACCGGCTCCCCGGCGGCGCTTCCGGTCCTCGTCCAGGCGGTTGAGCTCCAGCAGCTCCTGGCTGATGTGGATGAGCCGGTCCGCCGCCTCGCCGATGTCTCCCACAAACTCCCGGGTGGTGGCCGGGTCGATGGCCTCGTCCTGGAGGATGGAGTCGGTGAGCAGCCGGATGGAGGCCAGGGGGGTCTTGAGCTCATGGGAGGCGTCAGAGACGAAGCGCCGGCGCACCTCCTCGGTGGTCTGGAGCCGGCCGGTGAGCTGGTTAAACTCTTCGGCCAGCTGGGCCAGCTCGTCCTTGCCGTCCATGGTGACCCGGTGGGTGTATTCCCCGCCCGCACCTTGCGGATGCCCCCCAGCAGGGTGCGCACCCGCCGGGAGAGGAAGGTGGAAAAGGCCCCAAACAGAGCCAGCACCGCCAGGCAGACCACCACGGAGATCAGCCGCAGGTTCCGCTGAAGCTCCCCCAGCAGGGCCCCCTGGCCGCTGTCCTCCCCATAGAGGAAGACCGCCCCCACCACCTGGTTCCGGGTCATCACCGGGCGGCCGCCCGGCTGGAAAAGGTCCCGTCCTGATACTGGCTGGAAAAGGCGTCGTTGCCCCGCAGGGCGGAGACCACCTCCCCGGTCAGGGGCGTATTTTCCCTGGAGGCTCTCCTCCCCGGTGTCATAGAGCACCAGCCCCGCCCGGTCGGTCACCACCAGCCGGCGGACATCCAGGTCCTCCAGCTGGTTTACCGCCTGCTCCACCGTTTCCGGGGTCAGCCCGTCGGCGGTGGTGAGGGTGTTGCTCACCAGCACCGCCTGGTTTGCCAGGGCGGTCTGCTGGGAGCGGAACATCAGGTTTTGGCTCATCACCAAAGGGTAAGTATTCATCAGCACCAGCAGGGCCGCAATGAGGCAGGAATAGCCCAGGGCCAGGCGCATTTGCAGAGAATGGGTAATCGGCAGCTTGGCGGATCGTTTCTCGTCCATCTCCCCGCCTCCTTCCTGTGCTCCGGGGCGGTGTTACGCCCCCTTGAAATAGTACCCCACGCCCCACTTGGTGCAAAGCAGGGTGGGATTGGCGGGGTCGTCCTCCACCTTTTCCCGCAGGCGGCGGATGTGGACGTCCACCGTCCGGTATTCTCCGGTGTATTCATAGCCCCAGACCAGATTCAGAAGCTGCTCCCGGCTGTAGACCCGGTTGGGATGTTTCATCAGCAGCTCCAGCAGGTCAAATTCCCGGGCGGTGAGCTCCACCGGCTCTCCGTCCTTCCAGGTGGTCCGGGCGGCACTGTCCAGGGTGAGTCCCCCTGGGTCAGCCGCTGGCTCCCCTCCTCCTTCCGCCGGGTGGTGGAGGACCGGCGGAGCAGGGCCCGCACCCGGGCCTTCACTTCTAAGATGTTGAAGGGCTTGGTGATGTAGTCGTCGGCCCCATACTCAAAGCCCATCAGCTTGTCCGCGTCCTCGCTCCTGGCGGTGAGCATGATGATGGGCACCGTTGGAGAACTCCCGGATCCGCAGGCAGGCCTCCTGCCCGTCCACCTCCGGCATCATCACGTCCAGGATAATCAGATCGTACTCCGTGGCCCGGGCCAGGTCTACCGCCTGGCGTCCGTTGTAGCCCACATCCACGGTGTCGCCCTCGTTTTCCAGGTTAAAGCGGATGCCCTTCACCAGGAGCTTTTCGTCGTCAACCACCAGAATCCGTGCCATTGTCCGCTCCTTTCTCCGCCGGGGTCCCGACGGTCACATAGGGGCGAAGCTGGGCCAAAATGCCCTCGCCAATGCCCCTGACCTCCAACAGCTCTTCCACCGCGTCAAAGCCTCCGTTGGCCTCTCTCCAGTCCAGAATGGCCTGCCCCTTCCCCTCCCCGATGCCGGGCAGGCGGGTCAGGTCGGAGAGGGTGGCGGTGTTCAGGTCCAAAATCTCTCCCTCCAGCAGGCCGGGGCCGCAGGCTCCTCCACCGTCTCCGACGGGGCCGGCGCCTGGCCGTCCCCTGTAAAGGTCACCTCCGCCGGCTCTCCGCCCAGGAAAAACCACAGCAGAGTCCCCGCCGCAAAGAGAGCGGTGAGGAGGAGAACCAGCGCTTCCAGCCGAGAAATTTTCGTAAATTTTCCCTTCATTGTCCCCCTCCCCCATTGCGTCTTGTGTCGAGCTTTGTTATTATAATCAATGTATCTGCTCATTCCTTCCCCGGAATCTCCCCGGGGAAAGTGGAAATACAGGACTATTATAACACGCGATGTGGTTGTTTCCTATGAAAAAAAACGCTGATTCAGGCCCTTTCTTTTTGCCTGACCTTGTCACTGCTCACCGGCCTGCTGGTCCCCTTTGCCGGCGCTGTGGACTACGCCGGGGTGGAGGACATCTCCATCGAGGCCTCCGCCGCCCTGCTGGTAGACCTGGACACCGACCAGGTCTTCTATGAGCAGGCTGCCAACGAACAGCGCTATCCCGCCAGCATCACCAAGATTATGACCGCCCTGCTCACCCTGGAGGCCATCGGCCGGGGGGAGCTGGACCTGACCACTGTGGTCACGGAGGACCTGACCAAGGACTCCTCCACTGCCAACCTCCAGGCCGGGAGGAGATCACCGTGCATGACCTG
>VOFD01001836.1_pt1 | contig 23780 bp, 20 predicted proteins | sample 5384101 | NCBI WGS metagenome assembly VOFD01 (sample SAMN12384723, study PRJNA508395) | human gut metagenome | isolation source: healthy gut C | host: Homo sapiens
AGTTGAGGGATTATTTCAGATTATAAATGACAGTTGTAACACTTTCCGAAGGCACAATTACTTGTTGGTCTGCCGTGACGTGTACCTCTTGCAAATTTTTGTTATTTGTTGTTGTATAAGTAGTGATGGAGCTTATTTCACTTACCCATTCTTTATGAATTTCGTTTAGCCGGACTCCTTTTTCTGATAGATTGGTATAAACAGCAACAATTTTATCTTTTTTCGGTGAAATCCATGCTGACCCGAAGAAACTGGATGATTCATTCATGTTAAGCATGATACGGCGATAACCCGGTCGGATGAATAGGCTGTAGTTACCTAATACCCAAAGTGTGGGAGTAGCTTTATAAGTGCCTTCTTTCTCTATATCCCCATAAACTCCATCGGAGGGTTCCAGTGAAATCAGTAAGAAGCGGTTTTTGTGTCCCCAGCGGGGGATATCCATTGAGGTCCAGTAACTCCAGGGAGGAAACTCCTGCTATAGTTAGGTCATTGTGTATTACTTTTGACATATAAAGTGCAATGTCCATTTCGGTTGCTTGGTCATAGCCTATAAACTCGGAAGAGCTGTATCCGTCGCCTAACATACTCCACTCACTTTGCCATATTTCTACATCATATTGTTGGGCTGCTTGGGCCAGTTGTTTCCGGACATTACGCATACCATCCCATGTGCCATCTGTCCAGTAGCTGTGGCCGCAGATAAGTTTCTTTACATGAGTCAGGTTGCCTATATAGGTGGAAGTTCGGTGTGAAAAATGCTGAAAGTACGTTACTATGGGCGGCATCATTCTTAAATTTGTAGAGATATTCATAATCTCCAGATTCCCCTGGAAGAATATCAATAGAAAGACCGGCAGAAGTGATGGCGGTATCCAATTCACGTATAAGTCTGGCTACTTCATCATTAGTCCATCCGCTGCCTTCTGGCCGCTGTCCCAATTATATTGGGGTTCGTTAACTGGTGAGATATGTGTCACTGGATATCCTTCGTTTACATAGTATTTTGCTACATCTGACATGTATCTGGCAAAGTCCGTATAACATTCATCCTTCAAATTAGAAACTCCTCCGCTATTGGAGAATCCTTTTCCGTTGGAGGTATATTGTACAGGAGGGGTATTGCTGAAAAGTACTATACTCTGACAACCAAACTCTTTGGCGCGCTGCAAGAAGTAGCGCTGCCCTTTACAGCGTGTCCAGTCTAATGTTAAGTCATCAGTCAGATAAGATTCTGCTCTGCGTGATTTGTCTTCTATTCCACTTGCTTCACCTTGTTCTGCACTGCCACCACCTAGATTCACACGCCACATGGAGAGTCCTATACCTTTAGGTTGTCCTGATTGTATTTCAGAAGAGAATAGCAGTTCACTGATTTTGTCACGATTCGTTATCCAGCTTTTTCCTACGAAGGCAGGTGCCCAACAATCTGATGCGCCAAATCCTGTCAGAGTCTGAAAAGATTGTCCGGCATCTATGGTTACTGTTTTTTCTACGTTTATGCTGCTGTCCGGTTGCCCCGATGTATCCGGTGTTTGGGGAGAATCGTCACTGCAGGCTACAGTAGAAAAGAACAGTGGAAGAGTAAAAATATATTTTAGTTTCATTGTTTTAGATGGATTAAAAAATAGTCGCGGATAATCCTAGCAAACTATCCGCGACAGAATATAAAGACCTATTGAATGTTTAATTCCTGTAACAATCTGTTCTTTTTGGAAAATGATTAATTCCAGCCCGGATTTTGGGTGATAGAACCATTAGACATTGTAATCTCATATAAAGGTATCGGGAATACCATATCCCGGTTTTCGTTGAAGCTGATTCCTTTATCACTTGCCTCACCTTGATTTTCCCATTCGTAAATGTCGCGGGTAGCGGGATCTGTATTGTATTTTACAAATGTACCGTTTGCTCCCATCAGGTTACAAATCATTTTCTTGCCATTGTCATCTGTCCAACGGCGGATATCATAGATTCTGTTTTGTTCCCATGCCAGTTCCAAACGACGTTCTAGCCGGATAGCTTTGCGAAGCTCGTTCCCACTGGATGTGACAGCAGGTAATTTTACACGATTCCGTACCTCATTAAGGTAGGTACGTGCTGTACCATCTTCGCCCAATTCGTTGCAGGCTTCGGCATACATCAGCAATACATCGGCATAGCGCAAGATGCGGTGATCCAAAGGAATCTTGTCTGTATTGTACACTTCCGGACGCTTTTCGATAGGTACAAAATACTTCCGGACAATACGTGCTGATTTATGTTGTGACGGATCTATAATATAACATTCGGGATCCCAACCGTACTTTTCGATATAATCTTTATAATTGGCGATTTTTGTGTTGTTTTCAACGAACTTGTCGAAGTTATTCTCTCCGGCAATTTCTGTACAACCGGTTTTAATGATAGTCCAGCGAAGGCGTTCGGTATCACCTGCGTCAATGTAAGCCTGTTCGAGGTTGGCAGTAGGCTGACCCCAAGACCATCCGTCGCCGGGACCATTACGTGCACCGGTAATAACAGTCAAGGAACCACCCAATGCATAAGTTCCATCGTACATATACTGTACTTCAAACAGACTTTCTTCGCTATTGTTATGGTCAACATCCCATACATCACCGAAGTTGTCGAGTAATTTATATTCACCTTCGTCGATGACTGTTTTCAATACATCATGTGCCTCTTGCCATTTGCTTTGGTAGAGGTAAACCTTTCCCAATAGGCCTAATGCAGCTCCACGGGTAGCGCGTCCCATATCTGTAGCAGCATATTGACTACGTTGTGGCAACACATCAGCAGCGGCTTTTAAATCATCTTCAATGAACTTATATACATCTTCGGCCGAAGCGCGGGTAATACCTTGTATTTCTTCGGGCAACAGGAAGCCTGTAATGAGAGGCACACCACCAAAATTCTTCACAAGTTCAAAATAGAAGTATCCACGGAGAAAACGTGCTTCGGCTACAAGCCGGTTCTTCATTTCTTCATCTGAGAAATCAGCTTGTGAAATGCGTTCCACTGCGATATTGCAACGTAGAATGCCTTTGTATCGATACTGCCAAAAGTTGGAGATGGCACCATTGCTTTGTCCGGTACCTTGATAGTGGGCCAAAGAAATATAGTCACTTTGACTTTGGCTGGTATTGCCCATCCAACCGTCATCACTACACATCTCGGAAAGCAACCATACTGTGTTGATATTCCACCATCCGCCAAAAGTAATGGCCTGGTAACAACCAGTAATAAATGCTTCGGCTTCTTCTGCACTTTGGAAATAAGTATCCAAATTTTGTTGCCCACGCACTTCCTCGGTCAGGAAGTCCTCGCAAGAGGTGAATGTCAGCGAGGCAATCAATGTCAATATTGCTAATATCTGTTTCATGGTTTATACCTTGAGGGTTAAAATTTTAAATCAATTCCAAATAAGAAAGTACGTGGGTTAGGATAAGCGATGCCGTCAATACCGGTTTCAATTACACTGCCATCATTACCAATCTGCGGACGTTCAGGATCCATACCTGAATAGCCGGTGATAGTGAAAGGATTTTGAGCCGACAATGAGAGACGCAATTCGGTTCCGTTCAACCACTTCTTGGGGAGTGTGTAACCCACTTGTAATAGTTTGCAACGCATATAAGAGCCGTCTTCTACAAAGAAACTTGAAACGCGTGTGTAATTCTGATTCAAATCATTGTAGGACAGACGAGGAATATCGTTGCTGGTTCCTTCGCCATGCCATGCTTTCTGCAATGTACCTGCCCAAACGTTTTGCCCGCTTACCCCGGAATATAATCCTTTGGTTTTATTAAAGATATCATTACCGAATGTACCGTAGAAGTTGGCTGTGAAATCGATGTTTTTATAGCTGAAACCCAAGTTCAAACCTACCATCAAATCGGGATATGGGTTACCGATCCATGTTTTATCATTTTCATCTAGAACTCCGTCATGATTCAAATCCTTAAAGCGAATGTCACCGGGTTGGGCATTGGATTGTACCAGCTTGCCATTTTCGTTGGTGTGAGCATAAACTTCATCCCAATTTTGGAAAATACCATCGGCTACGTAGCCGTAGAAGCGTGAAATCAAGCCACCGTCTTCATTACGGATAATTTGGTCGCTGTTGAAACCTCCAGTTTGGATAGGACCGTCACCGGAGAATTTAACAGCTTTATTTTTCACTGCGGAAAGGTTCAATCCCACATTATATCGGAAGTCTGCTACTTTGTCGTGCCAGTTCAGACTTAATTCCCAACCGCTAGCTTTCATACTACCTATATTCATCCATACTGTACTGTTCCAGTCGGGGTATCCGATGGCGAAGATATTTTGTTTCTGATAGAGCATATCAGAAGATTTCTTTTGGAAATACTCAAAGGTCATGTCTAGACGGGAGTCAAGGAAGGACATATCCACACCTACGTTCCAGTCTTCTACTGTTTCCCATTTTAGCAAATTATTGCCAACGCCTGATACCATAGTACCTGAAACACGTCCTGGAGCTGTACCGAATACATAATCAGATTGTCCTAACAAAGTCAGCGTAGCATCATTATCTATGTTTTGATTACCTACACGTCCCCAACCTCCGCGTAATTTCAAGTTACTGAAAATCTTCTGGTCTTGCATGAAACTTTCACTGATGATACGCCATGAAGCAGAAACAGAAGGGAAGATGGCATATTTGTTTCCTTTGGGGAAGCGGGAAGAACCATCGGCACGGATAGAAGCTGTTAGATAGTAACGATTGTCATAGTTATACATCACGCGTCCTAAATAAGATACTAATGTGCTGTAAGCAGTTTTACCTTCTGACTTTTTGGTTTTGTGTACCGGCATTTACTTCCTGCATTTGATCCATATTATTAGGAACATCGTCACGTGAGGCTTTTGATTGGAATTCAGCAAAGCGTTCAGCTGTAAAGCCACCCATTACATTAATATTATGCTTTTCTGCAAAAGTCGTGATGTAAGTAGCAGTATTAGTCCAGTTCCAGTCGAGCCATTCTTGCATCTCACGGGAAACATTACTCAATGTAGATTGTTCCAAAGCGTCGATATAGAATTCAGGAGTGAATTTGTCTGTACGGCGGAAGTGTGCATTAGCGCCGAACTGCGTGCGCAGGGTCAGTTTTTGAATAGGGTTTATCTGTAAATAAGTATTTACAATTGTACCCATTTCACGTGAGTGTCCATTCTGGCGTGACAACGAACCGGCTGGGTTCCACTCCTGATTGTTGTAAGAACGCTGATAGTTGTTAAACTCATTGTCCACCCATTGATCTTGTGGTTTAAATACAGGAGTTGTCGGATCCATGGACATAGCAGCTGAGAAAAGGTTGGGAGTATCATCCCATGATTCTACGCGCGGTGCAATGTCAAAACCCATTTTTACGTATTTGTTGAAGGTATATTCCGTATTGAGACGTGCATTGATTTTATCCCAGTATCCGTAGTCATATTGTGAATTGTTACGGTAGTAACCCATACTCAGGTTATAAACCAGTTTGTCTGAACCACCGGAGATGTTGAGTGAGTAATTCTGTACTAAAGCAGTCTTATTGATTACCTCATCCCACCAGTCTGTTCCTCCGGGATTGGTAGTAGCGCCTGTATCATTCCAAATAGAAGTTCCTCCGTCATTTGTATAGCGGGTATTGAACACTTCTTTGTATTCGGCAGCATTGGCCATCTTGGGTTTAGCCAACGTTTGGAAACCTGCCGATGCACTGAAACTGATATTTGTTTTTCCTGCCATTCCTTTTTTGGTTGTGATTAGAATGACACCGTTAGAAGCACGTGTTCCGTAAATGGCAGCAGCCGAAGCGTCTTTTAAAACTTCCATAGATTCAATGTCATTACTGTTTAGGAAGTTGATGTTCGTACCTACCGGCATACCATCTACCACGTAGAGCGGATCGGTTCCGTTAACTGTAGTTACACCACGGATTAGAACTTTTGGTTGTGTACCCGGGCCACCACCGCTGGTTACCTGTACACCGTTGATCTTACCTTGTAAGGCGTCCATAGCATTACCGGTTACAGTTTCGGTGATTTCATCGCCTTTCACTGTAGCGATGGAACTGGTCAGGTCGCTCTTTTTCACGGCACCATATCCGATAACCACCACTTCGTCCAGTAATTCACTGGCATCTTTCAGCACTACATTGATAACGGTTTGTCCGTTTACCTTTATTTCTTGAGTCTCATATCCTATGCTGGAGAACACAAGTACGGCATCCTTGGCAACAGCGTTTAGTGAATAATCACCATCAATACTTGTAATAGTACCTGTACCTGTACCTTTAACTTGCACTGTTGCACCAATCATCGGTTCTTTATCTGAAGCCGAGGTTACTACACCTTTTACAGTGATGGTCTGCGCATAGCTACATAGACTTGTCAGCGCAAGACACAATAATAATATTTGCTTTTTCATATCTTAAATCTAATGTTACTTGTTAATTGGCCGGAATGAGTTTAGCTCTTTCCAAATGAGCGTCGAATATAAGTTTATAATTCCCTGTGACGTTCACTGTTGGTTTTGCCCAATTGTCACCTACATGATCGGGTTTGGTCCATGCCGGATTGGTATATTTGGCTTCTTTACCATAATATCCGAAGATCTCCGGTTCGTCTGAGTTGTCTACACGCCACGTGCAATAATTCCACCATCCGTCAGAGTGCCAGTTATGAATAACGAAATTCATTTTAGTACCTGCCTCCAGGGAATAGGGGGGTATCCAAATAGAATAGGTGAGGATTGGTCTTATCTTGAGTGAAACGCAGGACTTCAGTTGGGCTACTGGTCATATATCCGAAATAGAATTCCTGTAACCACGAACCACCGTCACCCCATGTGTCAAGGCTGATAGAACCGTATGTGTGAGGTATGGGGTCTACAGCATCGGCAATTGAGTAAGTTTTCAGATTGTATGTACTGTTCTTCACATCAATATTAATTTCATAATAAACATTGGTGGTCAAGTACGATTGGCATTGCTGTTTCGGGATCGTCTGTCAGTTTGGTGTTATCCTCTGGATCAAGCCCGAAACAAATAGGAGTGAAGTCACTCTTTTTGTGGTAAGAAGAATATTTTAGTTCCGGCTTTTTGACAGTAATAATTCGCTTTATACTGATATTCACCTGTATGTTCAATTACCATCGGTACCCCGAATATATCACTATTCAGTTCTTCGGCAGTTGCCACATCTGCCAGATACATTTTGGGAAAATCCGGCATTTCTGAGATATTCAATACACTGGTGGTAGTGGTTGAGTTTTCTTTCTTGTCAAAAGCGGTAATTGTCACATTATAACTTTTCGGTTCATTGGGGAATACTATTATTTCGGCAAAGTTCAATGAACTTTTTCCATCAGCATCTACACGGCGGTTGTCAAACCCGTCTATACTGGAATATTAATTGTGACATAATCCAATGCACGATCATCTGTAGCCGTGAACCGAAGATTGAATTTCGTTTCATTTTTCATTAATACTGTAACAGTGGCATCGGGGCAGCTGAAAATACCGGAGCTGCAAAATCTCCGTCCATTGTGATTAATACATCTTGAGATATACTGCGTCCTCCTACATCGGTTACAGTAACTTTGACTGTGAAACGTTCGCCGATTTCATTTCGGTTTATGTCAAAGTAATAACTTAAATCATAACTCTCTTGCGGAGCACCATAGATTTCGATTAAATCAATTGTCTTGTTCAAATGCAGGTCGGCACATTGTAGGCTGATAGAAGCAATACCGTCTTTGTCTTCTAATGTCCCTTCAATAGTAAATCGATGTCCCGCTCCGGACTCGATGTGGTCTGTTGCTAATGTCATTGTTGGATTTTGTCCGTCTACATCGGGGTAGTCGTTATCATCACTACATCCCGTACATAGGTTTGCAGTTACAAGAAAAGCCCATAACATGGCACCATACAAATGTTTCTTTTTCATATTTTATTAGTATTTGAAGATTAAACATCTACTCTAATAGAGGACGAATTAAATTCGTTAGTGGTGCAAATGTACGTGAAGAAGAATTAAAATCCTGATATAAATCTTGCAGAAAAGGGAGGTAAATCTTGCAATGCATGATTTATGTATCTAAAATACAGACTTTATTTGTATTTTTGAACCATATTATTTAACAATGTGTACACTGATGCTATGAGAAAGATATTCGTACTTTGGCTCTTGCTGCTGTCGGTTGTTTCATTGGCACAACCTTATTCTGTTAAGCAGCTTGGTATAGAGAAGGGATTATCCAATAATTATGTGGTGAGCATTGCTCAAGACAAACAGGGCTTTCTGTGGTTTGCCACGGAGGAAGGGTTGAACAAATTCGATGGTACCCGTTTCATTACTTATTTGAAGAATGAAGATTTGACAAGGCAGGGTATAACAGGCAATGAACTGAATTGTTTGTTGGATGATCCTCAGGATTCTATCCTTTGGATAGGCACGCAAAGGGCCGTCTGAATGCGTATGACTATGTAAATAACACTTTTCTTTGCTATAGGCATGATGGCGAGAACCCCCGAAAGTCTGATAACGGATGATGTTACTAAGATTGTGGCAGCTACAGATGGTAATCTTTGGATTACGACATATTGGCGGGGAGTAGATTATTTCGATAAAAAGGCTGGAAAATTCATTCATTACAATACTCAAACAGTTCCGGGATTGGCTAGCGATAATATTTGGTCGGTTGTTGATGGAGGAGATGGAAAGTTGTATATGGGGCATGTGCATCATGGATTCAGTGTGATGTCTCTTAAAGATAAAAAGTAAAGAACTTTATGCATGACCCTGAAGATCCGGTCAGTTTGCCAGGTAATGGGGTAACTTGCATTTATAAGGACTTAAGCGGTAATATTTGGCTGGGAACAGACCGGGGCTGGCACTGTTCAATCCGGAAGCCGAAAATTTTATCCATTTTCATCATAGTGAGGACGGGGTTCCTCATACCGTATTTGATATCAGACAATTTGATGGGAATAAACTTTGGATTGCCATGGAATTTGGAGGAATAGCCATTTTGGATTTAACGCAACGTATGTTTCTTTCTCCTGACCAAGTGCGTTTTCAATATATAAAGGAAGGGGATGATGAATACAGTCTCTCTAATTCTACTGTACGTTGTTTGTTTCAGGACTCCTTTAAAAATGTATGGGCTGGTATGTGGGGAGGTGGAATTAATTTTCTTAGCCATGAATCTTCCTATTTTAATGTTTATAGTTATTCTCCTATCCAGCATTCGGGTAGTAGCCTGAATAATAAGACAGCAAGCAGTGTATGCGTAGCAAGGGATGGAAAGTTATGGATCGGAACCGATGGGGGAGGCATCAATGTATTTGATAAAGGCAAGCGGGTGGCGGTTTATAAAGAAGAAACCGGTGATTTGACTGATAATTCCATACAGGCTGCACTTTGTGATTCGGAAGGAAACCTTTGGTTTGGATCGTTTATGGGAGGAGTGGATTTTTATGATGTGAAAAAGAAAAGTTTTCACCAGATTTTTCCTAAAGATAAAACAGGGGAAGATGTGCGTGCACTGTATGAAGATGCAGAATATGTGTGGATAGGAACTAGTAATGGCATCTATAAGGTACGCTTGCATGATAAAGGCATTGCAGACCATTATACAGTAGAGAATAATCTGGTGAGATGTATCTCGAAAGATAATCTTAATCGTTTATGGATTGGTACTTTCGGAGGAGGATTAGGGGTTTTTGATGAACATTTTCAGTGCGTTAAACTTTTTAACGTGACTTCTCTTTTTCCCTCTAATACTATCAATACTGTTTATATGGATAGTCAGAACAGAATGTGGATAGGAACGGGAGAAGGTCTGGTTTGTTTTCCATCCTCTCAGAGTTGGGACTATAAAGTATATCGCAGTGAGGAGGGTTTGTCCAATGTCCATATACGTGCCATTACGGAAGATAATCATGGAAATATATGGGTGAGCATAATCCAGATCAGGTATTGGAAAAACGAGAGTCACCTGCTGCAATTATTACGGAGATGCGTATATTCGGCCCGTTGCGTGATACGGACAGTAATGAAAAGGTGATGGCGCTTGAAGGCCAGTCGGAAGTACGTTTAAGCTATATGCAAAATAACTTCAGCGTCACCTTCAATATACAGAATTATGCCTTGGCCGATCAAGTGGAATATGCTTATATGTTGAAAGGGTTGGAAAATTCATGGTATACAGTAACCGATCCTAATAATGTGACTTTCCGTAATATACCTCCGGGAAATTATTGTTTTCAGGTAAAGACAAGAATACGGAATCAGGAATGGGCGGATGAGATAGCTTCTCTGGATATCCGTATTGACCCGCCTGTATGGCTTACGTGGTGGGCCAAGTTATTTTATATTCTTTCGGGTGTTTCTGTCCTGTATTTTATTCTTCATGCCTATAAAAAGAAACTGGATATGGAGTCTCTCTATGAGTTGGAGAAGAAAAATCATGAGCAGGAACAGGAGCTGAATAATGAGCGTTTACGTTTCTATACCAATATCACACATGAATTGCGTACTCCTTTGACGTTGATTCTGGGACCGTTGGAAGATATGCAGAAAAGTAATTCTTTATCAGGGAAAGATTCACAGAAAATATCGGTTATCCATCAAAGCGCCATCCGGTTGTTGAACCTGATTAATCAGATACTGGAGTTCAGAAAAACGGAAACCCAAAACAAGAAATTATGTGTAAGTCGTGACAATCTGGCAGCCCTTGTACACGAGATCGGACTGAAGTATAAGGAATTGAACCGGAAACCTGAGATTGATTTCTGTCTTGAGATTGAGCAGGAAGATATGTCTTTGTTTTTTGATAAGGAGGTAGTAACGATTATACTGGATAATTTGATCTCCAATGCTATAAAATATACAGAGAAAGGAACTATAACTTTAGGATTACATCAGGTGGTCCGGAATAATATACACCATACGGAAATCAGTGTGAGTGACACCGGTTTCGGTATTGCTCCCGATGCATTGCCTCATATTTTTGACCGTTATTATCAAGAGGGAAGCGAACATCAGGCTTCAGGAACAGGTATTGGTCTGGCTCTGGTAAAGAACCTGGTAGTTTTGCATGAGGGGGAGATCAGGGTTGAAAGTTCTTTGAATGTGGGAAGTACTTTTTATGTCAGTCTGCTGACGGATAACACGTATCCCCATGTGCTGCATGCTGACTCGACGGAGAAAACTTCCGATGAAAAGGACGAAAAAGAAGAAAATATAGAACCTGTGCATAGTGGTAAGCGTATTCTGCTGATAGTGGAAGATAATAGGGACATCTGTGATTATATTGTAGAATCTTTCTCGGACGATTTTGAAGTGAGGACTGCCGCCAATGGTGAACAAGGTTTGGAACAAGCGTTGGGCTGCATTCCTGATATTATAGTCAGTGATATCATGATGCCGGTGATGAACGGCATTGTGATGTGCCGGAAATTGAAAGAAGACTTGCGTACCAGCCATATTCCCATTATTTTGCTGACGGCAAAGGATTCTTTGCAAGATAAGGAAGAAGGGGTATCAAGTAGGTGCTGACTCTTATCTGACAAAGCCTTTCAGTGCTACTCTCTTGCATAGCCGTATCCATAATTTGCTTGAATCCCGCAAGTTGTTGGCAGAGCGTTTTAATACGAATTCCATACTCATTGACAAACGTGCGGCAGTAACCGAGTCTATGAATAAATTGGATAATGAGTTCCTTGAGAAGATTAACAAGCTGATTGAAGATCGTCTTTCTTCTGAGAAAATTGATATCGGTTATTTGTCGGACGCCATGTGTATGAGTAATTCTACCCTATATCGGAAGATGAAGGCATTGACCGGACTTTCCACCAATGAATATATCCGCAAAATAAAGATGCAATATGCGGAACGTCTGTTATTAGAAGGGAAATACAATATTTCAGAGGTTGCATTCAAGGTGGGAATTAACAGTACGGTCTATTTCCGTCAGTGTTTTAAAGATGAATTCGGTATGGCTCCTTCTGATTATCTGACAGCGGCCGAAATCGTCCGTATCCCCGACCTTTCGGCGGCGAGGATCCTCACCGAACTGGAAAAGCGGGGCTTCGAACGGCTGCTCGTCGAGGGAGGCCCGCGCACACTCGGCCTTTTTTTTGCGGAGGGGCTCGTCGACACGCTCCGCATGGCGGTCAATCCCGCCGTCCGCGTCGGCGACCCGCACGCCCCTCGTTTCGAACCGCCTTTCGATCCGGCACGCTTCCCGCAGCAGCGCCGACGGCTGGAAGGAATGGAGGTGACGACCTACACGCTGCATCCCGACCGCACGGAGGAGGATCTGCATTACCTGCGGCAGGCCATCGCCCTGAGCCGCCGCTGTACGCCCTGCGCCACCTCCTACCGCGTGGGGGCGGTCATCGTGACCCGTTCGGGCGACCGTTTCACGGGGTATACCCATGAAACATCTCCCACGCACCACGCCGAACAGGAGGCGATCCTCAAAGCGACGGCCGCCGGAGCCGATCTGCACGGCGCGAGTATCTACTCCTCGATGGAGCCGTGCTCGACGCGCAGCAGCGAACCGGAGAGTTGTTCGGAACTGATTCTGCGCCACGGCTTCTCGCGCACGGTTTTTGCTCTATACGAACCGTCGTGCTTCGTATGCTGCGAAGGAGCGGTGCGGCTGCGCAAGGGCGACGTCGAGGTGCGCGTCTATCCGCAGTTAGCAGGCGAAGTACGCGCGATCAACGGCCACCTCGGTCTCCACGAATAGAGAAAAAGTGGACTAAACGGACTAAAAATGTCCTTTTTGTCCTTACAAAAACACATTTGAAGCGGATAATCTCTATCTTCGCAACATCATAAGTATAAAAGATATGAAAAAAGTCACGCTGGTTATGCTCGCCCTGACGGCCGTCATGCAACTCCCCGCACAGGAACAGGGGCGGACGCTGTCGCTGGAAGAGGCACTCGAAATGACGCTTTCGGACAATCCGGCCATTCGGGCCGCCGAGTTCAACCGCCGCGCCGCACAACAGGAGCGCCGCGCTGCCATCGGTCTGCGTATGCCGCAGATCGGCATCACGGGCAGTTACGCCTATCTGGGTAAGGACATCGAAATCGATCTCAACAATATGAAGGCGCCGGTGCAGAATCTCGCGGGACAGATTCTCCAAAGCGGCATGATCCCGTCGGACTACATCCCCTCCATTTCGCAGATGTTGAGCGGAGCGATGGCGGCCAGCTGGGCACTGCCGCTGCAAGACCGCAGCCTGGGATTCGTCGGCGGCGACGTGACGGTTCCGCTGTGGATGGGCGGCAAGATCAACGCCGCCAACCGTGCGGCGCGGATCAACGAACAGACGGCCCGATCGCAGGGAATCCAGCAGCGCAACGCGCTGGTATCGGAACTCGTCGAACGCTACTACGGGCTGGCGCTCGCACGACAGGTCGTCGTCGTACGGCAGCAGGTGGTGGACGGCGTGCGCAAGCACCTCGAAGACGCCGCAGCTCTCGAAGCGCAGGGCATGATCTCTCGCAGCGAAAAACTCTACGTCGAATTCAAGATGTCGGAGGCCGAACGCGACCTGCAAAACGCGCAGTCGCAGGTCGAGACGATCGCCGCCGCGCTGAACAGCACCATAGGCCAGACAGACGACTACCAGCCCGTCACGGCGATGTTCATACTCGAACGCATCGAACCGCTCGACCATTTCCGGACACTGGCCGCCGAACGCAACCCGCTGCTCGATCAGGTCGACCAGAAACGCCGGCTGGCCTACGAAGGGGTACGCGCGCAGCGTTCGTCGTTCCTGCCGCAGGTGGTGGCCATGGGCGGCATGTCGTTTTACGACTATCAGGTATCCAAGGTGCTGCCGCGCTGGGCGGTCGGCGTCGGCGTGAACTTCAAGCTCTTCGACGGCCTGAACCGCGAATACAAATATTCGGCGGCCAAACAGACCGTACGGCGCGTCGAAGCGTTGCAGGACAAAGCCGGAAACGACATTTCGGTGCTCGTCGAGAAGCTCTACAACCAGATGGAGAACTACCGCACGCAGATGGCCTCGATCGAGGCTTCGCTCGCCTTCGCCGAGGAGTATCTCAAAACCAAGAACGCGGCGTTTCTGGAAGGGATGAGTTCGTCGACCGACCTGATCGACGCCGAACTGAATCTGGCCAAGGTAAAGACCGAGCGCATCGAAGCCGCCTATCGCTACGACGTGTCGTTGGCGCAACTGCTCGAAGCCGCCGGCATCAGCGACGAATTCACCGCCTACATGCGCCGGCAGGACGCCCGCCGCATCACATTCGAGAAATAGTAAAAACGAAAGAGATATGAAGAAGAAAAACATCATCGCTGTCCTCGTCGCCGTCGTCGTCATCATCGCGGCAGTCCTATTGGTGAGCCGTTATTTGAAGGCCAGGACGCCGATCCTCCTTCAAGGCACGACGGAATGTACGACCTACAAGGCTTCGTCGAAAATCGCCGGCCGCATCGTCGACATGAAGGTCGAGGAGGGGCAGCGCGTCGAGCGTGGCGAACTGTTATACACGCTCTCCACGCCCGAACTGGACGCCAAACTGCAACAGGCCGAAGCGGTGCGGAGCGCAGCGTCGGCAATCGACCAGAAAGTGCTCTCCGGCGCCCGCGTGCAGCAGATCGAAGCGGCGCTCAACATGTGGCAGCAGGCGCAGGCCGGACGCGAACTGGCCCAAAAGACCTTCGACCGCGTGAAAGCGCTCTACGAACAAGGGGTCGTGCCGGCGCAGAAATTCGACGAGGCGCAGGCGCAGTACAACGCCATGACCGCGACCGCCTCGGCCGCCAAGGCGCAGTACGACCTGGCGGTCGACGGCGCCTCGAAGGAGGAGAAAGCCGCCGCCGCGGCACAGGTGCGGCAGGCCGCAGGCGTCGTATCGGAGGTGGAGAGCTACCTGAGCGACGCGATGGTCTATTCGCCCGTTACGGGCGAAATCTCGACGATCATCGCCGAGCAGGGCGAGCTGGTGGGCAGCGGTTATCCCGTGGTCGCCATCCTCGACATGAGCGACATGTGGGTGACGTTCAACATCAAGGAGACGCTGATGCCAAAGATCCGAATGGGCAAGCGCCTGCGCGGCTATGTGCCCGCACTCGACCGCGATGTCGACTTCCACATCACCTACATCGCTCCGCAGGCCGATTTCGCCACATGGGCCGCGACGCGCACGCAGGGCGGATTCGACATCCGTACCTTCGCCGTCAAGGCCAAGCCGCTCGGCGCCGAAGAGGGGATGCGCCCCGGCATGAGCGTTCTGGTCGACTGGGACGCAATCGAGTAGCCGATCGGAGCCATGCGCAACTACTTCAAAGAAACCGATCAGGTCGTGCGGCGCGAACTGCGGCGCATCGTCCGTCAGCCCATGTACTGGGTGCTGATGGTGGTGCTTCCCGTCGTGTCGTTCGCCTTCTTCGCCGTCATCTTCGAGCGGGGCGTGGCGCGCAACATCCCGATCGCCGTACTCGACGATGACCACACGTCGCTCTCGCGCAAGGTCACGCAAATGATCGACGACACGCCGACGGCGATGGTCTCCTACGAGGTGCAGAGCATGGAGGAGGCCCAGCGGCTCATGCGCGAAGGACGTATCTCGGCCATCGTCCACATTCCGGCGTTTTTCGAGAAGAACATCCTCAGCAACAGCCAGACCCATATCGAATGTTCGGTGAGCGGCACGAACATCACCGTCAACGGACTGCTATCGAAAGACCTGCAAACGGCCGTCACGACCTTCAGGCAGGCGTGCAGCTGCAACTGCTCATGAAGCAGGGGTTGACCGAGAAACAGGCGATGGCGCAGATCATGCCCGTGCGTTTCGACAAGCACGTACTGTTCAATCCCTACATCAATTACGGCTATTACCTCTCGCCGAGCTTCATGCCCATGATGCTGATGATCTTCGCCATGCTCGTCACGATCTTCGCCATCGGCACCGAACTCAAAGCGGGCACGGCGCGCGAGTGGCTCGACACGGCGGGCGGGTCGGTCTTTGCAGCGCTCGTCGGAAAGATGCTGCCGCTCGTAGTCATGATGCTGCTCATGACGCTGATGATGTTCCTGATCCTGTTCAAAATCGTAGGGGTACCGCTCAACGGCAGCCTCACGGCCCTGCTATTCGGCTGCATGCTGTTCGTACTGGCTCTACATGGCCATCGGCGTACTGATCGTCACGCTGCTGAGCAACCTGCGCCTGTCGCTCTCGATCGGCGGCGGCTATTCGGTGCTGGCCTTCACCTTTTCGGGACTTACCTTTCCGATGATGGCGATGTACCCGTGGGTGCAGGCGTTCAGCAAGATCTTCCCCTTTACGTTCTATACCGACATCTTCATCGATCAGGCGCTTCGCGGCGCACCGGTCGTCGATTCGCTGTGGGACATGGGGTATATCGCACTCTTCATCATACTGCCGATGCTCTGCCTGCCGCGCCTGCGCAAGATCTGTTCCGATGAAAAATACTGGGGGAGGATGTAACGATGGGACGAATCAAAGAGATACTGCAAGCCTACCGAACCGAACTGGCTTCGGTCATCCGCAACGAATACAAGGCGGTCTTCACCGACGGCGGCGTACTGCTGGTCATGGTGCTGGCCATCTTCATCTACTCGACGCTCTATGCGTCGGCCTATGCTCCCGAAGTGCTGCGCAACGTCCCGATCGGCGTGATCGACGAGAGCCAGACCCCGTCGAGCCGCGAACTGATCCGCACCTTCGACGCCGGCCCCAATACCTACGTGGCCTACGAGCCGAGCGGCATGGAGGAGGCCGAAGAGCTCTTCTTCGCCCGCAAGATCTACGGCGTGGTCTACATTCCGCAAGATTACGAGAAGCAACTGCTGGGCGGTTCGTCGGCCGCCGTGTCGCTCTATGTCGACGCCAGCTACTTCCTCATGTACCGTCAGGTGTTCCAGGAGCTCGTGACGGGCATCGGACAGACGGGGGCCATGGTACAGTTCCAGCGGCTCATCGCCAAAGGCGCCAATATCCCGCAGGCGACGGCCGCGACGCAGCCGGTCATCTACCAGTCGCACAACCTTTTCATTCCCTATCTGGGCTACGGATCGTTCATCATGCCCGCGATCATCATCGTCATCATCCAGCAGACGCTGCTGATCGGCATCGGCATGATCGGCGGCACGTGGCGCGAATTCGGACTCTACCGCAAACTGATCCCCGCCAACTGCAAGCGCATGTACACGCTTCCGATCGTGCTGGGAAAGGCATTGGTCTACATCTCGATCTACGCCGTCACGCTGCTCTACATCATGACGGTGCATTACAAACTGTTCCACTATCCCTCCAACGGCTCGACGGAGGCCGTCGTCGGATTGCTCGTGCCCTATCTGCTGGCCTGCATCATGCTGGGAATCGCCATTTCGACGCTGTTCCGCTACCGCGAACAGTCGCTGCTGCTGCTTTTCTGGACATCGATTCCCATCCTGCTGCTCAGCGGCGCTTCGTTCCCGCGCGAAGCCATCCCCGAATGGCTCTACACGCTGGGGCAGGTCTTCCCGAGCAGCAGCGGCGTCAACGCCTTCATCCGGATCCGGACGATGGGCGCTTCGCTGCGGGACGTGATGCCCGAACTGAGGATTCTGTGGGCGCAGGTCTTCGTCTACGGAGGGTTGGCCTGCATCGGCATCCACGTGATCCTGACACGCCAGAAGCAGGACGAAGGCGGGCAATAAAACCTCGCCGAAAAATCGACGAACCCCTGCCGCGAACCGCAGCAGGGGTTTCCGTGTTCGGGAGCGAACTTTTCAACCGACGTTCCGGATCAAAACATCGGGCCTCTGCCGCCCGGAGGAGGCCCCATAGGCGGACGGCCGACACCCCTGCGGTTTCCGCCCAGCGCCCCCATGCCGTCGTAATCCTTGATGTCCTTGGAACCGCGCTTGCCGAAATTGCGCAGGTTGTAGACGAACTGCACGGTATAGTAGCGTCCGATCACGCTGTTGATCGAATTCTGGGTATATCCCGAACCGGTCGTGCGCGAGAAGGCCGTATTCTGGTCGAACAGGTCGTTGACGCCGAACATCACCTCGCCCCGACGGTTGCGGAAGACCTTCTTGCCCAGATAGACGTTGCACAGCACGTAGGAGTTGTCGTAATCGTTCGTGAAGCCGATATTCTGCTGGTAGGAAACATTCCCCGTGAAGGTGAAGCTTTTCAGGAAGACGAACTACATCGCCGCGGTCGCCACATGGTTGAAATAGCGGTTCTTGTTATCGGAATCATTGACGACCAGCGAGTTTTTCGCGATGTTGTAGGCACCGTGCCACGAAAGGGTGAAATCGACGTTCTCGGAGATGTTGCTGCCCAGCACGGCGCGGAAATCGTAGCTCAGACGGCTGGCGTCGTTGCGCTCGCCGCCGACGATTTCGCCGTTGTCCAGATAGACGCTTCCGTCGGTCGCCTTGCGCGCCACCAGCGTCGGCGTAAGCGTGTAGTTGACGCCCGCCATCACATTGAGGTTGCTTTTCAGGAACGAGACGGGCAATCCGTAGCTCAGATGCGTGCGCAGGTTCCAATAGCCGTCCATGTTGGTATAGGTGGAATAGGTGTGCGGATTGTAGGTTTCGGTCACGGGATCGCCGCCGCCGTCGACTTCTCCGGTCGGGACCTCCACCTCCACGTCGTAGGCCATGCTCGACGTGATGTAGTTCGACGTATTCTGCATCGAGAACATCCACATGAACGTACGTCCCTTCTCGACGTTGGAGTTCACGTAATGGAACCGCACGTTGTTCGAGTAGGAGGGACGCAGATGGGGGTTACCTTTGGAGATGCTCTGCGCGTTGGAGATATCGTAGACGTTCTGCAACTCGCCGATACCGGGGTTGTCGGTCGAGGAGTTGATGAACAGCCGGATCGAATTCTCCTTGTTGATGTTGAGCTGTCCCATCAGGAAATAGGTCAGGTTGTTGAATCCGTGCGACGTCTTCGCATCGTCGCCCGCCCCCATGACCTTCGTCGCCGAGAGCACCTCGCCCGTCAGCTGGGCGCGCTGGTAGGGAGACATTGGCCACGAAACGGTTCTTGCCCTTCACGATACGGAAACCCGGCCCGATACGATGCGTCAGATAGCCCGTGTTGGACGATTGCGACAGGCTCGGATCGGGTTCGACGCCAGCCGTTTCGAACCGGTCGTCCGGCGTCACGTAGACCTTCTTGTCGCTCTCCTGATAGTTATAGGCCACACGGTATTGCAGGCTCAGCTGCGCATACTGCGAAACCGGTTCGGTATAGGTCACGTCGCCGCGCAGGTTGTAGCTGAACGACGGCGAATGCGCACGCTGGTAGCGCGCAGCAGCAGGGTATCCGTAGGAACGACGATCAGATCGGGATCGATACCCCGCGCCTGGTTCGAATAGCTGTCCGTATCTCCTCTGTTGTTCCGATAGCGCACGCTGCCGTCAAGCGTCAGCGTGCGGCCGTCTTTGCCCAGCTTCGTGCGGTAGGAGAGGTACTGGTTCAGATTGACTCCCGTGCGGCGTCGCTGAAATTGTCCACCACGCGCAGACCGCTCTCTCCCCACTGGTGGCCATAAGTCGTGCTGTAAGGATCGTAGCTCTGGAAACTGAGTCCCGTGCGCGACATGAGTGACTGGTTCTCCGAAATACGCCATTCGAGACGGGCATTGAGGCGGTGGTTGCCGTTCGTATTGTTCGAATAGCCGTCCGTATGCAGCCTATCGATCGGCGACGGAGTTTCGTACCACTTGTCTATCGTCGAGTAGTTCTTGGTCGTCGTACGGTTGAAGAAATAACTGGCCTGCAACGTCACCTTGTCCTGCCGGCCGGTCTTTCCCCAACTGTCGGAGTAGTTGACGCCGAACGAGTTGACCGACGCCACACCGCTCTGCGGCCGCACCATCAGCGCCCCCACGCCGCCGCGGCCGCCCGAACCTCCCGACACGCCCAGAATGTCCTCGAACGAAAAATTCTGCTGGTTGACGTTGTTGAACAACCCGATCACCGACACGCGGCTCGACCCATGGAACAGATTGACGTTGCCGCCCACGTTGTACTTGTGGTTCGACGTTGTTCCTTCTGTTTCGGGCTGGTAGCCGTAACCGGCATAGAGCTTGCCGAACTGGCCCTGACGCATGTTGGGTTTCGTGACGATATTGATCGCCTTGTACCCCTCGCCGTCGTCCATACCCGAAAATTCGGCCGCATCGCTCAACTTGTCGTAGACCTCGACCTTGTCGACCGCCTGTGCGGGCAGCGACTTGATCGCCGAAGTTACGTCCTCGCCGAAGAACTCCTTGCCGTCGACGAAGACCTTCTTCACGGTCTCGCCCTGTGCCTCGACCTCGCCGTCGGTAATGGTGATGCCGGGCATCTTCTTGAGCAGCCCTTCGACATCGGCGTCGGCCGTCACCTTGAAGGCTCCGGCATTGTAGCTCACCGTATCGCCCTTCTGCGACGTACGCATCGACTTCACCTCCTTGACCACGGCCTCGATCTCGGTCGACGAAGGCGCCAGCTCGAGCGTGCCGAGCGACTTTTTGGCGGCCGACAGTTTCAGCTCCTTTTCAAGCGTTTCGTAGCCCAGAAACGAAACGGAAACCTTGTAGGTACCGTAGGGAACCGTCGCCTCGACGCGCCCCTTGTACCCCGTCGTGAAGTAACGTTTCTGCGCCGTAGGATCCGCCGGCGCAAACTCCGCGACGGCACCCGGCACGCCCTCGCGCGTCGAGGCGTCGATCACGGTCGCCGTCACGCTGCCCGACTGGGCATAAATTTCCATCGCGGTGAACAATGTCACAAACAGTAAAATCGTTCGTCTCATCTTCTCTTTTATCTTTCTCCCGGGATCGTTCCGATCGCCTATCGGCAAATCTTCGCGAAGATAGCCAAAATCCGGCAAACCGCCGCGAATACCCCGTCTATATTTGTCCGCTCCGGCGTCCGAAACACACGGACCGGCCTTCCAAAAAACAGGGTGTCAAGAGACTTGACACCCCTTTCACCAAATCAATTCTGAAGCCCTATTAAAATGTGAAGTGGTTTATCGAACGACGGTAGGACGCCGGATGCGCCCCGTCCGCTGCGCCGCACGCCGCGGCGAAGATGATGCACAGGGTCCGCCGACCGCGCTTCTCCCATTGTTGACGGTGTACGTCGTTTAACACACGCTTCATAGCCGACCTCTCGGCGACAGCCACTTTTTCCAACCTTCTACGACGTACGTCGGCGGCCCTGCGCTTCATCCGAATCGTTTCCTTCCGACGAGCCCGTCCGGCCGCAACTCCGCCGCAGCGGCATCTCCTTCCGTCCATCGGACAGGAGGCCCCTCCGGCCGCAAGAGACGGCATCAGTCCCCGAAACGTTATGTCGGCAATCGATCTCATCGTCGGATTTATACGAAACAAAGATAACGCCCCGAACGGCTTTCCGGTGCCGGAAGCGGGGTCAACGGGCAAAATCGGCAGGGTGAACCGACGTAAGCCAACGCTTGAATTCGGGAACCCGGGCCTTGGAGATGACGATCCGTTCGGGTGTTTCGACGCTCAGACGCAACGCCAGCCGGCTGCCGAACCAGACCGCGATCTCGGCGACGGCCTGCCGCGCGACGATGAACTGGCGGTTGGCACGGAAGAAATCGCTCGCCGGCAACAACGTCTGCAATGTTTCGAGCGGCTTGTCGAGCGGATACTTCTCACCGTCGAGCGTACAGGCCGTCACCCGCTCGTCGCTCGTGTAACAATAGGCGATCCGCTCGCGTTGCAGAGGAATGAACTTGTCGCGCACGCGCACCAGGAAAACCTGCTGCCGCTCGTTGGCACGCTCCGCCAGCCGTTCGACCCGCTCGCTGTAACGGCTGCGTTCCAATCCCGAAAGCCGCCGCAACTTCTCCAGCGCACGGCGCACCTCCTCCTCCTTGATCGGTTTGAGCAGGTAGTCGATGCTGTCGACCTTGAAGGCTTCGAGCGCATAGCGGTCGTAGGCGGTCGTGAAAATGACGGGAGCCGTGAGCGAAACCCGTTCGAAAATCCGAAACGCCTCGCCGTCGGCCAGATGAATATCCATAAGCACAAGATCGGGCTGCGGATGCGTCCCGAACCACTCGACGCTCTCCTCGACCCCTTCGAGCACCGCCGTGATCTCCACGGCCGGCGCCACACGGTGCAGGATCGACTGCAAGTTGACCGCAGCGGCGGTTTCGTCCTCGATGATTACGGCTTTCATTTCGTGCGGGGTTTCAGAAGCGACATGCAGACCGAGAAGATCTCCCCTGCTGCGGTCGATGCGGATGCCGTGGCCCGTGATGAGCTGCCAACGGCTGTCGAGGTTGTGCAGGCCGATTCCCGTACAAGGTTCGGCGTCGAGCTTCGGCAAGAGGGGATTCGACACGACCAGCTGGCCGTTTTCGACGCGGATCGAAACACGCAGCGGACGGCGTTTGGTAATGGCGTTGTGCTGGACGGCATTCGACAGCAACTCCTGCAACGTCAGCACGGGCAGCCGGTAATCCAAGTATTTCGGGGCGACGTCGACATCGAAAAAGAGCTTGTCGGCATAGCGTATCTTGAACAGATAGCCGTAGGCTTCGGCGAAACGTAACTCCTCCGCGAGCGTCGTCAGCATGTTCTGACCGTTGCGGATGATATAGCGAAACGAGAAGGAGAGCTGGTCGATGTAGGTGAGTGCCTTCTGTTCGTCGCCCTCGCGCACGAGCATCGCCAGCGAATTGAGCGAATTGAAGAAGAAGTGGGGGTTGATCTGGCTCACCAGCATGTTGTAGCGCGTCGTGAGGTTCTCGCTTTTGAGTTGTTCGTTCTCGACCTCCATCGCCTGCCGCTGACGAAGCAACAGGCTGATCTGCCCGTACAGGAGTACGACGACCAGCGTGAACGAACACTTCATGATCAGGTTATAGTCGAGCCAGCTGCCGCTGAGCGCCAATATCGTCAGCTCGTGCGTCCGCCAACGCACGACAGGGGCGATGAAATAGAGCCCGACGGCAAGCCCCGCACACAGCAGACCGCGTTTGAGAAATCCCGACATCGGCCGCACGCGGTCGCCCAGCCGCAGGAGCGAAAGCAGCAGGAAAGCCAGCACGAAGAAATAGAAGAGCTGCAACGCGAAGATCACCCCCCTCCTGCGGACGTTCGAAGATCACACCGTAATCGAACGGCTCGCCGTTGCGTTCCAGCACTTGTCCCAGCACGAGCCGTCCGCCCGAACGGTGCGATTCGAGCGCGTCGGCCAACAGATGGTCGCCCGACCGCAACCGCAGGAAGCGCGCCGAATTGCGGGGATATAGACGCTGTCGCGCGCCGGTGCGACCTCCGCCAGCCCCGTAGCGGCGGCATCGCCGTCCGAAAGCCTCTCCGGCGAAACGTAAAGCAGATAGCCGTGCCCGTCGGGCGAAATCCACACGTCGCCTTCGACGCGGACAATCTCCCGATCCGTCCGCAACTCCCGGCTGAAAGGCGGATGCCGGTCGTCGCTCTTTTCGACCACGAGCAACAGCACGTAGGAGAAATTGACCACCAGTGAAATGGCCACGGCGATCAACAGGTTGACGACGATTCCGCTGTATTTCGACGGTCGGGACATTCGCTATCGGACAGCTATTTGCCCTCCTCGTACCACGAGGCGTACATACGGTAGTCGCGGGCGATGCGCAGGATGATCTCTTCGCGTTGTTCGGGCGTAATCTCCTTGACCTTGCGGGCCGGGACGCCGGCATAGACCGAATTGGGTTCGAGTTTCGCGCCCGACAAACCA
>VOFD01001219.1_pt1 | contig 23721 bp, 28 predicted proteins | sample 5384101 | NCBI WGS metagenome assembly VOFD01 (sample SAMN12384723, study PRJNA508395) | human gut metagenome | isolation source: healthy gut C | host: Homo sapiens
CTGCGGCTGCGGCTATTACAGGAAAACTGGCAGGTGTGAATGTAGTGGCTACTGATGGATCGCCCGATGCAACAATCCAGATTACAGTGCGTGGTGGTGGTTCTATTACCCAGGACAACCACCATTATATATTGTTGACGGTTTTCAGGTGAGTAATATCAATGATATTCCTCCCGGTGATATTCAAAGCATTGATGTTTTGAAAGATGCTTCTTCTACCGCCATCTATGGAGCTAAAAGGTGCGAACGGCGTTATTCTTGTTACTACAAAAAAGCGGTAAGGCGGGAAAAACAGAAATCTCATTCAATGCTCACTGGGGTGTCAGTAATGTGTATAATCTGACGGGGGGTACTTTCACCTTACGAATACTACTGTTATCAGAAAGAACTTGATCCGGGCACCTCTCTGACTAGTAGCATTAATTCGATGTATGGACGTTGGGACGACCGCAATATTTATCGTTCGGTAGAAGGCACGAACTGGCAGGATAAAGTATATGGAAACACCGGATTCAAACAAAGCTATAACGTTGGTATAACAGGAGGAACGGATGCCACATTGCGTTATAATTTGAGTTATACGCGGGATGATGAGAAGTACATTATGCTCAACTCCAATTATGTGAGGGATAACTTGAGTGTGAAGATGGATAAAAAGTTGAGTAACAAATTGAAGTTTGAGTTTTCCAGTCGTTTGACTAGAATGGTGATTGACGGTGCGGGTACCAATGGAGGTAAATTGAGAGATGCCGTTCTTTTCTCGCCAATCAACAGCCTTGCAAGTATAGATGCGGGAGATGCTTTTGGGGGTGAAATTGATTACTCGGATGATGCATTGTTATCATCATTGAATGATCCTGTATATAATACGGTGAATGAGTATAAGAAGCAAAACCAGTTTTCTATGACTTATAATGCCGGCTTTAACTGGGAAATTGTTAAAGGATTGACTTATCAGCTGAAAGGTAGTTACGCATACACTTATAATTATACCGATAATGTCTGGTTAAAGAAAACCGGAGAGTCGAGCTCCAATGCCGGTCAGCCTGTAGCCAAACGTACGGATGAGAAAGGTGCACGATGGAACTTACAGAACATATTGAGTTACCGGTTCTCTCTGAAAAAGAATCACCGCCTTGATCTGATGGCCGGACATGAAATGGTGAGTAATTACAGAAATCAGATGATTGCCTCATCCAAATATTATCCTATGGATTTTACGGCGAGCGAAGTGTTGGCTATGTGGAACTATGGAGAATCCCAACCAACGTATACCACTCTTGGTGAACCTTCCCGTACGGCATCTTACTTCGGTCGTTTAAACTATGCTTTCAAAGACCGGTACATGTTCACTTTTTACAGCCCGTGCCGACGGAACGAATGTGTTCGCTCCTGAAAACCGTTGGGGATTTTTCCCGGGTATGGCATTGGCATGGCGCATTTCCCAGGAAAAATTTATGAAGCAGACGGAAGACTGGCTGGATAATCTGAAACTTCGTGTGAGTTACGGGTCAGTTGGTAATGCGCGTGTCAATTCATACTGGAGACAGGATTATAAAATGGAATCTTCTGCCAATAGGCAATATTATCTAAATGAAACAGTACAGAGTGCCCTGAAATTGCAGAACACCTTGCGGAACGAGAATCTGACTTGGGAGACGAAGTTATCCTCTAACATGGGAATAGATGCCAGCCTCTTTAATAGCCGTTTGAATGTGACGGTTGACTTCTATAATGATATAACGAAAGATTTAATCTTACGCATGGATCTTCCTTCAAATTCGGGATATGAATATCAGTATCAGAATGTAGGCCGCAGTACGAACAGGGGAGTTGAACTTACGCTTAGCGGAACGATTATCAATAGTAAAGATTTCTATCTGGGCGCTAACTTCAATATATCATTCAATAAAAATATAGTGAATAAACTGGATGGAACGGCAACCGTATTGAGTGCGCAATCCAACTGGCGACCGGATATCGGCTCTGATGATTTTCGTGCTATTGTAGGTCAGGCGGTAGGACAGATTTATGGATTCGAAGTAGAGGGCTTTTATTCTGTAGACGACTTTACGTTTGATGAGAATACGAAAAAATGGATACTGAATGAAGGGGTAGTAGACGACAGGGCTTTGTTCTCTAACGACCTGCCTAACTTTGGTCCGGGCTTTATCAAACTGAAGGATCAGAATAATGACGGTGTGATCGATGCGGATAATGACCGTAAAGTGATCGGTAGTGTACAGCCAAAGCATATTGGAGGATTCGGGCTGAATGCTGCATGGAGAGGGTTTGACTTGGCGGCAATGTTCAACTGGTCATATGGCAATAAAGTATATAATGCCAATAAGATTATGGCATCCACTCATACGAATCGTAAATATAATAATATCAGAGATTTTATGAGTTTGGAAAACCGTTGGTCGATTATTGATCCGGAAACAGGTGCCAATGTAATGTATGGTAATGATGCCAATCCGGAACGCTTTGTTGAAATCAATTCCAAAGCCTCTATCTGGATGCCTATGATGGGGCGTACGCTTGTGACGGACTGGGCGATTGAAGATGGTTCTTTTTTTGCGTTGTAGTAACCTGACGTTAGGGTATACGCTTCCGGTTACTGTGACTCGTAAGCTAGGAGTCAAGAACCTGCGCGTGTATGCTACGGCCAATAACCTGTTTTGCTGGACAGCTTATTCCGGACAGGATCCTGAAGTGAGCACACAACGTTCTACCCCTTTGACTCCGGGTGTGGATTATTCTGCATATCCGAAAGCACATTCTTATGTATTCGGTCTTAATGTTACTTTTTAATACTTGAAAAATGAAAATACAGAAACTATTTTTAGCGGTTTTATCCTCCTCTGTGTTATGCACCTCGTGTATGGATAATTTTTGGATACCGAAAGTCCTTCTATTCCAAGTGATGAGAATCTGTTTAAATCGACTGCTCTGACGGAAGCAGCCCTGATGGGTGTATATGCGACAATGACGGACACCTATATATATGGTCAGAAACTGTGTGTCAACTGGCAGGGAGCTTCTGACGTGGAGGTTGGTTCGGGTGCGTTTTCTACGGAAAACTATAATTCGACACTTCGTGATGAAGGTGCTGGCAATTTTATGACGATAATTATAACCGGAATACCAGATGGGACAAACTTTATTATCTGGCAGAATCCGCCACTACTATCGTAGATGGTATACGTCGGTCACCGTTGATGCAATCTACTTCGGACAAGGCTGTCATGCGTAGATATTTAGGAGAGGCATTAGCACTAAAAGCGTTAGGCTATTTTGAATTGATCCGTTATTGGGGAGATGTGCCATATAAAGAGCATGCGTCTGAAAGCGGATTGGGAAATGTCTATATAGGAAAAGTGGATCGTGATATTGTTTATAATTATATCATAGAGGATTTGAAAGAGGCAATTGAATATCTGCCTTGGATGGGAGAAGAATCATATACGGTAGAACGCATGAATAAAGGTTTTGCCAAAGGACTGTTGGCAAAAGTAGCGCTATTTGCCGGAGGATGGTCTGTACGAGATGGAAATCAGTTTCCGGACTTGGATGTGGAACATCATCCGACCATTCCGGAAATGAACGGATATTTCGTCGGTCGCCCTAAGAATTGGAAAGATTATTATGAACTGGCTGCCAAACAGTGTGCGGAGATTTTGGGAGCGACTGATAATCCTCATGAGCTTGATCCCAGTTATGAGAATATTTGGTCTACTGTCAATCATCTGGAATACAACAAGTATAATGAAAACCTGTTTGAAGTCGCTTTTGGTGAAGGACAGAATGGAGATGTGGGGGCCACGATGGGATACAACCTGAACAGAGGAGTTTTTAATACCACCCAAGGTATGGGAGGGGCAGGATATGCGGCTACTACTGCTTACTATTTTTATTCATTTGATCCGGCAGACACCCGTCGGGATGTTACTTGTGTTTTCCAGGAATATATCAATGAGAATGGAAAAAATAAGGAAGTTATTCGCTGTAATCCATTAGAGTGGCTTGTGGTAAATGGCGTTGGTATTGGATGACTGATAATTATATGAAAGTCCGTTTCCCGAAAGCTAATTCACGTATTGCTACTGGTATCAACTGGATTTTGATGCGGTATTCAGATATTTACCTGATGTTTGCGGAGGCTCAAAATGTATTGACAGGGCCGGATGCAGTTAGTCCGACTGCCGGTATGTCTCCCCGACAGGCTTTGGAAAAGGTTCGTGAAAGAGCATTTGGTACTGGTGCTCCCGAAATCACGCAGTATGACGCGGATTTCTTCACGGCTATTGTCAATGAACGGGCATGGGAGTTTGGTTGTGAATCTATTCGTCGTCAGGATTTGACACGTTGGGGATTGTTGGCGGAGAAAATAGAAGAGATGAAAATAGGTCTTTGTATGTTGTATGACTACAAGCCGGTGACTATTTTCGGGAAGACTTATCAAGTGGATGAAATACCGAGAAAAATCTATTATAAATATGAAGACTCTGATAATCCGGAATACATTGATATGTCGTCTGTTAACTTCAATGAGGATATGGGAACCGGTACTGCTTCTACATCAAAAGGACAGTATGAGTGCAACTGGATCAGTATGCAGGTGACATTGAATAAGGATGGTGATATAAATGCAACCCTGAATACTAATTATGTGAAAACAATGGCTAGAATATTGGTTTGCGGTACAGGGCTGAATGCGTCTTACGACTATTCGAATTTGTTTGGCAGGCTGAACTGGGGCGGTGAAGCCGAAGCGGAGTTCCGTAAATATTCTGTTGGTAATGGAGTGTGTAATTATCGCCATGTATTCGCTATTTATTATGAGGATGTCAATAAGACGCAAGGGTATGTTTCTAATTCGTATGGTTATAAATAATTAATGGTAGGAAAAGATGAAAAGACTAGTTAATAGATTATCCGGAGCATGCCTGTATGTACTATTGGCTTTGATAGTGGGTATGTCTTCCTGTGAGGACGATGCCAATGACTGGACAGTTAATAAGAACTATGATGCTTTGTTCCGTCCGTTGACGTTCGATAAGTCGGCTACCGATGCGACTTCGGTTACATTAAGATATTCGCAGATTGTGAATGCAAAAGTCTATATTTTTGAGTTTTATACGGACAGCTTGGAGTTTAATGCGGAAAATTATGTAAGGACAGATACGATTCTGAAAGATACATTGACTGTATTTTCAGAGAGTAATACGCCTATGAGGGTGGAATATCGTACTTTGTTTCAGGAGTTCAACGGTTCTACGCAATATTCTGTTCGTATGAAAGGAGAAGATGCGCAGGGAAAGGCAAGCACTTATGTCAGTGTAGCATTTAAAACTCCGGATGAGCAATTATTTACCGGAGTGGAAGTTACAGCTAATTCCGCAACCTTGACATGGGAAGAAACGAACAGAGTAACTCATCTGACGTTGGCTCAAATGGTGGATACGAAATATGGTGAGGAAAAACAGATTGATTTGACTTCGGAAGATATAGTGGCTTGTTCAAAAACACTCTCCGAATTGGAGAATGGAGCGACCTATCGTGTTCGGATTTATAATAATGATGCATTACGTGGTTCGTATGTATTCAAAACACTGGGATTGGGTGGTAGCGAAATCCTTTTTGTGGAGGCTACGGAAACCGGAGTCATTGATTTAAGTACATTGTTATCTAATTTTGTGAAAGAGAAAGAATGTAGCAATGTAACTGTCCAACTTACTCCGGGGGCGGTGTATAAGGTAAGTGAACTAAAGATTCCGGGATTGGATAATATTTTGTTTACCAGTACGGAAGCTAATGAAAATAATCGTCCACAGCTTATTGTGACTAATAAAATATCATTGGCTTCTCCGATACAGTCTCTGTCATTCGAGTTTGTTTGTCTAAATGGAAATGGCGAGGCCAGTTATATGACGGATTGGAAAAATAGTTCTTATGCCCAGTCTATTTCATTCACAGGCTGTGCTATACAGAACATAAAACGTACGCTTGTACGTATTAGCGATGGAAGTGGTGTGTTCATGACGGCTATTACGATCGATAACTGTGTCATATCCGAAGTTGGTACGGACGGATATGGAATGATTAATTTCGGAAAAAATATCGATCAGTTGGAAAAGGTTTCTATAACGAATAGTACATTGATTAATATTGGTGACCAGTTGATGGACGTGAAAGGGGAATCGGTGATGTGATATTGGAAAATTGTACTTTCTATAATTCTATGGATGCTAAGAAGGAATTGCCTAAAGTTTTCCGTTTTGATAATGCGGCAAGTACTCCGCCTTCTCCGAAATCTGCGACAATGCGGAATTTGATTTTCTCCGGTCCGAACAAAGGAAAGAAAATGAATAGTGGAAATGGTGCTTATGACATTTTGAACTTCTCTGATAATTGTTATATCACCTCCGACCTGCAGGAAGGCAATAACAGGTTTGAAGAAATAACGAGAATAAAACAAAGCTCGGATGACTTGTTCGTTGATCCATTGAACGGTGATTTCCATATTAAACCGGGAGCCGGGTTTGCCGGAACGGGTAATGCTGGTGATCCACGTTGGTATTAATTGATCCTATAATTGTTAGGTATAAAGAATATCATGAAGAATATTGTATTATCAATTTTATTGATGAGTGCCTGTGCAATGATTTATGCACAGGCGGACTCATCGCCTTATCAGGCTATTGTAGCTGTTGATGGTAGTGGAGATTATAAAACGGTTCAGGAAGCAATCAATGCTGTACCTGACGGACAGACGAAACCTTGGTTGATTCTGATAAAGAATGGCTTGTATAATGAGCAGGTGATTATCCCTAAGAATAAGCCATACGTACATTTAATAGGCCAGGATAAGGATAAGACCATTATTCATTTAAACTTGAATGTTGATAGTAAACTGACCGGTAAAGAAATAGGTGGAAAAACAGCTTATTGGGAACACTCGGTTCATAATCCTTCCTCTCCAGTTTATAAATAAGGGATCGGTAGTGGTGGTAAAAGGAGACCACTTTTATACGGAAAACATTTCGTATGTGAATGACTGGGGAGTTTTATCAGATAATGGTCCGCAGGCTTTGGCTATGAATAGTCAGGCAGATTGTGCTTCCTTTTATAATTGTAAGTTCCGTTCTTTTCAAGATACTTGGATGACTGCCAATAATGATGTCAGTCGGCACTATGTGAAAGATTGCTGGATAGAAGGCGCGGTAGACTATTTTTATGGTGGTGGTGATGTGTTGCTGGAAAACTGTACGCTTTATAATGTACGGAGTGGAGCAGTAATAGTGGCTCCTTCCCATAAAGATGCCAAATATGGTTATGCTTTTCGTAATTGCATTATAGATGGAAACAGTGAAGCGGCTGACGGACGTTTGAAGTTGGGGCGTCCATGGCATAATAATTCGAAGACGGTGTATATCAATACCATTATGCTTATCCCTGTCGCTGATGAAGGATGGACGAATATGGGAACGGTTCCCGGAATTTTTGCCGAATACAATAGTCGTGATGCACAGGGTAATGTGTTGGATTTAAGTAAACGCAAAACGGAATATCAATATAAAGACCGCCAAACCGGTAAGGAAGTATCGGGTACCTGTCAGGCAACTATAAAGAAAGAGGAGGCGGACAAATATACGTACGAAAATATGATTCCGGGTAATGATGGCTGGAATCCGCGTATTATGATGGAGAAATTAGGAAGTCCGCGCAGTCTGGTTTATCAGCAAGGCACTCTTAAATGGAATCCTGTGAAGAATGCGATCGGATATATTGTATATGATGGAGAACAGATTCTCGGGACGACTACTGATACCTCTTTTCCGGTGTCGGAAGTGAATTATGCTTTGAAGGTATCTGCCGTGAATCAATATGGAACGCAAGGTAAAAAAGGTGTATTGTAATTGAATATAGAAAACTGGTAAGGAAAGGGAGGTGCTTATGAGGCATCTCCCTTTCTTTTTCTTTATATTCTGTAGGAGTGACTCCCATGATTTTTTTTTGAAGCGCCTGCTAAAGTACTTCGGGTCATTGAAACCGGTCATATAAGCAATTTGGGAGAAACTGTATTCACTTTTTTTCAATTAGCTGGGCGGCTCGTTTGATGCGCATTTCACATACGAAATCTACCGGAGTCAGCCCAACAATGGATTTTAATTTTCGGTAGAATACCGTACGGCTTAACATTAGTTTGTTGGCGAAGTCGTCGATGGTGATATCTGTATTATCCATTTGTTCCTCCATAAACGCCATTACTTGTTGCATGAATTGTTCATCGTATGGAGTCACTTGAGGTTGTGAAGGCTCCCACCCATTTATATGATCCTCTTCTTGAGTATGCTCTGACAGTTTCGATAAATATAGATCTTGTAGCTGTTTACGTTGACGGAGCAGCGACAAGATTTTGGTTTTTAAGTATGTAGAGCTGAATGGTTTGGTAATGTAGTCATCGATACCTTGTTCCAGTCCTGCTATCCGATCATCTAAAGAAGATTTTGCTGATAGTAATATAATAGGAATATGGCAGGTGTTATGATCGGCTTTGATTGCTTTCACCATGTCTAATCCATCCATGATCGGCATCATGACATCACTGATTATCAGATCCGGAATGTACTGCTGTGCATATTTTAATCCTTCTTTTCCATTTGTTGCTTCGAGAACAGTGTAAGTCTCTGACAGGATATTCCATAGGAAATGACGTAATTCATTGTTGTCTTCGACAATAAGAATGGAAGTTTTTTCATCCTCTGTGTCGGTTTTATTTTCATTCTTCTGCGTATGCTGCCTTGAAGGATGTATTATCCGAATCTTCTTCAGTAGCTTGTATCGTCGGTGAATTATTGTCACTGTCGGATAAAATAAATTCGGCTTGTTGATCGTCTGCAAATGCTTTTTCTTCCTTAGGAAGTGTGACAATGAATTCACTTCCATTTCCCGGCTCGCTTTTCACTTGGATATTTCCGTGATGTAATTCTATTAATTCGCGTACCAGTGAAAGCCCAATGCCGGATGAGGGCTGCAAGATATTGTATTGTGCCAGTGTTTCAAATCGATAAAATAGGGATTGTTGCTTTTCGGGAGCAATGCCAATGCCTTCATCGGATACGGAGATGGTGACTTGCTCCGAACCTGTTATCATATTTACCGTTACTTTCTTCCCGTTCGGTGTATATTTGAAGGCATTTGAAAGTAGATTGAAGAATATCTTTTCAAATTTGTCACGGTCTACCCATGCGTATATTTTGTCTGTATTAGTTTGAAGTTGGAAATCAATTCTCTTTTTCTTTTTTGCTATAAGGTGGAAGCTTTCCATTATCTTCTGTAATTGGGAAACGAGTTCTGTCTTTTCTACCAACACTTTCATCTTCTTATTTTGGATTTTGCGGAAATCCAGTAGTTGATTAACCAGACGAAGCATACGTTCTGTGTTTTTATGTACCAAATTTAGATGTTCCCGAACTGTCGGAGAGATTGTTTCATGCGCTAGAATTTCTGATACAGGGCTGGATATTAAAGTTAAAGGAGTGCGTAATTCATGTGAAATATCAGTGAAGAAGCGTAATTTGATATTGGATAAATGTTGTTCCAAGTCAACCTGATGCCGCAAACGGTAGATATAGAACAGAATGTATACAATGATAGTAGTGAATAACACGAACATGACAATATAGAATAACCATGCCCAGTATGTTTCCCAAAAAGTGGGTAAAACATGAATGGGGAGAGTGCGTATATTATCGGTCCATACTCCGTCGCTATTGCTGGAACGGATTTGCAGTTGATATTCTCCGGCAGGTAAATTTATGTATGTTGCAGAGCGGTTATTACCGGCTTCGTTCCATTCTTCTTCCAGGCCTTGCAGGCGATAGGCGTATTCGATGGCATCGGGATTTACATAATCAATGGCTGCAAATTGAAAGGTGACATTACGTTCCGAAGGATTTAGTTCCAGTTCTTTTATGTCATCAAGCGCTACATGAAGTTGACTTCCTTGTATTTTGAGTCCGGTAAATACAATAGGAGGTACGTAAGAACTTTTTTCATTTGTTCTGTGTTGATTTCAAGTATCCCTTGATTGGTTCCGAGAACGATTTTCTTTTGACTGGTTAGTGTGGGAACTGCTTCAGTGAGATTCAGTTCTCTCTGAAAGTAATTACTTCCATAATTCTCAAATGTTCCTTGTTGTGGATTGAATTTGGATATGGAGTTTTCGGAGATTACCCATAATTGTTTTTGAGTATCTTCGAGCATTGAAAGTACCAAATCAGAAGCTAATCCGTCTTTGATTGTATAACTTTTTGAATTGTATATCTTCCGTGAGCAGATTTTTAGAGATAACCTGGCTGATTCCTCCGGTGAATGTTATTACATAAGTGTTTTTTCGACTGTCAGTAAATATCTGCATGACATCATTACTGCTAAGGCTGGAATCTACATTAGGGATACGGTTGCTGTGATAGAACTTAATTTCTTCAGGCTGATCGAACTTATTGGAGAATGTAAGTAAACCATTGGTTGTGCCAATCAATAACACTCCGTTGGGGGCTTCTGCGATATGTCTTATTTTGAGTGAAGTAGAAACAGGATAGTTTTTCAGCCGGTTGCCGCTATGGATAAAGTTGGTAGAACCATCAGGTGCGTGTGATAATAGGTTGAGGCCACCTCCATAACATGCGATCCATATATTGTCATGACTATCCTGAATAATACTATAGACACTATTGTTGCTTAAACTGTATGTATCTTGTGGCTGATGGACGAATTGTTGTAAAAGATAGGAGTGCTCATTTTTTCTTCTTTAGAAGGATGAGGCCGTCTTTTTTGGTTCCCATCCATATATTTCCTTGTTTATCTTCCATAAAACAGTACACACTTTTTTCCGAAAGTAACCTCTTGAGGGGTGATTATGCCCTGTGGAGAAAGGTAGCCTTCTAATGTCCCATCCGGACGGTAAATTCTGACGTTTCCCTTTTTGGAAGCAACCCAGAGACGTTTCTGTTTGTCGGCAAGAAAAGCACGTATTTCCAATCCATTGTCTATGGGACGTATTCTGTATTTATTGGGATAGAAAGATATTTTGTCTACGCCCCGGTCATTGGTAATCCATACATTCTGTTGCCGGTCGGTATAATAATAGCGAATAGAGGGGGCAAATAGGGAAGCGGGATTATTTTCATCTGCAAAGTATAGTTTCAGTTGATTACTGTCGCGGTCATAATAGCACAAATGCCCTTTTTGAGGACTCATCCATAGTGTGCCTTCATGGTCTTCAAAGATCATGTACCGGTTGTCGCGTTCATATTGGATTAGGTTTTGTATAGGAGCTGTGAAGTGCTGCTTATCTCCTGTTTTCAGATTTAGCTTTATCACACCGGAGGTATTGGCAAAGATCCAGACTTCTCCGGTTTTGTCCTGATAAAAGAAATGAGCTTCATTGGATGGCTGGGTGGCTGTTTGTATATTAAAATGTTGGAATTTTTTCTTTTCTGTATCGTATGTTATAAATCCGTTGTCAGTTCCTAAGCCGATCTTGTCATTAGAAGGGGAAATGGAAGATATGGAATAGATATCTGTGATAGGACATGGTAGCTCCTGGAATTTTATATTTCCGTTCTTGGGATCATATATTGCGATTTTTCCGGAAGTTGAGATAAGATATATTCTCTTATTATATTCTTTTTGACCATTTTGAACGGATAATCGCTGTTGATTCGTTTTTTCCCGATGATGGTTACTCCCTTATCTGTCATGATCCATTCGTCCCCGTCGGAATCTTCGTAAATGTCGAATATCTTGTTTCCTTTTAAATTTTGGTTGAAACTGCTGTATAAAATGATATCTTTTCCTTCTTTGCAGGTTTGCTCATTGATTCTGAAAGCATAACCTTGTTCGCAGGTGATCCATGTAATCCCTTTATTTAAGGTATAGATATTGCTGACTATGTTGGTCTGTTGTAGGGATGATTCAATAGGAAGGAGTATGTCAATAAACTTTCTGTTTGAATATCGAATAGATATGCACGGTTATCATAAGATTTGCACCATATATCTCCGTCTTTGCTTTCTGTAATATAAGAGAAGCGGTTGGTCGTTAACGTACAGCCGTCTCCCGGGAATGCTTTTGTAATTTTTAAATGTGTATCCGTCGAATTTGTTCAGTCCATTCCAGGTGGCGAACCAAAGAAATCCTTTTTGTCTTGCATTATATTCACTACTACTCCTTGCGAAAGGCCACTATTGACAGAGAAGTGTTTAATCTGGCAAAGAGGTTGAGCTGCTACAGTCAGACTGGTGTATAAGCATAAAAAGGAAAACATAGAGTGTCTTCATGATATTATAAATTATGTGTAGAGCAAAAATAGATAAAACTGGATTAAAAAGGAAATATAAAACCGTGATTGAACATAAAATGCACGCTTTTGCATATTTAATCCACCTGTCTATCCTCTATCAAGCACAATTATTACCCTATAAGGAGAGAAGATACCTCGTACTTTTGTTTTGACAATTAGAACTGGTAAAATTTTAAATGAAAACTATAAATGAAACGTCTATTTATTTGTGTAGTGGGACTTGTTATAGCCGTAACCGCATGGTCTCGTACCTTTAATATGAAGGAGCTTGGAGCTGATCCCCGAGGTATTGAATCTTGTACGGAGTTAATAAACCAAACGATTGAAAAAGCATCTTCTGAAGGTGGAGGAACTATTTATTTCCCGGCAGGTGTTTATTTGACAGCCACTATCCACATGAAAAGTAATATAACTTTGTATGTGGAGTCCGGAGCTGTTCTTCGTTTTCAGATCGTTTTGAAGATTATCTTCCTTTTGTGAAGATTCGTTGGGAAGGTACAGTGATGAATACTTTGTCTCCCTGATTTATGCGCATGATGCGGAGAATTTGACTATAACCGGGCGTGGAACATTGGACGGTAATGGATTTAAATGGTGGAGCTGGGAGAAAGAAACACGGGAACTGATTAAAAAAAACGGAGGAAAATTGCCTGCTTTGAATAAACTACAACGAATGTGGGAAGAGGCTAATGAAGAACTGGAAATCTCGGATTATTATAAACCTTCTTTAGAGCGTCGTATGTTTCGTCCTCCTTTTATTCAGTTTTATGAATGTAACAATGTGTTGATAGAGAATGTGAGAATTGTCAATTCTCCTTTTTGGACCATAAATCCGGCTTTTTGTGATAATGTAACAGTGCATGGAGTGACGATATATAACCCCTCAAAAGATCCAAAAGGTCCCAATACGGATGGAATAAACCCTTCTTCTTGCCGGAATGTACGTATTTCTGATTGTTTTATTAGTGTGGGAGATGATTGTATCACAATTAAATCGGGGCGTGATGCTGATGGACGGAAATATGGAAAGGCATGTGAAAATATAACGATAACTAATTGTGTTATGCTTTCCGGTCATGGAGGGGTAGTTATTGGTAGTGAAATGTCAGGCGGTGTAAGGAGAGTGACAATTTCTAATTGTGTTTTCGATGGTATAGATTCCGGTATTCGTCTAAAGTCCTCGTGGGAGAGGAGGGGTCGTTGAAGAGCTTCGGGTAGATAATATCGTCATGAAGAATATTCAGCGGAATGCCTTCATTTTTGATTTGTTCTATGATAAAGAGTCAAAAAATGGAGCCTGTCAGTGAGCGGACTCCTGTTTTCCGGAACATTCATTTAAGCAATATTACAGGTTCTGATATCAAGCAAATTGGTTATATTAAAGGGATTGAAGAAATGCCCGTACAAGGCTTGTCCTTTTCAAATATTAATATGAAGGCAGAGGTTGGATTTATAGTTGATATTGCTGAAGATATTCGTTTTGATAATGTGGATTTCTCTTCGCAGACTGGTTCACCGTGGCAATTCAGTAAGTGTAAGCAGATTGTTCTGAATAATGTTAGATCGAAGTATCCTGTTACCCAACAACCGATTGTTACTTTTGAAGATGTCGATAATGCTATTATTTTGTTTTCAGATGACTCCTGTGAAGGATTTTTATAAAGCTAATAACAGTCATATTATTGAAGGACATAATTATTGAAAAAAAGAGAGTTTTAAATAAACAGGAACTATCATATTATTTCTGTTGAATTTTATTGTTTGGGTAGATAGAGAGAAGAACGATATTACATCATCTGTAATATCGTTCTTCTATTGATTAGAGTTGTTTATAATTTACTTCTTATCGTTTTCGCGAATCTCTACCCGGCGGATCTTACCGCTGATTGTCTTAGGTAGCTCTTCTACAAATTCAATCACACGCGGATACTTATAAGGAGCAGTCACTTTTTTTACATGATTCTGCAATTCCTTAATCAGTTCTTCACTTGCACGGGCTTTGTAGTCTTTCGAAAGAACAATCGTAGCTTTTACTACCTGTCCGCGGATCTCGTCGGGGACACCGGTGATAGCACATTCCACTACCGCAGGGTGAGTCATCAAGGCACTTTCTACCTCGAACGGCCCGATACGATAGCCGGAACTCTTGATCACATCGTCCGCACGGCCTACAAACCAGAGATAACCGTCTTCATCTTTCCAGGCAACGTCACCGGTGTAATAGATACCGTCATGCCAAGCTTCGCGAGTACGTTCCGCATCACGATAGTACTTTGAAGAGACCGATGGGTTTACCTTTGCTGGTGCGGATTACGATTTGTCCTTGTTCTCCGGCTTCAACGGAACGACCTTCGTGGTCTATCAAGTCAACGTCATATTGAGGATTGGGCAGTCCCATGCTTCCCGGTTTCGGCTCCATCCACGGGAAGGTGGCGACGGTCAATGTCGTCTCGGTCTGCCCGAAGCCTTCCATTAGTTTGATACCTGTCAGTTTTTTTTGAAGGTATCGAATACGGCCGGATTCAATGCTTCGCCAGCAATCGTGCAATATTCAAGGGACGACAAGTCGTATTTCGTCAAATCTTCCCGTATCAGGAAGCGGAAGATGGTGGGAGGTGCGCAAAGTGAAATCCATTGTCCGTAGAGCTTTGCCCCAAACAGGCTTTACCCCAGCCCGTATCGGCAATGGTGAGGTGCAGGCTGTTTTCGTGCAGGTTGTGCCAGAAACTTCCGGTAACGATGTGCCCCAACGGATACGTGAAGTCGTGCGCCACCATTTTGGGTTCGCCGGTAGTGCCGCTGGTGAAGTACATCAGTGAGATGTCGTCATTGGTGTTGGATGGCGGGGACGTACGAACGGGGCGGCATTCTCGATGCCTTTGATGGAAATCTTCGAAACCTTCGGCTATCTCCGGGCCTACGCTGACCAGCTTCTTCACACTCGGAGAGTCGGGCATGGCAGCCGTGATGTGGTCGGTAATGACGCTTTCGCCGGCACAGACAATCATCTTGATGTCTGCGGCATTGCAGCGGTATACAATATCGTTTCATGTCGGCAAATGAGAACTGGATGTGCTCGCCCTTGTCATTGGTCCAGAGCAGTGCGGGCTTGTCGGGATGTTCGGCCGCCCAGGCATCCACTACGTCATAACCGAAATTGAAATTCTCCGGTACGTTAATCTTTAAATTCTTGATGAAGTCCTCTTGAGATGTAAAGGACGTTTGCGATAAAAATCTTTCTACCATAAAATTTCTTTTCTTCTATGTGTTGTTACATGATTACGGCAAGGAAACGTACTTTCTTTCCGTCCAGTGCTTTCATGCCGTGAGGCAGTTTGGAGTTGAAATACAAACTGTCTCCTTCGTTTAAAATCAAGTCTTTGCCGTCGATGCTCAGCATCATGCGGCCTTCCAGTACAAGGTTGAATTCCTGTCCGGAGTGACTGTTGTAGTGTATCGGCTCGTTATCCGGCTTGGGTTCGACGGTGACGATGAACGGGTCGGCGTTGCGGTTCATGAAGCCGGCAGCCAGTGACTGGTATTTATAGGCTTTTGTGCGCTCGATGCTGGTTCCTCTTGCCGGCACGGGTAAGGAAGTAGCTGCTCATTTCGGCTCTTCGCCGAACATCAGGGCATCCAGTGCGATGCCGTAACGGCGGGCTATCTTTTGCAGCATGCTTACGGAGATGTCGAATTCTCCCGTTTCGGCAAGACGGTACTCTTCTGCCGGGATGTCGCAATCGCGGGCGATGTCTTCGGCAGTCAGTTCCAATACGTCACGCAGTCCGCGCAGGCGTTCGGCTATTTGTCTGATCTGTTCGTCCATAATTATATTTTTTTAATGGGTTGTTATTAAAGTGTGGCAATGTGCCAATAGGCTGCACAATGTTTAATTATACCGTAGCTCATAGGCATATCGGGACATCGTTACATTAGCACATTAAATATCATTTACTTGCTTTGATGGCATTGATAACAGTGGAAGAGAATCCTTGATGTTCCAGTTCGTTGATACCCTTGATTGTAATTCCTCCGGGGAGTACATACCTTATCAATCTCAATGGGGTGCGTGTCGTTGTTCAGAATCAGCTCGGCTGCCCCTTTTACCGACTGGGCTATCATGCGCATGCCGTCCTTGGGGTAAACGCCCAGTTCTATTCCGGCCTGCATGGCTGCCTGGATATACTTCAGTACATAAGCGATGCCGCAGGAAGTCATGGCGGTGGTTGCCGCTATCTTATCTTCGGGAATCAGCATGGCAAGTCCCATCTGGTTGAAGATGTCCAGCATCAGTTGCTCCTGCTCCTTGGTGGCATTGCGGCTGGCGATGAGCGTCATGCTTTCCATCTCGCTGATGGCGGTGTTGGGGATGAGGCGGAACATGGTCATCTCCTTGTCTGCTACGTAGTGTGCCAGCTCTTCAAAAGGAATGCCGGCTGCAACGGATATAAGAATCTCTGTGCCTTTTAGTTCCAGTTCCTTTATCACTGGCTCCATCAGCCATGGCTTCACGGCAAAGATTATCATATCTGCACCGGCTGCCGCTTCCTGGTTGTCATTGGTCACTTGCAATGCGGGGAATTCTGCCTTCAGCTTGTCCAGTTTGCCTTGCGTGGGATTAGAGACAATGATGTCGCCGGCAGGGATGATTGTTCCTTTTGCCAGACCGCGGGCGATGGAGCCGCCCATATTTCCTGCACCGATAATTGCTGTTTTCATATCATCTTGTCATTTAAAAAGTTGTCTTCGGGCAAAGGTAAAGATTTTAATGAAAAAACGACCGAAACAGGAAGGTATTCTTCTTTCGGTCGTATCTTTTTTCGTGCCGCTGACACCGGTAAATACATGCTGTTCTTTCAGTAACCTCAAACGCAGTTCTTTGACAGGCTCTTCAAATTCGAGACCAATCATCAGTCCGCGTCCGCGCACTTCCTTGATTTGCGGGAATTTCTTCAGCTCTTCCATCAGGTATGCGCCTACTTGGGCGGCATTCTCTACAAGAGCTTCCTGCTCTATGACATCCAGTACGGCAAGCGCAGCGCTGCAAGCCAGATGATTTCCGAAAGTGGTTGCTCTATAAACATCCAGTACGGCCATCGGGAATCCGTTGCCTATGCCACGGTGATGATGTCGGCTTGAACCGTTGTACTGATGGGCGGTTTCCGTCCGTAACCGCTTTGGATTTCGTCCAGAATCAGTACCGTGCTCTGTACAGGCCTTGCGCAAGGCTTGCATAAACTCGTCGGTGGGCAACTGTATGCCGCCCACTCCCTATGCCTGATGATTACAGCGCATACATCGCCTTTCGCCAGTTCGGCTTTCATTGCCTCTGTATCATTCAGCGGGAGATAGGTGACGTGTCCGCAGTTGTTGATGGGAGCAATGATTTTGGGATTGTCGGTTGCCTCTACCGCCAATGAAGTACGTCCGTGGAAAGCTTTCGAGAAGGATACCACACGAGTCCGTCCGTTATGGAACGAAGCGAGCTTCAACGCGTTTTCGTTGGCTTCGGCTCCGCTGTTGATAAGGAAAAGGGAATAATCATTGTATCCGCAGACCTTTTTGCTGTTGCAGTTCGTTGATAACGGAGTTGGAATAGAATCCAAGCGTGGCTACTTGCTTGCCGAGCATCTCTACATAGTGCGGATGTGCATGTCCGATAGAGATTACTGCATGACCGCCATAGAGGTCGAGGTACTCCGTACCTTTATCGTCCCATACATGGCAGCCTTTTCCTTTGACAATATTGATGTCAAAAAGGGGATATACATCGAATAGTTTCATTCTTTCAGTAACTGATTACAAATTAAAGATACTTTAGAAAGCACTGGGTTTCAGTCTCAAACCGACAGTCTCTTCCAGATTGAACATCAGGTTCATGTTATGTACGGCCTGTCCGCTGGCTCCTTTCAGCAGGTTGTCTATGCAGGAGATGATAAGGAGCTTGTCGCCATGCTTTTCCAAATGGATAAGGCATTTGTTGGTGTTGACAACCTGCTTCAAATCGATGTTCTTGCCGACGATATGCGTGAAGGAGTCTTTGGCATAATACTCTTCATACATGCGGACAATCTCTTCCAACGCTACTTTGGTCTTTATCACGATAGTGGTAAAGATGCCGCGGGGAAAATCACCGCGATAGGGGATGAAATCAATGTCCGAATCGAAACTGTTCTGGAGCTGTTTGAGCGATTGCTTGATTTCGGGCACGTGCTGGTGCTCGAAAGCCTTGTACACACTCAGGTTGTTGTTGCGCCAGCTGAAGTGGCTCGTAGCTCCCGGCTTGACGCCCGCACCTGTGCTGCCGGTGATGGCATTCACCATAATATCGCCGTTCAGCATCAGATGCTTGGCAAGCGGAAGCAGGCCCAACTGGATGCAGGTGGCGAAGCAGCCGGGGTTGGCAACATGCTTTGCCGTGCAGGTGGCACGGCGGTTCAGCTCGGGAAGGCCGTAGATGAAGTCATGGTCGTCGCTCTTGATGCGATAGTCCATGGAGAGGTCGATTATCTTCAGGTCTTCCGGTACGTTGTGGCTTTCCATGAATTTTCTGGTGTCGCCATGCGCCGTGCAGAAGAAAAGCACATCGATTTCGTCCAACGGAAGCTCGTCGGTAAACGTTAAATCCGTCTCTCCGTACAACCCTTCGTGTACGTCGGTTATTTTGTTGCCGGCATTGCTCGAGCTGTTTACGAATACGATTTCCGCTTCGGGATGGTTCAGTAACAGGCGTATCAGTTCGCCTGCCGTGTATCCGGCTCCGCCGATGATTCCTACTTTAATCATGTTGGTAATATCTATTGGGTTCTTCTGGTATTATAACTAATAGTATGATATATATAAGTGTACCTGCAAACGCAGTGAAGATCGTAGCAAAAACGTAGATGATGCGTACCAGTGACACGTCGAGTCCGAAAAAGTTTGCCAGTCCTGCACATACGCCGGAAAGCATTCTTCCGTTTCGGGGGCGCGTTAATTTTTGCTTTCGGTTCATCATTTAGATTTCTTCGTCTTTGTGGTTTGAGTAATAGGCACGCAGTGCGGTAGAAGTCACCTTGATGAAACCTTTGGCGTCTTCCGCAGTCCAGCCTTTCTGCATTTCACCGTATTCGCCGAATTTGTTCTTTACAAGGTCGTCGTCGCTTTCCACGCCTACGGTAGAGAAACAGAGCGGATGAAGTTCGAGAATCGCAGTACCGTTTACATTGCGTTGCGAAGACTCCAGCATGGCTTCGATGTCGCGCATTACCGGTTCCAGGTACTGGCTTTCGTGCAGGAACATACCGTACCAGTTGGCTACCTGATCTTTCCAGTATTGCTGCCATTTGCTTAATGTGTATTTCTCAAGGAACTTGTGTGCGCCGATAATCAGCATGGGAGCGGCTGCCTCGAAACCTACGCGGCCCTTGATACCGATAATCGTATCGCCTACGTGCATATCACGGCCGATGCCGTAAGCCGCACCGATTTCCTCTACCTTCTGGATAGCCTTGATGGGGTCGTCGAATTTTTCATCGTTGACCGCTTTAAGCTCACCCTTCTCGAAGGTCAGGCGCAACTGTTCGCTGCCTTCTTTGGTGCAATGTTTCAGATAGGCGCTTTCGGGGAAGTCCCTGTGCGGAGTCCAGAATCTCACCGCCGCAAATGGAAGTACCCCACAGACCTACGTTATAGGAATATTTCAGTTTGGCGAAGTCGGCTGCAAAGCCGTGCTTGTTCAGATAATCTATCTCTTCCTGGCGGCTCAAAGCCATGTCGCGTGTCAGCGTGATGATTTCCACGCCCGGAGCCATGACAAGGAAAGTCATGTCGAAACGAATCTGGTCGTTACCCGCACCGGTCGAACCATGTGCAATGGCGTCTGCGCCGATTTCGTTGGCGTAGCGTGCAATGGCCAGCGCCTGGAATATACGTTCGGAGCTTACGGAAATAGGATAAGTACCGTTACGCAATACGTTGCCGAATACCATGTATTTCAAGCTCTTTTCGTAATATTCCTGCGTTACGTCCAAAGTAATATATTTTACAGCACCCAGTTTGTAGGCGTTCTCTTCGTTTGTCTTCAGCTGTTCGGGGCTGAAACCGCCGGTATTGGCACAAGCCGCATATACCTCGTATCCTTTCTCTTTGGCCAGATACATAACTGTGAATGAGGTGTCCAGACCACCGCTGAATGCAACTACTACTTTTTTCTTCTTTTCCATAATACTTATGAATTTTGAATGTTGAATTATAAATTGGGAATCAGGCTTGTAAACGAGTCTGTGTGTTCCCATTCATAATTCAAAATCTATAATTAATTATATTTTATCTTCCTCGTGTAACTTCGGGTCGTAAAGCATTGCCGTGCAAATGCAGAACTTCCGGTTTTTGGCTACCAGTATGTCATGGTTGATACAGCCCTCGCAGCCTTTCCAGAAAGCCTCGTCGTCTGTCAGTTCATTGAAAGTAACCGGTACGTAGCCCAATTCGGTATTCATTTTCATAACGGCCGCTCCGCTGGTCAGACTGAATATCTTGGCTTTGGGCCACCGCAGGCGTGCCAGGCGGAAAGAAGCCGTCTTGATACGTTTGGCCAGTCCCAAGCCGCGGTAATCGGGATGTACGATGAGGCCCGATGTTGCCACATACTGCTTGTTTCCCCAGCTTTCTATGTAGGTGAAACCTGCAAATTCGTCTCCGCATAAGGCGATGATGGCTTTTCCTTCTTTCATTTTTGTCGCCACATATTCGTGTGTGCGTTCTGCGATGCCCGTTCCACGTACTTTGGCCGCTTCTCGGATGGTATCCAAAATCTTATCCACGTAAACTTCATGTGAGGCGTCGGCCACCATCACATCAATCTGTTTCGAATCCATTTCTTTTATTTCGTTATATATTCGTTGTAATATAGTTGTACAGGTTTACTTTATGTTAGGAATGATTTGTGACAGAAACATACGCACCTCTTCGTGGGATGCAGCCTCGTGCAGAACCATCATGATCGTATCGTCGCCGGCAATGGTGCCCAGTACGGCGGGAATTCGCGGTTGTCGATGTCATAAGCCATGCTGCTGGCACGGGTGCGGATGACGGCAATGTTACCGGAAAACTGCAAAGAGATAAATCCGTTGTTGCGTAACATTTCACCGGCACTCTGGTCGGTAGAACGTTTATACATAATGTTGTTCGGCAGTACATATACGTACTTTCCGTTCATACTGGCAGCCTTGGCTACTTTCAGTTGTTTCAAGTCGCGGGAGAGGGTGGCCTGTGTCAGTTCGAAGCCTTCGCGGTTCAGCTCTTGCAGCAGTTCTTCCTGCGAACCGACCTCCTTGCTTGAGATAATCATTTTGATGGCGTCTAACCGATTTGCTTTTCTTCTTCATTGCATAATTATTCTAATAATGGCGCAAAAGTATGCATTATTTCGGAGAAAATATGCATAAAACCAAAGTTTTTTTTTGCATAAAAGTGAAAAATATGCTAAACGATGAGAGCCTGCTTTTTTCTGTTTTGTGTCAAAATGTATACCCTTTCAATCAAAAATACATAAGGAAAGGGAGGAGGGAATCGCCTATCTTTGCCATGTAGGTAAATGTATACCTTAAACATATAGACAGAATACCATGAAACAAAACTTTTTTTTGCAGTCGACCTGGGCGCAACGAGCGGCCGTACAATCTTAGGAACTTTCATCGAAGGCGGATTAAATCTGGAAGAGATTAATCGTTTTCCTAATCATCTGATTGAGGTGGGTGGTCATTTCTATTGGGATATTTATGCATTATATCGCCATATTATTGACGGACTGAAGTTGGTTGCCCACCGCGGTGAATCTATAGCCTCTATCGGTATTGATACTTGGGGGGTGGATTTTGTGTGTGTCGGAAAAGACGGTAACTTGCTTCGCCAGCCTTATGCATATCGTGACCCGCATACGGTAGGAGCACCGGAGGCTCTTTTCTCCCGTATCTCTCGTAGCGAAGTGTATGGCAAAACGGGTATTCAGATTATGAATTTTAATTCACTTTTCCAATTAGATACTTTACGGCGCAATCATGACAGTGCGTTGGAGGCGGCAGATAAAATTCTGTTTATGCCGGATGCGTTGAGTTATATGCTTACCGGAGAAATGGTGACGGAATATACGATTGCTTCGACAGCACAGCTGGTGAATGCGCAGACACGGCGTCTGGAACCGGAGTTGCTGAAAGCGGTTGGACTGAGTGAGAAGAATTTCGGTCGTTTTGTATTCCCGGGCGAGAAAGTCGGGGTATTGACGGAGGAAGTACAAAAAAGATAACAGGACTGGGGGCAATTCCTGTCATTGCGGTAGCCGGACACGATACCGGTTCTGCTGTTGCTGCTGTTCCGGCATTGGATCGCAATTTTGCTTATTTGAGTAGCGGAACCTGGTCGCTGATGGGAGTTGAAACGGATGCTCCGGTGATTAATGCTGAAACGGAAGCGTTGAACTTTACCAATGAAGGCGGTGTGGAAGGAACTATCCGTCTGTTGAAGAATATCTGTGGAATGTGGCTGTTGGAACGTTGCCGTCTGAATTGGGGGGATACAAGTTATCCTGAATTAATCAGTGAGGCGGATACGTGTGAACCGTTCCGTAGTTTGATTAATCCGGATGATGACTGCTTTGCAAATCCTGCTGATATGGAAAAAGCCATTACTGAATATTGCCGGGCTACCGGACAGTCGGTTCCTGAGAAACGCGGACAAGTGGTGCGTTGTATCTTTGAAAGTCTGGCTTTGCGTTATCGTCAGGTTTTGGAAAATCTACGTTCACTCTCTCCACGACCTATAGAAACATTGCACGTGATTGGCGGAGGTAGTCGGAATGACTTGCTGAATCAGTTTACGGCCAATGCTATCGGAATTCCTGTGGTGGCAGGACCGTCTGAGGCGACAGCCATCGGTAATGTGATGATTCAGGCTATGGCGGCAGGTGAAGCAACGGATGTTGCCGGTATGCGCCAGTTGATCCAACCGTTCTATTCCGTTGAAAACTTATCAGCCGCAGGATACGGAAGTTTGGGGATGCGGCTTATATCCATCTTTAAAAATTGTGTTCGAAATTAATTAGAATAACCGACAGAATAATCATTTTAAAACTAAAAGAATATCATGAAAAAAAGAAGAACTGATTCAGAAAGCGTATGAAATTGCTGTGGAACGTTATGCGGCAGTAGGTGTAGACACCGAAAAAGTTTTGAAAACTATGCAGGATTTTCACCTGTCACTCCACTGTTGGCAGGCTGATGATGTGACTGGATTTGAAGTGCAGGCAGGTTCATTGACCGGAGGTATCCAGGCAACCGGTAATTATCCGGGCAAAGCTCGTAACATTGATG
>VOFD01001226.1_pt1 | contig 23674 bp, 35 predicted proteins | sample 5384101 | NCBI WGS metagenome assembly VOFD01 (sample SAMN12384723, study PRJNA508395) | human gut metagenome | isolation source: healthy gut C | host: Homo sapiens
TGCTTTTAGCGGATATGTATGGCAAGAACCTCACCTTCTGTATCGGCGGCATGGATGGCTGCGACTGCGCCCGATCGGACAGGGCAAGATCGACACCATGCCGCTCATTACGCACCGCTTTCCATTGCGCCGGATCGGGGAGGCATACCGCCTTTTCGAAAGCCGGCAGGACGGAGCATTTTACTGCAAACGGGGGTACAAATTTGTACCCCCGTTTGCAGTAAAAAATAAATAGCATCGATTTTGTCAGTGATGGGCCCCGGCCACGAGTAGCGCCACCAGCATACCCGTCAGGGAAAAGAGATTAGTTCGTTCTCACAATATTACTTTGCCGATTGGAGCGCATCTTCCAGCGAAATACCCAGCGCCTCGGCCACGCCTCGACCGTAAGCCGGATCGGCCTTATAGCAGTTCCGTACGTGCCGCTGCTTGATGAACAGTTCCGAGTCGCCCATGTTGGCCGCCGTGTTCTTGAACAGCGCCTTCTGCTGTCCGGGCGACATCAATCGGAACAGATCGCCCGGCTGACTGTAATAATCTTCGTCGTATTCGCGCTCGTTGTAGTTGTAAGCGTCGCCGTGCAGCTTCAAAGGCGGTTCCTTCATTTCGGGGCTGTCCTGCCACTCGCCGTAGCTGTTGGGCTCATAACCGATCGCCGAGCCATTGTTACCGTCGGTACGCATCATCCCGTCGCGGTGGTACGAATGGAACGGGCATCGGGGACGGTTCACGGGAATCTGACCGTGGTTGACCCCGAGGCGGTAGTTCTGGGCATCGCGGTACGAGAACAGGCGGCCCTGCAACATCTTGTCGGGCGAGAAACCGATACCGTCGATCACGTTCATCGGATTAAAGGCCGACTGTTCGACTTCGGCAAAATAGTTTTCCGGATTGCGATTGAGTTCCAACACGCCGACATCGTGCAGCGGAAAGTCCGCATGCGGCCATACCTTAGTCAGGTCGAACGGATTGATGCGGTAACCGTCGGCCTCCTGCTCGGTCATCAACTGTACTTTGAGTTCCCAGCGCGGAAAGTCGCCCCGCTCGATGGCTTCGTAAAGGTCCCGCTGATGCGATTCCCGGTCGCGGCCGATCAATTCCATAGCTTCTTCGTCGGTAAGATTCTTGATCCCCTGCAGGGTCTTGAAGTGGAATTTCACCCAGGTGCGTACATTGTCCTTGTTGATAAAACTGAACGTATGGCTGCCGAAACCGTGCATGTGGCGGTACGAAGCGGGGATACCGCGATCGCTCATGGTAATAGTCACCTGATGAAGCGCTTCGGGCAACGAAGTCCAGAAGTCCCAGTTGCTGTTGGCGCTGTGCATGTTGGTGCGCGGATCGCGCTTGACGACGTGGTTCAGGTCGGGGAACTTCAGCGGATCGCGCAGGAAGAAAACCGGGGTGTTGTTGCCCACCAGATCCCAGTTGCCCGTGTCGGTGTAGAACTTCATGGCGAAACCGCGGATGTCGCGCTCGGCATCGGCTGCGCCGCGCTCGCCGGCGACGGTCGAGAAACGCACGAAGCATTCGGTTTTCTTACCTACTTCCGAGAAGATCGAGGCGCGGGTATTTGGTAATGTCGTGCGTCACGGTGAACGTACCGTAAGCGCCCGAACCCTTGGCATGCATACGCCGTTCGGGGATCACCTCGCGGTCGAAATGCGAAAGTTTTTCCAAAAACCAGGGATCTTGCAGAAGCATCGGACCCGGCCGGCCGGCCGTCTGTACGTTCTGGTTATCGGCCACTGGACGACCGGAAGCCGTAGTCATTTTTTTCTTTTCCATAATCATTCGGATTTTAAATGGTTAATAATAATCTGCACCTGTATCTTGTCGATATTCGTGTCGCCGGGCAATTTTCCTGCCAGATAGCGATAAATCAGCCGTGTAAGCTCCGGATCGTCGTAGTCCGCAATCTTCTGTCCGTCGAACAGGTGATGGTGATTCCCGACCGTTATGTCGAAATAATGTTTCCCATCGGCGGGATTGCCGACCGAAGAGAGCACCTTCGCCCTACAAAACGAATCCAGAATCCGGTAAATAGTCGACACCGTGATATCCGGATTGCGTTCGCGCACTTTCTCGATAACCGTATCGACGGAAGCATGCCGCAGCTCCTGCATCACCTCGTAAACCGTCCTGCGCTGCGGGGTGACTTTCAGTCCCGCAGTCTTGATTGCCTGAGTTATATCCGTTTTCCGTTCCATATCTATCGCAATATAAATATAAAAATTATCAGTTGCAAAAAAATTGCATCTAAAAACAGATCGACAACGCCTGCAAATATTCGTAAGACGAAATACGGGCAAGGCTTTTCCGGGAGAACGGGGCGATCGTCCTGCCCGAAGGACTCGAAAAAACTTACCGCCACGGCGACCGGAACCTGACGCTTCGCAGCGGACGGAACGAAATCCGCTGACCGTCCGGTCGCACGGGCACAGACGCGCCGTACGGCCGGATTTCAGACGACCGAAACGCAGCCCTGCGGCCGCAATTCCGTTGCGGCCGCCTTTTTTGCGCGCTCCCGGCGCTAACCGACCGGGGTCAGCTTATCGACCAGCACCGGGCGGCCTTCGTGCAGCAGCCACCCGCGCGGTCGGTCGAACGCATAGGGAACCGTAGCGACTTTCAGATACGATTCGTAACGGTCCAGCAGACCGTCCGGGCCGAAATCCCACACGACGACGCCCGGTTCGAAAATCTCGCCCGGAAGCCACGCGCCCGGACGGCGGCCGTCGCTCCAGTAATGCTCGGTACGAAGCAATGCCCAGCGCCCCGACAGCGATACCTCCGCCTGCGGGTGCGCTTCCTCGCGCGTGGCCGGGTGAGGGCCCAGCCCCGTGCGAAGCCATTCGATGCTGTACGCCGGGAAAGCGTAGTGAATCCGCGCGGCCAGTTCGGGACAGATTCCCGTCGCAGGGTCTTTCGCGGCTTCGATCATGTGCGGCCGTTCCAGACCGATGCGGCGGGCCAGCTCGTTCACGCACAACGTTTCGTTTTTAAGTATCGTGACGATGCGATCCCACGAAGGGGATTGAATGATTTTTTTCATAAGGCGAATAGTTAAAAAAACGGATCGTTACTGCGCCCGATGAAATCCGAAGCTATTCGGAAAAAGGCATAAAAAGAGGGCGCAGGACTACTCCTAACGGCGGTACAGGGAAGCACCTTAGTACAGAAGTGTTGGCAGGACATAACTACGCCCAAGTTAGCCCTATCCGTTTCCGGATAGGACATAACATGCCGAACCGAGGGACGTTATTTCTACGTCGATATTCTGGCGCAGGGTATCGTACTCTACGATTCGGGGGAATACCAATTAGCTACGCCGCGCGATCTGAATTATCCGGAGATCAGAAAAATGGCGCAAAAAATACTATAATAACAGATTTATCGAGGCATCGCGTTTTTTTTTCGAAACGGCTAAATTCAACTATTTAAAAAGAGTGGTACGTTATCGCTTCATTCCAACTTCATCAAGCAACCGAAAATTTTATAAAAACGATCCCGTTGGTCTACATTCTCTACGGGCACAAAGAACACGACCTCGAACTTCTGATAGAAAAATGCAAGCCTTACACGCTGGAGTTGTCGAAGGTCTTTCCGCGTGACACCCCGGAAGAAGAACGGCTGTTCAGACTGCTGCAACGCGCCTACGTCGAAGCCCGGTATAACGACGATTTCGTCGTCACGAAAGAAGACATCGACGCCCTTATGCCTAAAGTCGAACGCCTGCGTGACATCACCGAAAAAATCTGCTGCGACCGCATTGCCGAATACAACCGCCTGAGCCGCCAACCGTAAAATCATTGCAACGTTGCATTCGTTCTTTCAATACGAAGAAACAATGACGTTACGACATATTCTCAGACCAAACCTTGAATATTGATACAGGCAAACTTTCAACAAAAAGAGGGCGCAGGGACTTATATTCTCTAACTGTAGGTCTTAGGAAACCTTAAATCGGAAAATTGCCCCTACGCCCAAGTTAGCCTTGACACAAACGGTCAAGGCATAACATGGACTGGCAACTTTTATACCCGATTTAAACAACCTCATTACAGAGGCTTCCTAAGTTTACAGTTAGGCATAAAGAGTTGTTTACCCTTTATAATTTGCAGTAAAACTGCAAATTTATCGTCTATGTCGTATTACAATGTTTCCACAAAAGATAACATAACTTTTTTATTTGATGTTGGTTAAAATGATTCCTTATTGAAAAAACAAAGATACAATATATTTTCCAACAATTACAGTACTGTCGTTATTAAAACACTCATTTTCTCCGGTTCTTTGTTAAATATGGGACGGGAAAGATATGATTACGAATTGTTGAAATGGACCGCCGATAGGCTAAAAGCACTACGGGAAGAGCGAGGTTTGTCCCAAGAAACAGTTTATTTTCATACCAATATTAATATCGGCAGAATAGAAATCGGCAAATCCAATATTTCATTGACATCATTGTCTATTTTGTGTAAATACTTCGGCATCTCCATTGAAGATTTTTTCAAAGGAATTTCGACAGAACAAGCAGGATAACCGCAAAGTAATAGATAGATACATACGCATATGTCGCGTATCGAAACAGGCAAAGTCAATTTTACAATTAGAACTTTATATAAAATTTCTATTGCACTCAATGTAAAATTAAAAGATATTATCGACATTGACGAATAATGATTTTATAAACACATTTTCAGCAACTTACCAGACACTACAATCGGGAAAAGCATAAAAGAAGGCGCATTTGCAGCTTCTAACAGTGAGGTATTGGGATACCCTGAATCGAAAGCTGTCCTGCGCCCTTGCCGGCCCCGACGCGCCGAATTGCCGACGACCGGGCCGGCAAGCAGACGCAATGCGGCGAAACGCTCCCCTTTTGGCACGAAAACTGAAAGATTCGAAAAACGTATTTTCGAATTTCCCGACACGATGGCTAAAAGCAAAAACATTACGACCATGCAACTCGCGCTGATGACGGCCGCCGCCGTAATCAGCCTGCGGGGACTGCCGATGATGGCGCAGGAAGAACTTACGATGTTCTTCTACATTTTTTTCGCTACGTTCCTGTTCCTTATCCCCGCCGCGCTGGTCGGGGCCGAGCTGGGCAGCGCCTTCGCCTCCCGGGGCGGCGGCGTCTATTCGTGGGTCAAAGAGGCTTTCAATCCGCACATGGGGTTCACGGCGATCTTCCTCCAATGGATTCAGAACGTGGTATGGTATCCCACCGTGCTGGGATTCGCCGCGGCGTCGATCGCCTACATGATCGGGATGCCCGCCCTCGCGCAGAACGGCGTTTTCGTCGGACTGTTTTCGATCGTCATGTATTGGGCGGCCACGTGGGTGACCCTGAGGGGCACGGCGACCGCTTCCGGCCTGACGAGCAAGGGATTCCTGATCGGGACGGTGCTTCCGGGCGTGGTGATCGTGGCGATGGCGCTGGCGTGGATCGCCGGCGGTAATGAAATCGCGTTCGAACACATCCCGGCGAGCGTTTCGCAGGTCGTAAGCGCCGACGCGACGCAGCACGCGCACCCCCGCCTTTTCCCGCACATCACGGGCATGAGCGACATCGCGTTCCTGGCGGGTATCCTGCTGCTTTTCGCCGGCGTCGAAGTGCACGCGGTGCACGCTCCCGAACTCAAAGAGCCGCAGAAACAGTTTCCGAAAGCCATGTTCCTGGCCGCGCTGATCTCCTTCGGGCTTTTCACGCTCGGCCTCGCTGGCCGTAGCCGTCATTACGCCGTACGACCAGATCAACCTCCATCGGGACTGTTCACGACGTTCGACATCGTATTCAAGCACTACCGCGTCGGCTGGCTCACGAACGTCATGAGCCTGCTGATCGCTTTCGGCGTCCTGGCGGGCGTGATGTCGTGGATATCGGGCCCCAGCCGGGGCCTGCTCTGGACGGCCAAAGAGGGCCAATTGCCCGAATTTATGAAAAAGACCAACAAGAACGGCGTCCAGGTCAACATCCTGGTGATCCAAGGCTGTATCGTCTCGGTGCTCTCGTCGCTGTACATCGTGATGAAAGACGTAAGCGTCGCCTTTTTCCCTACTGAGCGCCCTCACCATCGGGCTCTACCTGATTATGTACATGATGATGTACGCCGCAGGCATCCGCCTGCGCTATACGCAGCCCGACCTGCCCGCAGCTACCGCGTGCCGGGAGGCAACGCCGGGATGTGGTGCATCGGCGGCGGCGGATTCCTCGCCGTGCTGTTCGCATTCACCGTAACGTTCTTCCCGCCGTCTCAGTTGCCGGTAGGCAGCCCGGCGCTCTATACGGGGCTGGTCGTCGCGGGCACGGTCGTATTCTGGCCATCCCGATCGTCATCAGCGTCGCAATGGGCCGCCGGGCGCGGAAAACCGGCAGCCGTCGAAATAAAAAATTCCGGAAACGCTTTCCGGACAGTCGTTCCCCCTTCCGACGCATCGCTGCCGGAAGGGGGAACCGTCATTCCGGACAAGCCGGAAAGGTGCGGACAGGCCGCGCCGCAAACGGCGGTTTCGCTCCCCTGGCTTACCCGCTCCTCGCTTCCCCGCGTCATGGACGATCCGAATTTACAGCACCAAGGACGCCCCGCCCCGTTTATAAAAAACGAAACGATCTTGCTTTTCATTAAAATGATTTTTATATTTAGAATCGTTTTATTTTAATAACGCAAAACAAACAGATTTCATCGTTTCCCGGCAAAATAGATCCGGTATGGAAAAAGACAATTTTGATAACCGTTTTTCAATCCTTCTGGGAACCGTCGCTTTTTCGCAAAGTACTCGGTTCCTGAAAAGAGTCGAAAACAATTACAGCAGCGATCTCGTCCGCTTGAACGGAAAGCCGGACGGGTATTTCAATCTCGACAGCAAAACAGAAGTCGAGAAACTCTTTTCGGAGACATTAACGCCGGAATCGAATTTTATGTCTCCCCCTCGACTGAAGCGAACTACGGTTTTCGCATCCTAAAAAAGCCATCAGACGGATCGTATACCCTTGAAGTAAAACGAATTTCCAACTGGAAGGAAGTAGAAACCGAACTTCGGGAAGAATTTCCATGGCAACGCGCTTCCGCCAATCGCTACATATCCGAAGATTCCAGCGTACGATTGGCGCAGCACAACCAAGCAATGCTTGCCGAACGCGAGAAAGAGCGGCCCAAACGTTACCAGGTCGAAACCGAATCCATCCCGGTAACCGATTCATTTGCCGAAAAGCTACACGAAAGATTCGTCTCCTCGATCGATCATTTCAAGGGAACGGGACGGCCCGGGAAAGTGCTCGACGGCGAAGAAACGACATTCCGGTGTGTCGTCGGCGACGACGTATGGACGCTGACCGTCAGCAAGACCGAAGGAAACATCCTCGAACTGTCCGATCTGTGCAAACGAATCATCGAAGACGCGGAAGCGGGCCGATTCGACGAATCGAAGTATATCGGACGGCTGGAAGACTACGGGCAGGAGGACTGCAACTAAGACAATCTAAGAAGCTGCCAGGATCGCAGGCATATTGCAAAAAGACGGAGCCCCCCGTTTTTTCATTTAATGAAATAGCTAAGATTTCAATTTCAAGCCATAAAAAACAAGACGGCATTGTTTTACGTTAAAGTTTTTTTATATTTGAAATTATTCGATCATAACGATTGCGATTTCGTATTTCATTAACTATTTCCTAAAACTTATCGTTATGAAAAAACATTTACTCGTAAAGACGGCATTGTCCGGTTTGTTCGCTACTCTTTGCACTGTCGGCATCGTTTCATTTCCAGGGTGTCAAAAACAAGATTACGATTATTCTGAAAAAGACGATTTGGATCCCGCCTTATTGAATGCGCCGGAACTGGAAGAATACATCATTGCCAGCGCCGAATATAGATATACTATGGATCTCTTCCAGATAGAAATCAAGAAAGTGGATCTTCTAAATTTGAAATTTGTAAAAGGTGCAAACGGGGAGAAAATAGCTTATCTTCCCATTTCAGTCGACATAGAAGATAAAATCCGGAACTTAAAAGAAAAAGAAGATACCTTGTTCCGAAGATATCCGCAATTCACCGCATTAACTAAAAATACAAAAAAAGATTATGTTCGAAACTGTATCAAAAACTCATTGAATGTTAATAAAAAGTTACTGGAACTTGGCATAAATATCAATCAACCGATGACCAAAGGAGGAACAAGCGAGGCATTTGGCAACATGGAGGATCTTACGAATTATCTTACAGAGGAAATGTCAAGTAGCACTTATAGAGAAATCGTAATTATTGTATATAAAGACGGTCGTATTGTTACCTATCAAGACGATGCAAATACCTCTACTTATTATCAAGTGAAATTAAAAAAAGTTACAAATACAATTACAGGCAACAGTAAATATTATTACCCCTGAGACCAGTCAAAACGATAGTGATGAAATTGCTTATATGGCACATACGCAAAAAGTGGCTTCGATCCTACCGATTTAGATATGGAGCAAGCTGGTAAATGGGATGGATTGGACATGCGCATTTATCATGACGGAGCTTTTCGCCAATTTGACAAATATGGATTAGTTTATGATTAGTTTTCTGTTTATTGATTTATAAAATGGGGATCATGAAAAAAACCGCTTTCACCGTATCGCTATGTTTTATTGTATTGTTTGCTTCCGCTCAACATTTCAGAAAAATAATTGAGAACAAATACAGCATCAGAAGAACCCTGTTCAAAATCGACACGACCCGGCAGCACGATGCCTCTGTACTACACGCTACCTCTGTAGAAGGTGTGGATAATATTGAAAGTAAAAGCCCACTCGAAAAGGTTCTTTTTCGGAAACACCAATGCTAAAAGTCGAATTTGTCGTCGAACCTTCTTTCGAAGGCGCATACGGCATTCGCGTCATAAAAAGATTCGTCCGAAACGTCATCCTCACTCGAGGTGAAACGTATTATAAACTGGAAAGAGGTTGAAAAGCAAATGCAGAAAGCATTCCCCGTAAAAGGGTATACAATCCAAGAACTGAACGCCAAGATTGCCGAAAGAAAAAATGTCGGAAGAAGAAAGGGAATTATCAATACTGAAAAGCAGAATCCGTAATGAAAAACGGGAAAAAGAGTCTTTGAAACGCTACCAGGTACATACTTTCATTATTCCGATTTCAGATTTATTTGCGGAAAAACTATACGCAAAGTTTGTTTCATTCATCGACGATTTCAAAGCGAAAGAATTGGAACCGAACTTGTTGATGGGAGACGGCGAGACGACGGTGTTCCGCTGTATCGTCGATCAGGAAATATGGACGCTATCGATCCCTTTCAAAACCGAAGAAAAAGCACGCGAACTGTCCGATCTGTGCAAACAAATCGTCGAAGACGCGGAAGCGGGCCGATTCGACGAGTCGAAGTATATCGGATCGTTGGAATACGGGCAAGAGGACTGCAACTAAGACAATATAAGGAGCTGCCAGGATCGCAGGCATATTGCAAAAAAGACGGAGCCCCCGTTTTTTTTCATTTAATAAAACCGTTAAGATTTCAATTTCAAGCCATAAAAAACAAGACGGCATTGTTTTACGTTAAATTTTCCTTATATTTGAAATTATTCGATCATAACGATTGCGATTTCGTATTTCATTAACTATTTCCTAAAACTTATCGTTATGAAAAACATTTACTCGTAAAGACAATGTTGTCCAGATCATTTGTCATCTTTTGTGCAGCCTGCATGGTTTTATCTCAAAGTTGTCAGAAACAAGATTATATCGAAAGGAAGATTATTTGGATCCTGTCTTATTGAAATCGACGGAATTAGCTGAATTTGTTATTGCCGGTGTGGAATATCAACACACGATGAATACTTTGCAAGCAACAATTAGTAAAGTCAATTTTTCGGAAATGAAATTTATTGAAAAATCCAACGGCATCAAAGTAATGCAACTACCATTCATTCTTAATTTCAAGAATAAAAGCCAATTATTGAACAATAAAAACAATCGTTACTGGCAAAATACCCTCAATTTGCATCTCTAACAAAAAAAAAAAAATATGAATATTTTCAAAACTGTTTCAAAAATTCAACATACGTAAATCGAAAACTTCTTGAATTGGGAATCAATATCAGTCAACCAACGACAAAAGGAAGTTGGACAGAAAGTTTTAATGATTCAGACGGATATATGTCTTATCTTGCAGATTGGATGGAAAATCCCGATTACAATGAGGCAATAATAATCGTATTTAAAGATGGTTCGGCAACCATAGTTCATGACGATTCTTTCACACCCACTCAATCCGTTATTCCTAGCCTGGGTTATACAGATGATTATTCCGCATACTATTACGACAACAAAGAAATTGATTTCGTCGCACATACCCACCAAAAACAGCAGTACGCCTAGTAAAGATGATTTTAAAAATCCCAACAACGATTTACAAGGTCTGAAGCAGGCTACTTATTATAACGGTACATTTGGCGACTTTTTACTGTAAATAAAATTCCATGTTGAAAAAATTTTTGACAGCCATTGTCTTTCCCTGCCTGGGCTTGTCCGGATTGTTTGCCCAACAGCAAACAAACCAAGCCCGTAGAAGCTGTCGTTTTCACCAAAACGATCGAACAAAACTTCATCCGGACGGACGACAAAACAAAAAAAAGAGTATAATCTCGCCGGCAAGCAATACCTCGAAAAATTATTTTTCGGCGACCTCAACGCCCAAGTGGAATACCTAATGATCCCGCCTTTCGCAGGAGCTTATGGTTTACGCATCGTGAAAACCGGGCAGAATGCTTCGTATAAAATTGAAATAAAATACATTGCAAATTACAAAAAGCAGAATCCCAGATCGACGAAAAATTCCCTCTCGGATCGATGAGCATCGAAAAAGCACTGGGCATGTCCGAAGAAGAAAAGCACAGAATGGCGGAGGCAACACGTATAAAACTAATCGAACGGGAAAAAAGAGAGCCTCAAACTCTACAAGGTCAAAACGCTTACCGTTCCGGTTTCCGCCGCTTTGCAGAAACATTACATGCAAGGATCACATCGGCCATACAGGTTTTGGACATGGAAAAAGAAAGTTCCGGGCATGATTTTCGATCCCGATAAAATCATTTTCCGATGTATCGTCGGAGACGAATTGTGGACACTAGCCTACCGTAACCCTCAGGGGGAAATCGGAGAACTGTCCGACCTGTGCAAACGAATCGTCGAAGACGCGGAAGCGGGCCGATTCGACGAATCGAAGTATATCGGACGGCTGGAAGACTACGGGCTGGAGGACTGCAACTAAGACAATCTAAGAAGCTGCCAGGATCGCAGGCATATTGCAAAAGACGGAGCCCCCGTTTTTTCATTTAATGAAATAGCTAAGATTTCAATTTCAAGCCATAAAAAACAAGACGGCATTATTTTAGTTAAAAGTTTTTTATATTTGAAATTATTCGATCATAACGATTGCAATTTTGTATCAATTAACTATTTCCTAAAACTTATCGTTATGAAAAAACATTTACTCGTAAAGACGGCATTGTCCGGTTTGTTCGCTACTCTTTGCACTGTCGGCATCGTTTCATTTCCAGGGTGTCAAAAACAAGATTACGATTATTCTGAAAAAGACGATTTGGATCCCGCCTTATTGAATTCACCAGAATTGGAAGAGTACATCATTGCTGGCGCCGAATATCGGGGAAGCATCAAACACATTTGCAACAGAACTCGGCAAAATCGATTTCTCAAAACTCAAATTTGAAGAAGACCTAAACGGAGATAGAATAATACGCATTCCTATTTCGGTCAGTATCGAAAAGAAAGCGATGAATTTTGAAACGAAAAAAAGAATGCATTGTTTGTAAAACACCCGCAATTCGCATCAATGTCCCCAGCTATTCAGTATGATTATTTTCGTGCTTGCATTAAATCATCAACCAATGTAAACAGAAAATTACTGGAAATGGGTATAAACATAAACCGTCCTTTGACCAAAAGGAGGAACGAGCGAGGAATTCGCCAATATGGAGGATCTTACGGATTATCTTTCGGCACAGATGTCAAGTAGTGATTATAGAGAAATAGTTATTATTGTATATCAAGATGGTCGCATCGCTACCTATCAGGATGACGCTAATACGTCTTCTTCCTTTCATATATCTATACCGTATACTGTAGAAGATAACCCCAAATATTACTATCCCCAAGCATTAGACGCTAATGGTAATTTGATTGAGAAAAATCGGATTCGTTATATAGCACACACACAACTAAGTGGGCACACCCCTTCCAGTGGAGATTTGAATTACTCAAAAGACTATCAGGCTTACAACAGGGTATTTATCATGACGGCACGATTAAAATGTTTACCAAATGAAAAAAGTTTATTTTGCGTTTCTTTCATGTCTTATAACATCGTATGGCATCGCTCAAAATACGGAATTTCTAAAAAAGAGTGGAAAACAAATACATTGTTTCAACGATCAAAAAAGATTCTACCGGAAAAGAGAAAATAGAAGGGCGGGACAATGTTCGAAGTAAAGGCGTGGTCGAAAAACTTCTTTTCGGAAACACCAACGGCAACGTCGAATTTTACGTTTGTCCTTCTTTTGAGGGTGCTTATGGTTTTCGTACCGTACGGGATTCGTCGGATACATTTTTGCTCGAGATAAAACGCATAGCAAATTGGAAAGAGGCGGCAGAAGAAGCTGAAAAAAAATATCCTACGGTAGGCATTCCGCTTACACTGATATCGTCTTTACCCCAAAATATTGTAAACCTGACAACGGACCATAATAACGCGATGTGGCCGTTGCAAGAGGAGGAACGATTAAAGCTTTACAAGGTCCAATCTTCTTCTATCCCCATAAGCAATCGACTTGCTGAAAAGTTACACGCAAAGTTTGTTTCATTCATCGACGATTTCAAAGCGAAAGAATTGGAACCGGACTTGTTGATGGGGGAGACGGCGAGACGACGGTGTTCCGCTGTATCGTCGATCAGGAAATATGGACGCTATCGATCCCTTTCAAAACCGAAGAAAAAGCACGCGAACTGTCCGATCTGTGCAAACGAATCATCGAAGACGCGGAAGCGGGCCGATTCGACGAATCGAAGTATATCGGATCGTTAGAGAATTAATGCGCTTGTCAAAAACCCGGACGAGCGGAGCGGTCGCCGAATCGCTCCGCTTGTTTTACACTTAAATTAATATCTAACCGGCAATCCGGATGAACGGCCACGGCATTTCAGAATACCCGGCGAAGACGCGAAAATACGGAGTCTTCACCCTGTCCTTTATCATCGTGATCGGGATGGGATTTTGCTACGTCGATCTGTTTACGGATGCCGGGTGGAAATCGAAATGGTACTGGCTTTATACCGCCGTATCCGTCTGCGGCCTATCGTTCTTTCTTACCGGAGCGGGGCGCCCGGAAACCGGGAAAACGTTCCGGATCGGGCTGCCGGACTGCCTGCTGGCGGCGCTCGTGCTGTACTGCCTGTCCAGGGCCGCCGCCGGGCAATTCGCGGAAGCTTTCCTGATGCGGTGCACCGCGTTCCTGCCGATCTACTGTCTGGCCGGCCGCGTAGTCCGGAACCGGTCGTTCGAACCGCTGTCGGCAGCGGTTGCGGCATCCGCACTGCTCCTGGCCCTGTACGGCATCGCGCAGTACGCAGGGCTGCTGCCGGCCGGAAAAACGTTCCGGGTAGTCGGAAATTTCGATAACCCGGCGGGTTACGCCTCGATGCTGGCGCTGAGCGTCCCTTTCATCCTGTATTTCGCCTTATCCGGCCGACGCCGGATGCGGTATGCGGTCGGCGTCGTCTGTGCAATCGTCGTCGGGGCGATCGTCTTGTCCGGTTCCCGCACCGGAATACTGGCCGTCGCAGCGACCGGTCTTCTGTACGCCGTAAGGCGGCGCAGCGACTTCCTTAGACGCACGACGGCCTGGAAGAAAATCGTACCGGCAGCAACGGCCGTTTCCGTCGCGGCTGGATTGTATTTCATAAAAAAAGAGTCGGCCGACGGACGGCTGCTCATCGGCCGATGCACCTGGGAGATGATCCGCGAAAAACCGCTGACCGGACACGGATACCGGTGTTTCGAAGCCGGGTACATGCTCCGGCAGGCGCGTTATTTCGAACGGAATCCCGAAAGCGGATTCGCTCCGCTGGCCGACAACGTAAAACACCCGTTCAACGAGTTTCTGCTGTTGACCGCAGAATTCGGAGCCGTCGCCCTGCTGCTGACGGCGCTGTGGATCGCAAGCCTGATCCGGGCTTATCGGAAAACCCGAACGACGAATCGCACACGCTCGCGACGGCACTGTCGGCCGCGGCGGCGCTTTGCTGTTTTTCATACCTGCTCTCGTATCCGTTCACCGGGTCGATCGTCGCACTCGCGGCAGGCGGCCTGACGGCCCAGTCGCGCCGAAGTTGCGAACGGTTCCGCGCGCGGCGGGCTTCCGGAATCCTCGCCGCGCTGTCGTCCGCCGCGCTGCTGGGATTTGCAGCGAAAGAAATGTATTACGAAAACCGATGGCACCGCGTGCAGAAACCGCATCGTCCGATCGCCCGCCGCTGCCGGAATACGAGCGACTGTACCCGTTTTTGGATAAAAACGCTTATTTCCTCTACAATTACGCAGCGGAATTGAATGATGCGGGCGAAGCGGACAAAAGCCTCGAAGCGGCGACGGCCTGCGAAAAAATGCTGAACGACTACGACGTGCAGATGTTGAAAGCCGATGCCCACAAAAAGCGGCGCGATTTCCGCCGGGCGGAAGCCTGTTACCTGCTGGCGTCGCGAATGTGCCCCGGACGATTCATGCCGCTGTACGAACTGGTGAACGTATACGACAGCACGAACCGGCCGGACAGGGCGCAGGCTCTGGCGGCGGAGATCGCAGACAAACCCGTGAAAATACCGTCGGGACTCGTCTCCGCAATAAAAATAAAAATGCGGGAACGAGTCGGCGACTAATGCTAATTGCTGTTTCCTTCTTGTAGCCCCGCGCGCGCAGTCTCGAATGGCTCCGGAGTAGGCCGGAATGACAACAACATCAGAATCGGAGATACCGACGAGCTGTTCTACAGGAAAGACAAGAATGGATGGATTTCGCTGGGCAGGCAAAAGGCCCGGGATATCAAACTGACTTTCCACGACATACCGAACAAGGCCCTCTTTCTCTTACTGTATCTCAGCCCGGACAAAATCGAATATTTACGGTCGACCGGGACGAGAAACAGATCTGGTAGTAATTCCGGAAAACGACCTACGTTTCACGCGCGGATTCGTGCCGGCCGGAATCGATGAAAAAATGCCGAAAGGCTCTCTCTCAGGAAATGTAAGTTATAATCAGGACGGCTCTCTCGCCCAAACCGGAAAATCGTTCTTTCATCGTCTTTACCCAGCGACATCCGTAGTTGACTGCAACACACAAACAACTAAATACAAAATATTTACAAAATAAAAAGAACGAAATTACAACGAAACAGTTGGAAGTAATGAAATAAATGTTTTAACTTTGACGGCGAATCGGTTCGCCTTTTTGCACTCAGAGAAAGGCGATAAAAGGGAACCGGGTGCGAATCCCGGACAGTCCCGCTGCTGTGAAACTCCGAACAACGTCCTGAAACGATCTGAATGGCCACTGGCGGCAAACGATAACGTCGGGAAGGCATCAGGACGGGAGTCAGTCAGAAGACCTGCCGGTTCAGGTGATGTTTTACCGTCCCGAGGGTTGGATGTTAAAACGTGGAAAGTTTAATCATTTTTTTTTAATCCGGATCGTTCTGCTGAATGCAGACCGTTTGCGGTGTGTGATAACGATGGAAAAAGTTTGTCCTCGTTGCGGAACACGTTTTGCATGTTCCCTCGATGCTGTTATGGATTGCCTCTGCGCGGGCGTGGCTCTGGATGACGCCCAGCGTCGGTTCATAGCGGATAATTACGACGATTGCCTATGCAACGACTGCCTTCGCATACTCAGGGGAGACCTTCTACTCGACAGGGATCAATCCCCGGTATGCTCCTATTGTAAAACCTAAATCATATAGCGAATGATCGAAAAAATCGTTATAGCCAACCGAGGAGAAATCGCCGTCAGAATCATCCGTTCCTGTCGCGAAATGGGGAATCCGTTCGGTAGCTCTTTTCTCCGAAGCCGACCGCATGTCGAAACACGTCATGCTGGCCGACGAAGCGTATCCCATCGGCCCGGCTCCGTCGAAAGAAAGTTACCTCGACGTCGATAAAATCATCGAAACAGCTCTGAAATGCGGTGCGGACGCCGTCCATCCGGGATACGGTTTCCTATCGGAAAACGCCGGATTCGCACGAAAATGCGAAGTGGCGGGAATCACGTTCATCGGCCCGCGTGCGGAGACGATCGAACGGATGGGCGACAAGATCTCGGCCCGCCGGTCGATGACGGAAGCCGGCGTGCCCGTGGTGCCCGGGCATCCAGCGCCAACTCGAATCGGCCACTGAAGCGGAACGGATCTGCCGAGAAATCGGCTTGCCGGTCATTCTGAAAGCGGCTTCCGGCGGCGGCGGCAAGGGTATGCGCCTGATCCGGTCGGAAAGCGAAATCGGCGAGGCGTACGCCGCCGCTAAATCGGAAGCTCTGTCGTCGTTCGGGGACGAAACAGTCTACATCGAAAAATACATCGAGGAACCGCACCACATCGAATTCCAGATACTGGGGACGCGCACGGGAATATCGTCCATCTGTACGACCGGGAGTGTTCGGTACAGCGCCGCCACCAGAAAATCGTGGAAGAGAGTCCGTCGCCGTTCCTGACCGACGAACTGCGACAGGAAATGGGAAAGACCGCGGCGGCGGCCCGGGCAGTCGGTTACGTCGGGGCGGGAACGATCGAATTTCTCGTGGACAAAACCGCAACTTCTATTTCCTCGAAATGAACACCCGACTCCAGGTCGAACATCCCGTAACTGAAGAAGTGCTGGGCCTCAACCTGGTCAAAGAACAAATCTACATCGCCTCGGGCCGCCCGCTGCACCTGCGACAAACGGACATCGTCAGCGGGGGCACTCCATCGAGTGCAGGATTTGCGCCGAGGATGCGGACAACGGCTTCATGCCTTCGCCGGGACTCGTCAAACAGGTTACCGAACCCAACGGGCTCGGAATCCGCATCGACAGTTACATTTACGAGGGTTACGAAATTCCTGTCTACTACGATCCGATGATCTCCAAACTGATCGTCCGGGCGACTACGCGCGAATACGCCGTCCAGCGTATGCGCGCGGCACTGACGAATACAAAGTTACAGGCATCAAAACCAACATCTCTTACCTGAACGCCATCATGCATACGCCCGACTTCGTCCGGGGCGGCTACGACACGGCGTTTCTCGAAAAAAACGAAAAGATCATACACCGCTACTTACGGGAACCTTTCCCCGGCCGGAGCGGATGACAGACTGGTCGAAGACCTGGTGCTGATCGCCGCACAGATCGACTATTTGGTCATGCAACAGGAAGGCGGAGGAAGTTCACCCGCGGCGGCGGACACCGGCACGCTGAACCGTTGGCGCGAATTCGGCAAACGCAAAGGCGTAATGGGAATTTAAAACGAAACGTATGGAAATACATATCGGAGAACGGGTCGCCGAAGTGCAACTCGTCGAAAAAGAAGGGAATCAGGTACGCATCGCTGTAGACGGGCAGATGTACGACGTCGATATCGTGATTGCCGACAACGGGTTTGTTCCGTCATCTTCAATGGACAGTCGTACAACATGGAGATCGTCCGTTCCGACAACGGCAAGCGATACAAAGTGAACCGGGGATTCAATTCGTACGATGTCGGGATCGTCGACGCCCAGGAGAAATATCTCCGTTCGCGCCGCAAAGACAACGGGCGCCAGGACGATACGATCACGGCGGCAATGCCAGGCAAGATCGTAAAAAATAAACGTCGCCGCGGGCGACCGGGTAACCGACGGAGAGCTACCCTGATCGTATTCGAAGCGATGAAAATGCAAAGCAACCTGAAGGTAGTCGGCGATTGCACCGTCCGCGAAGTGCTGGTCTGCGAAGGTGATCCGGTCGCTACGGGCCAACCGCTGATAAAACTCGATATTTTAACCAACGACCAAAACAATGAATAACGATAAAATCCTAAAAGATTTCCTCGCGAAAGACAAAGCCGCTGAACTCGGCGGCGGAACCCGAAAAATCGAAAAACAACATCAGGCCGGCCGAATGACCGCCCGCGAACGCATTGAGACGCTGCTCGACAAGGGCACCTTCGTGGAATTCGATAAATTGTCACGCACCGCTGCACGAACTACCACATGCAGCAGGAGAAAATTCCGGGCGACGGGATCGTCTCCGGATACGGCAAGGTCGACGGGCGTCCGGTGTACGTCTACGCCTACGACTTCACGGTCTTCGGTGGATCGCTGAGCCTCACCAACGCCGGCAAGATCGTAAAAGTGCAGACGATGGCCCTCAAGAACGGGGCACCGATCATCGCGCTGAACGATTCCGGGGGCGCGCGCATTCAGGAGGGCGTCGACAGCCTGACCGGTTATGCCAACATTTTTTTTTCCAGAATACGATCGCGTCGGGCGTCATTCCGCAGATCTCGGCCATTCTGGGCCCCTGCGCCGGCGGCGCATGTTACTCGCCGGCGCTGACCGACTTTATTTTCATGGTGAACGAAAAAGCCACATGTTCGTCACGGGCCCCGACGTAGTGAAAGCCGTCACCCATGAAGAAGTTTCCAAGGAAGAACTCGGGGGCGCTTACACACAACAGCAAAAGCGGCGTAGCGCAGTTCCTGGGTAACTCAGAAGAAGAAGTGCTGATGGGCATCCGCGAGTTACTGAGTTTCCTGCCGTCCAATAACCTCGAAGACGCGCCGGCACGACCGACCGTGGACGATGTCCGTCGGGAAGACGAACGCCTGACGGATCTGATCCCTTCCGACCCCAACGTACCTTACGACGTGAAAGAACTGATCGAATCGGTGGCCGACGACAACTATTTCTACGAAATCATGCCGCATTTCGCCAAGAACGTGGTGATCGGCTTCGTCCGCATGGGCGGGCGTACGGCGGGAATCGTAGCCAACCAGCCGGCATTTCTGGCCGGGGTGCTCGATATCGACGCATCGGACAAGGCGGCCCGGTTCATCCGTTTTTGCGACTGTTTCAATATCCCGATCATCACGCTGGAAGACGTCCCCGGGTTCCTTCCCGGCTGTACGCAGGAACACAACGGCATCATCCGCCACGGAGCGAAAAATCGTTTACGCCTACATCGAAGCCACCGTGCCGAAAATCACGCTCATTCTTCGCAAAGCTTATGGCGGAGCCTACATCGTCATGTCGAGCAAACAGACCGGTTCGGACGTGAACCTCGCCTACCCGATGGCCGAAATTGCCGTCATGGGTGCGCAGGGAGCGATCAACATTCTCTACCGCAACGCGGACGACGACCGGAAAGCGAAAGAGCTCGAAGAATATGCCGCGAATTTCGCCAATCCGTATCAGGCTGCCGAGAAAAGGATATATAGACGAAATCATCCTTCCCCGCCAGACCCGTTTCAAACTGATCCAGGCCCTGGAAATGACCCAGAGCAAACTGAGAACCAATCCGCATAAAAAGCACGGCAACATGCCATTGTAGTTGCCAAAAGCCGAATGAACGGGAAAACAGACCACCCCGACAGAATACTTTCGGAAACACGTAACGGAGACTCCTGTCCGTTCGAAGACCGGAGTGAACCCGCGCACGGACATGTTTCGTCCCCGCGGACCGCGACAACGAGGCCCTGGCTTCGGAAGAACAGGCGAAGCTGACGCCCGGTACAGTCGTCGAAATTTTAAAGCAGAGCAACAGGGATTTTGCCGGTGGAGCCCTAACGGTACGGAACAATACGAAAAGGATACGGGAAGCCGCCTTGTGGCAATATCCCAAAGCGGTTATCCTTTCCTGTATCGATTCCCGGATTCCGGTGGAAGACGTATTCCATCGCGGTATCGGAGAGCTGTTCGTGGTGCGGATTGCCGGCAATTATGTCAATGCGGATGTGTTGGGCTGCCTCGAATTCGCCTGCAAGGTATCGGGCGCGAAATTGATCGTCGTATTGGGTCACGAACACTGTGGCGCCATAAAATCGGTCATCGACCATGTCCAGCTCGGTCATGTCACCGCCATGTTGTCGAACCTGCAACCCGCCGTAGCCCGCGCCAACGAAACATTCCGGGGAGAAAAAATGCATCAATCCGGAGTATGTAAAAGAAGTGTGTATTCGCAATATACAACATGCGGTTCGAGGAATCCGCTCGGGAAGCGATATTCTGAAAAAATGGAAGACAAAGGAGAAATCGGAATCGTCGGCGCCATCTACCACATGAAAACGGGAGCCGTTACTTTTTTTATGAGATGTTGCGCACGCGTGTTTATCGAACGTTTATCGCAGGAGCCTGTCGTCAACACATGCCGTACAGGCAACCCCGTCGGGATTATCCGTTCCCTTTCCGTATCCGTAAAAAACGGACCGCGTTACCGACGTCCTCGACCTGCTGCCGAACAGCAACATGACCCTGTGCGGCGATTCGCTCTACGTTTACAGCACCGAATGGAGCTGGATCACCAACAAAAACACGATCACCTACGCCATCGTCGATACGAAAACCAAGCGGGTCGTTTCGCGCAATTTCATCCGGGACGGAACGGACAAAACGATTCAGATCCTTACGGCGTAGCCGTCAATCTCGACACGCGGGAGATATTCGTAACCGATGCGAAAGATTACGTGACGCCCGGCACGCCGAATTGTTTCGATCCGGACGGAAAAAAGAAATGGTCCGTCACGACCGACGATATCCCCGCGCACATCGCATTCACCTACCAAAAATTACGGCCGCTCGAATAATCGCGCAACGATTGCGACCGGTGAAGCAATCGCGGGCACACCCGCCCGATCGGAAAACCCGCCAGCGATCGAACGGGCGGAACAGGAAAAGATTTTTGCAGACCGAATAGTATTTTTCCTTTTTTTTAACGATCTTAGTCGTCTGACTTTACAAACCAACCGACTAACCGATCCGAACATGAACAGACTAAGCCCCAAACGGCGGTTGCTGTATGCCGCTTTTTTACTGTTTCCTTTTGCTTCCCCTGACAGCGCAAGTACCTATCGTACCTCCGGCGGACGAGCTGAACAAGCCGTTCGGCGAAAGCGACGAAGAGGCTTTCGCGTCCCCCCCGAAAGTTTTTTATCCGGAAACATGGTTCCATTACATCGGGGGCAACGTATCCCCGAAAGGAATTACCGCCGACCTGGAAGCGATCGCGGCGGCCGGCTTTTTCTGGAATACAACTGTTCCACGGACAGTTCGGCGGCGTTTGGCCCGGCACGGAATCGCAGATCGCCTGCCTCAGTCCGTTGTGGGACGATGCCGTCCGGCATACCGCAGAGGAGTGCAAGCGGCTGGGACTGCGCTTTACGATGCAAGGATGTCCCGGTTGGGCCATGGCGGGCGGCCCGTGGATCAAACCCGAAAATGCAATGCGCCATCTTGCATGGAGCCGGACGGACGCCACGTCCGGGGCCAGCAACGTAACGCTGCCCGTCCCGCAGCCGAGCGAAGAGGAGTGGCGCGATTACCGTGATGTGGCGGTCATCGCTTTCCCGACCCCGACGGACGACACCGGGAAACCGCTGGAACCGGAGGACGTCCGGAGCAACCGAGCAGGCGACTGGAAAAAATTCATAAAAGGAGAAGCCGACGCTCCGATGCAACTTTCGCCGGCGGGGGAAAACGATCCCAACTGGGTGGAAATCACATTCCCCGAAGAAACGGTCGTTCGGACGGTCGAATTCCCGTCGGTCAACAGCCTGACCCATGCCTGGTGTTACGAACCGGGAGTCGAACTGACCGTACAGGCGATCCTGCCGTCCGGCAGCGCCGAGGATATTCTGCACACTTACCTACCGCAGGGCAGCTGGCAGGACGACCGTCCCGTCTCGCTGGCCTGCACGGAAACGGAAGGAGTCCGGAAATACCGGATCGTTATCAGGAACGAACACGACATGACCCTGCAATCCCTCCGGCTGTTTTCGGCGGCCCGTAAGAACAACTGGGAATCGGAAGCCGGCTGGACGCTCCGCAGCATCGAGCGGAACGGACAATCGGCCGAACAATCTCCCGACACGTACGTGAAAATGTCCCGGATCATCGACCTGTCCGACAAACTGAACGAAGACGGCTCCCTCGATTGAAAGCGCCCGAAGGAAAATGGACCGTCCTGCGGATCGGTCACGTAAATACCGGCATGAAGAACGGCCCCGCCCCGGCGGAAGGCACCGGATGGGAGTGCGACAAACTATCGACGGCCGGTTCCGACGCGCAGTTCGACGGATATATCGGCCGGCTCGCCAAATCCGGCGGCCCCTGGCCGGCGGACTGCTCGACGGCGTATTGTTCGACAGCTGGGAGTGCAAGACGCAGACATGGACGCCGGAAATGGAAAAAGAATTCGTCGAACGCACGGGCTACGGCCTGCGAAAATGGATCCCGGCCCTGTTCGGTTACGTGATCGACACCCCGGAAGAGACCGCGCGCTTTCTGAACGACTGGCGGAGGGTCGTCGGCAACCTCTTCGCCGAGAACTTCTTCGGCAACATGGCGCGACGGGCCCGGGAACAAGGCCTGTCGATCTCGTACGAAACCGCCGCCGGCGATATTTTCCGGCGGACATCCTCGAATATTACAAATATGCGGACGTCCCGATGTGCGAGTTCTGGCAACCGTTTTCCGAAGGGTACGTAGGCTCGCTGAACTTCAAGCCGATCAAACCGACGGCGTCGGCAGCCCGCCTGTACGGCAAACCTCGCGTCGCGGCGGAATCCTTCACTTCGTTCGCCCATACGTGGGACGAGCATTTCCAGATGCTCAAAGAAGTTGCGAACGTCAATACGACGGAAGGGGTCACCCACCTGATTTTCCACACTTACACCCACAATCCGCAGGTCGGCTTCCCGCCTCCCGGCACCTCTTTCTCCGGAGCGGGGATCGGAACGCCTTTCCTACGGGGACAGACCTGGTGGAAATACATGCCCGAATTTACGACTTACCTGGCGCGCTGCGGCTACCTGCTCGAACGGGGAAAACCCGTCTCCGACATCCTGTGGTACCTCGGAGACGAGATCGACCACAAGCCCGACCAGGAGATCCCTTCCCGGCGGGATTCAAATACGACTACTGCAACACCGACATCCTGCTGAACCGCCTGAAGGTCGATAACGGCCGGATCGTTACGCCCGAGGGAATCGGATACCGCGTCCTGTGGCTGCCCGAAACCACCCGGATGCTGCCCGAGACCGCCGAAAAGCTGTATGCGCTCATAAACGACGGCGCGACCGTCATCGGAAACGCCCCGCAGGGTCCGGCCACGTTGATCGGCGGAAAGAAAGCCCGAAAACGGCTGGATACGGCCGCAGCGAAAAATCTGGGGCAACTCCGCTCCCGGCATCCGCAACGTGGGAAAAGGCCGGATCGTCGCCGGCATATCGCTGGACGACGCGCTGAAACGACTGGCGATCGAACCGGACGTAAATGCGCCGGAAGTCCTGTGGCTGCACCGGACGACCGACCGGGCCGACTGGTATTACGTCTGCGCGCCCAAGGGAAAAGGTTTCCGGGGGACGGTGGACTTC
>VOFD01001897.1_pt1 | contig 23649 bp, 22 predicted proteins | sample 5384101 | NCBI WGS metagenome assembly VOFD01 (sample SAMN12384723, study PRJNA508395) | human gut metagenome | isolation source: healthy gut C | host: Homo sapiens
GGAACACGAGCACGCGACAATGGCCCTCGTGGCGGAAACGAAAGAACTGGTGGAACGCATCGAGGACCGAACACTCTTCTACGAACTCTGCAAAGACTTCGCCGACGATTGCGGGGGCGGACGGTCTGACTTGGACCGCACGCTTCAGGACCTCTACGACCGCATCATGCCCCGGACCCTGGCCCGGCAACTCATCGTGGGAAACGAACACCCGCTCCAGGCCGCCGACCTGGCAGAACTGAGGGACGAATCGCAACTGCACCTCACGGAAAAGGGCATCCGGCTGCTCTTCGGCGAAGCCTCGTCGGCCTTCATCGAGAACGACAGCCAGCTGGACCGGTATGGCTTCATCGGGAAAGCCTACAAGATAGTGGACGACAACGCCGGCTACCAGAGCGACATGAGAACCATCATGAAAATCCGTCGCGATATATGTAAACTGGAAAGAAAAAACCGGCAGCTGGGAGTGGTGAAGGACCTGCGCGCACAAGTGGCATCAATCGAAGACCGGATCATCTTCTACATGGTGTGCTACGAACTGCTCGATTCCGACTCGTACCGCATCTCGCAACTCCAGCGCATCTTCACCAAACGGGACGAGATGCAGCTGCGCCGCTCGCTGCAGGACGGGCAACACCCGCTGCAACGGAAAGGGCTCGTGGAACTCACGGGAGGAGGCATCTTCGACAACGGCGAACTCAAACTGACGGAAAAAGGGAAAGAGGTGTTCCTCGAAGAAGACGCGGCCCTGTTCCAAAGCAACTACACGGACAAGAACCTGCTGCCATGCAGCAAAATCGCCGGAAAAAGGCTGTTCTTCGAACCGGAACTGGAGCGCCAGCTCGCCACCCTGCGCAACAGTCTGGACGAAAACAACTATCAAACCCTCTGCCGGAGGCTGGGCGAAAAACACCTGCCGGCCGGCATCACGGTGCTGTTCTATGGCGCACCGGGAACGGGCAAAACCGAAAGCGTGATGCAAATGGCGCGGGCCACGGGACGCGACATCGTGCACGTGGACATCTCGGCCACCAAGACTTGCTGGTTTGGCGAGAGCGAGAAACTCATCAAGGAAGTGTTCACCCAATACAAACGCCTTTGCGAAAAAGCAAGGTGAAACCCATACTGCTGTTCAACGAGGCCGACGCCGTGTTCTCCAAACGCAAAGACTCCAACAGCAGCAGCGTGGCGCAAACCGAAAATGCGATACAGAACATCATCCTGGAAGAAATGGAAAAGCTCGACGGCATCCTTGTGGCCACCACCAACCTGGCCGACAACCTGGACAAGGCCTTCGAACGGCGGTTCCTGTTCAAGGTGCGCTTCGGGCAACCGTCCGTCCGCGCAAAAGCGCAAATATGGAAAAGACAAGCTCCCCCAGCTGGACGAAGGGGAAGCCGCGTCGCTCGCCGCGCGCTTCGACTTGAGCGGCGGCGAAATAGAAAACATCGCACGAAAGGCCCTGATGGAGGAAGTCATCAACGGCGTACGCCCCACACCGGAAAGCCTCGCACAGCTTTGCCACGAAGAGAAAATAGGGAAAAACGGGGGCGACGCGAAGAAAATAGGATTCTAGAAAGCGGCTTCGAATCCATCAAACGGCGATTGGGGATAAACAATCGAGCCGGTTCCCGCTTCTGCCCTTCACCCGATAGCTGACGCTATCTTCCTCATGGCAGAAACGGAACCGGCTCAAAAACTGTCCAGGCCCCACACGAGAACGGGAACATCAAACCGGAGAAGGACTTTCCATAGGAACCGACGAAGGGCTCTATACTCTGGAAACCAAGCGGCATCCTCCCTCCGGCCCTGCTTCGTCAGCAACTCTTATGCACCATGATGTCGAGCACCTTGCGGTCTGTTTCGTTCATGGCTTCCGCGCCGATGCTCGTCAGGTTGTGAATGCTCTTGTCTACATCGTCGTCGATGATGCCTTCCACACTGCTCACACACTTCTGTTGCATGGCCAGCATGGCCGACAACACGGCGGTGGACACCCCGCTGGTGAGCTTCAGCGCGCAGCTGGGCTTGGCGCCATCGCAAATCATGCCGGTCAGGTTGGCAATCATGTTCTTCACGGCATAGGAGACTTGCTCATACTTGCCACCCATCAGATACGTGATGCCGCAACTCGAACCGGTGGAAGCCACCACGCATCCGCACAAGGCGGAAAGCACACCCAAGCTTTGCTTGATATAAATGGCGGTCAGGTGACTGAGCATGAGCGCACGGATGAGTTCTTCGTCCGTGTTATGGTTCTCCTCGGCAAAGACCACCACCGGCATCGTGGCGCAGATACCTTGGTTGCCGCTCCCGGAATTGCTCATCACGGGAATCATGGCGCCCGCCATGCGGGCGTCGCAGGCGCAAGACGTACTCGACAGGATATGGGAAAAGATGTTGTCGCCCATGATGCCCCGCCCCAACGGACGGCTCAGTGTCTTGCCCAGTTCGTGGCCGTAACAGCCTTTCAAGGCTTGCTGCGACGCGGCTTCGTTCAGGCGGCGCGCCTCGCGGATGAACTCGATCTCCTCCAGCGGGGCCTCCATCGAGAAGTCATACACTTTCCGCAGGTTTAAGTCACATTCTTCCTCGTCGTCTTCTTCCATCGAAGGCCTGCGATTGTCCAACAACACCGTCCCGTCCACTTCCACGAACACGAAATGCGTGTGGTGCCCCGCAATGATGGCAGTGGCCTTGCGCCCCGTCCGTCCTTCCACTGCGGCTTCCACATACAATTTCTCGTTTGTGTCTTCTTTCAGGGCAATCTTGATACGCCGCTCCGCGATGTATCTCTTTCCGCGGGCCACATCTTCGGGCGTCACATCTTTCAGCACCTCGAGCCCGTAGTCCGACCTCCCGACCAGCGCCCCGAGCGCAATGGCTATGGGCAGCCCCACCATCCCCGTTCCGGGAATGCCGACTCCCATGGCGTTCTTCAGTATGTTCGCACTCAAGGCCACCCGCACCGAAACCGGCTCTTCGCCCAAGGCCTCGGCCGCACGGGCCACACAAAAGACACGCACATGGGCTCCGTGCAGCCAATGGCCGGCACGACCTGCTGCTTGACCAGCCGGATGATGCGTTCTCTCTCCGCTTTATCCAACTTCATGCACACCATGCCTTCCATCCATTCTCATTCGTCAGCCATTTCCTCGTCCACGTCCTTGATGTCGGCTTCCGGGGTATAGCTGTCATAGAAGGTCTCGTCGTTTGTCACGTCCTCTTCTTCTTCCGTCTCGGTGTCTTCGTCCACCTCCTCGTCCGGGATGCGGCGGTTGCCGTCCTCGTCATATTCCTGCTCCGGCACGAAGCGCAATTTCTCCATCGGTTCGCGCTTCTTGGCAAAAAATGGCCTCCACCCACGAACCTTTCGGAATCTCCAGCACTTCATATCCGTCGGCTACCTTGCGCTCCAGAGTGCCGCCCTTGGCGTGTATGCGCGAAGCCGGCAGCGTGGTGGTACTGATATCGAAAGCCGATTCGATGATGTCCTTTATCGCCAGCGAGATAGAATCCCATCCGCCGCCAAAGTTACCCTCAATCAGTTTTAGCAATTCAAAAGCCGTGACGTGCTTGATGTTCTCATAAGAAAGGTCTGTAATCCGCCGAATCTCCTTCTTACGGATGGCCACGGCTCCCTTTGTGTTTGTCCACGCCCGGCAGAATAACATAATCACCGTTGTTGTACCTCAATACTTCACGATCGTCTTTCGGGTCGAAAATGATACACTTCGAAAGCCAGACGGATAATGTTCAGCACCTTATCCTCCGATGCGGAAAAGCCTTCTTCCTTGATGTCCTTCTGCCACAGCTCCAAAAGCTCCTGGGCGTCAATCCCCCATACATTGCTGGCATTCAGGTCAAGAACAGACTCCAAATAGTAATTCTTCTTCGGCATATTAGTCCTCCTTTAATTTTTTTTTGGCAAAAGTAATAAAATAAATACGTTCTACCACAAGTTTTTCCCAAGAAACAAGTAAAAGGAACACAAAAAGCACACCTTATTATATAAGATTCCTATCCTGCATATAGGAATAAGGAATACAGGCACAAGGCATAGGCCAAAGAAGCGCAAATCCCCTCTCCAAGGTAACTTCTCCTTGAAGAGGGGATTTGCGCATTGCGCCCGTATGGACAACATCTGCGACGGGCAAGCCGCGCGGCAATAGACGGGCTCCGAAGAGTACCCGCCTCGCCGCTCGTCCTCCCGCATGCAGGCTATTCCTCCTCGGGCACCATGCCCAAATAAGAGCACGTGAAGTTCTTACCTTTAATGGAAGGGAACTGGCTGCGCGCATCCACGTCCTGCCTCGAACGCAAATGCTCTACGATACGGTCATAACATTCCTGCATGTTGTGCGCCTTGCACCGCGCCTTGAAGCGCGTATCCTGATATTGGAACTTATTGGTGCCGGGTATGGGCACCACACGCTTGAACAGAATCTCGCCTTCATACCATCCCGGACGGTCATTAAGGGAAAAGCGCGACACCGGTTCCTTTTCCCCACCACCAGCCAGCGGCTGCATCCGTCCGCCGTTCACCTTGAATTCGGCCAAAGTCGTGGCCGTGGTCTTAATCACAATAAAATACACACGAGGGCGCACTTTGTAACGCTTGGGGTAAGGCATCGGGCTCTCCATGTATTGGCGCAAATCTTTCACGAACGTCTCATCCAACGATATTCCCGGCAAGGAAGACAAGAAATCATAAGCTTCTTCTGCCGAACTCACCACACACTCCTCGTCAAAATAGCGAATGTACAAATTCATCAATTACTCAAATCTAAATTAAATAAAAAGCCTAAGTCCGAACAATTATACCTTAATAATATAATTCGTCGGACACGGCCGCAAAATTAAATAAAATCCGCCGTCCGCACAAATTTTATATACCGTAATCCGCACAAAGCCCGATAAAAACCGTAACTTTGCACGACTTTTTCATGATAACATAGACATGTCTATTATCCGATTCATCAAAAACTGGACGTTGCCCATAGCCATGCTCACCGGCGCGCTGTCCTATTTCGTGTATACCGGCATTCCGGCATTAGTTCCCACCAAGCCTTACGTGGCACAAGCCATCGCCATCCTGCAACCGGCGCTCATCTTTGCCATGCTGTTCATCACCTTCAGCAAAGTCGACCCCAAGGAGCTCCGTCCCTGCCGGTGGCACGGCTGGCTGCTCCTGATACAGGCCGGCAGCTTCGCCCTCATGGCCGGAATCGCCCACCTGTTTCCCGACATGCCGGGAGAAGTGTTGCTCGAGGCCGCCATGCTGTGCATGATTTGCCCCACGGCTACCGCAGCTCCCGTCGTAACGGGAAAACTGGGAGGCAACGCCGCCCATCTGACCACCTACACCATTCTCGTCAACTTGGTGGCAGCCGTCATCGTCCCGCTCTTCGTCCCCTTTGGTGCACCCACATCCGGAGCTCACCTTCGGCATGTCTTTCGCCCTCATCCTGGGCAAGGTGTTCCCATTGCTGTTCTGCCCCTTCCTCCTGGCTTTGCTGGTCCGCTATTGCCTGCCTCGCTTCCACCGCGTCGTCACGAGCTGCAAAGACCTGGCCTTTTATCTCTGGGCCGTGTCCTTGGCCATCGCCATTGGAGTCACGGTGAAGAGCATTGTCCATAGCGAAGTGCCCGTCATCTACCACATCGGGATAGCCGGCATATCGCTGGCTTGCTGCGTCCTGCAATTCTGGAGCGGGAAAGCCATCGGTGCGCGCCACGACGATGCCATCAGCGCCGGGCAAGCCTTGGGACAGAAAAACACGGTGTTTGCCATCTGGATGGGATACACGTTCATGACGCCGGTGACCTCTGTGGCCGGCGGATTCTACAGCGTGTGGCACAACATCTATAATTCGTACCAACTCTACCAAAAACGAAAGGAAACCGAGAACGCGGATCAGGCTTCTGCCTGATTCGCACAAAAAAACCGCTTGATGAAGCGGCGGCAAAGAGCGGAAAACGAGACTCGAACTCGCGACCCCGACCTTGGCAAGGTCGTGCTCTACCAACTGAGCTATTTCCGCAATCAAAAAAACACGAATGAAAGTGAAGAGAAGGAGACTCGAACTCCCACGACACAATTGTCACTACCCCCTCAAAGTAGCGCGTCTACCAATTCCGCCATCTCTCCAAAAAAGGATGCTATCACATTTTAGTGTGCCCAGAACAGGACTCGAACCTGCACGTCTCTCAACACTCGCACCTGAAACGAGCGCGTCTACCATTCCGCCACCTGGGCAAAAAATGCTTTCTGAATCTTGAGCGGAAAACGAGACTCGAACTCGCGACCCCGACCTTGGCAAGGTCGTGCTCTACCAACTGAGCTATTTCCGCAAAAGATGCTTGTTCATCAAAGTTAATTTCGTTTTGCATCCCCCTGAATGCGGTTGCAAAGGTACGACTATTTTTTGAACTGGCAAGCGTTTGGGCGAAAAATTTTCGTTTTTCCCTGCATTTTTTCTTTTCAGCACATCCGGTCGCGGTAGTCTTCATAGGTGAAGCGCCGATAATATTCCAGCGTTCCGTCCGTATGCAGCAGTGCGATGTCTGGGTGCGCCACTCCGTTGAACATATTGGTTTTCACCGTGGTGTAATGTATCATATCCTCAAATATGATGCGGTCGCCCGGCGCCAAGGGACGGTCGAATCGCCACGCCCCATGAAATCTCCGCTCAGGCAGCTGTTTCCTCCCAAGCGATACACATTTTCTTCCGCTCCGGCCGTCTTCACGGCTTCGGGCTCCAGCGCCTCGGCATGGCGCACCGCTGGCTGGTAGGGCATCTCGAGGCAGTCCGGCATGTGGCACGTGAAGCTTACGTCCAAGATGGCCGTGCGGATGCCGCCGTTCTCCACCACATCCACCACCGAAGCCACCAACGGGCCGGTTTGCCACGCAAAGGCAGACCCCGGCTCCAATATCACCTCCAGGTTAGGATAGCGCTCCCGCAAGCCCTTCAACAGGTCGACCAGCAAATCCACGTCGTATCCCTTGCGCGTCATCAGGTGCCCGCCGCCCAGGTTCAGCCATTTCAAGCGTGGAAGCCACCGTCCGAACTTCTCTTCTATGTGTTGCAACGTGTGCCCCAAGGCCTCGGCCGAACTTTCACAATGGCAATGGCAATGAAAGCCCTCGATGCCCGCCGGCAGGTCTGCCGGAAGTTGCGAGGCCGTCACGCCGAAACGTGAACCCGGGGCACAAGGGTTATACAGTTCCACTTCTATTTCCGAATATTCCGGGTTGATGCGCAGCCCGCACGAGACGGCTTCGTCCGGATGCCGGCGGTTGTAGTCCTCCACTTGGGGGTAAAACCGCGCGTATTGGCTCAGGGAGTTGAACGTGACGTGGCTGCTGCACGACAAGATCGTGCCGAAATCCCGCTCCGTATAAGCCGGAGAATAGGTGTGTGCCTTGCTGCCGAACTCTTCGGCCGCCAGCCGGGCCTCATACGGCGAACTGGCCGTGGTGTGGCGGATATATTCGCGGAAGATGGGGAACGACTTCCACAGCGCGAATGCCTTGAAGGCCAGGATGACCTCCACTCCGGCGCGCCCGGCCACGCCCCGAATCAGTTCCAGGTTTCTGCGCAGCAGGCTTTCTTCCATAATATAACACGGCGTGGGCACGCCTTCGTATGTCTGGCTGTCGGTTTTCATGCTCGCTCTTTTCCTATATTAATATACGACATGCACGTTGTCTATCCACAAGGTTGTGCCGATGGAACCCACGTAGGCGCCTCCGTAGCTGGAATCAAATTGCAGCACCATGTGTGTCGGCACCTCGTCGGCATCGGCCCACCCCACTTCCTTGATGGGCACCATCTTGCCTTTGCTGTTGCGGGTGTACTGTGTCCGGTCGCCCGAAATCAGCCCCATGTAGCTTTGGAAGCCCGGTTTCTTGGAAATGTCGCCGTACTGGATGGCGAACTCCGCTCCGTTCACCCAGTCGGTGCTCTTGTCAAAGCGGTGTATCATTGTACCGATGCGCTTGGCATACACATTGCCCTTCTCGTCCTCCCAACGCTTCTGGAGCAGGCAAAGCACGTCGGGCATGTCGCGCCCCGGCACGGTGGACACGCGGCTGAATCCTGTCTGCCGTATGCGGTTCTGGTCGTTGGTGAGTTTCACCTTGTAGTCGAACTTGACGGCTTTCGGACGCTTGGCGAAAGGCACACCCAGCGAGAGCTTGCTCATCGGATTGGACGTGTTCGTGATGGGTTCGGGCACACTGCCCAGGAACACCGACCCCGCGGCCAGCACTTCGATGTCCACGATGCGCATCACCTTCACTTTCTCCACGTGCGTCTCCAGCCGGGCGCAATATCCGTTGCCCCTCTTCTCCCGGTATACGGAAGTGTTGGTCTTGGTGATGCCACACACCTTGGCCATCACGTTCGAGGTAGCCCACGGCGAGCCGCCTTGGTTCGTATACGGTTTGTTCTCGTTCCACACCGCGTTCGGGCCTATTTCATACAATTGTTTGGTCTCTCCCCCGATAATCCGGCTTTCCTTGATGTTGCGGACTATCCATTGGTCGAAATTGCCGTACTTGATCAGTTCCGACTGGGCCGCGCCCTGCACCATGGGCCACAGCGCCAACAGCCCCGACACGTACATTACTTTAAGATTCATCCTATATCTTTGTTTTTAAAGTTTATCCTTGTCAAAATGCCTCGTTGATATTGAAGGTGAAGTTCGGGCTGTCCTTGGTGAACCCCAAGTCGAAGCGCACGTTCACCCTCTTCTTGAACTCCCACCGGTAGCCCACGCCGTAGTTGGGCAATATCTGGTCAAAATAGATATGCCCGAAGTTGGGGAACACGTTGGCCAGCCCCACCCACACGGCAATGCCGTTCCGGCCTTTAATGTGTTGGCGCAGCTCCAACTGGCCTTCCATGATGTTCCTGTCGCGGTAGCGCCCCTCGTAATATCCGCGCATGCGCCCCTGCACGCCCACCTGGGCCATCATTGTCCACGGCACATCGCCGTAGTTGAACAGCGAATGCAACTCCATGGCCAGCACGCCGCCCTTCCACACCTGGTGGTAGGTGCAAAACGTCAGGTCGGTGTAGCTGAACGCATAATCGTTGCCGAATCCGGAGGGATAGAACATCTGCTCCAGGCGCAGGAAGTTGCCCTTGTAGGCGTTCAGCACGAAGTCCCGCGTGTCGTAGGTGAAGTTCAGACCCGCGCCGTAGTTGGCCACCGACTTGTCCTGCCCTTCGAGCAGCGCTTCGTTCTCGAAGCCGAAGCTGTTCACCCACTCCACGTCCACGACCGGCCCACGAACACCGACTTGCCGAGGCGGAACAGGAAGCTGGGCTTGAACTGGAGTTTCACGCGTTCATAGTCGCTTTTGTTCGCCCCATTGGCACCGTTGTCGTAACCGATGCCCCAGAAGTCGCCGGGGAAAGTGTAGAAAAACAACTGATAGTCCAACCTGTATTTCTCTTTGGGCAGGAAGTTGTTGCCCCGCAGTCCGACTGCCAGCATCCCCGTCAACGAGGCGTTGGCAAAGACGGAGACGTTGGACTTGGGCAAGGCCGGATCGGAACGGTCCCACGAATACAGCCCCGAGGCCGTGATGCCCAAGCCTGCCGAAGTGGCAGCCGTATAGCTTGGCCCCAGCAACATGCTGAAGTCGAAAGGCCGGTCGGCGTGCTTGTTCGTGTTCCGCAAGTAGTGCCCAATCCATCGGAACGGATTGTAAGTTTTCCTATGCACGGAATCCACGGCCGACGCCGCCGGCTCCGGTTCGTGCCGGGCACTATCCTGCCCCGCCGCGGCCGGCGCATCCGCCCATCCGGCGGCACTCGAATACATGCACGGCCACCCGCACAATAACAGAATACCCAAAACCTATTCCGCATTTCTTTTATCCTTGGACGCGCAAATTTACATCTTTTTTATTATCAGCGGGAAAAAGTTTTCAGTATATTGATGCTTTCTTAAAAGAATTAACACTCCGCCCCATGCGTCCGGCCGGGAGCCCTCCTTTCGCACCACTTTCCCCGCCTTTTGCGACAGCTCCCGCCTGCGCCCCCTTCTGCGGGAACTTTTTGTCGGTCCGCCTCCGGGTATGTGCGAATTGGCCTTTTCAGCAACAAAGTTTGAGCCGCACAGCAATGCCGTTGTCCGCGTTTCGCCTTAACTTTGCAACCGTAAGCATGGGGGCGGCCCCATGAAGTTTAACCCGGATTCATCTGCAAACGACATGAAGAAAGTATTGATCATTTCATCCAGCCTGCGCCGCGGGAGCAACTCCGACGCCTTGGCTGAAGCCTTTGCCCGCGGCGCGGCCGAGGCCGGAAACGAAGTGGAGCACGTCAGCCTGAAAGGCAAGGACCTGCGCTTCTGCATGGGGTGCCTGGCGTGCCAGAAAACGCAAAAATGCGTCATCGCCGACGACGCCCCCGCCATCGTGGAAAAGATGTATGCGGCCGACGCCATCGCCTTTGCCACACCTATTTATTATTATCTGCGCCGCCAACTGAATGCACAACGTACAGCAGACTATCGCAACGGCTCGTATGAGCTTGCCGGAGGCCTGCCCGATGTGGTGCCCGACGATGCTCCGCAATTCCTGAAGGACTATTTCGCCTACTACAAGACGGAGCGCGGCTACCACAAGCGTTCGCTCAACTCCAACGGCGGCTGGAACAAGACATCGACACTCTCGTTCCTGAACATGCCGATACTGACTTACGCAGATGAAATCCGCAGTGCCGTGCTGCTTGTCCACGGGGAGAAGGCGCACTCGCGATATTTCAGCGAAGACACCTTCAAGAAGCTGAAGGGCGACAACAAGGAACTCCTGATTGTACCCGGCGCCAACCACACCGACCTCTACGACAACTTCGACAAGATACCGTTCGACAAGATAGAGGCATTCTACCGTGAGAACCTGAAATGATGAGCGATATGGATAAACATGTCACTTTCCGAAACGGGCAGCAAGTCTGCCCGCTCGGACAAGGCACCTACCAGATGGGGCGCAGGCGCAACGAAGAAATACAAGCCTTACGCCGGGGCATTGACTTGGGGCTGACATTAATAACGTCGCATCGGGCAAGTCCGGGCGCGCCCGGACGCACGCCTTCCGGCTATCGGCCGGCAAGCAACGAGGCAGCCGGACGGACCCGCCCTTCGGCCAGGCGCGCGTCGGGCGAATGCCTCCCCCTGCGTTTCCACGCCGCTCCCGCATACAGGCATCAGGGCATCCGATAGTCTGACATTCCGGTTCATTCCGCCGCCTTGAAGTTGTACGTCGGCCGGATGACGTCCACCACCTCCACGGTGTCGCGTATGTTGGCGAGAATCTCGTCCTTCGGCTTATAGGCCATGGGCGACTCGTCCTTGGTCTCCTCCGACAGGCTTTCGCTGTAGATGCCCTGCATCGACCGCCTGTACTCCTCCATGCTGATACGCTGGAAAGCCTGGCTGCGGCTCATGACGCGCCCCGCGCCGTGGGGCGCCGAACAGTTCCAGTCCCCGTTCCCCCGCCCCGTGCAGATGAGCGACCCGTCGCGCATGTTCAGCGGGATGATGCACCGCTGCCCGGCATACGCCGCGATGGCTCCCTTGCGGATGATGTTGTCGTCGCCGATGTAGTTGTGCACGCTCTCGAAAGCCCCGTCCGCCCCCTCGGGCTCCCCGCCACACGGCCCTGCCAGATGCTCCAAGAGCAGGTCGGCAATCAGGCGGCGGTTGATTTGCGCCCAGCGCTGGCAGAGCCTCATGTCGTGCAGGTAGTCGTCGCGGTAGGCGCCTTCCAGATAGGCCAGTTCCGGCGGCATGGACGGGCGGCGCATCTTGAAGGAGTTGTGCAGTTGGCGCACGGCCTCCTGCAGCTCGTCCCTGCGCCCGGCCTGTTTGTAAGCCGCAATCATCCGGTTCTGTTCTTCCATCAGTTCGGCCCAGCCCGACTGGCACTTGACCGCCAGTTTCTGGTACACCTGCGCCACCTGCTTCCCCAGGTTCCGGCTTCCGGTGTGCACCACCAGGTAACTTCCTCCCCTTCCGTCGCGGTCTATCTCGATGAAGTGGTTTCCTCCCCCGAGCGAACCGATGGACAGGTTCAGGCGCTTCGTGTCCTTCAGTTCCCGGTAGCAGCGCAACTGCTTCACCAGTTCTTTCGCCTCCCGATAGGCGTCCATGTGCTTCGGCGCCAGCGGGACATACCGTCCGTCGCGGATGCCGCGCCCCGACGGGATGTTGTGCAGAATGAACTCGTTCAGCGCGTGGTAGTCGACGGGCTTCGCAGCAGCGAACGGCTGCACCAGGATGCCGCACCCGATGTCCACCCCGACGATGTTCGGAATCACCTTTTCGCCCAAATCGCCCGTGAACCCTATCACGCATCCCGCCCCGGCATGCACGTCGGGCATAATCCTGATTTTGCAATGCGCGAATGCGCCGATGGCCAGCAAATCCATGATTTGCGCCATGGCCGTCTCTTCGATGTTCTCCGTGAATATTTTCACGTCATGTCCTTCTATAGTTCTCATCTTTTCTTCCTATATATTATTCGTTTTTCCTTGCCCGGCTTTCCTTGTCGGGGCGGGTTCTGGCGACAAAGTTAAGGCCCAGATGTGCCAAAATGAAGCAGAAGCAGGGAAAAACACCGTGGCGGGACAAAAAATCCGGGATGTGCTACGATTTTTCAGCAGTTAATCGGTACATTTGTGGCAAAGAAGAACAACAAACCTGATTTATTATGGCAGCAAACCTTTTCGGACGATACGTTTGGCTCGTGGACATCCTGCTCCGCTACGGGCGGTTGACCTTTCAGGAAATCAACGAACTGTGGAAGAAAAGCAACCTGGGATATGGCGACGAGCTTCCCCTGCGCACCTTCCACAACCACCAGAAAGCCATCAAGGACATTTTCGACGTCTACATCGAATGTGACAAAAAGGACGGCTACCGGTACTACATCGACGAACCGGAACGGCTGAGGGGCAACAACCTGCGCAGCTGGCTGATCAGCTCCTACGCCACGTTGAACCAAATCAGGCCGACCGCGGACTGGAAGACCGCATTTTCTTCGAGGACATACCCTCCGGGCAGATGTGGCTCACGCTCATCGCCGACGCCATGCGGCACGACCGGGTGCTGAGCATCACGCACCAGGGGTTCGGCAAGCCGGAGCCCAGCACGTTCGACATCGAACCTTATTGTCTGAAGGTGGCGAAACGGCGGTGGTACGTCATCGGGCGAAGCCCTTACTATTCCGACCGCAACAAGGCAAGGGGGAACAAGCCCAAGGATGTCTACCTGGTGTATGCGCTCGACAGGATTTCCGACATCCGCGACACGGGGCGCACCTTCAAGCCGGACAAGAGTTTCAACGCGGAACGCTATTTTGAAGGATGCTGCGGGGTGATCACCTCCGACGGCCCCGTCGTGCCCGTCGTCGTGCGTGCCTACAAAGGCTTTGCCGACTACCTGCGCACCCTCCCGCTGCACGAGTCGCACCGCGAACTGGGAAGCGACGGCGAGTCGACCCTCTTTGAGTATCGCGTGAAGCCCACCTTCGACTTCTACCAACTGCTGCTCGCACAAGGCGACCAACTGGAAGTCGTGTCGCCCGAAGAGGTGCGCCAAGAAATGCGGAACTTCGCCAAACGACTGATGGACTATTATGCAACGAAGGAGGAAGAGCCATGCAAGGACTGAATTTCATCGCCATCGATTTCGAAACGGCTGCGGAGAGCCGGGCCTCGGTCTGCGAAGCGGGCATTTGCGTGGTGCGCGACGGCAAGGTGACAGAAACCCGCTCCTGGCTCGTGCGCCCGGTCGGCAACCGGTACTGCTATTGGAACACGCAGGTCCACGGAATCCGCCCTGCCGACACGGCCAACGCCCCGGACTTCCCCGAGGTGTGGGCCGAAATTGCCAGCTATCTGGCCGACTGCCCTGTGCTGGTCGCCCACAACGCCGTGTTCGACATGGGATGCATCCGCGACTCGCTCGAACTTTACGGCCTGGAAAAGCCCGATGTCACCTACTACTGCTCGCTGCGCGCCGCCCGCAAGATTTACGACTTCAGTTGCAACAAGCTGGATTACCTTTGCCAACGCTTCGACATCTGTTGCGGAACGCACCACCGCGCGGGCAACGATGCCGAGATGTGCGCCCGCTTGTTCCTCAGGGAAATCCGGGACACGGGATGGGGCGACCTGACGAGCATGAACGCCTACGGCGGGAAACTGTAAATCGGCGCCCGACCGCCCTCCGCCCGGAGCCGCAATCGCACAGCGCCACTTGCCGGAACGGAATTTTATTGCTAACTTGCCGCGACAAACTCTTGACCCTACACAAGGCAACACATGAAAATATTGCATACAGCCGACCTGCACCTGGGGCAGGTCATCTACCAGAACTATGACCGGACGGACGAGCACGACTGCTTCTTCGCCCAGTTGGAACAGTGGTGCCGCGACGAGCGGCCTGACGCCCTGATAGTGAGCGGCGACGTGTTCGACATACAACAACCGTCGGCCACGACGTGGAAGGCGTTCACCAGACATTTCGTCCGCTTGCACCGCTCATCGCCCGGCATGCACATCGTCATCGTCGCGGGCAACCACGATTCGGCCTCCCGCCTCCAGTCACACGATGCCGTGTGGCAACTGGCCGACGTGCATCTCGTCGGCACTCCCCCTCCGGCCGACGCAGCTTCGTCCGACGGGTGGCAGGAACGCTTCATTGTCCGGCTGCCTGAAGGCTACATCGTCGCCTTGCCCTACATGACCGGCGAGCGCACCGCCACGCTTCAGGCCCTGCTCGACCACGTGGCCGCCGAAAACACGGAAGGAAAACCCGTGGTCATGACGGGACACTTGGCCGTGGCCGGTTGCGACACGACCGGACACGACCCCGACGTGGGGCACATCAGGACACAATCCCGGGCCAGCCTGGGACTGGGATATGACTATCTTGCCCTGGGCCACATACACAAGCCGCAGACCATCGGCCGCGAAGCGGACTGCATGGAAGCGGACGTGACTTATCCCGCTCCCGTCATCCGCTACGCCGGAAGCGCCCTCCACGTGAGTTGCGACGAGCAATACCCCCACACGGTGAGCTGTGTGGAAATCGACCGCCACGGCGGAAACGTGCGCGTCCGCCAGCTCCGCATCCACGAATTGAGGCATTTCCACATCCTGCCCTCCGCCTACGCCTCGTTCACCAACAGCGAAGACGCTCTGGAAGGCATACGCCGGTTTGCCGAGGAATGCGGAAGAGGCTACATCCGGTTGCAATTGGACCAACGCGCGGTGCTCCCGTCCGACTTCAACCAAGCGGTGTACGCCCTCATCGAACCTTACAAGGAAGAGTTGCGCTACAACCCGAAAATCCTGTGGACAGGCCCGACGGAAAGCCACACTGAAGACTTCGTGAAGCCGAAGTTCGAAGTGGCGGAAATCCAACAAATGACCGACCCGGTGCTCTTCATAGAGAAGACGCAGCAACAATATCCGGAACTCGACATGGACGAAGTGCGAGAAGCCTTCGTCGAGATAGAGGCGGAAATGAGACGCATGGCGGAGGAGAGCAACACCACGCGCAAAAGGAACAGACAAAGTTAGCCCAAGCATCCGACGAACATGAGAATAAAAAAGTTACATATAAGGAACATTGCATCCATCGAAACGGGAGACATAGACTTCGAAAACGGCTTACGCGACGCCGTGAGCGGGGAAGCGGCCCCGCTCTTCCTCATCTGCGGCGACACCGGGGCGGGAAAAACCGTCATACTGGACTGCATCGCCATGGCTCTCTACAAGAAAACACCTCGATTGGACGGAGTGGCCAACGCCATGCGGAACGATTACGTGAACACCGAAGGCGAGACGCTGCGGGTGGCCAGCATAGAACAATACACACGATTGGGCATCTCGGAGCGCGAGCCGTGCTACAGCGAAGTGGAATTTGAAGGCAACGACGGGACCACTTACCATGCCCGGCTCTCCTTGGGTATGCAGCGCTACCGCAAACAGATGAAGCACCGCGCACCTAAATGGGAAGTAAAAAGAGGAGATGGAGACTGGCTGTCGGGGAACAACGAAGTGGGCCAAATCATACAACAGGCCGTGGGGCTCAGCTTCGAACAGTTCGGACGCATGGCCATGTTGGCGCAGGGACAATTCGCATCGTTCCTCACCGGAGGAAAGGCGGAGCGCGAAGCCATCCTGGAGCAACTGACCAACACGGAACGCTTCTCACGATACGGCGCGGCCATCAAGAACATTTTCGACCGGGCAAAAGCGGTTTGCGGGCAAACGCAAACCGAATATGACACGGAAGCCACCCACATCCTGAAAGAAGAAGAAAGGACAAACCTGCTGGAAAAGCTGGTCCGTCTGGAAGCGGACAAGAAAGAACTGGAAACGCAGGTGCGGCAGAACGAGGAACGGCTTGCGCTCGTCGAGGCCATAGAAAAAAGCAAATGCAACGCGGCTTCCGCACAACAAGACCTGGAACGACTGGAAGCAGCACGAAACAGTGAGGAATACAAGGCGTATGCAGCGCTCGTCTGCGGATGGGACAGCACCACAGCGCAACGCCTGACCCTGACAAGAATGAAAGACGCACAGGAAAAGGAGGCGACGACAAAAGCACGAGAGCCCCTGCGGAAGGCTGCATTCTGTCGCCTGTCGGCCGACCTGGCACAGCGCGAAGAGGACATCCGGCAGCTCGACAAGGAAAGAGAAAAATTACAACAATGGATGGACGAGCACAAGAATTGGGACGAGCTATACGGGCAAACCGGGGAAATCGTCCAGAAAATGCGCCAATATGAAGACATCCTGAAAGAAATCCGAATCCTTGCAAGCAAAATGCAGGAGGAAACACAAAGGACAGTCCCACTGAAGAATGCGGCCGAGGAAGCCGCGCGAAACGCAGAAGCGGCCGCCCGCTCCGCAAGGGAAAAGCAAGCGGAAATAGACGCGCTGACCCAACAACGGGAAAAAATGGACCCGGCCCACGCAAACCAAGAACTTGACAAAGCCAACCTGAAGCACGCCGGACTGACACAGCTGCGGCAGACTCTGCATGCACTGGAAGCCGACAAAGCCGGACTGGAAAAACTCGACGCAGACATCAAAACCATGGAGGAGAAGATGCGCATGCTTTCACAGGCTGCCCAAGAAGCAGAAACGGCCTACAAGCAGGCCCGCGAAAGGGATGAAAAAGCGAACAACCTGCTCCACACCATGCAAACAAGCCTCGAGGAACATCTCGTCACGCTGCGGAAACGGCTCGCTGCGGAGCAGGCCGACACTTGCCCCTTGTGCGGCCAGCACATCGACCACGCCCACTTGGACAAGGACTTCCGCATGGTGCTGACCCCTGGAGCAAGAAAAGGCTGCCACGGGGGCCGACCTGGAACGGGCCACCGCAGTGCGTGACAAGGCAAAGAAGAACTACGACATGGCAAGCGGCATGCTGCAGACGCAGCTGGCGCAACATTCGCAACAGAAAAACAGACTGAACGCACAAACTGTGCAGGCCGCGCAAACGGCACAACGGTTGGCTCTTGACCCGGCACGCCCCATGGCCGAACAAGTGGACAGGGCCATCGAATCTGTTGCAGCCGCCATGATGCGACTCAAAAAGCGACAGCAGGAAGCTGAAGAACTGCAACGCAAAATCGGACTCTTGCTGAAAGAGAAAAAGGAAGTGGACGCGGCCAAAGAGGAAACCGAAAAAGCCAAGGTGCGCACGGAGAAAGCCATCGAGACCAACGCGCAAGAGCTGCGCCACCTGCACGGACAGGAAGAGGCCGGAAGAAGGACGGCAAAACAATTGTCCGCCGACTTGGAAGCCACCTTGTGCGGCCTGATGCCGGACTGGCAGAAGGACACCGCGGCCACGAAAGAGGCGCTGACCGCAGGGGCCAACGCCTATGCCCGCCAGAAGACGGCGCTCGAAAACGCCACGCAACGCCGGGAAACCTTGTCGGCCCTGGCCGCATCCATCGGCCGCATCCGCAACAACATCCTGAAACAACGAGAAGAATGGGAACAGGCAGTTGCCCCGGCCTCCTTCCCTTGCCCCGACATCCACGGTGAATGGGCGAAACTTTTCGCCGACGTGGACGCAGCCACAAAAGCCGAAGACGAATGCGCCCGCACCATCGCGGCCTGCGCCACGGAACTGAATGCGTATTTCGAAGCAACGGGCACAACGGAAGCCGACCTGACCGCCCTCACCGCCAGGGAAAACGAACTGGCCGGCGCACGCAGCCGCCTCAACAGCATCCAAGCCAACATCACGTCGCGGCGCGACGCCATAGCCGCCGCACGAAAACAGCAAGCCGAAGCCATGGCTAAACTCGGGGCTGACGACGCGCAGTCACTGCCCGACCCGCAACTCCTGCAGGAGGAGAAAGCCACACTGGCCCGCGCACGCGACCAAATCCTGACCGAAATGAGCGTGGCCCGCAACAGTCTGGAAGAAAACCGACGCAACGAACAACGCTTCAAGGAAATAGCCGCACGACTGGAAGCGGCGAAGAAGGAATTCTCAAAATGGGAACGACTGAATGCCCGCTTCGGCGGCACGCGTTTCCGCACACTCGTGCAGTCCTACATCCTGCGGCCGCTGCTCAACAACGCCAACATCTATCTGTCCCGCATCACCGACCGCTACAAGCTGACGTGCAGCGAGGACAACGAGCAGCTCTCCATCCTAGTGCTCGACCGCTACAACAAGGACCAGGTGCGCAGCGTGACGGTGCTCTCCGGCGGCGAACGCTTCATGATTTCGCTGGCCTTGTCGCTGGCGCTCTCGTCGCTCAACCGTCCCGACATGAACATCGACATCCTGTTCATCGACGAAGGCTTCGGCACGCTCGACGAGAAAAGCCTCGATTCCGTCATGTCCACCTTGGAACGCCTGCAGGAAATCGCCGGACAGAACGGGCGGCGCGTGGGCGTCATCTCCCACCGCGAAGAACTGGACGAGCGCATCGGCGTGCAAATCCGCGTGGTGAAGCGAGGAGAAGGACGCAGCCGCATAGAACTGCGCGGAACGATGGGCACGATCGGCTCACCCGACTAACCAAGAAAAGCCACAACTTTTGACAGAACGAATAAAAAAAGCCTTCTCCTCCCGCCCTATGGTTCTGGACGGGAGGAGAAGGCTTTTTTCCGACACCGCTTATTGTCCGCCGTCATCCCCTTTGCGGAAATTCATCATGAAACTCGTTGCCACCGGGCGCACCTCATCATGGATATACAACACCTGCCACGGGCCGATGGACTTCAAAAGGTCTTCCTGAGGGCATCCCCTATCGGCGTGTCTTTCAGTTCCTCTCCCCGTTTTCCCCTGTCAGAAAACCTGCGCAAGACAAAGTCCGACAAGCGTCCGTCTGGAGAAACACGGACATCCCTCACCCAGAAAAGGAAAAAAGGAATCCTTGTATTCCGGAAAATCGTCCCACGGGAAGCGCCTGACCAACTCGCGATGGACACCCTCCAAATCCAGTCCCTCCTGCTTGCGGTTGTGGTACGTGCGGTCCTCCACCACTCCACCGCCTCGAAGCCGCATCAGCCGCTCCGTCTCCACGTTGCGGTCGAAACCCATGTGCTCATACCTCACCAGTTCACCCCGTCCCGCACGGATGGTCCCTGTTCATCCAGCGGGCGCAAATTCTCCCATTCTTATAATAAGGAGCGAACAGCGCCTTCAACGAATCGGGAAAGAAGGCCAGCGTGTCGCACTCCCGCGTCAGCGTGTCGTACACACATACTTCCAAGTGCTGCAAATAGAGGCTGTCGTCGCGCACCTCCCAATGAGCGGTATATCCTTCCCAGTTGGCCGTCGACGTGCAATGGTTCTCGGGCAAAAAATTCCATCAGGCGGACGAACAGCGTGGAATCCCATTCGATAGGTTTGTTGAGCAGTTCCCACTCCTCGCCTTCAATGTAAATGACATCGCCATCCAGCCCCGTGGCTTTCAGCGGAGCGCAGGACAAAAGTAACAACACGGATAAAACGAACATTCTCAAGTGCATGGAACCTCCCATCTTTCACTTTGGTTAATCACCCATAAAGATAACAAATGCACGACAAATGGCAAAATAAAAAACCGGGAAATCCGCAAGACGCAGCAACATCATGCAGAGACCGCCGCAGTACCTTGCGGCAAGTACTCGAGTACTCTCCGCAGAGTACAATCCGACATTCCGCAAGGCGCTTGTCCACCCGCCGCAGAAACCGCCGCCGCTCCCCTCACAAGGCAAATGACACGGCGGCTCCGCATTTTGCGGTTTTTATTCGATAAATACACGGAATTTCCGTACTTTTGTAAAGGCAAACCAATGTTACAGCAAACCATGACGCAAACCTACTCTTACGAGAAAATCCAGAACGACATGCGACTTCTGGAATTGCTTTCGCAAAGCGTGCCCGACATCGGCACGGCCTGCTCGGAAATCATCAATCTGGAAGCCATCCTGAACCTGCCCAAAGGCACGGAACACTTCCTGGCTGACATCCACGGGGAGCACGAGGCTTTCCAACACATACTGAAAAACGCTTCGGGAAACATCAAACGTAAGGTAAACGAAATATTCGGCACTACCATGCGCGAGGCGGAAATCAGACAACTGTGCTCGCTGATTTACTATCCGGAGCGCAAACTGCAATACATCAAGACGTCTGAAACCAACCTGAACGACTTCTACAACATCACGCTCCACCAGCTGGTCAGCGTCTGCCAGTCGGTGTCGTCAAAATACACCCGCTCAAAAGTGCGCAAGGCCTTGCCCAAGGAATTCGCCTACATCATTGAGGAGCTGCTGCACGAGTCACCGCTGGACTACAACAAACAGGCTTACTTCAACCGCATCATCGAGACCATCGTGTCCACCGGACGGGCGGACGAGTTTATCTGTGCCATCTGCAACCTGATACAAAGGCTCAGCATCGACCAGTTGCACATTCTGGGCGACATCTTCGACCGCGGAAGCGGGGCGCACATCGTAATGGACACGCTCTGCGACTACCACAACTTCGACATTCAATGGGGGAACCATGACGCGCTCTGGATGGGAGCGGCGGCGGGCAACGACTGCTGCATCGCCAACGTGCTGCGTCTGACGCTGCGCTATGGCAACCTTTCCACGCTGGAGGACGGCTACGGTATCAACCTCGTGCCCCTCGCCACCTTCGCCATGGAAACGTATGCCGACGACCCCTGCCACTTCTTCGGCCCGCAACTGGACAAAGACGACACGCGGCACACCCCGAAGGCGCGCCGGCTCATCGCACAGATGCACAAGGCCATCAGCATCATACAGTTCAAACTGGAGGCAGCCATGATCGACAGCCGGCCGGAATGGCACATGGAGGACAGGAAACTGCTGGAACATATCGACTTCGAACGGAAAGTGTTCGTGCGCGACGGAAAAGAATATGCCATGCGCGACTGCTACCTGCCCACCGTAGACCCGGCCGCTCCCTACCGGCTCACGCCGGAAGAACAAGACCTGGTGGCCAAACTGCACCACTCCTTCAGCGTGAGCGACAAACTGGACAAACACATACAATGTCTGTTCTCCCACGGTTGCATGTATGGCATCTTCAACTCCAACCTGCTGTTCCATGCCTCCGTGCCACTGAACGCCGACGGCAGCCTAAAGGAAGTGGACATCCGTGGCGAGAAGTTCAAGGGCCGCGCCTTGCTGGACAAAATAGGCATGGTGATGCGCTCCGCCTTCAACAGCGACACGGAAACGGAAGAACGGAAATTTGCCGTCGACTACTTCTGGTACCTGTGGTGCGGCAAGGACTCGCCGCTGTTCGACAAAGACAAGATGACCACCTTCGAGCGCTACTTCCTGGAAGACAAGGACACGCACGCCGAAGAAAAAAGGCTACTACTACAAACTGCGCGATGATGAAAGAATCTGCGACATGATTCTGGATGCGTTCGGCGTGAAGGGCGAGCACCGGCACATCATCAACGGCCACGTGCCGGTGCGCGTCGGACGAGGGGAAACGCCCATCAAGGCAAACGGCAAACTGATGGTCATCGACGGAGGATTTGCCAAGGCCTACCACAACACGACGGGCATTGCCGGATACACGCTGGTGTTCCACAGCCGGGGTTTCCAGCTGGTGCAGCACGAACCGTTCACCTCGGCCGAGGAAGCCATCAAGAACGGGACCGACATCGTGAGCACCACGCAAATCGTGGAACTGAGCACCCAGCGCATGATGGTGCGCGACACGGACAAAGGCGCCGAACTGGAAAGCCAGATCAGCGAACTGAAAGAGCTGCTCTACGCCTACCGGCACGGCTACATCAAGGAAAGCACAAAAGGAAAGTTCCGCTATTAAATAGCCTTAACACTACACAAGGCGGAATGACGGGCGCTGCCAACGGGGCCGCCCGTCATTCCGCCTTGCCGTGGGACCCGAACAGCAAGAGACGGTCGCGGGCGCAAGCCGGTGCGGCCCACGACTCGGGCACCAACCGCCAGCGGGTGAAAGGTTGCGGGTCGATTTCTTCCTTACCTCTTATATATTGTATGATCAACGTACGAAGGTCTTCTTCCGTACTGCGCAACAGACGTTTTCCCAATTCTTCGTGCGAGATACCAGCCCCCTTGGTGAACAGCTCCCCGCCCCCGTTTCCACGATACGAATTGGCCACTACCACATACCACGCCGCAGGGTCGAACGGGCTTCCGTCCGCCATCGCCGTGATGGTTATCTTCTCCCCGCAGGGACGTGTCACGTCCACCGTGTAACACAATCCGGCCGCGGAGTCGAAATTGTAGGCCAGATTCTTGAACCCCAGGCGCCCCCCGCCGTCCAACACATAGTCCAGCAGCATCACGTGGTCGTCCGGGCTCTTCATCTGGTCGACCCAAAGCCCGTAGCTCATCTCCAGAATGCCTTTGATTTCGCGCCCCGTGAGGCGCAGGGTGTAGAGCACGTCGTCATAACGGTAGAGGTTGAACACGTCGCGCACATGCACATCGCCTTGTTCGATTCTGGCCGCGAACGACACCGGAGCCGCGAACGAGAGCTGCGCCCCTGTGGCCGCCAACTGAACCTCATGCACGAGGTCCACGAAGGCCGACGGCCCGAAATAAGCGTCCTGGCTCTCTATCGCATGCGTGAAGCGCCCAATCTTCCGGGCCACGTAATACTCCGTGTTGTGGATGTAGCGCCTGAAGTAATGCTGCATGTATTTCGACGCTTCTCCCTTATAATAAGACAAATCGGTGGTTTTCCCTTCCACGGCGACGACCTTGTTGCCGTCGCGTCCGATTTCGACATCAATGTCAATCTCGCCCACGACCACGGCCATGCTCGACGGCGCGCAGCAGACGACGGGCTTCCCCGACGGCCCCGCCACTGTCTCGCAGTTGCGCATATGGTCGTGCCCGTAGCAGACCACGTCGAAGCCTTCCACCTCGCGGGCCACGTCCAGCGCTGCATTTTCGGCGTATGCCGGCGTGACGATGCCGCCTTCCTTTCCGGAATGGAAAAGCCCGACCAGCACGTCCGGTTTCTCGCGTTCCCGGATGACGGGAACCCAGTGCCGGGCACAAGCCACCAAGTCCTGGAACTCCAGCCCGCTCCACAACGAGGGCGGCAGCCAGT
>VOFD01001024.1_pt1 | contig 23628 bp, 32 predicted proteins | sample 5384101 | NCBI WGS metagenome assembly VOFD01 (sample SAMN12384723, study PRJNA508395) | human gut metagenome | isolation source: healthy gut C | host: Homo sapiens
ATAAGAAGCAATGGCAAAGACGGACAGCAGGTTGGCCTGCTCGCCCAATCGGAACAGCTTGCCGCCCGACACGGCGTAGCTGTGATCCATCGGCACGCCCACCCGGCGCGGGTCCAGGCTGTTGGGGAAGTCGAAGCTCCCTTCCGTGGGCAGTGTGGAGCGGCTCGCGCCCCAGTAATTCACCCCGTCCTGCCGGATGAAGTTGCTGCCCGGCACGGAGCTGTTCAGCCCGCCCTCGGCCTCCACGCCGAAGGCCGCGTCGCCAAAGAGTTCTTTGGAGTTGATGTTGATGGCAGCCCCGCCCACATCGCCGTTGCTGGCGGCATTGAACACTTTGCTCACGTTGATGTGCTGTATCATGTCCGACCGGAAGAAGTCGAGGGCGATGTTCTTATACTCCGGGTCTTCCGACGGGATGGGGAAGCCGTTGAGCGTGGTGGCGTTGTAGCGGTCGCCCAGCCCGCGCACGAACACGTTTTTCACCCTTCCTGTTTCGAGATGCCCGACACCTGCGCCACGGCGGCCTCGGCGGTGCTTGTGCCCTTGCGCGACATTTCCTTGGCTCCAACTGCCTGCGTGGCGAAAAGCATCTGCTTCTGGTCCATCAGCAACATGCTTTCGCTTTCGCGGTTGGCCTTGGCCACCACTTCCACTTCCTCCAGTTGCAGGTCTTCCGGCTTGAGGCGTATTTCCAGCGTGGTGGCCTGCCCGTCGGCCACCTGCACGCCTTGCTGCGTGTGGGGTTGGTAGCCTACATATGTTATATTAAGCGCGTATGTGCCGGTCGCCAGCCCGCCGATGACGAAGTTGCCGTCGAAGTCGGTGGCCGCTCCGGTGCCCGTGCCTTCCACCAGCACGGAAACGCCGATGAGCGACTCATCGGTCTGCGCGTCGAGTATTTTGCCTTGGATTGTTCCGGTCTGCGCCACGAGGGAAAATGTTGCTGGCCACAGCCCGATTGCGAGTAGGAGAGCTTTGCACTTGTCGAATTTCATCTTCTTCAAATAATAAATGCTGATTCTTCAATAATAAATTGCGGATAAATCTCATCTCTTTTTTTCCGCTGCAAAAGTCCCCCAAATTGTTACTTTGCTGTTACGAAAAGACTATGTTTCCGTTAACAGGTGATTAAGGATTTCAGGTTTCAGGTTTCAGATTGGTACATGGGATGCGCGGGTAGAATGTCTTTTCCCGGACGTGGGCAGATGTTTTCTCGGACGTGGGCAGATATTTTCCTAACTGTGGGCAGTAAAACTTCTGCTCACGATGGAGAAAAGGTATGCTTGGAAAAGGCAAAAGGGGAAAGGGGGAAAGGGAGAAAGGGAAAAGGGAAAGGAAACGTTCAAGGCCAACGGCCTTGTGGCATTCAGCGTAGGGTATCGCCCTACGACCACGTGCCATTATCTGCGTCCATCCGCGTAATCTGCGGGAAACAATCTGAAATTTGAAATCTGAAATTTGAAATCAGAAAATCTTATCCGTTTCGTAACAGGAAAGTAACAACGTTGTGCCATCTTTGCAGCGGTTTTTGAGGAATGTTCTTCTTTTAGGATTACAAGGGTTGTTTGACCTCATTCCCCATCCGCCGGGAGGATCGGCGGCATGGCATCAAGGAAGGAGGTATTTGGACATAGTCCGTTGCATGGCGGATTATAAATTCTTCAATTAATAACGGAAACGGCTTCGTAGTGATTGCGAGGCCGTTTTATTTTTAGTTGGGGTTGAACCCAAATCAGACAAATCCTAATGACCGATTTGGGTTGAATGTGCTTGGGTTATGGGGTAGGGGGGAGATGTTTAAGGTTACAGATGCTTCCCTTCGAGCCAGGTGAAGATGGTTGCATACGTCTCGGCACGCACGTCGGGTCGTGACAGCACCAGGTCGTGCAGGCCGTCTTCGATGGTGACGATGGTGACGTCGTCTCCCCAGCCGGGCGGCGTATTGGTGGATGTCGTTTACATCGAGCACGGCATCGCCTTGTTTGAAATCTTCGGTGAATTCATCTCCATAGACGGACTGGTCGGAGTGCATCACCAGGATGGGGCAGGGGATATGCAGGCCTTTCTGTACTTTCTTATGGCCTTTGTGTATGGCCCGTGTCCAGCCGAAGCTCACGGGGATGGATACGGCCGGTTTCCATTCAAGTTGTAGTCCCATTCGCCGGAATAGTCTTGGTGGATGCTTTGCGCATAGAATGTGTCGCTGCCCGAACTGATGCTGACGTTGGGGAACAGGCCGCCCAGGAAGGAGACGATGGGCACACCGACTTTTTCCGTTATTTTGGGGAAGTTCATGTCCAGGAAGGGACTGTTGAGCACCATGCCTTGTACGGGCAGGCTGTCGCGGTGGTCGTGGGCATATAGGCTGGCGATGAGTCCGCCGGTGGAGTGGGCTGCCAGGATGACGGTGGGATACTGTGCCTTGATGATGTTCAGGCAGGTGTCGATGTCGGGGTAATACTCGGCCAGGCTGCGGACGTTCCCTCTTTTTGGTGTTCCAGGTAGGCGCGTCCGTACTTCCGCAGGTCAACGGCGAAAAAGGCGTAGCCATGCCGGTTGTATTCTTGCGCTTGCTCGGTTTGGAAAAAGTAGTCGTTGAACCCGTGTATGTAGAGCACGGCTTTGGTGGCCGGGGCGGTCGGGAGGCTTCGCACCAGCACGCAGCGCACGTCTCCTTCGTAGTCGTCGGGCTGGTTGATGGTGAGCTGTTCGAATCCCGCTCCCAATACATCGGGCTTCCACTGTGCGGTCAGGCTGACGGAGGCAAGCAACAGGCTTGCTGCAATGATGAATCGCTTTTTCATTTGGATGTGTTTGTGTAGTGGAAACAGCGAATGCCTCCGTATTGTTTTTGCCGGGCAGATAAAAATGGAATTTTATTCGTCCACGTTCAATTGTCCGTCGCGGTAGAGGTTGTAGTTTTTGGGCCAGCAGTGCCATGAACTTGCTGATTTCTTCCTGTGCCTGAAGGGTTTCTTTGGAGATGGCAGCCTTGTTCATCTTCAGCATCATGATGCCGTAAAGGAAGTTGAAGCAAATTTCGATGTCGCACAAATCGGGGTCGGTTTGTTTGGCTCGCAGTTGGACGATGAGCGGCAGGATGTGGTAGAATTTGGCTGCGTAGCCGGCATCCTGTTGCGCCCGCATGATGCGGTGGTGCAGATCGTTCAGTTCGATGATGATGTTTTTGTTCAGTTGCAGGTGTCCTTTTTCCTGGAGGTTTTCCTGCTTCATCATTTCGATCAGGCTTTCTGTCCAGTCATAGAGGGCTTTGCGTTGCTCGTCGGATAGTTGCTGTGTCAGGATGAGCTTCTCGTTTGCGATGTCTATGTCGAGCTTGCAGGCGCGCAGCAAGTCTTCTATCTGCCACATGTACAGCAGGTATTCTGCAATATTTTCTTTTTTCAGTTGCCTTGCGATAAACATGGTGGAATGGTGGAATGGTTCGCTTAATCGCTTAATCGCTTAATCGCTCGCTTAATCGCTTAATCGCTTAATCCTTAATCGCTAAACATGGTGGAATGGTGGAATAATCGCTTAATGATTGCTTGGTGCCTATCGCCGAACCCTGCCGTAGGGCGTTGCCCTACGCTGAATGCCAAAAGGCCGTTGGCCTTTTTCAGTTGACGGTTGTTCATTGTTCATTGTTCATTGTTCATTGTCCACCTCCTCTTCATCCCACTCGAAGCCATCATCGATGAAAGCGGGGTCGATGAACTGGTCGAGGTCGCGGCGTTCTTTCTTGGTCGGACGGCCCGTGCCTTTGGCCCGCCCCATATTGCCGGCAAGTTTCCCGAGCTCGATTAACTCCAGCTGGTCGGGAGTGGTGACATTGCGCATGAAGTCGGGCACCAGTTTGGCATTCATGCGGTTCTCGCTCAGAGCCAGTACCTCGAAGGAGTAGAGCACCGGGGGACGCTTCACTTGGATGATGTCGCCTATTTTGATGTTGCGCGATGGCTTGGCGGGCGAGCCTTTTACCAATACCTTCCCCTTTTTGCAGGCTTCGGCGGCCAGTGAGCGGGTTTTGAAAAGGCGCACGGCCCACAGCCATTTGTCAATGCGGACTTCGGTGGTCATTTGTTGTTATATCGGTTCATCGTGTCTTGCACTCCGGCAAGGCAGAAGTTCTTTATCATTTCCACGGCTATGTCGACGCGGGCGGGCAACGCCAGCTGTTCTTCCTCGGTCCAGTGTCCCAGCACGTAGTCTATCTGTGCGCCCCGTGGAAAGTTGTTGCCAATGCCAAAGCGCAGGCGGCAGTATTGTTGTGTGCCGATGAGTTCCTGTATGTTGCGTAAGCCGTTGTGCCCGGCATCCGAACCTTGGGGCTTCAGTCGCAGAGCACCGAACGGCAGAGCCAGGTCGTCCACCACCACCAGCAGGCGTTCCAACTCGATTTTTTCCTTGTTCATCCAGTAGCGTACGGCCATGCCGCTCAGGTTCATGTAGGTGGATGGCTTCAGCAGGGTGAGTACGCGCCCTTTCAGCCGCACTTCGCAGGTGGCTCCGTAGCGGTGGTCTTCAAAAAAAGCATTGGACGCCTTCGCGAAAGCGTCCAATACCGTAAAGCCTATGTTGTGGCGGGTGTTCTGGTACTCTGCACCGATGTTGCCCAAGCCAACAATCAAGTATTTCATAATCAATTATGAACAGCTGCTAATGCCGGTTATTATTTTTCTGCGGCGGCAGCGGCGGCTGCACCACGGGCGGCCCTGGTCAGCTTGACTTGCGCTACGACGGCATTCTTGGCGTTCAATATTTCGAGGTTGGGCACCGAAACGGCTCCTACCTGGATGGATTTGCCCAATCCCAACGAGGTAACATCGATGACGATGCGTTCGGGTATCTGGGTGTAGATGCCTTTCACTCTCAGCTTGCGCATTTCGAGGCTTAACTTACCCCCGGCCTTTACACCTTCAGCCAGTCCTTCCAATTTTACCGGGATTTCAACCACAACCGGTTTGTTTTCGCTCACTTCCAAGAAATCGATGTGCAGGATTCTGTCCGTGACCGGGTGAAATTGCAGGTCTTTCACAATGGCGTTGCATTTTTTGCCGTTGACATCGAGGTTGACCAGGTAAACTTCGGGCGTGTAAACCAGCTTGCGCAAGTCGGAATTGGTCACCATGAAGTTCACATTGTCTTCTCCACCGTAAAGCACGCAAGGCACGTTGTCGGCACGGCGTACGGCTTTGGTTGCTTTTTTTCCAACACTTTCTCTCAGTGTTCCTTTCAGTTCAAATGATTTCATTGTTTTTTGTTTTGTGTTACTCAAAATTCGGGCGGTTGATAGTCTCGTTTGCGTGATGTACCGCCCTATTTCCCATCACACTTTCTTTCTCAAAAAGCGGGGCAAAGGTAGTCCTTTTTTTTCATTCCGGCAAATGGGATGGCCGCTTGTGTTATTGGGCGTGAGTGGTTTTGTTTTATATGCCGGATCGGCTGCGTGTAGTTGGTGCTATGGGTAAGCAGATTGTTTAAAAATACTTAAATGGGAAACTTTCTGCTTGAATACGTTGTGGGCATTTCGTTTCTTTGCAATATTGAAATTCCCTAATCGAAAACGAGTGATAAGAACGTTAAATCAAGACAGTCTTAAAAATCCAATTGTTAAAAATGTCTTTTTATTTTCTCGAAAGACTTGCTTTATATAATTTTACGCTGTTAATGTGACCTCTGACGTGAAATGTTTTGATTGGACAAAGATAGCGTATTTTTTGTTATAACCAATACATTTACAAAAAAAATGATACCGTTGAACATACTGACGATGCCGTCTCCCGATGTCGTGCTTCCCTTGTTGCAGGCGTTGAATGGATTTATTTGCCTGGGAGGGGCTTTTTTTGCTGCTTAGGTCCGAGGGACCTAACCGTTCACGCCGTTTGCTGTCCATGGTGCTGGGGTTGTGGGGGCTGTTTTATGGGCTTCGACTGGCAGGTATGCTGACCGGTGCGTTTGGATTCGATTTCGTGCATCGCAGCATGCTGGACATTGTGGCGATTGTGGTTGGCACGTTCTTCTTGTTCATGTCGTTGTTGTACCCCATCGAGGTGGTGCGTCCCGGGTGGCTTACGTGGGGGCGGACTTTCTTGTTGTTTTCGCCGTATGTGGTGCTGACGCTGATTTATTTTATTGTATTGGCCGTGTTGGACCAAAGACCGCTGGCTCTTCAGGACTGGCAAGATTTTGTGATGCACGCAGGCAGTTTCAATGTGTGGTTCCGTTTTGTCCTCATCCTGGTCCTTCTTTTTTTTTTTACCTGCTGATTCTCTTTCCCATAGTTATGACTTACAAAGAAATGTACGAGCAATGGTGCAGCAGCAACTATGCCGATGATGAGTACATGGCCATAGAATGGGTGCGGCATTATGGCATCGGGCTGTATGCTATCGGGCTGGCTTATTTTGCCTTGTTGTTCAATGGGGAATCCTGGACGCTTGTGCTGCATGGTTTGGTCGTGTTGTGTTTCTTTACCTATGTTATTTAGGGGGCTGTTCCACCGCAATCCCTATACGGAGAATTTTTTTCAAAAGACCCTGGATGAGGAGGAGGCCCGGCATGAGGCCGATGTCAGGGATACTGACGGGCCGGGTACGGGAGAAATGGTGGAAGAGACGATGTTCATTTCAGGCTGTCTGCTTATTGCGAGGAGGTGAAGTCCTGGATGGAGGAGAAAAAGCCTTATCTGGATAAGAGTTTCAAGCTGATGGACGTGGCGGAGGTGCTGCCGTTGAACCGCTCGTACCTGTCGCGTGTGTTCAATGAAGGCTTCGGGCAGAGTTTCAGTGCCTTGGTGCGCGATTACCGCATGCGCGAAGCGGAGTCGGTATTGTTGGCCAATCCGAACATGCCGGTAGGTCAAGTGGGTGAACTGTGTGGTTTCTCCTCGGCCTCGGTGTTTAACCGGACTTTCGTGTAGTGTCATGATGGGGTGACTCCCAAGGCATTCCGTGATAATGCAAGGCGTACTGCATGACGGACAAAATGTCATGCCGGTTGCTGTCAAAACATACTATAGAAAGATGCGTCATTTACTATAGTAAGTGATTCAACTTTCTATAGTATGTTTTCCGACTTTCTATAGTATGTTTCCAACTTTCTATAGTATGTTTTTCGACTTTCTATAGTTTGTAAGAAACTTTCTATAGTAAGACGGGATGGTGAAAATCCGAATACTACATGACCAAAGCGTATTTTTGCACCGAAAACAAATAAGGGCGGAAGATGTTCCGCCCTTATTCTGTGACAATCCGTGTTGTCTTCGGGAGACCCTGTGTCGTGATTGTCCGTGTGTGAACTCGTAGTCTACAATACTTTCAACGTGTATGCCTGCTTGTCCGTGACGATGCGCAGCAGGGTCATGCCTTGCGGGGCGGGCAGCAGGTTGTCGCCAGGCTGTAGTCGGCCTCGTTGCAGCACGGTGCCGGACAGGCTGTACATCGCATGCGGGCAGACTATGCCGAGGGGATTGTGTATTTTGCACATATCCTCGTGCCTGCTGGCGGTGAAGAGTGTGTTGTCCGTCTGTGGTGCGATGCCCGTGCTGACGGGAGTCTGCCCCTTGGCGTAGGCGGTGTTGCTGCCTAAGCGGTGTCCCGCTTCGAAGAACATGTACCACGTGCCGAGGTCGTCCTGGATGAAGAAAGGCGAGGCCACGCGCGACACGGCGGCGGGGTTGCCCGCTTCGTCTTCCGTGATGACCACGTCCTGGTGGTTGAGGTACGTGCCCCAATGCACTTCCATGTCCAGGCGTTCGCCCACCTCGACTACCGAGATGTTGCCCGCGCTGCTGTGGAACAGCACGAAGTAGCGTCCGCCCGCCTCCATAAAGTAGGGGGCACTCACGTTGCTCGCATAGTTGGGCTTGGTGTCGGTGCCGGGTATCTTCTTGTAAGCGGTCTTGGGTGTGACCAAGGGTGTGCGCACGCATTTCCAGTCGATGCCGTCGGCGGAATGTGCCCAGTAGATGGTGCGCGAGTTGTTCTCGTTTATCATCAGCAACATGATGTACTTGTTGCCGTAGCCGGGCACTTCATGCTCGAACACCTTGGCGTAGCTGGCTTCGCGGGCACTGAAGCAGAAATCGTCGTACTGCACCAGTTTGCCCCCGAAGGTCCAGTCCCACAGGTCGTCGCTGGTGGCATAATTGGTCTGGTCGTTGCCGCCGTGGAAGTACATGAAGTATTTGCCGTACACATCGTTCCACACGATGTGGCAGGAAGATATGTGGGGCGTGTTGAGTCCGGCTTCCTTGGCCCATTCCAGGCTGGCCCGTACGCCTCGCTCCGTCCACGGGCCGTCCAGCGTGGGGGCGGTGTAGAGGTGCATGCCGCCCGGGTCGTTGTGTGGCGTATGGTACCAATAGTAACGGTCCAGGGGCTTGCTGCCGTTGGCAAAATGGCCTTCCGCGTCCAAGTGTTTCTTCGTGTCGATGACTACGGGGAAGATATATTCGTTAGTGGGGAGGGTATCTGATAATCTTCGATGTCGATGACGAAGCCCACGGGTGTCACCTCGGGAAGCAGGCCCAACTCCAGGGGCGACGGCTCCACAATGAAGTAGGGCACTTCAAACGGGAGTACTTCCGTACCGTCCACCCGGTCGCCGGGGGCATACAGGCGCAGGGTGTAGCGTCCCTTGCCCAGCGTGGCCGGGAGGGCGAGCGAAGCGGTGGCGGTGTTTTGGGTTACGGTAGCTTCTACCGGTTCGGTGCAGGTCTCGCCCGCTTCATCGAACAGGGCGGCTTGCAGGAGCGTGCCGTCGGGCAGCAGGTCGGTGGTGGCGTTGAGCGTGACGGTACGCGGATTGCCTTCCACATGGCTGTCCGAACCGGGCTGCAAGGCCGTGATGGCCGGGCGGCGTGAGAAGTTGCCCGTGCCCATGCGCACGTAGGCTACATCCATGTCGGCGTAATGCCCCTTGTCGGCTCCGATCATGACGTAGTTTTTGCTGCCGTCATAATGTGTTTTGATGCCGGTGGCGACGGGGTGGTCAGGTCGTCCACGTACAGGTCATAGGTGTAGTCGTCGGGGAAATAGACAAAGCGATATACATGCCAGCCAGCCAGGTCGAGGGCACTTTCTCGTCGGCATCATGCTGCTGGGCGGGGGTGTAGCAAAGGTAACCGTCCGAGCCGTTGCCTCCGCCGTGGCGGAGGTAGATTTTCATCTTCTTGCCTGCCACGGCAGCCGTGATTTGGTTGGCCTCGAAGCCCTCATCGCTGTCCGGCAGGGTGGGGGCGTTCACCCGCAGCCGGATGTCGAGGGTGTAGGTGCCCTTCGGGGTGGCAGGGCAGGCAGTCGGTGTGATGAAGCCGTCGGCACCGCCGGTCTTGCTGAGGTGCACGTAGCCTTCCGCCTGCTCGGCGGCGATGTAACTTTTGGTCGTTTTCCAGGCGCGGTTGGTTTCTGCGCCGTTGTCGGCGTTCCAGGTCGTCATGTCTTTGTCAAGAATGTCCCAGGCGGGCTCTACCGCCGCCTGGAGCGGCAGGCAGGCCCAGGCAGCCCATGCTGCGAGGGTGATGAAGGTTTTGTTCATTAGTTGGTAGTTAATAGTTGGTAGCGGGTAGCGGGTAGCGGGTAGCGAGTAGCGGGTAGCGGTCATTCCGCATGGCACTTGTAGCTCGTAGCTTGTAGCTTGTAGCTTGTAGCTATCGGTGATATTGTATGAAGGCGGAGATGGGCACTCCCATGGCGGGATAGCTGAGGTACGGGTGCGGGTTGCCGGTTTGCACGCCGTTTTCATCCTTCCGGTAGCCGTCTTCGTTGTCGATGGCAAGGGCCACATCGACCAGATAGAAGCCTTCGTCCTCGCGGTTGTCGAAGGTATCGATGATGTTCTTGCGCAACCGCCACATGGCCGCGTTCTGTTGGAGGGTGAATGCTCCGCTGTCGTTGTTCATGCTGCCGCAGGTGCTGCATGGGATGAGTATCATGAATTTGCCGTCGGGCACGGCTTCGAGGTATGAACGCTTCATGGTCTCGATGCGTTCGTTCCATTCGGTGAAATCGGCGTTCATGTCGCCCCGGAAGTCGTTCAGGCCGAGCATTTCGCCCATGAATTGCGGGGCAGGCAGATCCCAAGCTTCGAGGTATTTGCCATAGTCGAAGCTCCAGGTGAAGTCGTTCTGTTGCACGGGTGTCCATTGCGTGCCGTCCCAAAGGACGAACGAGCCTTTGCCATTGTCATACTGCACGTCGCCCGTGCGGGGGTTGAGCAGGTAGCCCGTCTGCGGGTCGAAGCGCACGGCGCAATCGTCGTACCGCCCGCAGGTGACTGCCAAGCCCGTGTTGCCGTTCATCACTTTGTGGCAATTTATCCAGAAGCCGGTCGCACCATAATAGCGGTGGTCGCCTTCGGGGTGCATGAAGCCTTGGTAGGCTTTTGTCTCGCCGGTATGCACGCCGAAGTAGTCGGCCAGGCGGTCGCCGCTGCGGCCTTCATCGTATTGCCCTTCGTAGCCTTCCACTTCGCGCAGGCCGATCATCCTGATGCCGGGCACGTACCCTTGGTCGAGCAGGGCATCCTTGAAAAAGCCTCCGTGCACATAGCTGTCGCCCACGATTTGCACGCGCACCTCGCCGCTGCCCGTGCCCTTTTTCGCCTACGCGGATGATGGAGGTATGGCTTTTGACTACCTCCAGTTCTTCATTGTACAAGTTCACGCCGAGAGTTTGCCAGGGGATGGGCTGCGCCAGGCAGATATGGCGCGTGGTTTGCTCGATCATGGGTGACTGGCTGTTGAAGCGCACGATGTCCGAAGACGGCCGCCAGCGGCGGATGAAAGGTTCGACGAACACATCGTTGCGGGTGTCCGACAGCATGTAGAGGTATTTGGGCAGGCAGATGTCGTTCTTCAAGTTCTCCGTCCCGTCCATGGCCACGCTTATCTGTGTCCCGTCGCTGAAGGTGAAAATCAGGTTCTGGTTCAGCAGCACGATGTTGATCAATTCGTTGGTGGATGTCTGAGCTTGGATTCCGGTGTCCTGCCCGTTGATGAACCAGTGGCCGTTGTCGCCGGTGGTCAGGGCGGGGGAGGTGGCGGCCTCGTCGGCGGGGGATGCCGGTTTCCTGGCCGTTGAGCAGCCAGTGGCCGTTGTCGCTCCGGGAGATGATGGGGTGGCGTAGGTGAGCATGATAGTGCTGCCGTCCGACAAGGTGAGGGTGTAGCCCTCGTCTGTGTAGGCGATGCCCGACACGGTGTTGCCCTGTCGTAGTTGGTCTATGAGTTCGCGTTGGGTTATCAACTCTTGGCGCAGTTCGTCCAGTTCCTGTTTCAGCCCGTCGTGGCACGAGCATAACCATGTTGCTCCGATGAGCAGCCATGGGTAGATGACATGTTTTTTCATGTGGGTTGTTTTATGAAATGAAATTGGCGTTTTCTATGGCTTGTTTGCCTTTTCCCGGATGGTCTTGTATCGGGTCAGGGCTTCTATATAATAATAGTCGGCATAGTTGATGGCGGCATCTATTTCGTAGCCTGCGGGGTAGTTACCGGTGGAATGCAGGAGGAAGGAGGGCTTGTCTCCATCGGCCCGGTAGGGCTTGGCCGAGAGGGTGGCGAGCATCTGCTCGGCGGCCTGGAAGTAGGCCCGGCCTTTCTCCTTGTCGTCTTCCAGTTGGGACAGTTCCAGCAGACCCGATGCCGTGATGGCTGCAGCCGAGGCATCCTTGGGCTCGCGGGGGATGTCGGGTGCGTCGAAGTCCCAATATGGCACGTGGTCGGCGGGCAGGGCGGTCAGGTACACGTCGGCCACCCGTTCGGCGAAGCGGAGGTATTCCTTGTTGCCTGTTTCGCGGTACACCATGGTGTAGCCGTAGATGGCCCATGCCTGTCCGCGTGCCCAGCACGATTCGTCGTTCAGCCCTTGATTGGTCACGCCTTTGATGAAGTGTCCGTCGAGGGTGTCGTACACGGCCACGTGATAGTTGGTGTAGTCGTCGCGGAACTGGTTTTCCATCGTCACGCGGGCGTGGTTTTCAGCCATGTCGTAATAGGCCTTGTCACCTCCGTTGCGGGCTGCCCAGAACAGGAGTTCGAGGTTCATCATGTTGTCCATGATGGTGTTGTGCGGCCAACCCATTTGTTCGCGCATGTGTTGCCAGGAGCAGATGGTGCCCACCGTGGGGTTGTAGAAGCCGGCCAGCTTGGCTGCCCCGTCGAGGGCGGCTTGCTTGTAGCGTTCGTCGCCGGTGAGGCGGTAGGCATGAACGAAGCTGCACAGGAACTGGAACCCGAGGTCGTGGTCGCCCTGGTGGCCGGGCGAGAGCAGGTCGGCGAGGCATTCGGTGTAATGAATGGCTTGCTGCCTGATGGCGGGGTCGCCGGTGTGCTGGTAGTCGTACCACAAGATGCCGGGCCAGAAGCCGCTGGTCCAATCGTAGGCGTTGACCAGGCTCCAGGTTTGGCTGTCGGACTCAATGCTCCTCGGCAGCAGGCAGGAGTCGTTCTGTACCAAGGTTAACGTGCGCCTGATTTGTGTGTCGCAGTAGGCCAGTGCCTGGTCGGCATCTATTGCGGAACTGCCCGCATCGTGCGCGGAGCAGGATGACAGGGCAAGTCCGGCGACAAGGCAGCTGGCAAGCAAGTTGATTGTTTTTCCCATTTCTTTTGTGTTTATGTGAAGGGCAAGCTGTGCATGGCTTTTCCTCCATGTTGTTTCTAAATATTAGTCCGTTTGTCGTGTCGGCCGGTTTTGCCCCGTATTCCGGGTGAAAACGTCCGTTATACCGGAATTTTATTTCCGTTATACCGGAATTTCATTTCTGTTATATTGGAAATTTCATTCCGTTATATCGCCGGTTTCCGGGTGGACGTATGCGGGTGTTCGGCAGGTCGGGGTGGTGTTTCTTTCCCGGCCTTTCCGCCCGTGCAGCCTTTCCGCTCGATGTCGTGGCGGGCGTTTTTCTTTGCACAAATGTACTCCAACTACGGGGGCGAAAATGCAACGATTTTCTTCAAATATGGAAGAGGATTGTAATTTTCGTGCGAAGTACAATATATTTGCATGATTGTGGAAGATTGTTGTATTATTTGAACAAGATATGCGCTACTTTTGGAAACGTTTTTCGGACCCCATGAAGAGATTCTTATTTATATTACAATGTATCATCGTCCTGTTCGCCTCCTCCGCGCAGGCTTACTACTTCCGAAGCTACCAGATGCAGGACGGGCTTTCGCATAACAGCGTGTGGGCTGTGATGCAGGACAGCCGGGGCTTCATGTGGTTTGGCACGAACAACGGGCTGAACCGCTTCGACGGGAAACATTTCAAGGTGTTCAAGAATGAACCGGACAATCCGCATTCCATCGGCAACAATTTTATCCATTGTCTGAAGGAGGACACGCAGGGACGCTTTTTCGTAGGCACGAAGAAGGGATTGTACCTGTACGACGCGGGGCGGGAGCAATTCACCTCCGTGCCTCTTGAACGGGCGGAGGGCGACGAGGCCAGTGTGAACGACATCTTTGAGTCGCCCGACGGCGAGTTGTGGGTGGCGTGCCACGGGCAGGGGCTGTACGTGCTGAACGCCGATCTCAGCGTGAAAAAGCATTTCGTGCGGAGCGACGAGGAAGGGGCATTGCCATGCGATTTCATCTGGACTATCGTGCAGGACTACGTGGGCAACGTGTGGCTGGGTACGGACGCGGAGGGACTGATTCATTTTGACCCCAAGAAGGAACACTTCACCCGCATGGACCGCAAGCCGGGCTTCGGCATAAACGACCCTACGGTGTACACCCTGTATTGCGATGCCGACTACAACTTGTGGGCAGGCACGTCGCGGGACGGCCTCTACCGGTACAACTACCGCACGGGCAAAGCTGTCGCGCTACCTGCATGACGAAGCATTCAACATCAAGTCCATCATCGAATATTCCGACCACGAGCTTGTCATGGGCTGCGACAAGGGGCTGGTGCGCATCGACCGCGAGACGGGTGCCGCGCATTTCATGAACACCAGCTTCGACAACATGACGGACAATTCCATCTTCTCCATTGCCCGGGACCACGAGGGGGCGTTCTGGATAGGTACGTACTTCGGAGGGGTCAATTACTTTTCGCCGGTGGTCAACACCTTTTCCTATTATTATACTACGCTGGAGCGGTCGTTCAAGAAAAGCAACATCAGCAGCTTCGCCGAGGGCGAAGGGCAGCAGATATGGGTGGGCAGTTATGACAACGGGCTGAGCCTGTTCAACGCGGAGACCAAGCAGTTCGAACCGGTGAGGGCCGACATCGGCTACCACAACATACAGGAACTGTATTACGATGACGGCTACTTGTATATCAGCCAGTACGGGCAGGGCATCAAGGTGCTCGACACGCGCACGGGGCGTATCACCGAGCTGGCCAAGCTTCCCGGCGCGCATGACATCAGCCGCTTCGTCACGACCATCTTCAAAAGCTCGAAGGGGCTATACTTCTTCGCTTCCGAGGAAAGCGTGAGCCAGTATGACCCGGTGCGGAAGACGGCTCGCTACATCGACGACCTGGATCTGATGTTCGTCAAGGACATCATGGAGGACTACAACGGAGCTATCTGGTTTGCCACGCACTCCTACGGGTTGCGGCGGCTCAACGCCGACGACACGTGGGAACCACTTCCTGCGGGTGGAAAAGGGTGGGGATTCGCTCCCGGTGGGCAACGTCAACTGTTTGTACCAGGATGCCCGCTTCCGCATATGGGCCGGTACCGAAAGCCAGGGGGTTGTTGCTGTACAACGCCAAGAAGAATTGCTTCGAACAAGTATTCACGCAGAGCAATGGCTTGCCCTCCAACATGGTGTACTCCATCCAGGACGATGCGGAAGGCAACCTGTGGCTGGCGACCGAACGGGGGTTGACCTTTGTGAGTAACGACTTGAAACGGGTGGAAGACTTCGGCTTCCTGGGCGATGCGCAGCAGATACATTACAACGTGAAGGCCGTGTTGCGGGCATCGGACAATCATCTCTACTTCGGCGGCACGAACGGCTTCATTGCCTTTTATCCCAAGGACATCACGCGCAACCAGCAAAAGCCCGCCTTGGCCATCACGCAGTTTCGTGATGCCGGGTCAGAAGCATGCAAGGGGTGGATTTCCCGAAAACCGTGCAGCCGGGCCGTGCCGCAAATCACCTTGGAACGCAAGCAGTCCACTTTTATATTCGACTTCGTGGCACTGAGCTACGTGGCTCCCACCAAGAATCAGTACGCCTATATGCTCGAAGGCTTCGACACGGGCTGGAGCTATACGACCGACAACCGCGCCTATTACATGAACATACCGCAAGGCAAGTACACGTTCCGGGTGCGGGGTACCAACAACGACGGTGTCTGGAGCGACGAGTTACGGGTGAGCGTCAAAGTCAATCCGCCGGTCATGGCCTCGCCCCTCATGATAGGGCTGTACATCGTGCTGGGAATAGGCTTCGTTGTCGGTTTGCTCTACCGCTACAAGAAGCATGTGGAGAAGCTGAACAAGGAAAAAGCTTTTCCGCTACAAGCGGGAGAAAGGAGAAGGAAATCTACCAGTCCAAAATCAACTTCTTCACCAGCATCGCGCACGAGATACGCACGCCGCTGTCCCTGATAACGGCTCCGCTGGAAAACATTCTGAAGTCGGGTGATGGCAATGCCCGCACCAAGAGCAATTTGGGCATTATCAAGGTCAACGTCAACAGACTGCTCGACCTCATCAACCAGCTGCTCGACTTCCGCAAGGTGGAGGAGAACATGTTCCATTTCGAGTTTCACAACCAAGATATTGTGGGCGTGGTGCGCGATGTGTATGCGCAGTATTGCCAGCACGCCAAAGCTGAACGGTATTGATATGAACCTGGACGTGCGGGAGGAACCCATCAAATTGTCCATCGACACGGAGGCCATCTATAAAATAGTGAGCAACCTGGTGTCGAACGCCGTGAAGTATGCCAAGTCGCGTATCGACATTACGGTGGAGACGGTTGGGGAGAATGCGTGCGTCTCGGTGGCAGACGACGGTACCGGTATAGACCCGAAATATGCGGACAAGATATTCGAACCATTCTTTCAAGTGGGTGATAGTGCCAATGGCATGAAGATGGGAACGGGCTTTGGCTTGTCACTGGCCAAGTCGTTGGCCAAAAGGCATGGCGGCGAGCTTGTCTTGCAGCGTGAGGAGGGCAAGGGTTGTGTGTTTGTGCTGCGCATCCCCCTGGTGGGGCGGGAGGAAGTTTCCGTAGAGCCGGATGCAGGCAAACCTGCAACCATCCTGGAAAAGCCATTGGAAAAACCGGAGCCGGGACGGAAAATCCTGGTAGTGGAGGACAACCGCGATTTGCGCGAGTTTCTGGTGAACAGCCTGCACGATGATGATTTTGTCGTGTTTGAAGCGGGTGATGGCGTGGAAGCCTTGGCTATGTTGGAGAAAGAAAGCATCGATGTCATCATATCCGATATCATGATGCCCAACATGGACGGGTTGGAATTGTGCCGTCGGGTGAAGACGGATGCCGCTTACTCGCATCTCCCGTTCATCCTCCTTTCGGCCAAGACCGATACGTCGACCAAGGTGGACGGACTGAACAAGGGCGCGGACGTGTACCTGGAAAAACCTTTTTCCTACGAACAGTTGAAAGCCCAGGTCAACAGCATCATTGAAAACCGGAATCATATCCGCGACAGTTTTATCCAGTCGCCCCTGCATTATTTCAAGCAGCACGCCACGGCAGATAGTGAGGAAAGCGTTGAATTTATAGAAAAAATTGAATGCCTGCATTCTGGAAAAATCTGTCGAACGAGCATTTTACGATAGAAGGCCTGTCCGACAGCTTCTTCATGAGCCGTTCCAATTTTCACAAGAAAATAAAGAACCTGACGGGCATGACACCGAACGACTACATCAAGTTGATACGACTGAACCAGAGCGCGCAGTTGCTTATGAGCGGAAAATATAAAATCAACGAAGTGTGCTACATGGTGGGCTTCAACACCCCGTCTTATTTTTCCAAGCTCTTTTTATGAGCATTTCGGGAAGTCGCCGAAAGATTTTTACAAAGTAGCCAAAATGTGACAACGCAAGGATATATTCAAACAAACTTTTCGTAGGAAAGGAGGTGTGTTCAGATAAGGAAACAGAAGAAACTGTAAAAACGTCATGCATGTCAATATTGCATGAGGAAATTATTTGGTGTTCAGATAACTTAGAGTGTAAATTCTAGTGCCCATAATAAGTATGATAGTAAAAATATATAATGTTAAAAAGTTTATTGCAACTTGTTCACTTTTTTTATTGCTGACAAGCCCCGTTTTTGCACAAAATAACGTAAGCGGGCGAGTATATGACAGCAACAACGAGCCTGTAATAGGGGCTACCGTGATCGTGAAGAATACGACCAAGGGAACAACAACCGATTTTGACGGGAATTATTCGCAATACAGAATGTAGGCGAAGAAGACGTGCTGGTGTATTCTCCTACTTGGGGTATGACGACCAAGAGATAACGGTCGATGGCCGGTCGGTTATCAACGTGACCATGAAAGAGTCCACCATCGCGCTGGATCAGGTCGTGGTGGTGGGTTATGGTTCACAAAAGAAAGTAAACCTGACCGGGGCAGTGGCGGCCGTGCAGGTGGATGAAAAAATCAGCGGCCGTTCCATTTCCAACGTGTCTACCGCCTTGCAAGGGCTTGTGCCTGGGTTGACCGTGACGCAGAATTCCAGTATGGCGGGTAACGATGCATCGCAAATCCTTATCCGCGGGCTGGGCACTATCAACGACGCAGAGCCGCTTATCGTGGTGGATGATATGCCCGACGTGGACATTAACCGGTTGAACATGGACGACATCGAAAGTATTTCTGTGTTGAAGGACGCATCGGCGGCTTCCATTTACGGGTCGCGCGGAGCGAACGGGGTTATCCTCATTAAGACCAAATCCGGCAAGGGAGCGCAGCGTACCAGCATTACTTTCTCCGGCAACTATGGTTTCCAAAACCTATCCGGGCTTATTCTTATTTGACCGACTATGCGCGCGCCCTTGAAGTGCAGCGCACGGCACAGGCTTCCACTAACATGGCCGAGTCTGCCCAGCAGTACAGTAAAGGTACGGTAGATCAGTGGCTGGCCTTGGGCATGATCGACAGCCGCCGCTACCCGAACACCGACTGGTGGGATCTCATCATGCGTACCGGCACGTTGCAGAATTACAACGTGTCCGCCAGCGGGGGAAATGACAGGTCCAACTTCTATGCCTCCATCGGGTATATGAAGCAGGAAGGGTTGCAGATCAATAACGACTACGACCGCTACAATGTGCGTTTTAATTTCGACTACAACATATTCAAGAACCTGACTGCCGGTTTCCGTTTTGATGGCAACTGGAGTAATTTCTCATATGCCGATGAGGATAGCGAAGGGAAAGCTGTAGGTTTTGGGGGCGATATGTCCTCGGCCATTGCCGGGATAACGCCGTACGACCCTGTGCTCGGTGTGTACGGGAGCGTGATGGCCGTGGGGAAGACCCTTCGTCCTACAACCCGCTGGAACATTATACGAATCACGTACGTCATAAAGATGAACAGCAATTAAACGGCTTGTTTTATTTGGAATGGAAGCCTCTCAAAGGCCTTACAGCCCGGGTGGATTACAGTTTGCGGTATTATAACAACTTTGCCAAACAGGCGGATACGCCTACTCAGGCCTACAACTTCCAGACTGAGCAGTTCACCAGCCGCTGGTATGTGGCGGAAAGCGCCGGCATCAGCAATTGGGTGAATACAGGTTATAAAACCATGTTTAACGGGCGGTTGAACTATAACCGTACTTTTGCCGAACACCACAATATCAATGCCTTGTTCGTGTATAGCCAGGAGTATTGGTATGACCGCAGTTTGTCCGCTTCACGCGACAACCGCATCCACCCGAATTTGAGTGAAATCGATGCCGCCTTGCGTGACAACATGACCAACTCGGGCAACTCGTCCACCGAAAGCCTTCGCTCTTACATCGGGCGTATCAATTACAACGCCTTTGACCGCTACCTGCTGGAATTGAATCTCCGTGTCGACGGATCTTCCTTGTTCCAGCCGGGGCATCAATACGGCTATTTCCCTTCAGCCTCGTTAGGTTGGAGGTTTAGTGAAGAAAACTTCATCAAGCCTTATGTGTCCAACTGGATGGATAGCGGTAAATTCCGTATCTCTTATGGGGGATTGGGGAATAACAGTTCCGTGGAACGTACCGAACAGCAGGAAGTACTGGAAGCGAACAATTACGTCTTTGATGGGGATATTGAAAAAGGTTTCGTGTACAAGCGCATGCTGAATCCTGATTTGTCATGGGAAGAAACCAGCGTGTTCAACGTGGGGTTGGACTTTGTGTTATTCAACGGGCGTTTCTCCACGGAATTGGACTATTACGACCGCTTGACCACGGGCATGATTCAGGAGTCGCAGATGTCCATCCACCTGACGGGTGCTTATTATGCTCCCCGTACCAACATCGGCGTGTTGCGCAACCGTGGGTTGGAAGGCAACTTCACGTGGCGCGACCATGCGGGTGACTTTAACTATTCGGTTAACTTCAACATTTCGTACAATGCTTCCCGGTTGGAAAACTGGGCTGAATTCCTTGATAAGGGAAATACGTATGTAGGTATGCCTTACCATTTTGTATATACAGGACTTTCCACTGGCATTGCACAGAGCTATGCTGAGATTTACAGCACGACCATCCAATGGAACAATCCCGGCGATGTGCAGCGGGTGGACGTGAATGGTGACGGTGTGGTCGATGGGGAAGATAATGTGTGCCTGCCCTTGTATCAGACAGACCTGCCCACGACCAACTTCGGGCTGAATGTGCAGATGGATTGGAAAGGTTTTGACCTTTCTATTCTGTTCCAGGGAGCGGCGGGGAGGAAAAACTTCTGGTCGACAAACCAAAATACTACCAATATTCCGGAGCAGAGTTATGCTCCAACCGAAGACCACCTGACCAAGCCGTGGAGTTATGACAACCGGGATGGCGAGTGGCCGCGTTTGGTCAATTCGTGGACCAATCACTCCAGTTCCACTTTCTGGCTGGACAACATGGCGTACTTGCGTCTCAAAAACCTCATGTTCGGCTACACGTTACCTAAGAAGTTCACCCGGAAGTTCTTTGTGGAAAACTTGCGTTTGTATTACAGTACAGAAAACTTGTTTACCATTACATCTTACCGGGGGCTTGACCCGGAAAAGTCGAGTCGAACTGATTTGTATCCGATGACGAGCTCCCATTCTTTGGCATTACGGTTACTTTCTAAATTAAAATGGTATGAAGACATTACATAGCATAATAAAGATTTCCACTATTGCGGCATTGGCTGTCCTATTCAGTTCGTGTGCCGATTTTCTTAACCAGCCGTCGCGGGTAGACCTTCCAAGTTCTGCTTTTTGGCAGGATGTGGATGATGCCGAATATGCGTTGAACGGGGCTGTGGCAGACATCCGTTACCTGTTTGACCGGGATTATTACTTGGATGCCATGGGCGAATATGTGAACGTGTCCGGCAACGTGTTGCAACGTACGGCCGATAAATGAGGACCCGTCCGAAGCGTTGAAAAACGGAGCCGCTTATGATGGGTTCTACGAATTGTACCCCACGGGCTATGGAGGGCAGTTCTCCAACATGTACCGCTATTGTTACGGAGGTGTCAACCGGTGCAACTATGTGATTGATGGCATTCAAAAGATGATTGCCGAAGGGCAGACGGAGGCCGACGAGGAGAAGTTGAACGAGTTTATCGGCGAGGCCAAATTGTTCCGGGCACTTATCTACCTCCGCCTGATATCCATGTGGGGTGATGTGCCTTACATAAATGAGCGTATCATGTACAAGGAAGACGTGGAACATCTGTATCGCACACCTATTGCCACCATCAAGGACTCGCTGGTGTCCGACCTTACGGATGCTTTCAACAAGTTACCGGAGAAGGCTTCCAAGTCCGGGCGCATGACACGAAAGCGGCGGCGTTAGGCCTGCGTGGCAAGGTGCAGCTTTATTGGGCCAGCTGGAACAAGTTCGGTTGGCCGGAGCTGGCAGGCTTTACACCCGATGCCCAGGAAGCCCAGGAGGCATATGAAGCGGCGGCATCCGACTTCCGTCATGTGATAGACGATTATGGATTGACTTTGTTCCGCAATGGTGAGCCGGGCGATTGTGATTCTTTTGGGACGGGCGGAAGTATTGCCGAATTATTTTTACCTGTTCCTCCCGACGGCCAATGGCGACTCGGAATTCATCATCACGTTCAATCATGGGGGAACTGGTACTTCGCAAGGGGAACATTTGATGGCGGATTTCGGCGGGCGTTCCACGGAATATGCCAATGGTTGGCTGAATCCGCGTTACGCCATAGCCGACCGTTACCAATCGACCATCACGGGCGACTTCTGCCCGCCCTTGGTGCCGACACCGGCCAGCGACCCGAATGCCCGCACAGCGAACTCGGCTTTGAACCCGCAAAGCTATGCCAACCGTGACTACCGTATGAAAGCAAGCATCTTGTGGGATTATGAAATGATACAAGGATTGATGGACAGGAAGGAAACAGGTTGGGTACCGTTTATTTACAAGACATGGGCGGTGGAAAATTTCGAAATCAACGGGGAGTTTTACACCACGTATGAAACCGACCGTTGCTGGACAGGGTATGTGTGGCGCAAGTTCGTGCGTAATTACGCCGGGCAGACTGCACATGAAGGTGATTACAACTGGCCGGTGATGCGCTTGGCCGATGTGTACTTGATGTATGCCGAAGCTGTGAACTTCGCCAACCTGGAGGATCAGAAACCTTATGCGATTGAGTTGGTCAACCGGGTGCGCCACCGGGGCAATCTGCCGCCCTTGGCTGCCGACAAGACCGGTACGCAGGATGCCTTTTTCGATGCCATCAACCAGGAACGTATTGTGGAACTGCTGGCGGAAGGGCATCGCATGTTTGACTTGCGCCGTTGGAGGTTGATTGAAGAGTCGTTCTGCGGCCCGGGCGATGCGACGGGTTATGTCATCCGCGACACGTGGGGCAATCCCATCAGCGGTTTCAGCACGAACGGTACGATTTTCCAGAACGCGACCAACCGTGCATACGAGCAGTGTTACATTTTCCAAATACCGGAAAGCGAGCGTAACCGCAACCCGAACCTCACGCAGAACACGCCGTGGATGTAGTTATATATATGTATAATGAATAAAACAATGCATAACATGAAGAAATGTCTTAAAATAGGCCTGTTCGCCATGTTGGCGGTGGCCATGACGAGTTGCTTGTACAGCGACTTCCCGATAGATGAAGACGGGTTGCTGATAACCAATCGGAGCGAATGCTATGTGAGCCGCCTTACCTTGTTGGGAACGGACTTGCAGTCCATGCACTACAATTTTGAGGATGCCGTGATCGACACGGTAGCTTGCACCATTCAGGTACGGTTGAAGTATGGAGCTGATTTGAAGAATGTGTATCCCCAGTTTTCCCTGGTGACTGACGCTAAACTTGAGCCCAAGGTGACGGGTTTCACGGACTTTTCGGATTACAAAACCAATCCGCCGAAGTACACGGTCATTTCAGGCAACCGCAAGGTGAGAAAAACATATACCATTTACATTCAGGAAATGGATTTTATACCTTATTAAGTAAAAGTCAATTATGGTTATGAATAGAATGAAAAATATCATTGGTGCGTCGTTGTTAGCCTTGTTCGTGTGGGGCTTTGCTTCGTGCCAGCATGAAGAAGAAAACCTGACATTCGGCAACAAGTGTATCAAGCGCAGTCTGGGACCGAATGTGTGGAGCACTCAGATGGAATTTGCCTACGCTATAGCCATTCGACCTCGAATTGGGCAACCTGGTGGAAGCTAAGGTGGAAGCCAGTATTCCTGGGGCGGAAGGCACGTTGCTTGAAAATCAGTCGTGGTACGCCAAGCTGGACGGCATGGATACGGCCATCGTGGTGGGCGAACCCTGTGTGACCGAGGGAACGCTTTCCACGGTGAAATTCAACCGGGACACCTGCGCATCCACGTTGCGGTATTATTATACCATCCCCGAGGAAGCCAAAGGAAAAGAAGTGTCGTTCACTTTTTTCGGCCAAGGCCAGCAACGGCGAAACAGTTTCCATGCAGATGGGACCCTACACTGTGGCTTCCATGGACATGAAACTGGACATCGCCTTGGGAGGCCCTGTAAGCTATATCTCCATCGAGGACATGGCTGCCTATACGGCGGCGGAGGCTGCGACCATGCCGGAGAAAATAGACTTGGTGTATTTCTTTGAAAGTTATACACTGGCAGAAGTTGAAGGCTATGATCAGGGTGTTGCGTTTAATCATGCCTTTGTGGCACCGGCTGCCGATGCCGAGAAATTTCTACCGGACATCAAGTTGCCTGCCGGGGTAAATCGTAATACCAAAATCCGGGATGTGGGCATTAAGGATGCTCATCTGGCACGCCTGCATTTGAAGGATGCCCCCGAGGCACAGCCGGCCATCTTTATCGATGATATCGATTTGCGCGATATGGACATGAGTACCATGCCTAATTATGCACTCGACTTGATTACTAACGATGGCATGTTCATCGAAACGCAGGACGGCAAGTACAAGGCATATATCTACGT
>VOFD01001689.1_pt1 | contig 23613 bp, 36 predicted proteins | sample 5384101 | NCBI WGS metagenome assembly VOFD01 (sample SAMN12384723, study PRJNA508395) | human gut metagenome | isolation source: healthy gut C | host: Homo sapiens
GGGCCGGCCCAAATCAATCTCCACCCGTTTCTCCATGGGTTTCCCCCTTTAATTCCATACTTTTGTTCGATTTTAAGGGAAAAATAAAACTACCCCCATATTGGCCATGCCATCCCTGTCCATTGTACTGGGGCGGGCCCACGCGTCCGCCTACAGGGATCATCGGAAGGCCTCCCGCCCCCTTTCATCCCCAGCGCCAAAGGTCACTTTGATTTCCACCGGCCCGGCGTCCGCTCCGGCCGGTCGGAATAGCGGATGCCGTCCCCCACATCCTGCCGGGCAGAAACACCCCCTTGCTGCTGTTGGGGCCGCTCCACCCCTCGCTGGAGAGGATCTGCCCCGGAGCCAGGTGGCAGTTTTGCGAAGCAGCCTGCCCCAGGGGCGTATCCGGCCCGTCCCGCAGCACCTGACTCAGGGCCTCCTCCGTGGTGTCCAGCCAGGCCGCCAGGTGGGGCCAGGAGGCCCGGGCAAAAACTCCCCCGCCGCCAGCGCCGTCTTATAGGCTTCGATCATAGGCTATATTGAGCCCAACCCCCAGGTGGGCCAGGTGGGTCTCCATCCGGACGAGACCAACCCGCCCAAGAGTCAGGGCATGTCCACCGAGAGCACCACCACCACAGAAGAGCGGGTGGTCTACGACGTGCGTTTTTCCGCCGTAGCCCCGGGGGAGGACGGGAAAATCGGCCTCATCATCAACATCGAGGCCCAAAGCAAATATCACCCCGGCTATCCCCTGGTGAAGCGGGCCATTTACTACTGTGGGCGGATGCTGTCGGCCCAATACGGGTCCGTGTTCACCCAATCCCACTACGGGGAAATTCAGAAGGTATATTCCATCTGGATTTGCACCCGGCCGCCTAAGGAGCGGGAAAATACCATCACCAGCTACACCCTCCAGGAGCGGCACCTGGTGGGCCATGTGACAGAGCCGGTCAGGAACTACGACCTGATGAACGTCACCATGATCTGCCTGGGAAAACCGGAGGGCAAACATTACGGAGGTCTCCTGCGAATGCTGGAGGTGCTGTTCACCGGACGGTATGCCGCCAAAGAGGTCATACAGATTTTAGAAGACGAGTACGAGTTTGCTCACGCACATACCATGGAAAGGACGGTGTCTGAAATGTGTAATTTGAGCCAGGGTATTTTTGAAGAAGGCATGGAAAAAGGCATGGCGCAAGGCATCGAGCGGGGCATCGAGAAGGGCATGGAGAAGGGCATCGCAAGGGGGTATCGCCCAAGGCATGGAGAAGGGCATCGAGCGGGGCACAAACCGGGAGCGGCTGCAAAACATTCGCAGCCTGATGGAAACCACCGGCTGGCCTGCGGAGCAAGTGATGACCGCCATGAAAATTCCAGCAGCAGACCAGCCCAAGTACCTGAAGCTCCTGTCCCTCCCCCAATAGACAAAAAGCATAATATCCTAAATTAGGAAGGAATCCCCCAAAGGAAGGTGACGCCCATGGAAACGCAGATTGCAGGCAGCATCGCCCGGATGGACGGGAGCACCAGCCAGGACGCCATCTTCAAGGATGTGCTGGCCTACAAAGAGGTGTTAGCCCATATTATGAAGACCTGCGTGCCGGAATACAAGGACTGCACCATTCCCCAGATCATAGGCTATATTGAGCCCAACCCCCAGGTGGGCCAGGTGGGTCTCCATCCGGACGAGACCAACCCGCCCAAGATTCAGGGCATGTCCACCGAGAGAGCACCACCACCACAGAAGAGCGGGTGGTCTACGACGTGCGTTTTTCCGCCGTAGCCCCGGGGAGGACGGGAAAATCGGCCTCATCATCAACATCGAGGCCCAAAGCAAATACCACCCCGGCTATCCCCTGGTGAAGCGGGCCATCTACTACTGTGGGCGGATGCTGTCAGCCCAATACGGGTCCGTATTCACCCAATCTCACTACGGGGAAATTCAGAAGGTATATTCCATCTGGATTTGCACCCGGCCGCCTAAGGAGCGGGAAAATACCATCACCAGCTACACCCTCCAGGAGCGGCACCTGGTGGGCCATGTGACAGAGCCGGTCAGGAACTACGACCTGATGAACGTCACCATGATCTGCCTGGGAAAACCGGAGGGCAAACATTACGGAGGTCTCCTGCGAATGCTGGAGGTGCTGTTCACCGGACGGTATGCCGCCAAAGAGGTCATACAGATTTTAGAAGACGAGTACGAGTTTGCTCACGCACATACCATGGAAAGGACGGTGTCTGAAATGTGTAATTTGAGCCAGGGTATTTTTGAAGAAGGCATGGAGAAAGGCATGGAGAAGGGCATCGAGAAGGGCAAGGCATCGCGCAAGGCATTGAGCGGGGCATGGAGAAGGGCATGGAGAAGGGCATCGCACAAGGCATGGAGAAGGGCATCGAGCGGGGCACAAACCGGGAGCGGCTGCAAAACATTCGCAGCCTGATGGAAACCACCGGCTGGCCTGCGGAGCAAGTGATGACCGCCATGAAAATTCCGGCAGCGGACCCACCCTCTCCACCACACCGGCGTGAAGCCGGATGACCGTGTCCGCCTGGCGGGCCAGCTCCATGTCGTGGGTTACCAGGATCACCGTCTGCCCCAGCCGGGCCGCCAGGGTCTTGAGGAGCTTCAGCACCTCCTCCCCCGTGGCAGGGTCCAGATTGCCTGTGGGCTCATCCCCAGGAGAATGGCCGGCTGAATCATCAGGGCCCGGGCAATGGCCACCTGCTGTTGCTCGCCCCCGGACAGCTCGTCCGGGTACTTGTCCAAAAGCGTTTCAATTCCCAGCGCCTGGGTCACCTCCCGGAAAAAGCAGGCTCCGGATCTCTGCCGTCCAGGTTCAGGGGAATGGAAATATTCTCCCGGGCCGTGTGCTCCCCCAGCAGGTTGTAGGACTGAAACACAAAGCCAATCCGGCGGCGGCGCAAAATTGCCAGCTGCCTGTCCTTCAGGTCAAAGACGCTCTTACCCTCCAGGTACACCTTGCCCCCCGGTGGGCCGGTCCAGGCCTCCCAAAATATGCAGCATGGTGGATTTTCCACTGCCGGACTTGCCCACAATGGCATAAAATCTGCCCTTTGTGAACTCCAAATTCGCCGGTTGCAGCGCCCGGCATTCCAGACTGGTGCCAGGGTGGTACACCTTTTTCCACCCCGTCCAATTTCAAAATGGCGTCCATAATTAAGCTCCTTTCGTCGGCGTCAGCTTCGGATATTTTCAATGGGAGAGGCCTGCAGCGGCTTGTCCAGGGCCCGCAGGTGGAACCACAGCAGCACCGGAAGCCCAGGAGGCACAGGCCCAGGTGGAGTAGCCACGGGTAAGCCGTCAGATCCTCCCGGGCAACCGCCAGCAGCAGCTGCCGGAAAGCCAGTCCCTGGTCCCAACGCTGGACCCAACCGGCCGCCAATACCACCAGCGCCAGAATTCCATGGGAGCCAACCAGAGCAATCAGCCAGTCCCCAGTGCCTGGAGGGCCTGCCCCCGGTACAGCTGGGCCTTGGTGACGCCCAGAGCCTGCAAAATGCCGGTCCGTCTTCTTCCCTGCTCCTGGGCCGAAACCAGGGTATTGCTGAGAATCATCCAAACAATCACCGTGGCGGCGAAGGCCAGCAGCCCCATGAGGAGGCAGGAGGACAGGGGCCTTGTTGTAAATCGCCTGGTTGGAGTCCCGGAGGTTCCCCCAAGGTCAAATAGTATTCTCTGGAAATCTGAAACAGGGGCGTCAGGGTGTTTTCCGTGGTGGCCCCCTCCCCGGCATAGAGGCTGAAGCCGGCTTCGCCGTAATTGTAGGCGTACAGCCAGTCCTTCCGCATTTGCAGCCCCACCTTTTCCTCATAGGTCATGGTTTTGAAGCCGTCGCTGTACAGGCTGTAAAGGAGCTTGGAGCTGCCGATCACCACGTGGCTCTGGGGGTCGCCTGCAAAGGGCCAGACGCCCTGATCCGGAAAATACCGGATGATGGCGCCCACGGTGACCTCCCGGACCGTCTGGGTGTAATAAGCGGATGAATCCGTTACATGGGGGCAGTCTACCGCCAGGGTGAGGACATCTCCCACCTGCACCGACCGGTCAGCCTCCCACATCTCGCCGGCGCTGGCCGCCAGGCTCAGGTCCATGGCGCCGGAGGACCGCAGGAACTGGGCCATGGAGTCCTCCTTCCCCGCTCCGGAGCCCTGCAGGGGGCGGTACATAGGCAGCAGGAGGATCACTTCCTGCCCCGCCTCAAAGGCCGCCGGATCCACATTCCCCTTCCGTCAGCGCCGCCTCCAGGCGAGCAAAGAGGCCGGAGGTCTCATCCACCCCATAGGCCTGGGTCAGGAAAGCCTCCCCCCTCCTTCTGGGCAGACTCTGCCTCAGAGGATGCAAAGAAGCCGCTTCCCCCCGCCTGCTTCAGCGCCGAGAGCACCGGGCTGCGGTCCATCCCCTCGTACCAGAGGAAGATATGGTCCTCCCGCTGCCAGAAGTCCACCCGGGACAGGCCCTCCGCCCGGCCCAGGGCCTCCTGCAGCGCCGCCACCTCCCGGCTGCTGCCGGTATGATTGGACAGCAGGGTATAGTCCGGCTGATCCGCCTGCACCACCGTCTGCCGGTAGGTGTCAAAGGCGGCGTTGCCCAGGAATACGCAAATCAGCTCCATGGTGACCAGGAAGGTGCACAGCGCCGCCATGCCCACCGTCCTGCCTGGATTGGCCGCCCGGTCTCTGGCCCGCAGCCGCCGCCAGGTCTGGCGCTTCATGGGCTTCACTTTCACGTGGCGGCCCTTGCGCCCCTCCATCCGCCCCACCAGGGGGCCTTCATAGCCCGGAGGCTGGGCATCAGCATACCAAACGCCACCGCCAGGAGGCCGCAGGCCTGACCGGTCAGCACCAAAGGCCAGCTCAGGAAGAGGGAAACCTCCTCCAGCGCTCCCGTCACCCCCCAGGCCACAGCCACGCCTAGGACGTCCCCAAAATCAGGCTCCCCAGGGTTATGTAGGCGCACTCCCAGGCAAGGAGCTCAAATATCTGCCCGTTGGTAGCTCCCACGCTTCTGAGCAGGGTCAGCCGCCTGGCCCTGCGCCGGAGCTGGATGAAGGAAATCTGAAACACTGCGCACACCGTGATGGTGACGATCACGCCGATCATGGCCGCCCCCATGGTCCCGGTCAGCCCCGCCCTCCCGGGGGTAGCCATAGCGGTTCAAGAGGACCTGGCCCTGGTTGTAGGTATAGCCCTCTGTCAGGTCCGGAAGCTCCCAGGAGGCCGATGCATAGATTCCCTCTCCGCTGTCCACCTGCGCCGTACCGTCCAGCAGCTCCTGATAGGGGACCTCTCTGGCGCTGTAATAGGCGCTTACCACAGAGGCTGAGTCAGAACTGTATTGGGGCAGCATCAGATAGGCTATTTGCCCCTCCTCCAGCCTGGTGGAGCCATCACTCATCTCCCACCGGAAGACGGGCACATGGAAGTAAACCTCCCTTCGATAGGAGCTGCCCAGGAGATTCTCCTTTTCCATCCAGACCCCTCCATACCGGCTGGAATCACCTCCAAATCCACCAGGGAAATTCCGGCCAGGGACGGGTCCTTCGCCTGCTCCTCCGCCCACTGCTCCCGGGCCAGATTCAGGTCCCACTCCGTCGCCTCATGGCCGTAGCCGGCCAGTCCCCATTCATTATCCAGGAGCCGGTAATACTGGTTTCAGAAATTTCCCGCACCCGGGGCAGCTCGGTTTCCAGCACCTGCCCATAGAGGCCGGCAACCGTTCCGCTGCCCCGGAGGAACAGGAACTTCTGCTCCTCCCGGCAGCCAGTACAGCCGGGGGCGTCCTTGGTCTCCAGGTAGGACAGGGTGTCCCGGGCTCCCCCTGCCGTAGCCTCTGAGAGGTAGCAATTGGGCAGGGCCGTATCCCCACATCCCACCGGTCTGACACCGTCTCCACAATGCCCACCACGGTACAGGTCCGGGTGAGCGTCAGATCCTGAGCCGGCACCGCCCCCGGTCCAGAATCATCTGCCGCAGCTCCGCCTCGTCCAGCTCCACACCTTTGGCATACAGCTGCTCATAGTTGGTGTTGAGACCCCAGGAGACCGCTCCCTGAACGCCGCTGTCGAAAAAGGTGCGGTCCACCTCCACCAGGGCGTCCCGGCCGGTTCCCAGCTGGTACTTGTAATAGTCGTTTAGAGCTGCTCCCCAGCAATTGCAAACCGCCAGAAGCGTAGACCGGTAGGTCTCGTCATCCATCTCCGACACCGGGCAGTGGGTGGCGGGGTCCGGGAACCAGAGCTCCCTTTGCTCCTCCCCGTTTTCATCGATGTAGGTGGAATAGGTGGACCAGACCTCCTCCCGCCACAGCCGCTCCATGATGGCCTGGATGCTTGCCTCCGTGGCGCCATCGCCGAAGGCGCGGATCACGGTCTTTGCCGGAACCTCCTCACCCCGGATGGTCATGGTGCCGGAGGGCAGCTGGCGGCCCCGCAGCTGGGTCAGATGATGCTCCAGGGTAAGGGTGACCGTGCTTCCCACTCCGGTTTCCTCCGGAAACAGGCCCAGCTGGCCCCGCTCCAGGAGAATCTCTCCCGCTGCCTCCGGGGCGCGGCCCTCCACAATCTGAAGGCTTCCCCCATCCGGGCAAAGTCCTCGCTCAGGCGGCCACCTGGCCGCACTGCCCGTCTACCCCCAGGAGGTCACCTCTGCAGTCTCCGCCACCTGGGACAGGCCCGTCAGACTCTCCGCCACTCTGGAATCCCCCGCCGCCATACAGGAGGTGCCAGCCGCCGTACAGGCTCTGGCGCTGCCGTGCCTGGCTCCCGCTGAAGGAGGACAGCAGCAGCGTCCCCGCCGTCAGAAATAAAAAACTCATCACAATCACCAGGGCCAGAACCCGGGTGTCCTTACGCCGCCCCCTCATGCCATGGAGGGCCAGTTTTCTCACATGATTCATGGGATACCTCCTGTTGCGCCTCATTCATCCTTGTAAACTCTCTGGTTCACCGCCAGATTTCCGCTGACGGTGTTCACCGTATACTCCAGATCGCTGCTGCCAATGTAATACTGTTTTTCCGCCCTCAGTGCCATACAGGGGTAATTCCCCACCATTTGTCCCGAGGTGGTGTCAAAATAGATGCTGAACTTCACCCCTGGGGCATGTAGAGCTCAATATCCCCGGAAAGGGTTGTGAGGCTCATCTCCTCCGGCGCCTGGCCCGGTATCGCTTGGATGTTTCCGGAGGTGGTCCTCATGGTGACCGCCTGGATGACGCCATCCCAGGTCATATCTCCGGACACGGAGGAGAAATTGGCCTCCTCCGCCTCCACCTCGTAAAGCTCAGTCAGACCGGAAACCGACTGCAGATTCAGGCGGGTAGCGGAAAGCTCCTGAACTGTGAGGCTGGCAGAGAACGTCTGGGCGTGCAGCTCCTCCAGGGACTCCGCCAGCTGGGCCGGAATCCAGACCGTCAGGGTCTTGTCCGGCATGCCGGTATAGTGCCCGGGGGCGCAGGATTGAATATACAGGGTATGATTTTCCACCCCATATTGCAGCGCATATGCCTCCTCCACCGCCGTCTCATGGAGGCGGATCACCTCCCAGCCAGGGCTTCAGGGTGACCCTCCCCCTTCATCAGCTCAGGTCCAGGGAGGTCACATCCGAGATGGGAATGTCGTAAAAGCCCACGGAGGAATAGGCATTGCTCCAGTGTCGGTCGCTGTCAAAGCCAAATTCCTCAGGTTCCTCCTGCTCTGTCTGGGGCTGGGTCGGGGCTGGGTGGCCTCTGTGGGCGCCGTCGGGGCCACGCTGACCTTGGTCTCCTCCACTGCTTCCTGGGGCTTTGCCCGGCTCACCGTCCAAAACAGGAGGCCCGCCATGCATACAAGCGCCGCCGCGCCGCAACTCACCCCAGCAGCAGGCCCAAGCGGCCGGACCCTTTGCGGGCCTGGGGATTGTCCCGGAAGATGGCATTTGCAATTTCGGAGACCGGCCCCAGCCGTTCCACCGCCATTTCCGGGTCCATGCCATCCTCCACCATATCGTCCAGCAGCTCAGCATAGTAGTCCAGCTGCCGCCTTCGTTCTGCCCCAGGCAATCCCGCCAGCTCTGCTTTCAGCTGCTTTAAAATTCATGCTTTGTCATCACGCTGCCTCCTGACAAAATGGTAAATTCCCATCACTTCCTCCTGGCTGGCCAAAAAGCTGTCCAGACGCCGGGCCCCCGCTCTGTGATGGTGTAGAGCTTGCGCAGGCGGCCATTGTGCTCCACACTGCGCCGTCAGGCATCCGTCTGTCTCCAACCGCCGGAGGATGGGATACAGGGTAGACTCCGAAAATGTCAATGCAGGCCGACAGATCCTTCACAATCTTGTACCCATGAGATTCCCCCCGGCACAGTACAGCACACAGGAATCAACAAGCCGCGCTTCGGCTGCGGATCGATCATCAAATGCCCCCCCCTTCGCATAATACTATACAACACGTAGTATCCTTTGTCAAGGAAAATTCCAGCTCCACCCCCACCAATTTCCCCGCCGCGAAGCAGGAAACAGCTGACGTCTGGAGCGCCCCTGCCTGCCGGTCTGCAGGCAGGGGCGTAGGATGTGGCCTCCAGGGCGGGCAGGGCTGCGGTCCAGCCCTGTGGGGGCATGCCGTGGTGGTTTTCGGCATTCACAAATCCGGGGCAGCGGCCTGTTGCCTGGAGACACCGGCGTCCCGTTCCATGGACGAAAACCGGCAGTCTCCCCCACCGGGCGGGGCCGTGGGTTTTTACCCGGATGGGGACATGGTTGGGCCGTGGAGATTTGGATGGCGTCTTCGCCAGTGCGTCCCATGCTGCTGGTGCATCCAGACAGACAAGCTTCCCACGCCCTTTCTCAGCCGCCGCCTCAGCCGCTTTCCGCCCCGCAGGGTCTTCGGATTCGGATTCGGCTTCGGATTGGGATTCGATTTCGGATTCGGATTGGATTGGATTAGGCGCAGACTTGGTTTCAGGTGCCGTTTCGATACTATTCGCTTTGCTTCGTGAAACTCAGGGGCAAAATTTTTCAGCTCCTGACCCGGAGCTTCGGGGGGCAGGGCCGGGTATATTTCCCGGCGGGTGCGGCAGACCTGATATTTGCTCCATTGGGGGAAGGCACAGTAGAGTTCTCCCTCCACCCGGTAGGTGATGATGAATCCCAACTCCTCCAGCCGTTCCATCCCCTGGGTCACCTGGTCCTGGGTGACCCCGGGGTAGATGCAGAAAAAGCGGTTTCGGATGATATCCGGCGCTGCAAAATACCGGCCGTAGTCATCGCAGCTCAGAATCAGCCGGACCAGCAGGGCCTGTTGGAACCAGTCCAGCTGCCCCACCTGACGGCTGGTCAAAATAGAATCCCGGATCACTCGATTGGGCATAGGCGCATTCTCCTGTTTCAGAGCCTCTCCGGCTCCCGGTTAAGTTAAAAACATTTGTTCGTATATACTATACCACAAATCCCCCGGTTCGGCAACGCCACCCCGGGGGTTATTTTCGCAACCGGCAGAACATTTCCCTGCCGGCCCGCCCATGTGCGCCCCTATAGAGGCATGCTGTGGGGAACGCCGTAGGGCGCGGCTCCTGGGCACCCTACGGCGGAAGAGACTGGCCGGGCGAATTCGTACCGGCCTGAAAGTTGGTCGGATTTGCCGAAACGTGGCAGATCCCGGAGCATTCTGCCGCCGGTGCGTCCGGGAGGCCGCACCCGACCGCCCCGGGGGCAGGGGGCTGCGGTCCATTCTATAGAGTTTCGCCTATGATGGACTTGGTGGCGTAGGCGTTGAGGTCATGTCCCCGGTGTTTCCGGCCAGGTACTCGTGTAGCCCTGGGCGCCGATCATGGCGCCGTTGTCGCCGCAGAGGGCCAGGGGGGGCATGTACACCTGGACGCCCAGCCCATTGGCCGCCGCCAGGACGTCCCGGCGGATGCGGGAATTAGCGGCGACGCCTCCGGCCACAGCCAGCTTCCTGCAGCCGGTGCGGCCCAGGGCCTCCATGGCCCGGGGCACCAGCGTATCGGACACAGCGGCGGAGAAGTCTGCGGCACAGGTCCTCCACCACCAGAGGCTCCCCCTTCTGCCCGGCGTTGTGAATCAGGTTGATGGCGGCGGTTTTGAGCCCGGAGAAGGACATGTCCAGAGGGTTCGCCCCCCTCGGGCCCGTGGCAGGGGATACCGCCCCTCCTGCCCCACCCGGGCTTTTTTGTCCAGAGCGGCCCCGCCGGGATAGGGCAGGCCCAGCACCCGGGCTACCTTGTCAAAGCACTCCCCGGCGGCGTCGTCCAGGGTGGTACCCAAAATCTCCATGTCCGTATAGTCCCGGACATGAACCAGCATGGTGTGCCCGCCGGAGACCACCAGGCAGAGGAAGGGCGGCTCCAGCTCCGGGAAGGCCAGGTAATTGGCGGCGATGTGGCCCCGGATGTGGTGCACCGGGATCAGGGCACATCCAGAGCCAGGGCAGCCCCCTTGGCAAAGTTCACCTGCCCCCACCAGCACCGCGCCAATGAGCCCGGGGCATAGGTGACGGCAATGCCGTCCACATCCTTCCGCTTCACCCGCCCGGACCAGGGCCTGGTCCGCCAGGCCGTAAATGGCCTCGATGTGCTTACGGGACGCAATTTCCGGCACCACGCCGCCGTAAATCCGGTGCAAATCCACCTGGGAGGCGATGCAGTCTGTGAGAACCCGCCGTCCGTCCTCCACCAGGGGCCACAGCGGTCTCGTCGCAGGAGGATTCCACGGCCATCAGTATCATAAATCCCACTCCTTTCGGAGAATCTCCCCGTCCTCCTTGGGCGACAGGTAATACCCCGGCGGCAGCCCACCCGGACAAAGCCCATGCTCCCATACAGCGCCTTGGCCGGCCCATTGGAGGCCCGGACCTCCAGGGTCAGGCTGTGCACGCCACCGCCGGCCAGCTCCCCGGATCAGGGCCGTCACCAGCGCCCGGGCAATCCCCCGGCGGCGGGCGGCCGGCAGGACGGCCAGATTCATCATATCCGCCTCTCCCATCACCGACTGGCTGCCCACATAGCCCAGGACCCTCCCCCGGCCTGGGCCACCAGCCACAGGCTGAGGGGTTGTCCAGCCCGAAGCCACGCTGCTCTCACTCCAGGGGTCCGGGAAGGCGCTTCGTTCCAGGGCGGCAATCTGGGGAACATGGGCCGCCTCCATCCTTACAATTTCATATTCCATCACTTTGCCTCATACCAGCTTCTGCCCACCTTCGCCTCTGCCACCAGGGGGACGGACAGCTGGGCCACCGACTCCATCTGGCCGGTGACAATGGCCCGGACCTGCTCCGCCTCCTCCGGGGGGCACTCCACAATGAGCTCATCGTGGACCTGGAGAATCAGCTTGGCCTGCAGGCCCGCCTCCTCCAGCGCCCGGTCCACCCGGACCATGGCCAGCTTGATGAGGTCCGCCGCCGTGCCCTGAATGGGGGTGTTGAGGGCGATTCGCCCGCGCCCTGGCGGATGTTGTAGTTGCTGCTCTTCAGCTCCGGGATATACCGTCTCCGTCCAAACAGGGTGGTGACGTAGCCCCGGTCTTGGCCTCCGCCACAATCTCCCTCATATAGGCCCGAACTCCGGCGTACCGGTCCAGGTAGGAGTCGATGTATGCCTTCGCCTCATACCGGCTCACGCCGATGTCCTCGGCCAGGGAGAACTCCGAAATGCCGTATACGATCCCAAAATTCACGGCCTTTGCGTGGCGGCGCTGAAGCGGCGTGACCTCCTCCGGGGGACGCCAAAGACCTGGGCCGCAGTGGCGGTGTGAATGTCCCGGCCGGTCCGGAAGGCCTCCTGCATGGGGTCTTCTGCAATGTGGGCCAGGACCCGAAGCTCAATCTGGCTGTAATCCGCATCCACAAATACCCAGCCAGGGCGGGGCACAAACATCTTCCGTATCTCGCTGCCCAGGTCCGTGCGGGTGGGGATGTTCTGGAGATTAGGCTCTGTGGAGGAGAGGCGGCCCGTGGCCGTGACCAGGTTCTGGAAGGTGGTCCGAATGCGCCCATCGGGGCCAATCACCTTCAAAAGGCCGTCGGCGTAGGTGGATTTCAGCTTGGTGAGGACCCGGTATTCCATCACCTGCCTCACCATGGGGTGCTTGTCCGCCAGCTTGTCCAGCACCTCGGCGCTGGTGGAGTAGCCCGTCTTGGTCTTCTTCACCGGGGGCAGGTTCAGCCGCTCAAACAGGACCTCTCCCAGCTGCTGGGGGGAGTTGATGTTAAACTCCCCACCGGCGTAGCCGAAGATTGCCTGCTCGCAGGCGGCAATCCGTTCCGTCAGCATTTGGCCGAAGCTCACCAGGGTATTCCGGTCCACAGCCACTCCCTCCCGCTCCATGCGGTACAGGGTGGCGCACAGGGGCAGCCTCGATTTCCCGATACAGGTTCTCCATCCCCTGCTCCTGCAGCTTCGGCTCCAGGCACTCCCCTCAGCTGCCACAGGGCGGCAGCCCGGTCCTCCAGGCCCTCCGGCGTCCGGCCCAGGTAGGCCATGGCCACCTTGGTCAGGCTGTAATCCCCCTGGGAAGGATTCAAATCATAGGCGGCCAGGGCCGTATCAAACCGGAACCCCGCCTGAGGCAGACCCAGGGCCTCCAAATCATGGAGGCAGGTTTTTGAGGTCATGGCAGATTTTGGGGTCTCCGGCCCCAAAAGGGCCTCCAGGCGGCCCTCCCGCTCCAGGGGCGGCACGGCGCATACCCCTTCTGCCCAAGCCACGGCCACGGCGCCGTCCTCCCCAGGACCAGGGCGCAGGGGTCCCCCGCCTCCGGCAGCTCCTGCCGGTGGGGAAGCTGCACCGCCACCTGCTGTGGCTCCGGCTCCGGAGCCGCCTCCCGCAGCTTGTAGCGGTCTATGAGCTTCACAAACTCCAGCTTGACAAAGAGGTCGTACAGTTCCTTTTTTGTTGGGCTCCTGAAGCATGGCCTCCTGGGGCGTAAAATCAATGGGGGCGTTGCACCGGATGGTGGCCAGGTCATAGGACAGCTCCGCGCTCTCCCGGCCGGCCTCCAGCTTTTCCCGAAGCTTGGGCCGGATGGGGGATCGTCCAGGTGACGGTACACCTCCGCCATGGCGCCGAACCTCAGGAGCAGCTCCCTGGCCGTCTTGGGTCCCACACCGGGAACCCCGGGGATGTTGTCAGAGCTATCCCCATGAGGCTTTTCAGATCCACCAAAATGGGGGGGGAAGCCGTACTCCGCCTGGAAGGCCGCCTGGTCATAGCAGTTGGCCGTGGTCTGGCCGCCCTTGGTCAGGAGCAGCTTCACCTGCACATGGGAGTCGATGAGCTGCAGGCTGTCCCGGTCCCCGGTGACCACCACGCAGTCCCAGTCCTCCTGGCCGCACCGCTTGCCCACGGTGCCGATGACGTCGTCTGCCTCCCAGGCCTGGGAGTCCAGGATGGGAATGTTCATGGGCCGGAGGACCTGCTTCAGAAGGGGCATCTGCTGGGCCAGCTCCTGGGGCATCCCATGGCGGGTGGCCTTATAGCCGTCGTACCGCAGGTGGCGGAAGGTGGGGCCCTGGAGGTCAAAGGCCACGCAGACCCCATCGGGGCGCTCCTCCTGCTCCATGCGCTGCAGGATGTTCAGGAAGCCAAAAATGGCGTTGGTGTACAGCCCCTCCCGGGTGGTCAGGGGCCGCACGCCGTAAAACGCCCGGTTAACTATGCTGTTGCCGTCTAATATCATCAGTTTCATTGGATTACCTGCTCCATTTCGTCCCCTGGGGGGGTGTCGGTGATGGTGATGCCCTGGGCCTTGAGTTCATCCCGGATCCGGTCCGCCTCTGCCCAGTTTTTGGCCTTTTTGGCCTCCGTGCGCTGCCGGACCAGAGCATCGATCTCCGGATCCCGCTCCTCCTGGGCCTCCCGGTCCGCCTGGCGCTGCTTCTGCCCATGGGCCAGAAGGTCCAGGCTGAGGACCCGGTCGAAATCCGCCAGGGCCGCCAGCTTGGTGGCGTCGTTGGTCTTGGCTTTCAGCACGTCATACAGGGCCGTAATGGCCAGGGAGGTGTTGAGGTCGGCGTCCATGGCCTTTTCAAACCGAACCTTCAGCTCCCCAAAGGCCGCCTCGTCCACTTCCTCCGGCTTTTCCGGGTCCAGGGCGGCAATTTTGGCAATCAGCTTGCCATAGGCCGCAGCGGCATTGTCCAGGTTCTCATAGCTGAACACCAGATTCCGCCGGTAGTGGGACTGGAGGCAGAAGAACCGGTAAACCATGGGGTCATAGCCCTTTTTTCTCCAGGAGGGAAACGGTCAAAAATTCCCCCGCTGGACTTGGACATCTTCCCGGACTCCGTATTCAGGTGGTGCACGTGGAACCAGTAATTGCACCATTTGTGACCCAGGAAGGCCTCGCTCTGGGCGATTTCGTTGGTGTGGTGGGGGAAGGCGTTGTCAATGCCGCCGCAGTGGATGTCCAGGTACTCCCCCAGGTGCTTGATGCTGATGCAGGAGCACTCAATGTGCCAGCCGGGATAGCCCACGCCCCAGGGGGAGTCCCATTTCAGAGCCTGGTCCTCAAATTTGGACTTGGTGAACCAGAGGACGAAGTCATTTTTTGTTCCGCTTATTGGCGTCCTCCTCCACGCCCTCCCGGACGCCCACCGCCAGGTCCTCCTCGTTGTGGTCGTTGAACACATAGTATTGTTTCCAGCTTGGCCGTATCAAAAGTACACATTTCCTCCGGCCAGGTAGGCATATCCCTGTCTCCAGAAGCCGGGGAGACCATGGCGATATACTCCCCAATGCAGTTGGTGGCAGGCTCCACCACATCAGGCCGCTTGATGTTCAGCTTTTGCAATCCTGGAAGAAGGCGTCGGTATAGTATCGGGCAATCTCCATAACGGTTTTGTGCTCCCGTTTGGCCCCCTTGAGCATTTTGTCCTCACCGGTATCCGCATCGGAGGCCAGGTGGCCCACATCCGTGATGTTCATCACCCGCTTCACCGGTAGCCCTCATAGCGCAGATACTTCTCCAGCACGTCCTCCATGATATAGGACCGGAGATTGCCAATGTGGGCAAAGTGGTACACCGTGGGGCCGCAGGTATACATCTTCACCTGCTCCGGGTGATTGGGGACAAATTTCTTTCTGATGGCTGAGGGAATTGTACAGGTACATCGTTTAAAGCTCCTTCCTTTGTAGCTGTGCTTCCAGCTGCTCCACCCGCTGCCGGAGCTCCTGAAGCTCCAGGGCAATGGGGTCCGGGGTGTGGACATGGTCCAGTTTTTTCTCCGTTGACCCGGACCACCCGGCCCGGGACGCCCACCACTGTGGAATTGTCCGGCACATTTTGCAGCACCACGGCGTTGGCCGCCACACGGGCATGATCCCCAATTCCGGATGGGTCCTAGTATTTTGCGCCGCTGCCCACCATCACATCGTTCCCCAGGGTGGGGTGCCGCTTCCCGCTGGAAATGCCGGTGCCGCCCAGGGTCACGCACTGGTACAGCAGGCAGTCGTCTCCATTTCCGCCGTAGCTCCCACCACAATGCCGGTGCCGTGGTCAATGACAGGCGGCGGCCAATGGTGGCGGCGGGGTGGATCTCCACCCCGGTGACCCACTTGGCATGCTGGGACACCCAGCGGGCCAGAAAACGGCAGTGATGGTAGAGCCAGTGGGAAATGCGGTAATAGATGGTCGCATGCAGGCCGTTGTACAGGAAAAAAAATCTCCAGCGCCGACCGGGCGGCGGGGTCATTTTTCTGATAGGCGCGAATGGTTTCGCGTAAAAAGCCCATAGGCATCCCTCCTAACGGGTCCATTCTATGAAGAAAACCCGCCCCTTGTTTCTCTCAAGAGGCGGGCCATGGCTCGCGGTTCCACTCTGATTTCTCACTTTTGGCCTTGACGCGGCCAACGGGGTCTCCCCTTCACTCCCGGACGCACTTCCCACCCGCGCACAAACACCGCCCTGGCTTCCAGCCGATGGCCAAGGCTCTCTGAGGGGCGCAGCGGGGGTACTCTTTCCGTTCCACGTGATATGAAATTTGCTCCATTTTACCATCTCCCGCCGCCCCTTGTCAAGAGCGGCGTCAGGATGATTCCAGACAGCGGCATTTCCTGATCGGTCCGCCGGATATCCCGTTTCCGTCCGCCTCACTTCCTTCGGCGCCTTTCCCGGGGAAGGCCGGGCGCTGCCGCGCCCGTGCCTTTGCAGCCGTGCGGCTGAAATAACCGGCGTGGACATCAGGCGGCCAGCTTCCGCAACGCCACTGGATGCGCACTGGCGGGAGCGCCCCCCGGGGTTTATTGTTTCCCTCCGGCAGCTCCGGTTCCGTTTCCGGCAGCCAGGGTGTAATGGCGGCAGAGATACCGCCAGGTGTGCCGGTCCACCTCGCCGGTCACCGGCAGGCCGCAGAGGGCCTGAAAGCGGCGTACCGCCGTGACTGTGGACGCATCCAGCGTGCCGCTCACCGGCGTCTGAGGAAGGCCACGATACACGGAGCTCAGGACCCGCAGCGCCGCCTGCACCAAATAGATGTGGTAGTTGTCTCTCTCCCGGTTTCATCGTCTGCTGGGGTTCAAAATGGGCTGCATGGCCTCTGCAGGAGCCTGCTGCACCAGCTGAGCCTGGTAGGTTTGCACCAGGCGCTCCCAGGTGGCTCCGTTCATCACCCCGGTGGCAGGCAGACCGTAGTACCGCTGAAAGGCAGTCACTGCCGCCATGGTGTTGGGGCCGAACACGCCGTCAGGCACCACCGGCAGCAGGCGATTGTTTCCCTCAGCCGCAAACCGGAGCATGGTCTGCATACTCTCAACAGGGCGGCCGACATAATAACTAGGCTCTGCAATCATCTTCCTGTCACCTCCCCCGGCACTCCGTCCTGCTGGCCCATGCTGAGCTCTGCACCTGGAAATTGTGTCATGCGGGTGGTCTGGGAATACCGGTCCCCCTGCCCTTGCCGGCGGCTCATTTCGGCTTGTGCCGGTCCGGGGCCCCCGGCTTGCCCCCGTGGAGCGGCGGGGCAAAGGCAGTCTGGGCAGCGGCCCCTCCCCTCCGGCGCAAAGGGGAACAGCTCCCTGGTTGCGGAACAGGTTGTTATCGATGCTGCGGAACTGGCTCTCCAGTCTCAGCCAGGTCTGCTCATCCACCGCTCCGCTCTGGGGCAGGCCAAAGTAGCGCTGGGCTGCCAGCACCGAGGCCCGGGTGGCGGGGCCAAAGATGCCGTCCACCTCCACCGGCGGGATGGCAGGTATCACACTGGAGAGGACCTGCAGCATGTATTGCAGCTGCCGCACCTCCTGGCCCTGGCTTCCTGCTGCAGCGCGCCGCCGTAGTTCCAGGATATGTTGTAGAACTGCTGGCCCTGGGAGCGGAGCTCCGCCAGGGAGGTGACCCCCACATACAGCCGCACCCAGAGCATACCAGGTCGCCCTGCCCACAACTCCGTCCGGGTCAAGCCAAAAATCTCCTGGAACCGGCGGACTGCGTTCTCGTCTGAGAGCCGAAGATGCCGTGCACCGGGGAGATCTTGGGAATGGCCGGGTAGTTCTGCCCCACCCGGTTCAGAGAGGTCTGAACCACCACCACATTGGGACCTGTGCTTTTGCCGCCGCAGCGCCGTCCCGGGATAGGACTGCACCAGACCCTGCACCGGCGCATTGGTCACGATTTCGATGTTGTCGCCGTAGTAGGTGCGGAGAATATCCACAGAGTTGTAGCCCTGCTCCGCCAGGTTCTGGGACCCCCACTGGCTGAGCCCCTCGCAGGTGACGGTCGTCCCGTTGCAGAATTTGGCAGCCAGAGGCTCCACAAAGCCTGGGCGGCGGAGGTAGTTGTTGAAGATATCGTCCACAATGGCGTCGATGTTCTCAAATGTATTCCGCCCGTTCACAAAGGCCTGGTCGTAGGCAGTGGAATTGGTGATCTCAAAGTTGTAGCCCCGGCTCCGGTAAAACTCCGTGTAAACCCGGTTCAGGGCAAAGGAAATGATGGCAAGAATGTTGGCCCGCAGGGCGCTCTCATCCCAGGTGGGATAGATCTCTGAGGAGGCCACATTCTTCACATAGTCCGTAAAGGGAAGCGTCACATTGGCCGCGTCCGAATCCGGGGGCCAAGATGGACCGTGATTTGCTCCGGTACGTATGGAATGACAACAGGCATGGCCGCACCTCCTAAAGGTTCTGGGGCGGCACGTCAAAAATACTCCACCCGGTCATACTGCTCCGGAAACGTGGGCAGGGGAATCAGCTCCAGGGGCTGCAGGGTGATGACCCCGGCAAACACCTGGGCATTGTCCACCTGAATCTGCTCATAATCCGGATGCTGCACCCGGATGGACACTGTGGTAAAGGGTTTGCCCCGGAAATTGGGGTCGCGGCTCTCCGAAGCATCCGGCACCTTGACGGCCACCGGCTGGATCTGTCCGCTCATTGGTGAGACGCGCAGCCAGAAGCGTCCCGTCGTCTGCCACAATGGCCACGGCCGCCCCCGGCACGGGAATCTGCGCTTCGGAAGTGGTATATACGTGAACCTGAATAAAACCTTCTGCAGGCATAGCGCCCTCCTCCTTCCAAACACTGGCGCTCCCCTTCCGGGTACCGGCGTACCGCAGACGGCGCCGCCTATGCCCATCCCTTTCTACCACACAGGCGGACCATCTGCGCGGTCACCCACATCCTCCGGGTAAGCGCCAGGATCCGTCCATTCTATGCAGCCGGAGGCGAAGATGTCACTGAAACATCCATCTCCAGGAAAAGCCTGCCCCTAAAAGTGACTGCCGGGAAGAAGGGCGGTCTTGACCGCTCCCCTTCCCGGCAGCTTCCAGGAGTATCAAATCAACAAATTAGCCCTCTTCGTCCTTCTTGGCGTCGGCAATGATCTTCGCCTGGTTGGCCTGAGGCACTTCCTCATAGCGGACGAAATTCATGGAGAAGGAGCCACGGCCCTGGGTCATGGCCCGGAGGTCGATGGTGTAGGAGCTCATTTCAGCCTGAGGCACCTCAGCCTCCACAACCTGCCAGCCACGGCGCTTGGGGTCGGGGTTCATGCCCATGATGCGGCCCCGGCGCTTGTTCAGGTCGCCGATGACGTCGCCCATGTAGCTGTCGGGGATGGTGACCTTCAGCTCGCCGATGGGCTCCAGCAGCGTGGGGCCGGCATTGGGCAGGCCGTCTTTGTAGGCGATGCCAGCGGCAGTCTGGAAGGCCATATCGGAGTGAATCCACAGGGTGGGAGGAGCCGAAATACAGGGTGGCCTTCAGGAACACCACGGGGTAACCGGCCAGGACGCCCTTGCCCACGCAGTTGCGCAGTCCCTTTTCCACAGAGGGATGAAGTTCTTGGGCACGCAGCCACCCACCGTCTCGTCTGCGAAGATCATCTCCTCAGACTCCTGCTGGGGGCTCGAAGCGGATGTATACGTCGCCAAACTGGCCGTGACCGCCGGACTGCTTCTTATGGCGGCCATGGACCTCCACCTTTTTCTTGATGGTCTCCCGGTAGGCAATCTTAGCGGGCCGGAGCTCGGCCTCCACATTGTATTTGGACTTCAGCTTGGCGCACAGCACATCCAGGTGAATGTCGCCCACGCCGGAAATGATCATTTCCTTGGTTTCGCCACTGTTGCCGAAGGTGAAGGAGCAGTCCTCCTCGTTCAGCTTGGTGAGGCCGTTGGCAATCTTGTCTTCCTGGCCCTTTACCTTGGCGTAAACTGCCAGGGGTGTAGCAGGGCTCCTCGTAGGTAATGGGGGCCAGAGCCACCACCTTACCGGCAGCGCCCAGGGTGTCGCCGGTGCGGACATTGGCCAGCTTGCTCACCACGCCGATGTCGCCGCAGCAAATCTTGGTGGCGTCCAGATACTTCTTGCCCTTGGGCAGGAAGAGACGGCCCAGCTTCTCATTGCTGCCGGTGCGGGTATCCGTCAGGGTCAGGTCGGAGGTCACATCCCCGGAGAAGACCTTGAAGAAGGAGTTCTTGCCGTACTGGTCGATGAGCGTCTTGAACACGAAGAGCATGGGAGCGCCCTTCTGGTCCAGGGCGATTTCGCCGCCCTCGGCTGTGGGCATCGGCTTGCCCTCCAGGGGTTGGGCGCATATTTTACCAGGTTGTCCAGGAGGTTCAGGGTGCCAAGCCCGGTCATGGAGCAGCCGCAGAACACAGGGAACAGGGAGCGGCTGTTGATGGCAGCCCGGATACCGGCGTTCAGCTCCTCCGGGGTGAAGGGCTCTTCCATGAAGAATTTCTCCATGAGCTCTTCGCTGGTCTCTGCCACAGCCTCGTTGAGCGCGTGCTGGTACAGCTCCAAATGGTCGGCTGCATCCCCGGGAAGCTCCATCTTGCTGCCGTCGGCCTTTGTGGCCGTGCCACTGACCACATCCACCAGGCCCAGCACCTTCTCCCCAGAGACAATGGGGAAGGTCAGGGGAACCACGCCTTGGCCGTATGTATCGTGGAGGGCGTCGTAAACCTGGAAGAAATCGGCATGTTCCTCATCCAGCTTGGAAATATAGAACATGGCGGGAAGACCTGCCCCGGCCAGGGCGTCCCAGCCCTTTTCCGTGCCCACAGCGATGCCGCCCTTGGCGGTGAGGCAGATGAGACCGGCGTCCGCCACCCGGAGGGACTGGGCCACCTCGCCAGAGAAGGCAAAGTAACCGGGGTTATCCAGAATGTTCAGCTTGCACTTATTATATTCTACCGGCAGCACAGCGGTGGAGATGGAGTATCCGCGCTTGATTTCTTCCGGGTCGAAGTCACTGGTGGTGTTTCCGTCCGTGCGCTTGCCCAGACGGTCAATGGCCTTGGTCAGAAACAGCATGCTCTCGGCCAGGGCGGACTTTCCGTCGCCACCGTGGCCCAGCAGGCAAATATTACGAATGTCCTTAGCAGTGTACATAAGAAAATTACTCCTTTCATGGGGCCCTCCCCCATTCACTTTGCGCGCAGTGGATCGGCACCACAACGGTATCATTATACACGAAAGAAAATTCGATTTCAATGCCTTTTTTGCAATTTTGCCAAACCCAGCAAAAAACAAAACAAGGTTTCCCCTGTTTCCCCATCCAAATGGATGGACATCAAGGGCGGACATGGAAAAGCCGGGAAACGGCAGCGTTTCCCGGCCAAAAGCCATCTGTGGTTCACCCGTTGGATTCTCCCTGAGCGCCTAAATTCCCCGCTTATATCGGGTCAAACAGGGATCCGGGACCCGCTGCGTCCATGTCCCGGCCCTCCATGCAGGCCTTAAACTGGGCGCCGGACATGGTCTCGTGAGCCAGAAGGAACTCCACCACCTGGAAGAGCTTCTCCCGGTCCTCCTGCAAAATCTTCTCACAGTGGCCATAGGCCCGGTCGATGATCTCCCGGACCTCCCCATCCAGGAGGCCCGCCACCTGCTCCGAGTAGGACTTGGTCTTTTTCGTAGTCCCGGCCAATGAACACCTCTTCGTCGCTGCTGTAGGCAATGGGACCGATTTTTTCGCTCATGCCGTATTTGGCCACCATGTCCCGGGCCACCTGGGTGATGTGACGGATATCCTGGGAAGCGCCTGTTGAGATGTCCTGGCAGCAGGGCGGGGTCCAGGATATCCGGGCGGTTGGTGGCGGCCAGGACCATGACCCCCTCGGTTGGAGGCAAAGCCGTCCATTTCCACCAGCAGCTGGTTGAGCGTCTGCTCCCGCTCGTCGTGTCCGCCGCCCAGGCCGGTGCCCCGCTGCCGGCCCACGGCGTCGATCTCATCGATAAAGACGATGGCGGGGGCCTCCTTCTTGGCCTGGTCGAACAGGTCCCGCACCGCGGGAGGCGCCCACGCCCACGTAGAGCTCCACGAAGTCAGAGCCCGAGATGGACAGGAAGTCCACGCCCGCCTCGCCGGCCACAGCCTTGGATCAGGGTCTTGCCGGTGCCCGGCGGGCCCACCAGCAGTACGCCCTTGGGGATCCGGGCCCCCAGAGCGATGAAGCGCTCTGGGGTCCCGCAGGAACTCCACGATCTCCTGGAGCTCCTCCTTCTCCTCGTCCGCCCCGGCCACATCGTCAAAGGTGACCTTCTTCCCTGGGCCAGGGCCGGGGCTGGGCCTGGCCCCTGGGAATCCAGCCAGGCCATTGCCCCCGGCATTGGACCTGGAGCTGAGGAACATCCAGACCAAGCCCAGCAGCCAGACCTGCCAGGAAATAGGGAATGGACCGCTCCAGCACATTGGTCTGGGTATCCTGGATGTCATAGTCGGTCAGGGTGCCCTGGCCTTTCTGGTCGATCTCTCGTGCAGGTCCTGGTAGAAGGCATAGAAGCTCGGTATCATCCAGGTGAGGCAATGGCGTCCCCCCCATTCAGCGTCATGGTGAGCACATTGTCCTCCACGGAGAAGTACTTTCACCTTCTCCGGCTCAAAACAGGGTGACTCACCTGGCTGGGGTGGGAGCACCGTTGATCATCTGGGCATTGAAGGTGAACTGGGGCAAAGGATGAGCAGCAGATAGCAGGAGGGCCAGGTCCCAGAAAAAATCCGTTTCAGGAAAACCACGTCCTTTCCGGCGGATGGGAATGGACGTGGGCTTCCGGCCGCCGCCCTCCGCCGGAAGTCTCTCAGCCTCAGCCGACCTCCGGGCTTCAGGATCCCGATGTAGGGCAGATTGCGGTACTGTTCCGCATAATCCAGCCCATAACCCACCACGAACGCGTCCGGAATGGTAAAGCCGGTGTAGTGGACCTCCACCGGCTTGGTGCGGCGCTCCGGCTTGTCCAGCAGGGTACACAGCCGGATGGAGGCGGGGCTGCGCTGCTCCAGCAGCTGGAGCAGGTAGCTCAGCGTGTTTCCGCTGTCCAGGATATCCTCCACCACGATGATGTTCTTCCCCCGGTGATGTCCTTGGACAGGTCCTTGGTGATCTGCACCTGTCCGCTGGAGGAGGTCCCCTCCCCGTAGGAGGAGACGGACATAAAGTGGCACAAAGTCCCGGTGGGGCCCAGCAGGGCCACACAGTCCGCGCCAGCCTGTATTGCCGCCCCAGGAGAAGCCCCCGGGAAAGGCCGCCCAGGCGCCGGGACGCCAGGGCGGGCCAACGCCTCCGCCTGGCGCAGATGGACTGCCTCCGGCTCAAGAAGGCCGCACCGCCGGAGAAAGCCCGCCAAAACCTCATCCGCCGTGTGGGCCGTGGCAATTTTTCGCGGCCGGGTCCAGGGACTCAAAATGTATACCGGGCCCGCCTTGCGCATCCTCCAGGCCCCGTCCCTGGGCCTGGACCTGGGTCCGGCCCACAGTCAGGGAATCTGGTACCTATGCAGAGCTGCCGGACAAAGTCCTCATCCCGGTCTGACTCCTCCCCCGGAGGCCGTGGTTCAGGTGGGCGGCGGAGAGCTTCAGGTCCAGCTGCTCCGCAAAGATACAGGCACCACAGCAGCGCCACAGAGTCCGCCCCGCCGGAGATGGCGCAGATGACCCGGTCCCCCTGCTCCAAAAGCCGATGCTCCCGGCAAAACGATAGAATTTGAGTTTGAAATGTCATAGGCAAATATCAGCAAAAGGGGTATCGCAGGCAGCCTGCAATACCCCGGCGCGCGTTCTACGGCTTCATTCAGCATGCTTCCACTCCCGATCGGTGAAGGTGGTGTACTGGGGAGCCACTGGGCTTGGCCGTACCGGTCTCGCCGTGGCGGTTTTTGGAAACAATACATTCGGCCACGTT
>VOFD01002513.1_pt1 | contig 23611 bp, 29 predicted proteins | sample 5384101 | NCBI WGS metagenome assembly VOFD01 (sample SAMN12384723, study PRJNA508395) | human gut metagenome | isolation source: healthy gut C | host: Homo sapiens
TCAGTACTTCGTTCAGTTACGTATTGCTCCGCCACCATCCCGCACAGAAGGTCGTTCTTACCACTCCCTGTGAGCCTCAAAGGGTGGATGGTGTGCAACGGCATTGGGCTGCACACTGATGTTGGTTCGTAGCATCGAACCTCGCGTCCACTTCGGGGACGGCGGTCGCCAGAGGCTGCATGGGCGGGTTCTTTGAGTTGCGTAGTACTGGAGGCGTGCGATGACCGTTTCCTTCTTCCTGAAGGTTCGAAAAACAAAACGCGCAGCCGGTTCAGGCCAGTGTACGGATTGTTTCATCATCCTGCTCGCCGTCGTTTCGCTCTGCTGGCGGCGTGCCATGACAACCAGCATATTCAAGCCATACTTTACGCACTGGCTGCTGAGAATATCATCATGTTCATGATGATACTTCTGGTTTTTGTTCCAGGCATCACGATGCCAGCAGCTCGTGGGAGCAGGATGAAATCGACAGGGCGTTAGCGGCATCAACCGTGCTGATCATATCGTCGACAAATCGGCCATATCGGGCGGTAACTTCTGGCAGCCCACATCATCACGATGTTCGCCTTCTCGGTAGCTTTCGCCCCTGCCGTTCCTGCGTCCTGGCGCTCTTCCCTCGCTGCTCAACAAACTGCCCAAGAGCGGCGGCTGGCTCAACTCGGTGAAGGTGGTACTCTTCGTCGAGAGAGCTCGCCCTCGGTCTCCAAGTTCCTCAGCGTAGCCGACCAGACCACTGGGCATCCTCGACCGTAATCTACCTCGCCCCTGTGGATAGCGATATTCACCCTGCTGGGACTCTACCTGACGAAACCAATTCAAACGACAGCGAACTGAAGTACATTTCGGTCGGCAGGCTCGTACTCGCCATCATCGTATTCGCATTCGTCAGCCTGCTACCCGCAACATGGAGATTTTCGCTCAAAGGAACTCTCCACGGACCCATATGCCGCCCCATCAGTCGCAGGACTTCGTGCTCGGTGCCTATACCGGCCGGCACCAGCAAACTATACCGGTACCTCGACATTGACCTCCTCCGGCGATACCAAAAATACGCCGATTTTCCTCGCGCCGCTGCCCTACGGCATCGACGGCTACTACCACTACGGACAGGCCATGGAGGCCGCCGTCAAAAGCCGACAAAACCGCTCTTCATCGACTTCACCGGCCACGGCTGCGTGAACTGCCGCGAAATGGAACAGCGGGTATGGTCGGACCGACGGTACAGGAGCCTGCTCCGCAACGAATTCGTCGTGGTATCGCTCTACGGCGACGATAAGAAGAATGTCCGGAAAAGACTGGTTGACGCTGCCGAACGGCAAAGTATTGAAAAGGACTCGGCCGGATAAACTCAACTTCATGGCCGAAACATACGGCGTGAATGCCCAGCCCGCCTACATCATCGTAGACCATACGGGCAAACCGCTGCTGCCGGTCAGAGGATACAACCTCAACATCGAGGGTATATCACATTCCTCAAGACCGGTCTGGCCGAATACCAAAAGCCCGGCAGTAAATTCATCCGCAACCGTATAGCATACCGCCGGGAGGCCCCGGCGGTATTTTTATCTGCTTCCGCTGCCGCCCGGGGCAAATCGAGGCATCGACCGTCGTACGGGACAACGGCCGGCAAACCGGAAACAGGGCCAAATGCGGCAGGAGGATACAAGAATCGGGAGCGAAGAGTGGAAAAAGCCGTTCCCGACTTCAAAATTCCGCCCAAAATCATTAACTTGGCAGAGTAATATCATGTAGCTTGCCGATGCTTCCGCTGAACATACTCGACATAACGCTGCCGCTGACAGACCCAATACTGAAATTCTTCGTCATCCTGACGATAATCCTGCTCGCACCGCTGCTCCTGAACAAAATCAGCATACCGCCCATCCTTGGACTGATAATCGCCGGTGCAGTCATAGGCCCTTACGGCATCAACCTTATGGAACGCGACAGCAGCATCATCCTCTCCGGTACGGCCGGCCTGCTCTACATCATGTTCCTCGCGGGCCTCGAAATAGACCTCGGCGACTTCCGCCGCAACAGTTCCAAAAAGTCTGTTGTTCGGCATGTACACCTTTCTGATACCCATGGTCCTAGGTATCGTCGCGGGGGACTCAATTTTCGACGGAATCGTCGGTACTGCTCGAGCATGTTCGCATCGCATACGCTCATCGCCTACCCCATCATCAGCAAATACGGTATCACGAAGAACAGGGCGGTCACGGTAGCCGTCGGAGGCACCATCATCACCGACACACTTTCGCTTCTCGTACTGGCCATCATCGTGGGAATGGCCACGGGCGAGGTAGACCCCCACTTTTGGGCCCAGGCTCGGCGTCTCCATCCTCCTGTTCGGCTGCATCGTCATCTTCCTGTTCCCGGTCATAACACGATGGTTCTTCAAACGGGTGAAAGAGAGCGTTTCGCAATACATCTTCGTTCTAGCTCTCGTCTTCCTCGGCGCGGTGCTCGCCGAACTGGCCGGTATCGAAGGCATCATCGGGGCCTTTCTCACGGGTCTGTCGCTCAACAAACTGATACCCTCCACATCGTCGCTGATGAATCGCATCGAGTTCGTCGGAAACGCCATCTTCATCCCGTTTTTTCTGATAAGCGTCGGCATGCTCGTCGATTACCGCGCCTTTTTCCGCGATTTCGAAACCATCAAGGTGGCGGCCGTCATGACCGGCGTCGCCATCTCGCCAAATACCTCGCCGCGCTCTTCACCCAGAAATCGTTCAAATACCCGCAGACGAGAGGCGCGTCATCTTCGGCCTGAGCAATGCACAGGCGGCCGCCGACTCTCGCCGCCGTGACGGTGGGCTACAACGTCATCATCGGCGAAACGGCCGCAGGCGAGCCCATCCGGCTGCTGAACGACAGCGTACTCAACGGCACCATCGTGATGATTCTCGTCACCTGCACCATCGCCTCTTTCGCAGCACAGCGCGGAGCACGCAACATCTCCCTCAGCGAATCCATCTCCGACAACAAGAAAGAGGGTCGGTTCCGGGGAAAACATCCTGATACCGTTGAAAGATTCGGAAAATACGGACGAACTCATCAACCTCAGTGTCCTGATAAAGAGGAAAGACAACCGGACAGGCGTCTATGCGCTGAACGTCATCAACAACCAGGAGTCGGACCCCAGTGCCGACGGAAAGTCGCACAAAATTCTTGAGAAGGCACAACAGACGGCGGCTTCGGCTGACATACAGGCTCAACACCCTGCTCCGGTACGATGTCAACGTACCGAATGCAATCATGAGCGTCATCAAGGAGAACAAGGTAACCGACCTCGTCCTGGGGTTGCACGAAAAGAAGGAGTTCTCGGAATCGTTCCTCGGGCATACCACCGAACGGATTCTGGGCAGCAGCAACGTCACCACCTACATCTACCGGCCGGTACAGCCCGTGGCCACGGTCAAACGCAACCTCGTCGTCATCCCGGAGAACGCCGAAGAGGAGCTCGGATTCCCGTTATGGGTCATCAAGATGTGGAACCTTGCGCAGAACACGGGCAGCAAAGGCTGCTCTTTTTACGGGACGAAAAAGACGCTCGACATCCTGCGCGACGTACATAAGGACAATCCCATCGAAGCCGAGTTCCGCCTTTTCGACGACTGGGACGACTTTCTCATCATCACGAGGGATATGCAGCCCGACGACGGACTCATCATCGTGATGAGCCACAAGGGGCTTCCTTCGTTTCAGACCGGCATGAAAAAGATACCCAACTACATGGCGAAATACTTCTCGGACTACAATTTCATTCTCATATACCCGATACATACCATCGCGGAGGAGAGCGAGAACAGAGACCTGCTCAACGCATCGCTGTTACCGAACTTCAACAAATTCGAAGGTATCGGCAAGAGCATCTCCAAAGCGCTCAAAGCCAAATGACAGCCCGCGACCGCCGCGGTCCGAACGAACGAGCATTCCCGCAAGCGGATACAAGAAAGCCGGAACGGACCTCACATCGCTGCCGACCTCGTATCGGTGCATTGCCCGGTATGTCTTGGGCACCACCCCTTCGTGTCTCTTGAAAAACTGCGAAAAGAAAGACGGATTCGGGAAATTGAGTTCCTCGGAGATTTGAAGTACCGACATGTCGGTAGAGGCCAACAAGATACGTGCATTGACCATCACATGGTTGTTAATGGACTCCGTAGCGGTCATTCCCGTCAGGCTCCTTGCAGATGGCCGACAAATAACGCGGAGTGATGCAAAGCCTGTCGGCATAGAACTCCACGCTGCGGTGCTGCGCATAGTTCGCGGTCAGCAGCCGGACGAACTCCGCATAATATTTGCTTTTCCGCGAGAACGGCTGCTGCTCGATGACATTCCCCTTTCGGTAGATGCCGATAACCTCATAGACCACCGCCGAGGCGAGCAGACGCGATATGTCCATGCCGCACGGATGCTCTTTCCGGGCCGCATGCTCTTCCAGCAGACGGCACATCTTCGACAACCATCCGCACTCCTGCTCACCGAGGGAGATACACGGGTTATCCCGGACGAACAGGTAGAGCGGTGTCCCCAGCGGGATGTTGAAACTCATTAGGAACTGCGGCGTACACACGCACGCGTACCCTTTGAAATCCTCGCTCTTGCGGATTGCATACAATATCGTGCGGGGCAGAACCGAACACATGTCGCCCTTGCGCAGCCGGTAACTCTGGGAGCCTATCACGACATCGGCACTCCCTTCCAGACAGATACACAGCCCGGCCGCATTCACGATATGCGGAATATTCTCCATACAGAAAATATCGTTCTCGTTCCCCTTATGAAAAAAACTGTCGAAAAAAAGAGACGACCCTCCTCATCGAAATTGATTTCGCTAAAAACCTTATCTCCGCCATCCCGGAATGATATGTTCCTATATGTGCCATTCATGTTCCAAATATAGACATATTCCCGCCAAAAAAGAATTATATCGAAAACCATATTTCCTTTTTCAGAACATTTTCAACACCGGACAGAATATAGAACCGTATCACACCGCATGTACTTTAGCGGGAAATTTATCAAGCGGACAGAAGATGAAAGATGTGAAACAATGCACCGTCCTGCTGCTGATGCTGCCGGTTCTGCTGACCGGATGCAGGCACGGAAGCCTCCCAAAAGAGGTTGTCAGAACCGTCAAACTGACCGAAGCGACCGGATGCGAAGGGGAAAGAAGCATCAGTTTTCCGGGCAAACTGAAGGCATCGTCCGAGGCGAACCTCGCTTTCCGTATCAGCGGGCCGATTGCGGAGATTCCCGTCACCGTCGGACAGCAGATACGCAAAGGAGAAACGGTTGCCCGGATGGATTCGCGCGACTATGCCCCTGCAACTGGCGGCTACCGAAGCGGAATACAAACAGGTAACGGCCGCAGCCGAACGCGTCATCCGGCTCTACGAAAAACAGAGCGTATCGGAAAACGACTACGACAAGGCCGTATCGGGCCTCCAGCAGATAACGGCGAAGTACAATGCGCACCGCAATGCCCTCGCCGACACGCGCCTCACGGCACCGTTCGACGGTTACGTACAGAAAATCCACTACGATGCCGGGGAGACCGTCGCGGCCGGCATGCCCGTGGTGTCGTTGATTAGCTCCTCCGCGCCGGAGGTCGAGATAAACATTCCGGCCAGTGAATTCATCCGCAGCGACGAGTTCAAAACCTACCGCTGCAGTTCGGAAATATATCCCGACCGGGAGTTCCCGCTGAAACTCGTCTCCATCAGCCGGAAAGCGAACCTGAACCAGGCTCTACACCGCGAGACTCCGTTTCCTGCCGACCGGTCCCGACACGCCGCTGACTCCGGGTATGTCGGTCATGGTGACCATCGGGCTCAGGAGCGGCACGACGGGAGCGGTGAAAATTCCGCTGTCGGCCATGTTGGAGCACGACAGCACACCGGCCGTGTGGGTCTACAACCCCGCAGACAGCACCGTGGCACTCCGTAAGATAAGACCGTCGGCCATATCGCGGGACGGCATACTGACAGTAACCGGGGACTGCACGCCGGAGAACAGGTAGTGACGGCGGGGGTACACGCCCTGAAAGAGAACGACAAGGTCAAGCCGCTGCCGACCGCGACCTCAACGAACGTGGGAGGTCTGCTATGAAGGATTTAGGAAACTGGGCGCTCGACAACAGGAAGCTTCGATATACTTCCTCGTCGCCGTACTGACGATAGGCGGCGTCTTCGCCTATTACGACATGAGCAAGCTCGAAGACCCCGAAATCAAGGTGAAACAGGCCGCCGTGGTCACGGTCTATCCGGGAGCCTCCGCCCATCAGGTGGAACTCGAAGTGACGGATGTGCTGGAGAAGAGCATTCGGTCGATGAAGGACATCGGCGAAGTGACGAGCCGCTCGATGAACGACATGTCCCTGATAAACGTATCGCTCTCCACACTCGTCACGAACGAAGAGACGGAACAGTGCTGGGACATTCTCCGCCGCAAAGTGGCCGACGTACAGGCGGAGCCTGCCCGAAGGAGCCTCCGTATCCGTGGTAATGGACGATTTCGGCGACGTATTCGGCATGTTCTACGCCATGACCTTCGACGGCTATACCGACGCAGAGGCCGCACGGTATGCCGAACTCGTGAAAAAAGGAGGTGATGAAAATCGAAGGCATCTCGAAGGTGAACATCTACGGCCAGCGGCCGGAGCGCATCTACATAGAAGCTCTACGAAGACAAACTCGCCAACCTCGGGGTACATCCGGCAGAGGTCCTCGCCACCCTGAACGGACAGAACAAAACCGTGTACTCCGGATACTACGAAAGCGGCGGTTCCCGGCTGCGCGTAACCGTGAACGACCGTTACCGCACGACGGAGGACATCGGCAGCCTGCTGCTGCAGGGACATGAGGACGACCAGCCTGCGGCTCCGCAACATCGCCTCCCGTTACCGAAGGGTATGAAAATCCTGTCCGCAACGAGCCTGCGGTACGACGGCCGGAGGGCACTGGGCATCTCCATCTCCGCGCTGAGCGGTACGGATATCACCAAAATAGGACGCCAGGTCGAACGGACGCTGGAACGGCTCGAAAACGAACGTATGCCGGCCGGTATGGAGATACACGAAGTATTCTTCCAGCCGGAAAAGGTAGAGGCGGCACTCGATTCGTTCCTGATAAACCTCGTCGAATCCGTCCTCATCGTGGTCGTACTCCTCATGTTCGCCATGGGATTCCGCAGCGGTGTCATCCTCGGGTTCAACCTGCTCGTCACGGTACTCGGCTCGCTGATGATACTGAACGTCTTCGACGGCTCGCTGCAGCGTGTCGCTGGCATCGTTCGTACTCGCCATGGGAATGCTGGTGGACAATGCCATCGTGATACTGGACGGCATTCAAGTGGATATGCAGCGCGGCATCGAACGCCGCACGGCCCTGACCGGCATCGGCCGGAAAACGGCCATGCCCCTGCTGGGCGCCACCCTCATCGCCATCCTCGCCTTCTTTCCCATCTTCCTGTCGCCCGATACGGCAGGCATCTATGTACGCGACCTGTTCATCGTGCTGGCCGTATCGCTGCTGCTGAGCCTGGATACTGGCGCTCACGCTCGTCCCGGTACTCGCCGACAAAAGACTGAAGGTGAAAGGGAACAGGGAAGGAGACCCCTACGGAAACCGTTACTACCGGGCACTGCGCAGCGTACTGAACTGGGTGCTGTCTCACCGCATCGTCTCGCTCTGCGTAGGGTTCGGTCTGGTCGCCGTCAGCCTGCTCTGTTTCCGCACCCTGCCGCAGGGTTTCTTTCCGGATATGGATTACGACCAGCCTCTATATAGAGTACAAACTGCCGGAAGGGGACCAACAGCACACAGGTCGGAGAAGACCTGCACGCCATAGAGAATTATCTGCTGGGACGCAGCGAAATCACCCACGTCACGACCTCGATAGGCGGCACGCCCAGCCGGTACAACCTCGTGCGGAGCATCGCCGACCCGTCGCTGGCCTATGGAGAACTGATAGTGGACTACACCTCGCCCGAGGCACTGACGGCCGGCCTTTTCGACGAAATACAGACGTACCTCAACGCCAACTATCCGGACGCCTACGTGCGGTTGAAACGCTACAACCTGATGTACAAGAAATTCCCGATTGAAGTGGAATTCAGCGGTCCCGACCCGGCCGTCCTGCGCGACCTGACGGCCCAGGCCGCCGCCATCATGGAGGAGAGCCCCTCGCTTCAGATGGTGACAAGCGACTGGGAGCCCAAGGTACCGGTACTCATCGTCGATTACAACCAGCCCGTAGCCCGGAATATCGGCCTCAGCCGGCAGGACATCGGTCTCTCGCTGATGAGCGCGACAGACGGCATCCCGACGGGAACATTCTATGAAGGGACGGAGAGCAAGACCATTTACATGCGCTGCGTGGACCGCGACGGGAATCCCATCGAATCGCTCGAACACACGCCCGTATTCGGACTCATGCCTGCGACCGCGGGTCTCGACCGCCAGACGGTCGGGGGATTGCTGACAGGCACCCTGTCCGAGGAGGAGGTGCTCGCCTCCCTGCTCAGTACCGTTCCCCTCAGCCAGGCGGTCAACGGCGTACACGTGGAGTGGGAAGAACCCGTAGTCATCCGCCGGAACGGGGAACGGGCCATGCGGGCGCAGTGTATCCCCGTACCGGGCGCAGCCGTCGAGAACGCCCGCGCCTCCATAGCGGAACAGATAGCATCCATCGAACTGCCCGAAGGGTACGACATGAAGTGGGAAGGCGAAAAGAGCGCCAGCAACGAATCCATGAAATACCTGTTCAAATACTATCCGCTGGCCGTCATCCTGATGATTGCGATACTCATCGCCCTGTTCAAGGATTACCGGAAACCGGCCATCATCGTCCTGTGTCTGCCGCTGCTCTTCATCGGCGTGATTTTCGGCATGATGCTCTCGGGCAAAACGTTCGGATTCGTGGCCATCGTCGCTACGCTGGGACTGGTCGGCATGCTCATCAAGAACGGCATCGTTCTGATGGATGAAATCACGCTTCAGATAAACGCCGGCAAGGAGCCCGTCGATGCCCTGATGGAGAGTTCGGCGAGCCGTTTCCGTCCCGTCATGCTGGCATCGCTCACGACCATCCTCGGCATGATACCCCTCTTGGGCGACTCGCTGTTCGGCCCGGCGGCGGTCGTCATCATGGGCGGTCTGCTGGTCGGAACACTCATTACGCTGCTCTTCATGCCCGTGCTCTACGCACTGTTCTACCGCATCCGGATAAAATAGTCCACACATTCACCGAACCATGAAACAGATACGAATCATCATCCTCGCCCTGCCGCTTCTCGCCCTGCCGGCACTCGCCGCCGGAGAGGAGGTCTCGCTCGACCGGTGCAGGGAGATGGCACTGGAGAACAACCGCCGGATAGCCATCGCACGCCAGGCCGACGAACAGGCCGCCTACACGGTAAAAGCCACGAAGGCCAACTTCTTTCCCAAATTCTCCGCGGGCGTATACGGTCTCTACGCCTCGTCGGCGAACGATATGAAACTGGCCCTCGGCGACATACGGCTCTTCGACCCAAGTACTCTGGAGGGCATCGTTCCCCCGCCCTCGAACCGTGGCTCGACCGGCTCTCCCTCCTCCGCCTGCCCGAGCCTGTCGCTGAAGGCTCGACCTGAACAACTCCTATCTGGCCGGCGTGAGCATCGAACAGCCGGTTTACATGGGGGCAAGATACACTCCGCCTACCGCATGGCCCGTATCGGCGACGAGCCTGGCCGCCCTCAACGTATGCCTGACCGAAGAGGAGGTCATCGTCGAAACCGACCGGGCATACTGGACCTACGTCCAGACGCTCGAACTCCGCAAATCCGCCGGCGCCTACAAGGCGGTAGTGGAGGAGTTTCTGCGGACGGTGAGCAATGCCGTGGAGGCCGGCATGAAGTCGCGCAACGACCTGATGAAGGTACAGGTACAGCTCAACCGGGCGGAACTGCAGTTACAGCGGGCCGACAACGGTGTCCGGCTCTCCCGGATGAATCTCTGTCAGATGGTCGGACTGCCGCTCGACAGCGACATCGTTCCGTCCGAATCGTTCGGCGACGAAACCGCCCCGGCCGCAGCTGGAACCGACATCACGGCCCGGCCCGAATACACCATGCTGTGCAAGCAGGTCGAGCCTGAAACGACAGGAGCAGCGTTTCATCCAAAGCGACTTTCTGCCGTCGGTAGGAGTTCGGGGAGGCTATAACTACACGTACGGCATGAAAATCAACGGCCGGCCGCTCTTCGACAACGGCGGATTCTCGGCCATGATAGCGGTTTCGATTCCCCTGTTCCACTGGGGCGAGGGCATGAACAAGGTCCGCGCGGCCAAAGCGGAAACGGCGATGGCCGAACTGCAGCGCGACGAAATGGCGGAGAAGATGGAGCTCGAAGCCCAACAGGCGCTCAACGCCGTGAACGAATACATCCTCGAAGTCAGGCTGACCGAATCCGCCCTTTCGCAGGCGGAGGAAAACATGCAAACGAGCGGCAACTTCTACGAGGCGGGCATGGAACCCATCTCCGACTACCTCGAAGCCCAAGCGATATGGCAAAACGCCTCGGCAGAATACATAGCGGCCCGGGCGAAACTCGCCATCAGCCGGTCGGAGTACATGAAAGCCGCGGACTGCTGTAAACGGGCTCCGCAAAACGGAAAATGCGCGGGGAGACGCAGGCTGCGTCTCTCCGCGCATACAATCTCTATCCTGCCGGAGATTCCGGGAGGATACGGTACCGGTACGGATAATTTCGCTACCTTTGCGGACGGAAAATCGCACACCGACGCGACCCTGTACCCGAACGACAACGGCCAAGCCATGAAGAGAAAAGACCTCATCGTCATCGTCTGCGCCCTCGCGCTGCTCTCCCCCTTCTTCCTGTTCCCTTCCGTGTACGAATTCTACAAAGAGTTCAACGCACAGCATGGAATGGTGATGAGTTTCATCAAATTCGCCCTGCTCTCCACTTTCGGCGAATGCATCGGACTCCGGATAACCCACGGGGTTTACAACCGCCCCGGTTTCGGCATTGCACCACGTGCGCTGGTGTGGGCATTCTCGGTATGGGCATCAGCATGGCCATGACGATATTCGCCTCGGGAGTCCCGGTCTTCCTCGCCTCGCTCGGCATGGAAAACGCCCCGGCAGCGATGGCCCTGCCGCTGTCGTGGCAAAAAGTGTTCGTCGCATGTTGCATATCGGTGGCCATGAACACCATCTTCGCTCCCGTATTCATGACGCTCCACAAGGTGACCGACACCCACATACTCGCTACGGGCGGAACGCTCCGCGGTTTCTTCACCCCGCTGCACATGGGCGACACGCTCGCCGGACTCGACTGGCACCGACAGTGGAACTTCGTTTTCAAGAAAACAATACCGCTTTTCTGGTACCCGGCCCACACGGTAACGTTCCTGCTGCCGGGCGACGCAAGGGTACTGTTCGCCGCGCTGCTGGGAGTGATACTCGGCATCCTGCTGGCCGTGGCCGCCCACCGGAAGTGAGCAACGCCGCCGGTTTGGAGATTGGTGAAAATAGCCTATCTTTGCACCGTCTTACACGCCCTTTCATGCGCCGGCCGTGCAGAGACAACGGGGTGTAGCGCAGTCCGGTTAGCGCACCTGCTTTGGGAGCAGGGGGGGTCGTGGGTTCGAATCCCGCTACCCCGCGGATGCCTCGACAACTATTTACCGCAATCGACCGCTATCTTGATTACACCGTCTGCCCCTCTCCTCGAAAAGACGGTATGCCTCCGATACGGCTCAACGGGAAGCGATGGGTAATGAGCGGCGTTGTGTCGATTCTACCCTCCTCGAGAAGACGGAGAATCTCGGCACAGTCGCAGCCATCCACCCCTCCCGTCTTGAAGGTCAGGTTTTTTCCGTACATTTCCGGCAAAGGCAGCAACTGCAGTCTGTCATAAAGCGCGACAACCGTGACGACGGCATTGGGACGTGCACACTCCCACGCCAACCGGAACGTATCGGTTCCTCCAGCCACTTCCAGCACCGCATCGGCCCCTCCATGGTCGCTGTGGCGAAGCACGAAATCCCGGCACTCTTCCGAGCCGGTCACCAGCACGCCGGGATAATGCTCCTTCACGAAACGGGCTCTTTCCGGCGAATTTTCGCAGACGATGACACGCTTCGGCCTCTTCAGCATCACGCAGAGCAAGGTGCACAGCCCCGTAGGCCCCGCCCCGATGACCAGTACCGTATCCTCCTCCGTTATCTCCGAAATACGGGCAGCCCAGAATCCGGTAGCAAGCAGGTCTCCCACGAACAGGGCCTGTTCGTCGCTCACCGTATCGGGAATACGGTTCAGACCCCGGTCGGCATAAGGGACCCGGACATACTCCGCCTGCCCCCCATCGATACGACAGCCCAACGCCCAGCCCCCCTCCGGGTCGGTGCAATTGTTCACATAGCCGCGGCGGCAGAAGAAACACTCGCCGCAAAAGGTCTCGACATTCACCGTCACCCTGTCACCGACCTTCACCGAGGCAACCTCCGCCCCCACCTGCTCCACCACTCCCACCATCTCGTGTCCGACGGTGATGCCCGGCACCGCACGGGGCACGCTGCCGTGCTTGATATGCAGGTCGCTCGTACAAATACTGCACAGCGTCACGCGTACGACCGCATCGCGCGGCCCCGTCAGTTCCGGTACCGGCTTATCCGACAGTCCGAATTTCCCGTGTTCGATATAAGTGTATGCCCGCATGGCGAAAAAATCCTTTCGACAAATTTAGCCATTTTCCGCACACGCAGAACATCCAGGACATGCCATCGGCACCGAATCACTCCCCTTTCCAAAGGGATGCCCGCTCCCGCCGCAATGTACCGCCGGAAAATATTTTCAGCACCGGATGCAACAAAACGCCCCCCTTCCGCATCCTATTAACAAAGGGGAGCGCCGAAGAGGCCTGCCCGAAACCGCCACAATGGAAAAGTCATGAAAACACGCCTTTTATCCGGACTGCTTTCGCTGCTCGGATTCTCCGGAATCGCCGCATCGTGCAACAACGAAGAGTACCAATCCGCCGGCGAATACGGCACGCCGTACGCCCGCTTCACTTTCAAAGGGACCGTCACCGATGCCGAGGCCCACTCGCCGCAGGAAGGCATCCGGGTAATCTCCCGCAGCGCAGAGGCACCGGAGCTGACCGATACGGTCTATACAGACCGGGCCGGCGCATACCTCATGGAGTTCGAACACATCTTCCCGAACGTAGAGAAGGTCGAACTCCGGGCCGACGCACAGGAGAGGGAGAACGGCATTCTGTTCGAGGAAGCCCGTCACACCATCATCATAACGGAGGAGGATTACACCGGTCGGGGGGAAGGCAGTTCATGGAACCACGGCACCGTCACGAAGAGCGTGGATTTCGCTCTGGAGCGCAAAAAATGAAAACGACGTACCGATAATTCCGGTCGGAGCTCCCGTCCGCGCAATCATTTAATCGACAATTATTAATTTTGCCGAAAGATTCGACAGGAACGTACACGCTCCCCCTTTACGAACCGCACACATACGACATGAAAAACGTTTTCCGTTTACAATCATCGCTATTGACCGTTCTGGTGGCGGCGGTACTGCTTGCGGGCGGATGTTCGGCCGCAGCGGACGCCCCGTCGGAAAACGGCGGCGCCAGGCCGCCTGAGGAGGGAAAGCACCATCCGCTGAACATCTCGCTCGACGGGAAGGTCGGCTGGATAAACGAATCGGGCAACGTCGTCCCGATATACGGCATCAAGGTCACCATGATAGACGGCGAAGGGATACGCACGGACTCCACGCACACCAACTACAACGGCCGGTTCCTGATAGAACACGCCGCCGTGGCGGTCGGAAATTCCTGGGAGGCCCGGCATATCTATGTCGAGATAATGGACGACAGAAGCCCGGAAGACAAACTCGGGAAGCCTACCTACAAATACCGGCGCATCCTGAAAGAGATAAACTCCGCCCCAAACAACGAAGCCTTCCTCACCATGGACGACATCATCGTGGAGAGGATAGACAGCGAATAATGCCGGAGAGAGGATGAAGAACGGCTTGGGAGTGCGCAGACGGCTCGCACTCGACATATTCTCCAGTATAGAGGACAAACGCATCGCGGCTCACGAACTGCGTACCATCATGTGGGAGGCTACCCTCCGCTGCAACCTCGCGTGCCGTCACTGCGGGAAGCGACTGCCGCAGCGAGGCCGCCGTACCCGACATGCCCGCCGCCGATTTTCTCCGGACAATCGATACGATAACCCCACATGTCGTTCCGAATCGGGTTCTCATCGTCATTACGGGCGGAGAGGCCCTGATGCGGCGCGACATCGAAGAGGTCGGACGGGCCCTTTACGACCGGGGGTATCCGTGGGGCATCGTCACGAACGGAATGCTGCTCGACGAACGCCGCCTGGAGTCGCTGCTTCGTGCCGGCCTGCATACGGCTACCGTCAGCCTCGACGGTTTCGCCGAAACTCATAACCGCATACGGCGGAACGAACGCAGCTACGAACGCGCGCTCGGCGCCCTCCGGCTGCTCGCCCGTCAGCCGGACATCCTCTACGATGCCGTGACCTGCGCCAATGCAGACACCCTCGCCACCCTGCCCCGATTCCGGGATTTCCTGATAGCCGAAGGGGTGAAACGCTGGCGCATCTTCACCATCTTCCCGGTAGGCCGCGGCGCAGACGACCCGAGTCTGCAACTCGATACGGAACAATTCCGCCGTCTGATGGAGTTCATCCGAGATACGCGCCGCGAAGGCCGCATCGCGGTCAATTACGGATGCGAAGGCTTTCTCGGCCGGTACGAAGGCGATGTACGCGACACGTTCTACCACTGCAGCGCCGGCGTATCCATCGCCGGCATCAGGGTAGACGGCGCCATCTCGGGATGCACGAGCATTCGAGCCCGCTACGACCAGGGCAACATTTACCGAGACGATTTCATGGACGTATGGAACAACCGTTTCGCACCATACCGCGACCGCGAATGGATGCGGCACGGTGCGTGCGGAATTGCCGCGTATTCAAATATTGCCGCGGCAACGGATGCATCTGCGCGACGAAACGGGACAACTGCTCGTGTGCCATTACAAGAAACTGTTATGACCTATGGAATATAAAGTAGAGAGAGACGGCACGCTGCTGCCGTTTCTGTTGGAACGCATGGAAGGCAGGAGCCGCAGGCTCCGTGAAATCATATCTGACGCACGGACAGGTCGCGGTGAACGGATGCCATACCACCCGCCACGACACCCCGCTGACAGCAGGCGACACGGTTACGGTCACAAAACACCGGACAGCCGGAACACTGCATCACCCGATGCTCCGCATCGTGTACGAAGACGAACGGCTGATAGTTGCCGACAAACGGAACGGATTGCTTTCGGTCGGTACTGAAAAAGAGCACCGCAAAACCGCCTTCTACATCCTGAGCGAATATATCAAAAGGAACAATCCCGCGGCCCGGCTCTTTGTGGTGCACCGCCTCGACCGGGAAACTTCCGGTCTGATGATTTATGCCAAAGACCAGCGGACACAGGAAATCCTGCAAAAGAACTGGAAAACCATGGTGCTCGATAGACGCTACGCGGCCGTCGTGGAGGGGCGCCTGCCGCAGACGAAAGGAACCATCGCCACTCTCCTCCGCGAAGACCGCAACCGCAAAGTCTGGGCCTCTTGCAACGGTACGGGAGAGGAGGCCGCCACGGACTATACCGTCCTGCGGGAAGGGCGGAACTACTCCCTCGTGGAACTCTCGCTCCACACGGGCAAGAAGAATCAGATACGGGCCCACATGGAGTGGATGAAAACACCGATAGCCGGCGACAAAAAAATACGGCGCACAGACCAACCCGGCCGGACGCGTCTGCCTGCACGCCTACAAACTCTGTTTCATCCACCCGACAACAGGAGAGCGGCTCGATTTTTCCACAGGGATTCCCCCGTATCTTCGAAGATACGGTCGTCTGACCGTCTGCCTCATCGCTGCCCCCTTCTCGATCGACGGAAAGGCCGCGTCTAGGATAGCACGTGCCTGTCAATTGAGCCCATCTCGCCGCAACGCCTGCCGGGCATGCCCCCCTTGGCCGAGAGCACCCTAGAAGCCGAGAAGAACATCGAGCCCGTGCCTTAGAATCGGATTCACGCTCCGCGCGTCGAGGGAGGTCGCATGGAAATGACCCGTCTTGGCAAGATGCCCCTACATCATCGTGTTCTGCTTGGTCATTGTGCTGGTGCTCCTCCCTCTGGCCTGGGCTTCGTTACCGACATGCCCCTCAAGGGCCTCGACCCCGACGACGTCACCTCAATCTCCCTGTCGGACGCCATGGGCGTGAACGACCCCGTCACCCTCGAGGAAGAGGACCGGGGCTCCGTGCTTGCCGCACTCGCGGAGCTCAGGGGAAGGCGCTTCGGTGCCGAACAAGAGCTCAGGGACCTCCAGCTCATGGGCAGCCCGACCGTCTACACGCTGGAGACGACCTCGGACGGGACCATCGAGGCCCAGCTCGTCAGCTACGAGGGTGAGTCGTTCTTCTCGGTCGACGGCTCGTGGCGAAAGGTCGTCGGCGACCAGGGGCCCGTTACGTATCTGATCGATCTCGGCCAGGAGTACGCCGTTCGAGCTACGCCGGGGAGTGAATGAGCCATGACGCGACGCGAAGCCCTTCTCACCCTGCTGTGCGCGGTCTGCCTGGCCGTGCTGCCCGGCTGCTCCGGACTCGACAGGCGGCGCCATCAGCCACCACAAGCGCGCAATCGTCCTCTCGGTGGACGAGGAGAAACAGACCGCCGAGGTGCGCATCCTCGAGCTGCCGGACAAGGTCGTGCTCCCGCAGGACCAGACGGACGCAGACGTGCGGGGGGCACGGCAAGCTTCTCCGACTGGGGCAACGACGCGCTGCCCGAGGTCGGAGACGACGTGATCCTCACCTGGATAGGCGACCCCTCCGAAGAGCTCTCCTTCCCCATCAAGGTCAACAGCTGGGAGCCCACCGTCAGCTTCTACGAGTCGCTCGACGAAGCGCACGAGGTGAGTCTTCCCGCGCCCATGCTGAGATTCTTCTCGCAGACCGCAGATGAGCTGGTCGCGGACTTTGCGGGGACGCCGGAGCTCGCGCTTGAAGCGCGCGCGGACGGCGAGGACCTGGTGCTCACGTTCACGGGCTGCAACTCGCGGACTACCGCGCGGACGTCGAGCAGAGCCTCGACGAGCGTGACCTCGCTGCTCGAGTCGGAGGACGTGGACGACGTGGAGGTCGCGGACAACCACGCGTCCGTCACCATCGCGGCCTCGCCCGCGCTTCTCGACAAGCCGCTGCTCGTGGGCCAGGCGCTCATGGCCGTCCCGGGATGTGCGCCACCCTGCAGGCGCTCGACGGCGCCACAGACTGGCACGTCAAGATCACCGTCATCGACGCCGAGAAGAACGTGGAGGTCGCGCGCGTCATGCTGCCGGATGAGTCCGTGACCATCACAGCCGAGAGCTGGGCCGAGGCCGTCGCCGAGTGATGAAAAGGGACAGTCCCTTTTCATCACTACATGCCAAAACATGTAGCAATCGGCCTCCCGAGGGCCATATTGCTCCGCAGGCCGCCGTTACCCCCTTCTGTTCCAGGGGCAACGGGGGCCTTCGCTCCCGCTCCCGTCACCCAGCAACGGCGCAAGGCCGGCGAAGTAACCGCCCGCGGACGCAAGCGCGGCATAGCTACCCCGCTCGACCACGTGGCCCTCGCGCAGGACGAAGATCTCGTCGTAGCGCGCGAGCAGCGCCGGCTCCAGCCGGTGCGTCACCACCAGGCGCGTGGGCCCCTCGAGGTCCAGGATCGCGCCCGCCACCTCGGAGGCCGTCCTCGCGTCCAGTGCCGACGTCGCCTCGTCAACGAGAAGGACCGGCGTCTTTCGCAGCAGCGCCCGCGCGATGGAGACGCGCTGCCGCTCGCCGCCCGAGAGGTTGGCGCCGCCCTCGCCGCATTCGTACCCCAGGCCCTTCTCGGCGACGAGCGCACCCAGGCCCGCGCGGCGGCACGCGTCCAGCACGGCAGCATCGGGGAAGTCCCGGAACATCGTCACGTTGTTTCGCAGCGTATCGTCAAAGAGGAATACCTGCTGGTCGATGAGGCCCATGAGGTCGCAGAGGCTCCCCGCGTCGACGTTGCGCAGCTCGTGGCCACCCACTCGGATGCTGCCCGCGTACCCGTCCTCCCCGCCCATGAGGAGGTTGAGCAGCGTGGACTTGCCGCTGCCGGAGGCGCCCACGAGAGCGTAGCGCCCCCCGGGGCGCAGCGAGGCTCACGTCAGAGAGCACGGGCTCCCCGCCGCCGTAGGCAAAGCCCACGTGGTCCAGCACGACGCCGCCCGAAAGGTCGCGCCCGACCTCTATCGCCCCGCCGCGCCTCGTTCCTCTCGGCCGCCTCCGCGAGCTTCTCGATGAGGCCCGCGGCGGCACGGCGGCTCGCCAGGAACTGCGGCAGCACGTTGATGGGCATGACGAGGTAGTTGCACAGGTTCACGAAGACGAGCACCGTGCCGGCCGTGACCTCGCCCGTGACGGCGAGCCAAGCCCCCGCGAGGAAGACGCCGAACTGCAGGAGCGACCCGCAGAGGTTCTCGCTCACCGCGCCGATCAGGCACTCCCACCAGTACCGGCGGCGCTTGAGGCCCTCCACCTCGGCGTTGGCCGCGTCGAAGAGCCGGCGCGCCTCCGCCTCCGCGCGGAACGCCTTGACCACGGAGAAGCCGGCAAGCAGGTCGCGCAGCCGGGAGACGAAGCGCTCGTTGCCGGCCGAGACCTCCTGCTCGCGCTCCCCCATCTCGCGCCCCATGGCCACGGACACCGCGAGCGGCGCCGCGCTGAGCGCCACGGCCACCACCGTGAGCGGCACCGAGAGCGCGAGCATCATCGCGAGCGACCCCGCGAGCAAAAGCGCGTGGTAGACGATGAGGAAGCCGCGCTTGAGGTAGCCCTCCTCGATGGAGGCCACGTCGTTGGTGAGCAGCGAGAGGTAGCTTCCCGTGTTCTCGCGGGCAAAGGCGCGCACGCCCTTCTCGGAGAGGCGCTCGAACGCGAGCGACTTGTACTGCGCGAGCGCGCGATAAATGAACGCGCACTTGGCGCGATACATCCCGAGGCTCACGGCGAGCGAGGCCGCGAGGAAGGCGGCGCAGAACACAGCCAGGCGCGCGAGGGCGGAGGCGTCGCCGGTGCCGATGACGTCGATGATGCGGCCGAGCAGCCACGACCCCACGAGCGCGGCGGGCACGTCGAGCACTGTGAGCGCGAGGGCGGCGGCAAGGTTGAGGCGGTTGTCGCGATAGAATGCGCGGACGTAGTCGCGCGCGGCGGCGGACATGGTCGACTTCATGGTCTTCTCCCATCAGGCGGAACTGATATGTCGAGAAGGACCTAGAGCATGTCGACCTCTCGCCGGGTGCAGTACGCTACCACCCTACAATGCGGCTCCGACACTGGCAAGCTTCGCTCGGTAAGTGGAGGCGAGCGGCAAAAGGCTACCTGTTCCGGCACTTATATGTGTCGGCTCGTCAGGGCATCAAGACCGCACTTCTCGGTAAACGCCGAGAAGAACCCGGCTTCTCGCTTCAAAGCATCAAATATGCCGACACCTCGCCGACACTCATATGTGTCGGCCGCACAGCGACCTTCCAGCGGTAAGCGTTACCAAACGCCTATCTTTCACTATGATTGACGCGTCGAAGGGACTCCCATGGCTCAGATACTTCCCCTCGCCCCCGAGGACATCCCGGAAAAGGCGGCAGTCCATGCGCAGACGTGGCAGGAGACATACCGGGGACTGCTTCCGGACGAGCTCAACGACACAATCACGCCGCAGTTCGCCGAGGACGTCACGCGCCGGCTCACCAGCCTGCGCACGCTCGTGGCGAAGGTCGATGGAAGGGTCGTCGGCTATATCGCATGGTCGAATCGCTGCCGCTCGCACTTCAGCGCCGACGGCGCGGCCGAGATCGGCAACCTCTATGTCCTCCGGGAGTTCCAGGGACGAGGCGTCGGCCGCGCGCTCCTTGAGACGGCACTCTCGCGCATCGGCGAGCGAGACGTCGTGCTGAGCGCGTTCTCCTCGAACGCCGCCGCGCTCGGCTTCTACGAGCATATGGGGTTCGAGAGGACCGGGGTCACCTTCGACGAAGGGTCCATGGAGGAGACCGAGCTGGTCCTTCGGCACAAGGGTGGCGCTTGACCGCACGCGCCCCGGATAGACGGCAAGGAAGGGCGGGCCGCTCGGACGGCTCGCCCCTCCCGCAGCGCACGGTTGTCGCAGCTCTACGCGGCGTTCACGGGAATCTCCACGTCGCCCACGGTCACGCTGACGACGTCGCCCGCGGCCACGATGCGGTCGTAGGTCGTCGCCTTGGAGACGGTGGTCGTGCCGTCACTGTGCTTCGCCGAAGAGCCGTTGGCGTCCGTGGCGTCGAACGTCGTCCCATCAGCGAAGGTCACGATCACGGGAGGCCCATCACAGCAGCCTGCTCGGCCAGGGCCTCGTCGCTCACCTCGCCGGGAAGCGCGAGGTCGCGCGTCTGCCGGTCGATCGTGTAGTCCACCGTGACGCCGAGGGAGGACACCGCCACGGCGTCGATCGTGACGGCCGAGCCCTGCCACGTTGTTGTCTGGCCCGCTGGCAGGTCGACGGTCGTGTCCACGTAGTTCATCTCAAACTTGAGGTTCCAGTTGCCGGCCGCCAGCGTCTTGAACTCCCCCTCATCGGTGAAAATCTCGAGCTTGCTCATCGAGAAGCGCGCCGTGCGGCCCACGATGCCCGCGTCGTTCCACGTCTGCACTCCCATGACCTGCACGAGCTGCAGCGTGTTGTCACCGGGGTCGGCGTCGTAGAGCCGGACGAGACCGCCGCCGCTCATCGCGCCGTCCACACGCAGGAACGCGTCCCCCCCACATATGTCAGCGTGCCACCCTCGTGGAACTCAATCCCCTCGAGCGCGGCGGGATCGTCGAACTCAATCGAGTAGGCCACGGCATAGTTGAACCGGTCGCCTGCCACGGCCTCGGCCGTCACGGTGACGCCGTTCGAGGTCGCGCTCGCACCGATCGGCCGACCCATCGTTGTTCAGGAGCTCGGTCTGGGCCGGCGCGCCGCCGAAGACGTCCGAGAGCACGTCGGCCGGGTTGGGCAGCACGCCCGCCGCCACGGCGGCGGTGGCGCCCCCGCCCAGCACGAGCGCCAGGGCAAGCCCGGCGGCGACGCGGGCCCAGCGGCGCGCATGGGGGCGAGCGGGGCGGAGCGCGGGCATGGTCAGGACCTCGGCAGAGGCCGCAGGCCGCGCGTTCTTCTCGGCGTCTCTTGCGGCTGCGGCCGCGCGCAGGATCTCGGCCATGCGCGCCTTTGCCTCGTCGGAAAAGTGCAGGTCGCCCATCGAGGCGGTGTAGCTATCAAGCGGGGAAGTCATCGTAGTCTCCCTTCAGGTCGTCTCTGAGGCTCGCGCGGGCGCGGCTCAGGCGCTGGCGCACGGCGTCGTCGGAGGCGCCGACGATTAGCGCGATCTCTCGTGTGGGGTAGCCCTCGTAGTAGTGGAGGTAGACCGCCTCGCGCTGCGGGAGCGGGAGAGCCATCACGGCGGCGAGCACACGGTCGTCGCGATGCCGGAGCGCGTCCTCATCCGGTGCCTCCGCCGCAGCGGGCTCCGGCACGGCGGTGAGGTCCGCCTCGGGGTGCGCGCCGCGGTCGCGCAGCAGGTTCCTGCAGGCGTTGGCCGCCACGCGTATGACCCAGGCGCGCTCGTGGCCGGGGTCATGGAACGGCTCGTCGCGGCAGATGAGCTTCACGAGCGTGTCCTGGCAGACGTCCTCGGCGTCGGCCGTCGAGCGCAGGTAGGTGTAGCACACGCGCAGGACCAGGTCGGCGTAGTCACGCACGAGCCTCTCGGGGTCGCGGTCGGGTGCATTGCGGGGGATCTGCATCGGCCAGCCTCCTCTCATGTCCGTCTCTTCTTCTCCGGGACGCGGCCGCCATCCCGTCACCTACTAAACACGCTCGAGCGTGAAACGTGACAACCCGAACGGGCGCGGAGATGAGCTTTTGGCTCCATTTCCGTTATCGGCAAACTATTCGCCTAAGAAGTATACTTATCTTCCACTTAGTCTGCCGTTAACGGAGGATGGCCATGGCATTTCTCACGGTTGCTGAAGCCGCGCGGCTCTGGGGCGTCTCCGAGCGTACGGTACGCAACTACTGTGCCGATGGCCGCATCCCAGGCGCCGAGCTTATTGGAAAGACGTGGGCCATCCCGGAGGGCGCCGAACGTCAGGGCCGCAGGCCGCGAACGCAGACGAAGCCGCGCGCGCTTCTCGACGCGCTGCGCGAGGAGAAAACCGCCGGAACATCCGGGGGCATCTACCATCACGTCCAGGTTGAGTTTGCCTACAACTCCAACCACATCGAGGGGAGCCGACTCACGCACGAGCAGACCCGGCTCATCTTCGAGACCAACACGATCAGCGTCGCGGCTACGGTGCGCGTGCACGACATCCTGGAGACCGCAAACCACTTCCGGTGCGTCGACACGATCATCGACTCCGCCAACCGGCACCTGACCGAGCGCCTCATCAAGGGCCTGCACGCCCAGCTCAAGCAGGGAACAACCGACAGCCGCAAGGGCTGGTTCGCGGTCGGCGACTACAAGCGCCTTCCCAACGAGGTGGGCGGACGCGAGACGGCGGACCCCGAGGAGGTCGCGGGCCGCATGGCGGAGCTCATTGAGAAGTACGAGGCTCTGCCGATAAGGACGCTCGAGGACGTGGTCGCGTTCCACGCCGAGTTCGAGGCCATCCATCCCTTCCAGGACGGGAATGGCCGCGTGGGCAGGCTCGTCATGTTCAAGGAGTGCCTGCGCAACGACATCACGCCCTTCATCATCACGGACGAGGTAAAGCTGTTCTACTATCGCGGGCTCTCGCAGTGGGGCCGGGAGCGGGGCTACCTTCTCGACACGTGTCTCGCGGCTCAGGACGCCTTTGCCGAGCTACTGAGGCGCTTTCGCATCGAGGGGTAGGAACCTTGCTGTGGTAACGCCCTCGTTGACATTTGACGCGAGACGTCAACCAGCGCCTTTGATTCCACTCTTGCTCGACCGCATACTTGAGTTGGCAGACGGTCACACGTCGAAGGGGCATCATGGACGCATCCATCAACATCGGGCGCACAATCTCGCGGGAACGCCGTGGCAGGGGCGTCACGCAGGAGGCACTCGCTGCCCACCTCGGCGTATCGAAGGCCGCAGTGAGCAAATGGGAGCTCGGGCAGAGCCTGCCGGACGTGAGCCTGCTGCCGCGCATCGCCGCGTAGTTTCGCTCACGCTGGACGAGCTCTTCGACTGGCGCGACGAGCCTCACCCAGGAGGAGCCCGCCGCTCTCTACGCCGAGGTCTACGCTCTGAGTGAGAAGGACCTCGCCACGGCGCACGAGCGGCTGCGCGCGCTCGCGGCGGAGCACTGCTCGGACGCGAATCTGCTGCTCATGCTGGCGTCGCTCCTCACGGTGTGGGCGGGTGGTATGACAACGCCGTTCGGGACGGCGAGCAATACGTAACTGGAACGAAGTACAC
>VOFD01001026.1_pt1 | contig 23567 bp, 25 predicted proteins | sample 5384101 | NCBI WGS metagenome assembly VOFD01 (sample SAMN12384723, study PRJNA508395) | human gut metagenome | isolation source: healthy gut C | host: Homo sapiens
CGAAAAGTCGTTTTTCCACTTCTCGTTCCGCATGTTCATGATGCCTTCGGAGGTGAACAACATGCCGTTGCGCCCGTTGCGGGTGGGCATCACGCAGTCGAACATGTCCACCCTCTTTCGATGCCTTCCAGGATGTTTTGCGGCGTGCCCACCCCCATCAAGTAGCGGGGCTTGTCCGTGGGCAGTATTTCGTTGACCACCTCGATCATCTCATACATCTTTTCGGTCGGCTCGCCCACCGCCAGGCCGCCGATGGCATTCCCTTCGGCATCCTGGTCGGCCACGAACTTGGCCGACTCGCGGCGCAAGTCCGGATACACGCAACCTTGCACAATGGGAAAATAAGCCTGTGGGTAACCATATTTAGGCTCTGTTTCGCGGAAATGCTTTATCCCCCGGCTCAGCCAGCGGTGGGTCAGTTCCATCGACTTTTTGGCGTAGTGGTAATCGGCCGTGCCCGGCGTGCACTCATCGAACGCCATCATGATGTCCGCCCCGATGGAGCGTTGGATGTCCACTACGTTTTCTGGCGTGAACAGGTGCTTGCTGCCATCGATATGCGAGCGGAACACCGCTCCCTCCTCGCGCAGTTTGCGGTTTTCGGTGAGTGAAAACACTTGGAAACCGCCGCTATCCGTCAATATGGGGCGCGTCCAACCGTTGAAACGGTGCAACCCGCCAGCCCGTTCCAGTGTGTCGATGCCTGGACGCAGGTATAAGTGGTACGTGTTGCCCAGGATGATTTGCGCCTGGATGTCGTCCTGCAATTCACGGAAGTGTACCGCCTTGACCGATGCCACCGTGCCCACGGGCATGAAGATGGGAGTCTCTATCGTGCCGTGGGCGGTTGTTATGCGTCCCGCCCGGGCACGGCTGCGGCTGTCGGTATGTTGTAGCTCAAAGTTCATAAAGGAAGTTGGATAAGATTTTTTGCCCGTACTCGCCCGACTTTTCCGGGTGGAATTGCACGGCGTAGAAATTGTCCCGATGCAAGGCCGAACTGTATCGGAAGATGTAATCGGTCTGCGCTATCGTGTTCGGGCCGTCCTCCACGTAGTACCCGTGCACGAAGTACATATACGCCCCTTCGGGGATGCCGCGGAGCAAGGCGGATTGCAGGTGGTCGATGTTGTTCCACCCTATCTGGGGTACCTTGCATTGTGGCACGCCGGAGGGAAACCGCTTGACCTCCTGGTCGAACAGGCCCAAGCAGGCCGTGTCGCCTTCTTCCGAACGGGCACACATCAGTTGCATGCCCAGGCAAATACCCAGTACCGGCTGTGTGAGGGAGCAGATGAGCCGGTCAAGCCCCCGTTCGCGCAAATAGGCCATGGCCGATGATGCTTCCCCTACCCCGGGGAAAATCACGCGGTCGGCACGGCGTATCGCATCGAAGTCGTCGGTAACGACGGCTTCGACCCCACCCGCTCCAAGGCGAACAGCACCGAGCGCACATTCCCTGCATTGTACTTGATAATCGCTACTTTCATATGTGGTAAACGAGTTGACGAATAGAACAAAGGAGTTGCGTATCCCCGCTATGCCTTCGAGAAAAGCCACAAAAACCACTCGCCGCAAGAACAGAAATCAGGCAAAGTCCGATGACCGATTTGGGTCTAAACTAAAAAAGATGGAATGGATTTTCACCTTCCATCTTCTTGTTCGGCTTCAGAGAGGTTGCGTGCTTCCTTATATAATGTCACACCAACCTGTTCGTGGCAGTGTCGGGGAACACGACAACCGGCTTGAACGTTTTGCCTTCCTCCGCATCCATCAGGGCGCAGGCGATAATGATGACCACATCGCCCGGCTGCACCCGCCGTGCCGCCGCGCCGTTAAGGCATACCACCCCCGAGCCGCGTTCGCCCGGGATAACGTAGGTTTCAAACCGCTCGCCGTTGTTGTTGTCCACGATGGCGACCTTCTCGTTGGGGATGATGTTCGCCGCATCCAGCAAGTCCTGGTCCACCGTGATGCTCCCGATGTAGTTCAAGTTGGCTTCCGTGACGGTCACCCGATGGATTTTCGATTTCAGTACGTGAATCAGCATGATTTTTCCTTGAATGATGTGTTAGCCGACGTGTCAGCAATACCGGATGTTGTCTATCAGCCGCACGTCGCCGCAATACACGGTGACGCAACCCACGCAGTGTCCTTCCCATTGGTCCACGGCTTGCAGGGTGGTGGCATCCACTATTTCGTAGTATTCCACCTGCAGCCCGTCCACGGCGTTGATGGCATCCACCACCCACTGCGCTACTTCCTTGACCGGCTTTGCGGGCGCAAAGTTACGACTTTCGCGCAGAACTTCGGATATCCTCACCGCTTTTTTGCGTTGTTCGTCGCTCAGCCGTTCGTTGCGGCTGCTCAGTGCCAGCCCGCTGGCTTCGCGCACAATGGGGCAATCCACTATCTCGACCGGGAAGTGCATCAGCCGCACCATGCGGTGTATGATGGCCAGTTGCTGGAAGTCCTTCTCGCCGAAATAGGCCTTACGCGGTTGTACCAGTGTAAACAATTTGCTCACCACCTGCACCACCCCGTTGAAGTGTCCGGGGCGGTACTTGCCTTCCATCACCTGGTCCAGTCCGCCGAAGTCGAAAGCAAACGGGTGCGCCATTTCCTCCGGCTCGTACATTTCCTCCGGCGTGGGGGCAAAGAGGATGGCGACACCCGCCGCGCGCAGCTTTTTCCTCGTCGCGTTGCAGGTTGCGCGGATACTTCTCCAAGTCGGTCGCGTTGTTGAACTGGGTGGGGTTGACAAACACGCTCACCACGCAGCAGTCGTTTTCCTGCACGGCACGCCCCACCAGAGCCATATGCCCGTCGTGCAACGCCCCCATCGTGGGCACAAAGCCTATCGTCTTGCCCTGTGCCTTGAGCGAAGCCACCTCGGCGGCAAGCTCTTGCTTTTTTGTAATTGTTTTCATTTTGATTATCAATTTCTTTTTATTGACTACCTGTTGAAAAACGGCGGCAAAATTAGCAAAACTTCTTCAAATAGCGCACGATTTGGGATAAAGAAGAACATCATGCTTGCGGACGAGACTCCCGCGAACGCAAATACGCAAGATGCCCCGAAAAAAAAAGCCGGGACTGGTGCACACAGTCCCGGCCATCCTTACTGGTTCATGCAAGGCTTACGCCCCTTGTCCTTGGTCCTCTTGCGCCTGGTCTTGTGCCAAGCGTTCGGCGCGTTTCGCTTCATCCTGCGCCTTGCGCGAGATGACGTATTCGAACTTCAGATCCGCTATCTTGTTTTGGAAGATGCGCCCCGGGCGGTAGTGCAGCCGTACCCGGCGTATTTTTATCTTCCGAGAAGTCCTTCACCAGGTCCACCCCTTCGCTGGACAGTTTGTAGCAGAAGCGTCCCAGGTCGCCCAAGTCCACCAGGTCGCCGTCGGCCAGGTGGTTCACCACGTTTTGGGCAAGCCCGCGCAGCACGTTCAATACGTCCCCCTCGGTCAGCGAGCTGGAGAAGGCTATTTCCTCGGCTATGCGGTCGAGGCTGATTTCTTCGCGCACTTGGGCGCAGGCATAAAGTTTACGCGGCCCATCGGGGTCTTGCGGATTGCGCAAGCGGGCCAGACTGAATTTTACTGACATAATGTTTTGTTTTTTAAAGTTATAAAAAAAGTTTTATTGTTCTCTGTTGTCAATTTCCCGGGATTGACAATGCAAAAGATAAAAGCATATTACTGACATATGCAATTTTTAAAGGAAAATTTTTTCCGATTTTCTCAAAAAATACTTCCATGTGGCAGTTGTGCCGCTGGTTTAAGCCACAATTTATGTGTTGGAATAGCAGCCAATGTTAAATCAGGAGAAAAAGAAATCGAGCCTTGCCTTTTTACAGTTCCACATTCAAAAGAGATGGATTTATGGTGCTTATCACCATTTTCATCAATGGTTAGTATTCTTCCGCCAAAGGATCCATCGTAGTTGGGCGCATGATGGCAGGATAATACCACCGTGCATGGCTGTCATACATGTCCAGCCCGTGTGCCTCTACAAATTCCTTGCCTCCGTATTTGTACGGCTGCAAACTTGCGCTATCCCCCGCCTGGTATTCCCACGGCAGGCCGCTGGGGGTAGTAGCGGGTGCGCTGCACGGTCACCGTGCTGTCGCCGGAGGGCTTCCACCTCGCGGACGTTGCCCAAGTGGTCGCGGCGGTAGTAGTAATAGTCGCCCTTGTGATCCATATGAATTTAATGATAAATAGTTTATAAACTTTTTCATTAAATTCATTACACAATCGTTGAACTTATTCTAAGTAAGAAATTACAAACTTCTTAATTGGAACTTTATATAGTTAAAAGCTATTTAACTACAAGTAGTATATGGATTTCCACACAAATATTCTTTCTGCACCCAACCTCGTATTTTTTCCCCGTCTATAATGATTTCTAAAAGGACAAAATGAGCCTGTATATCGTAAATTTGACCTATAATTGATGATGTGATAATTTTTATCGGAAGTGATTTGGTTGTAGGTTTACTATACATGAATATTGGAGTTGAAGTATAATTTTGTACAATAACTCCTATATCGCCCGCCTTTACCCATATTTTTTTTTGTCGGCTTTTGCATTCTTTAGGTAGTACAACCTCAAAAAATCCATTCTTTTCGCTCATTACATGAACAATCCAACCTGCTTCTTCATCGGGTTGAAGATATGAGTGAAATCTGGCCGGTTGAGAGAAAACAGCAATACTATCAGAATTTAAGGGTTGAGTAAATGCTTCCATGAGTTGTACTCTCGCAGAGCAGCCAATTGCGAATAACCCCATTCTATTATGATTATAATATGTAGTTTATTCATAATGTCTTATCTGTATATTTGCAATAACATATTACCGGTGGTCTTTTGTAATTGCTGTTCTACACTTTTCCATTGTCTGCCGTCAATAATAAGACAACCTTGAGAACTATATATGGCACTTCCGCTCCAATTGGTTCTATGAAGGAACACAGCACTCAAATAAGACTTTTCCGTTGCTTTGTTTAGGCCTCCACCTTCGATAGGAAGTTGTTCGTTCCCATTTAATTGCCTGATGCGATATGTTAATGAGCCTTTCCCATACGGACTTGTTTGCATTTGTTCCCATGATAAATTATATTCTCCAGACTTTACCATTGAATATTTGTCTGGATTAGAAGTAACCGTTAAACCCTTATATGTTTTAATATCATCAGCCCCATTTATTCCATAGATAGTAACGTTTGCAGCTTTTGAATTTTCTCCTGTTAATGTTCCATCTTCACCTAATCTTTCATCAAGGCTTCCTTCAAAAACGACAACGGCCTCATGTCCTTGCAATACAACTTCATTACCGTTGGTGTCATAGACACCTGTTCTATATTCAGTTTCATCGCGCCAATTCCATGTAGGATCACTTTCTCCGTCTGTTGAATAATAAAACCACTCCATTCCTGTCGGGTCAACCGCATTCACCGGATTGTTCCCGCACCACGCATAGGGCGAGGTGTCATAATACTTCTCTGCCAGCGGGTCGGGCGGGTGGTGCGCATGATGGCGGGATAGTACCACCTCGCCCCGCTGTCGTACATGTCCCAGCCGTGTCCTTCCACGTATTCCTTGCCGCCGTACTTGTAGGGTTGCAGCCCTTCGACCAGTAAGGGCACCTTGGGCAGCCCGCTGGGGTAGTAGCGGGTCTGCTGGGCCACGTGCGGCGGGGCAAAACTGCCCGGGGCCATTTCCCATCCGGGACTCCATACTTCGCACACGTTGCCATAAGTAAAGAGGAATAGGTTGAGGCATATGACTAAGATACTTTTCCGTTTTATTGCAGGAACACTCATTTGATCATTTGTTTAAGTAATAATAATTTATTATAAAACCTCGATCGTCATAGAAATCAAATATTGTTATGCGGTCATCATCTTCTATAAACATTAAAAGTTTCATGGAAAGTGCTGGTTCTATAGCATGCTCATAGTTGTAGTGATTTTTTAAGGAGTGTGCTAAAAAAAAACATATCCAATGCATTTCCATTGTAAACAAGAATACCAGGCTTCCTCCCATTGCCATATTGTTTAACAATAATGTATCTTTTTTTGCAAATTCATCAAAAAACTTTTTGATTTTGTCTGTTTCCTCCCAAAACTTAAGTTCTATAGTAAATCTTTTTTCTGTAAAGTCTTGCAATAAACTTGTTATGAATTTAATTCTTTTGTTAAAGTCGTAATCGTCTAAATAATATCTGCACCAAACAAATCTACCTTTTTTTTTCTAAAACGTTTGGTGTCCTTATAAATTCGTAATAATGTTTTATAAGCTTTTCATATGCGATCAGTATTTGAATATGTTCAAATTTTCGTCTGCCGTGCCAATTCTTCGCAACTTCCCGTTTTTTAATTCAAAAACTTTCCAAGCTCCTCCATTATGGCTACCCAAACCATTTCCACTTCCTACATCTCTTGAATAATATTTGCCTCTATACTTGTAGATTTTTTGACCATGAGAATATCCAAATTCTTTTACTTCTTTGAAACCTTTGTGTGGCACCGCTTTGCTAAACCCTTTAGCTGCAGCTCCCACCGATTTGTGTTGTAAAACATTCTTCTGAAACAATTTTTCGAATGCTTTGAAGCCTTTGAATGCTTTAACTCCACCACCAAAGGCGTATGCATCAAATAGTATATGAACTGGTTCCAACCTCCCGGATGCTTTATCCCACCATTCTCCTTGTTTAGTTTTTATGGTCGCGCTGCCATTATAATCGCTTAAAGCTAGGATGGATACACCGACCTCGAAAAACTCGTTATTTATCACTGTTCCAAAACTGGAGTGGAACATCCGGCTCTCGTCGTTGTAAGTCAGCCCGCTCAGGAATTGGGCATCCGTGGCATGACCCCAACCGCTGTATTGGAAATCTTCAAAAGGTTTCCAACTACCCCCAAACCCTCCACTTTGCAATGCCGAGAAAATCGGTTTATTTCGTCTTGGTCATTGGTACTCCAATAATCCATCCCCGTTGGGTCGATGTTCCTCATAGGGTTGTTTCCGCACCACGCATAGGGCGAGGTGTCATAATACTTCTCTGCCAGCGGGTCGGGCGAGGTGGTGCGCATGGTGGTGGCGTAGTACCACCGCGCCCCGCTGTTATACATGTCCCAGCCGTGTCCTTCCGCGTATTCCTTGCCGCCGTACTTGTAGGGTTGCAGCCCTTCGACCAGTAAAGGGCACCTTGGGCAGCCCGCTGGGGTAGTAGCGGGTCTGCTGGGCCACGTGCGGCGGGGCAAAACTGCCTGGGGCCATTTCCCATCCGGGACTCCATACTTCGCACACGTTGCCCAGGTAGTCGTACCGGTAATAATAAAAGTGGTCTTCCGCGTAGTACCGCTGGCTCACGTCCGCATATCCCTCGGGGTGGTGCACCCGCACGTTGGTGATCGTGGGGCGGGAGTGCCCGGTTGTCTCGTCATACACGTACTCATACTCGTAGTCGATTCCGTCGCCGTACAGCGTGCCGTAGCCTTCCGTCACGGGGATGTTGGCCTGCACGCGCTCCCCGTCCACGATGAGCGGCATCAGCTTGGTGGACAGGTTGGTGCAACTCATCTCCAGCAGCCGCCCGGTGGCATCGTAGTCCATGCTGATGCGGTCCCCGTTGGTAAACGTGACCCATTCCGGCAGGTTCAGCCTGTTGTACCGGATGTTTGTGATGCCCCGGTCCAGGTCGCGTGTCAGGTTGCCGTTGGCATCGTAGGTGCACTCCGTCTCCTCGTCCGCCAAGTCCTGGTCTTCTTTCAGCGTGTACAAGCTCTGTGAGCCTGCGGCATCTTGCACCGATACCACTTGGTTTGCCATCGTAGGTGAACGTCAGGTCGTCTATCTGCGTGGTGCCGCTGTAGCGTTCCAGGCGGGTAATGTTCCCCATTTTGTCATACGAGAAGCCCTCTCCGTTGGTCAGCATGGTGTCCGCCGCCATGCCCCCTTGCATGTACACGGTGGTGGCCAGCCGGTTTTGCAGGTCATACTCGTAACCGATGCCTTCCGTGTCGGTGTCACCGGCATACGTGCGGCTGGTGTAGCTCACCTGCCCGCTGTGCAGTGGGGTGGTGCCCGCCGGGTTGTCGCAGTAGAACAGCCATTCGTCATATCCCTCCCCGTCATCGTACTCCGTGTGTTCCAACCACCCCCCGCAGGTCGTACTGGTACTTCACATGGCTTTCCCCGTTGTGGTATGTCTCCTCGCTCAGCCGCCCCAATTCATCGTAGGACTGCGTGGACAGCACCACCGGCTCTTTCCCGTTCAAGCCGAGGCGCGTTCGGGTCGGTCGGCCTGCATGGTCGTAGTCAAAGGCGTAATTCCGGTTGCAGGTTTTCTGGATGGTGTCCAGGCCGTAAGTGGTGGCCGTGTTTCGTTGGTATGAATAGGTTAAGTTACCCACAAAATCATACACGTGATAATACACGTCATATCCCCCCAAGTGGTTGGCATGCCGTTCCTGCACGACTTCGCCCACGGTGTTGTAATAATACGCGGCGGCTTCGCTCCTGCTTATCCCGTCCACGTCATAGACCTCCATGCCGGTGAGTAACCCTTCGTGCTGCGGATGCTGGGCAGGTGTGGCGACATGGTCATGTCTGCCCGTAGGGAATCGTTTTTTCCGAATCCCAATTCTAAAAAGTCATAATTGTCATAGTAATAGACCGTCAAGGGCCAGACTTCTCCGATGAAGTATTTGCATGTATATCCGATGTTGTATAAATCCAAACTCCAATCCGTGGTAAACGTTTCCGTGACGATGATGTTGTTTATCAACTCCTGCTCGGCTTGGGTAACTTCCCGCTCGATATACCCCGTGTAGGCCACCCGCCCCAGCGGGTCGTACTTCGTCACTGTCCATTGGGAACTTTGCCGCTGCTTGCCGTCCTGCATCAGGACTAAGCGGTCGGCCTTGTCGTACACCATGTAAATCCAGTCCTGCCCAGGAAGCCGCTTCCCCGAACAACGGCGGCGATGGTCGTAACGGTACACGTAGGCATACCGCTTCAACCGTTCATCATCCACGCTCACCGTGCCGGGGGTGGTGATGCCGTCCGCCGCCAGGGGGGCAGCACGTAGCATAGGTTGCCCAGGTCATCATACACGTAATAGGTGTCAAAACCATATCCCCGGTTGCTCATTACAAGTCGTCCTTGCTTGTCGGTATATTCCACATACGATTTCCCGTCTTCGTTGACGGCTACCGCCAGATTCAGGGTGGCTTCCCCGTAAAACCCGGTAAATTGCAGATTTTTGTTGGTATCCACGGTGAACAGCTTGAGTTCGTTCGCCGCATTGGTTTCATACAGGAAGAATTTGGGGTACAAAGGAAATGAATAGTATTCCCCCGGCGTGGTAATGGCCGTAACCCTCCCCAAGGGTGATGCTTCGTATTGCGTCTCCGAATAAAGCCGCCCGTCCTGGTAAAGTTGGCAGCGGCGGCAGCCAGGTTATTGTAATATCCCCGTGGTTACCTCCAACCGGCACCGGGAGGTGCTGGCGGGATATTCTTCCGCAGGCATCATACTCTATTTTGTGAAGCAGGTCGTCTCCCCCGGGGTTACGTACCGCTCTACCAACAGTTCGGGTCTCCCCAATCCGTCATAATATTCTATATCCAGCAATACCCGTCCAGTGGAAGTGGAAGCATCGGAAGTGGCATCCAGCGGCGTGCGGGTAATGATGTGGTTGTGGTCAATGCTGATACCTTGTGCCTGCATGGCGGTCACGGCAAGCAGGAACAAGATCAAGCAAAAAAGTTGTTTCTTTTGCTGTTTCATACTTTTCACTGGTTAGTTGGTTTGAGTTCCTCCGCATAGCGATATTCATAAGTTTGCAGCTGCTCTTTGTGCCCGCCACTCATGCGGTAGATTTCTATCAGTCGATTGGCATTGTCATACTCGTAATAAATAGTCCTTCCCTGCGGGTCGGTTTGCGAGGTCATGCCCGTCAAAGGTTTATAAGTATAGGAAGTAACGAGTGAGACTGGCAACGTCTGCCTCAAATTGTTGATGGATGTCCATTCTTCCTCGGTAGGTGCTTTCTCTGCGCGACATTGTTTTTAGCGCATTTATCCCGGATTCAACGTTTCCATTGCCTATTATGTTGCAGATTGTCTGGTAGGTACAATTGGTTATTTTCGCGATGAGATATTGCCCGCAGTAGCCCCACAGATAGACAGTGGCCGTACCTTCACCGGCAGGCAGGGCTTCGGCTGGGCTGTTGGTATTTTCTCCATAACAGGCTGCCGACAATATTTCCGCAATGTTTCCTTGGTCATCATATTGATAGTAGACAAAGGGCTTGAGCACAGCAGCACTTCCTTGCTCGTTGTAGGTGTCCAAATCCATTGTTTCGGCGAAAGACCAATCCACACGTTCCGGCTTGAAGAATCCTGCAGGAGTTTTATTATAATGGGCACGGACAACATCCACTACACGAGCATCCGTGCCGCTTCCTGTGATCTCTGCTTTTTCTACAACATACGAGAACAGATGCTTCTCGCGCATTTCTGCATAAATGCTACTTGTGTTTGCATAATCAAAAGGATAATGATAGACCGTTTGTTTGCGTTGTCCATCGCTATTGGTGTAGGCGGTTGACTGCAATAGTTTGTTTGTATAAGTATATTGCATGGTAGTCGTTTGCATCGCATTCCCGGACTCCGCATTGTACGAGGTGATGGTCTCCGTTTTCGGTCTCAGCATGTAAGTGTAAATTTTGTATGAGGTACCTTCGTCATAAAAGCTGCTTGTCCATTATAGCATACAACGGTATTTGTTGCATTCATAGCTCTTACATAATTGTTGGTAGAAGCGTCCTTTTCATAGGTAATGGCCTTGCACCATATTCTTGTGCCATTAGCGTTATAGTGTTCTTGCAAAATTAGTTTTCCTCTGTCCATGGATTTGGACGCATAGGACTCGTAGGGAGTTCTCGACAACTGAATAATGGCATCCGCCGGCTCGTCGTAGTAACCATTGTCAAAATTGCTGAACTGATAGCGGGTGAATGAATTATCTGCCAATTTTTCTATCACGTCCGTGTAGCCGATGTGGCAACTGGTGTTTTGGCTGGCAGGCAAAACTGAAATGGTAGAAAACGCATTCATGAGGATTTCCGTATGGACATTGTCCCCGACATTAAATGCCGACGTGCGATAGTCTGTGAAATAGTACTGTGCTTGCCCGCCCAGCACGCCGCTGGACTTGGAAGCATTGTCTCGTTTTTCAATATAATCAGATACATAATAATATTCTTTGGTCATTTCCGGGGCATCTCCTCCTGCCGCACTGGTTATTTTTTTGATTCGTGCTCCCCCGGCTAAGTTATTTCCCGATAGGGTTTCATGACCTTCCCAACGGTTTAAACGCAGTTGTTTCCTATAGTCATGCGGCTCGAATTCAAACTCGGTATATCCTCCGGTAGGATAGGTTATCCTCTTCAGAACACCATACAAGGTACAGGTAGCATCCGGGGTTTTGTAGGTGTGATACGTTGCGTAATTCAATATGGCTTTTTTCCCATTGTAAAATCCCCAATGGTCAAGTTGATTGGACAAATAACCGGGTAATTTATCTGCCTGGTTATAGGAAAAGGTGTAGGGCTTTTTCCCTGTTTCCGCTACTCTTTCCAATATCAGTCTTTGCGAGGGGTCATTATTGTAACCCAAGCTGATGTTTTTGTGGATATCCACACTCTCCGTCAGGAATCGTTCTATGGTGATGCGGTCTAGTTTATACCATTTCAAGTTATCTAAACAGCGGGGATAGCTCAAGTAGCCCAAACTTAACAGCGGGAGGAAAGGTTCTCCTGAATTATCATACTTTTTGATAATACTCATAGTACTTGTCGTATATGGATTGGTTGTATTTCAATTCATTGCTGACACTTCTGTAAAAAGAAATAACAATATTGCTTGTCGTTATTTCCGTCAGATATACGGGTGACAGCAGCTTCCCGCCGTATTTCAATTCGGCAGTGCCCCAAGTCCAGTGTTCACAACTGACATCTGCTCCTAATCCACTCCCTTCTGAATAGAGGTAAGTGCCTAAATCCTGGTAGGCATAGGTATACATTTGATTGATAAACTCTGTTTTTTCCCGCTCATAGGTCAGGCTTATTCTTTGCCCGGTCGGCAAAATGATTTCAGTCAGATACCAGCTTGTGGCAATCCATGAATCCGCATTTTGTCCAAAAAAATCTATGGACAATTCTATGGCGTCCATGTCGCCCCCAAAAACATATTTGGTGCCATCTTCTACTATGAGGGTAAAATGTTTGAACGTATAACAACGGTCGGCACGTTCTGCCAATATGGTTCCGCCAAGTTTTTGAGCTAAATCCATGAAGTCGCCATCAAACTCCACCTTGACAGGTTTGTCGCATTGCACTTTCCAGTATCCATTATGGTCTAAACAAAACTTCCCGTTATAGCCGATAAAATTAAAAAAGAACTCGTCTGGAGCCGTGTCTTTGATTGCTTTTTCTGTATCTTGCGCCACAGAGCGAAGATAGTCTCGCTGATTCCAAGATGCCGTGTTTAACACATTATGGTTATAATAATATCCAGCCTCTTTATATCCATACGGGTCGTTATATTCATCTATTACATCGTTCACTTTCCGGGTTATAATTCCTCCCGCATTCAATGTCCAACCCAGCCCCACCCAACTTGCTCTTTGGTCTGGTCGGATGCCTCCACTATGGTAGCTTAATGATAGGGGTAATGTGAAATCGCCAACTTCCAAATTGTATAAAGGTATGGATATGTTGGGCGTTCCCGTGAAATGGGAAACAGGAACGTTCCCATACAATCCTAAGTTTGCTGCATTGGGAGACAATGCAGTTGGAGAATTGGTTGGGATTTGTGCAATCGCACTGAAAGTGTAAAATAAAAGGAAAGCAAATCCTTGTATTAAACTGGTTCTCTTCATAATAAGTTGTGTTTGTCGTTTTTTATGATATGTTTCTTTACTTCTTCACCATATTCAAACTCAACACCGCATCGTCCACCAGCACGTACACCGTGTATGTCCCGGTGGGGCAGGCGGTCATGTCTATCGGGGTTTCGTGCCGCCCGGCGGTTTCGGGGCGGGCATCGACACGCGCCATGCAGAAGCCCTGTTGGTTGTGCACCGAGAAGCCGATGGAGGCATCGCGCGTCAGCTTGTACTTGATATGTAGTATGTCCACGACGGGGTTCGGCACCAGGTCTGCCTCGGTGAAGATGGCCCCCTCAACTCCCCCGGAGGGGGGAGCTTCCAATACGGCATCTTCCTGGTAATCTTCCGCATCTTCCTGCAACTGCTTCCGTTGCTCGTCGGGCGGGTAGTAGAACGAGGTGGCGTACAGCACCGTGTCCCGCCCGTCGTGCAGCAGGGTGGTGCTGAGGCTCTCGAACACGGGGTAGCGGGCTTCCCCGGCGTACCAACTGTAGGCATCCATGCGCAGGGAGGTGCCGGTGCTGTCCGCCTGCCCGCCCGGCAGGCGGGTGTACAGGCGCGAGGTGTGCACGCGCAACGCCCCTGCACCGTGCCGCAGGGCAGCGTCAGCGTGCCCGTGGCATCGGCCTCGGTGCGGGTGTGGCCGCCCGCCGCGAGGGGCGTGCGGTGGCTGTATTCGCCCTTGCCCTCGAACACGCCCCGCAGCGTGTCGCCGTAGGCGAAGGGGAAGGCCAGCCGTGGTTCCGCCTGCACGTAGTCCATGCGGGTGGTGGGGTTCTCGAATCCCGCCGTCCACAGCGTGTCGTCGCGCAGGGTGTAATAGTAGCGGGTGCGGTGTTCCAGCCCGCACAGGCGGGCGGAGTCCGCCATGAAATAGCGCAGGGTGTATTCCCCGTCCACGGGTTGCAGGTGGGCGAAGTCCCATTCGATGCCCTGCCCGTGGCTGCCCGGGTCGCGGAAGGCCACCTGCTGCTTCACGATGCGGTCGCCCGGCCGCGGGGCGTGGTGGTCGGTGGTCAGCACGGGGGGATTTTGTGCCGGGACGGCGGAGAGGGCCAGGCACGACAGGAGGAGGGGGATGGTCGTCTTTTTCATGACAGGGGCGGGGTTTGGTTATAACGCCTCAAATGTAGGGAAAAGAATTTGAAACCACAAGGTCTCGGGATGTTTAACCGCAAAAGAATGTTTTGATTTAACTGCAAAGAGCGCAGAGGCCGCAAAGGATAACGGTCGACAGTCAACGGTCAGCAGTCTACCGTGCCGCATGAAATTCTCTGTGTCCTTTGCGCTCTTCGCGGTTAAACTTTGCGTTTTCCATAAAACTATAGAAAACCGGCAAAGAAACTATAGGACGTTGGCCGGGAAACTATAGGACGATGATCAAGATGCTATAGTTTGTTTTCGGGTTTGCAAGAGGATATTCGGCAATGAGACATAACGTACGGTCAAAGTTAACTTGGAATAGGAGAAATGTTAACAAGAAACTATAGGACGATGGTCAGGAAACTATAGGACGTTGGTCGGGAAACTAGTAGGGGTGTTTCAATTGAAAATTGAAAGTTGAAAGTTGACTGTGCCGGGGCGGCGCGTCCAAGGCCAACGGCCTTGCCTCTCCAATATATATGCAGCAAAGATAGGAAAAATACGGCAAACATGATGCTACAAAAAAAGGAAAAAGGAAAAAGGAGAAAGGGTGAAAGTCAAGGCCAACGGCCTTGTGGCATTCAGCGTAGGGCAACGCCCTACAAATGAATCCGCGCCCATCTGCGCTATCTGCGGGCAACAATTCGCGCAACAATCTGGAATTTGAAATCCGAAATCTGAACTTTTGCTCCCCGAAACCTTGCCTATATCCCGTTTTTTTTCTATATCTTTGCAAATCAAAATCGGAAGCCCTGCAAGGGCTGTATTCTAACATGAACAAAGTGAAGAAAGTATTGTATATTTCGCAAGAGATATACCCTTACCTGCCGGAAACGGAGATGTCGAAAATGGGGAGATACCTCCCGCAAGCCGCCCAGGAACGGGGACGGGAAACCCGCACGTTCATGCCGAAATTCGGCTTGATCAACGAACGCCGCAACCAGCTCCATGAAGTTATCCGCCTGTCGGGCATGAACCTGATAATCGACGACACCGACCACCCGCTCATCATCAAAGTGGCTTCTATCCAGTCGGCACGCCTGCAAGTGTATTTTATTGACAACGAGGATTACTTCCAACGGCGTTGCCTCACGACGGACGAAAACGGGGTGGAATATGCCGACAACGACGAACGCATCATTTTTTATGCGCGCGGCGTGCTGGAAACGGTGAAAAAGTTACGCTGGACACCAGACATCATACATTGCCAGGGATGGATGACCGCCTTGGCCCCGCTATACATCAAAAAGGCGTATGCGGACGATCCGTTCTTCAAGAAATCGAAAATCGTGTACTCCGTGTTCGATGATGACTTCAAGACCCCCCCTGTGCAAGGGGTTCGGCCAAAAGGTGTTGGTCGATGGCGTGGAACTGGCCGACCTGAACGGGCTGGACAAGAAGGCGGCCGATTTTGCGGCTCTTTCCAAGCTGGCTATCCTGTATTCGGACGGCGTGATACAGGCGCGTCCCAAAGTGAACAAGCGCGTGATGGATTATGCCAAGGCCCAGGGCAAGAAGATATTGCCCTATGCGGGCGAGGATTACGCCGATGCCTACGTGGAATTTTACGACAGCTTGGCCGGGGAGGAGTGAAAAAACTGATAACGAAATAATTGGTAGCCAAGAGTGGCCAGCCCGCCAGGAGATATAAAATGGTGAACAGCAAAATTGTAAATGAAGTGGTGAAGTTTGCATATTATTCCTTATTATTAGTTATTGCTTCGTGCCTGCTTGCTTCGTGCGACAGCAACATCACGAACATGGGGCAGAGCATCCGCCCCGAAGGCGACCAGATAAAGGTGGCGACGGATACGTTCCGCCTGTCCACGGCCAACGTGTTTGTGGAAAAAATGTACAACCGCCCCGACTCCCTGCTGCTCGGCACGTTCAAGGACGACCGCTACGGTACGACGTATGCCGACATCCTGGCACGTTTCGAGGCGGCGTTCGACAGCGTGGGTTTCCGCTATCCCGAAGGTGCGGTTCCCGACTCCACGTTCCTGCTGCTGTCATATCGCAGTTGGTTCGGAGCCGATAATTCGGCCATGTCGGTGAAAGTATATGAAATGAACCAGGGCAAGTATCTGGACTATTACACGTATTATCCGACGAACATCGACGTGTCCGAATATTGCGACCAGACGGAACTGCTGGGCGATGCCGTTTTCTCAGCGGGGGATTCCACGCAGCTCATCCGCCTCAAGCTGACGGACAGTTTCACCCAGCGTTTGTTCGAAAACACGCGCGACTTTACTGACGAGGAGGACTTCTTCCGCCGCTTCAACGGCCTGTACATCACTTCGCCGCTGGGAGATGCCACCATGATGTACCTCAACAGTGTTTCCATGGCGCTGTATTACCACTACGATGCCACGGTGGCGGGCAAAGACACCACCTTTGTGAACACGACCAGTTACGTGGTGGACGGGGCGGTGGTGAACCGCTTCCTGCACCCGGACACGGCACGGGTCAAGGACTATCTGGCACAGTACGACAGCATCAACTACGTGGCTTCGCCGGCCAACATCTACGCACAGGTCAACGTGCCGTTGCGCCGGATGGTGCAGCAGATGAAGGATTCCGTGGGCGACAAACGCCTGGTAGTGAACGGTGCCAACGTGCGGGTGGAGGTAAAGGACACGCAGAATGAAATGGAGGATAGCGATATCACCGTGCCGTTGCCCGACAATATGCTGCTGATGAAAAAGGACGAGGTGGATGCTTTCTTCCGCGACGAAGGGCTGCCCACTGACAGCGTGGTGTACACTTCGTATTCGAGCGCGGACTCGTGCTACACGTTCAACATTGCCGCTTACATCACGCGGGAAATCCAGAAAGTATCCGACCAGGTTTCGGGCGAAGTGCAGATAGAGTCCATGCCCGAACAACTGGAACTGATGATGTTGCCGGTGCGGGTGGTGCTGTCGAGCACCAGCTCGGGCTCGTCCTCCGTGTCGGAAGTCAGCCAACAGGTGCTGATCAATGGTGTCACCATCCGCAGCGGAAACGACAGAAACCGCCCGATGACTATGGAGGTGGTGTATAGCGGATTTTAACCCCCAACCCCTAAAGGGGAACTTTCTGAGTTTTGACCTCAGTCCATAAGTCGTTGCCTCGCTCTTTGGCCTCGTAACTCGTAACTCGTAACTCGTCTACTTACTTGTTTACTTGTTTACTTGTTTACTTGTTTACTCGTTTACTCGTTTACTCGTTTACTCGTCCACTTGTTTACTCGTAACTCTCATAATATGAACATACAACAAAGACTTTCGGCTTTGCGCGATGCCATGCGCCGGCATGGCGTGACCGCTTATATCGTTCGGGCACCGACCCGCATGCAAGCGAAGACATTGCCAGCCATTGGAAGGAACGCCAATGGATATCGGGCTTCAACGGCTCGGCAGGCACGGTGGCAATCACGTTGGACCGTGCCGGGTTGTGGACTGACTCGCGCTACTTCCTGCAAGCCGCCGAGCAGCTGGCCGGTAGCGGGATTGAATTGATGAAACAAGGCTTGCCCGACACGCCGGAGATTGTGCCTTGGCTCGCCACCGTGCTGCAAGCAGGCGACAAGGTAGGCGTGAACCCGCAAATGTTCCCGCTGAACGCCTATGCGGGCATGAAAGCGGAACTGGCCATCAGCCACGTCGAACTGGTGTCCGTGGATTTGCTTGCAGAGGTGTGGACAGACCGCCCTGCCCTGCCCCGGAAGCCGCTGTTCCTGTATGATGAAAATATGCGGGGGCATCCGTCAGCGAAAAGTTGGAAAGCCTCCGCCGGGAGTTGCTGGCTCGCCATGCGGAAGTGTTCGTGCTCTCGGCGTTGGACGATATAGCGTGGCTGTTCAACATCCGGGGCGAGGATGTGGCCTACAACCCGGTGGTGATAGCCTATGCGTTAGTCGACCAGGAGCAGGCAACGCTGTTCGTGGATGGCGGCAAGGTAGATGCGCACTGCCGGGCGGCTTTGGCGCAACAAGGCGTGAGCCTGGCCGGTTATGCGGACATATACCAGGCTGTGCAGGCCATCCGCCCTGATGCAGCCGTGCTGGTGGACGGGGACAAGCTGAACCAGTCCCTGTTCGAACACATCCCGGCGGGCTGCACTATCCGCAACACGATGTCGCCCGTGTTCAGGCTGAAAAGCGTCAAGAACGCGGTGGAACTGGACGGCATACGCCATGCCATGGTGAAGGACGGCGTGGCACTCGTGCGCTTCTTCAAATGGCTGGAAGAGAACGTGAAGACGGGCAACCTTTCTGAAATATCCGTGGCGGAAAAGCTGTACGAATGCCGGGCACAGCAAGAATTGTTCAAGGGAGAAAGTTTCAGCACCATTGCCGGATATGCCCACCACGGAGCCATCGTGCACTACTCGGCTACGCCGGAATCCGACCTGAAGCTGAGTGCCGACAGCCTGCTGCTGCTCGACTCGGGCGCACAATACCTTGACGGTACGACCGACATCACCCGCACGGTAGCCCTCGGCACGCCCACCGTGTCGCAGATAGTGGACTTTACCCGCGTGCTGAAAGGTCATATCAGCCTGGCCACGGCCATCTTCCCGGTGGGCACTCGCGGCTCGCAACTGGACATCCTGGCACGCAAGGCCTTATGGGACAAGTGCCAGAACTACGGGCATGGCACAGGCCACGGCGTGGGGCACTTCCTCAATGTGCACGAAGGCCCGCAAAGCATCCGCATGGACGAAAACCCGTAACGCTGCAACCCGGCATGATTATTTCGAACGAACCGGGACTGTACCGCACAAATGAATATGGCATACGCACGGAGAATCTCATCCACGTCATCCCGGCAGGGGAGAGACGGAGTTCGGGCAGTTCCTGCAATTCGAAACCCTCACCCTCTTCCCGATAGACCAGACGCTGATAGACCCGGAACTGCTGGATGCCCGGGAGATAGAATGGCTGAATGCCTACCACCACCTGCGCGTGTACAATGCCTTGTCGCCCAACCTGAACGGCGACGAGCGTGAATGGCTTGCCCGCAAATGTACACCCATCAAGGTGCAGGGATAAAGATGATGCAGGAGGCTGATTTTTCCATACACGACTCCCTGCTTGGAAAAGAGGCAGGCACGCCCGAGCGGTATGATGCTTCGCTTCTTTTCCGCATCCCGCGTTCGGAAAACCGGTTGAAATATGGTTTGGCTGATGACAGCCTGCCTTTTACGGGGGTCGATGTGTGGAATTGCTATGAGTTTTCCTGCCTGACCCAAGGCGGGTTGCCCGTGTCGAGAGTGATGAAGATGACGTGCCCGGCAGACAGCCCTTTCCTGGTGGAGTCCAAGTCGCTGAAGCTCTACCTCAACTCGTTCAACATGGAGCGGTTCGAGCCGACGGTGGATGCCTCGCTCCAGCGGGTACAGACCATCATCACGGCAGACCTATCCGCCTTGTTGCAAGCTCCCGTATCGGTTCATTTTTATGGCAAGGAAAGCATGGAGGCTGTTCCTTTTCAAGGCATTCGGGCATTGAGCACTACATCCCTTTGGCGGAGCAGGAAGCCATCCAATTCGGTCATTACGAGGAAACGCCCTCCCTGCTCACTGGTACGCCGACTGGCGAAGAGCAGGAGTACGCTTTTTCACCAGCGACCTGCTTCGCTCCAACTGCCGGGTGACCCATCAGCCCGATTGGGGGGACTTGTTCGTGAAGATGCGCTGTCAGTATCGGGTGGATTTCGCGTCCCTTGTGCAGTATCTGGTGTCGTTCCGCAAGGAAAACCACTTCCACGAAGAAGTGGTGGAGATGATATACAAGCGTTTGTGGGATACTTTCCGCCCAGCCCGCCTCATAGTGGCCGCCATGTACACCCGGCGGGGCGGTATCGACATCAACCCGCTTCGCTGCTCGCACCGGGAGGATGTGGAACCGGCTTTCCTGTCGCCGGACATGCGCCTGGGCAGGAGGTGGAGGCAATGACCCGCAGCAATAGCCCGCAGGGTAGCTTGCCCATCCACGAAAAAGCACTATCTTTGCAACACTTTTCAAGGCACACATGCGTCTGTGGCGTAATTGGTAGCCGCGCCAGACTTAGGATCTGGTGCCGCGAGGCGTGGGGGGTTCGAGTCCCCCAGGCGCACACTTCGTTTTCATTTGTTTGATAATGAACCCGGGCCGACTTCCATGTGGTGAAGTCGGCCTGGGTTCATTTCATGCTTACGCCTTTGCCCGGTGTCAATTGGGCTTGACCCCAGCGTGCGGTAGGTGTCGCGCAGGGTGGCCTCGTTGTCGGTAATCACCAGGATGGAGTCGCCCGGCTCCAGCTCGGTGTTGCCGCGCGGCACGAAGTAATTGCCACCGCGTTTCACCATGACCACCAAGGCCTTGTCGGGCAGCGGAATGTCGATGAGCGTGTTGCCCTTCTCCAGCATCTCGGGGCGCACGGTGATTTCGGCCATGGCGGATTTGATGTCATCTGAAAACTCGATGTCGAACTCCTTCAGCTTGTGGGTCTTCGGCCCGGGCTGCGACAGCTTGAGCCACTTGGCCACAGCAGGGATGCTCGTGCCCTGGATAACCAGCGAGAGGATGGTGATGAAGAACACGATGTTGAATATCATCTTCGCCTGCGGCACGCCCGCCACCCACGGATAGGTAGCGAAGATGATGGGCACCGCCCCGCGCAGCCCCACCCACGACGTGAAGATGCGGGCGTTGAAGCTCATTCCCCGGAAGGGAGCGAGGCAGGCGAACACGCTCAACGGCCTCGACACCAGTATCATAAACACGCCTATCAACATGCTGATACCTGCCACGGGGAGCAGCTCGGATGGGTTCACCAGCAGCCCGAGGGTGAGGAACATGATGATTTGGAAGAGCCACGTCAGCCCGTCGAAGAACTTCAGCGAACTGCGCTTCTGCACAAAACGCTGGTTGCCAATCATCAGCCCGCCCAGATAGACCGCCAGGTAGCCGTTGCCCCCCACAAAGTCGGTGAAGCCGAAGATGAAGAACATGATGGTGAGCAACAGCACGGAATAGAGCGCGTCGTTCGTCAGGTTGATGCGGTTGATAAGCCGCACGGCGAACTTCCCGATGAGCAGCCCGAACGCCGCGCCGAGGGCAAACTGCTGCAAAAACTTGAAAGCCACTTCCCAACCGCTGATGTCGGGCGACTGGATGAACTGGATGAGCACGATGGTGAGCATGTAGGCCATCGGGTCGTTGCTACCGCTCTCCAACTCGAGCAGGGGGCGCAGGTTCTCCTTGAGCGACATGTTGCGCGAACGCAGGATGCCGAACACCGAAGCCGAGTCCGTGGAGGCCATCACGCTGGCCAGCAGAAACGACTCGGCCAGCGAGAATGTCACGCTGGCTATCACATGGTTGGTAATCCAATAGATGAACAGCCCCGTGAGGGCGGCCGTGAGCAGCACCCCCGCCGTGGCCAGCACTAGCCCCTTGGCCATGACGGGACGTATCTCGCCGTAGTGCGTGTCCAACCCGCCCGAGAACAGGATGATATTGAGCGCGATAACCCCGATGACCTGCGTCACCTCGGGCGAGTGGAAGTCGATGCCCAGCCCCTCGGAGCCGCACGCCACGCCGATGAAGAGGAAGAGCAACAGGATGGGCACGCCGAAGCGCGAACCCGTTTTCCCCACCAGCAAGCTGACGAACAGCATGATGGAACCTACCAGCAGGAAGGTTTCTATCGAAATGTCAATTCCCATATGATACTTGTGTTTATATGAAAATAGAATGAAAATATAAACCACAGAGACACAGAGGTGATGGGATGGTTTCTTCACAGATGAGAGGGCATTTGGTGAAATGCCGCAGTCATTTCCTCCTGTTCCTCATCGGCCGAAAAATGGGATAGACAAAACGTGTCTCTCTGTGCCTCTGTGGTTTAATAAACTCTAATGATGAGCGCCGCTTGCCCCTTTGGGAGCACCTTTTTGCCCCCCGGGAGTAAACACCCCCTCCCGCAAGGGGGCGGGATGGTGGATGAAATGGCTGACGCACAAGCATTCTCAATCGCTGCACTCCGCCACCAGCTTCCGCGCCACCTCGGCAAAGGCTTGCGCCGTGAGCCGATCGTCGTGCAAAGCGGCGGGCACACCCTCGTCGCCGCCCTCGCGGATGCCCTGCACGATGGGGATTTGCCCCAGCAGGGGATGTGCGCCTCCTCGGCCAGCCGCTTGCCCCCCGTCGCGCCCGAAGATGTAGTAGCGGTTTTCGGGCAGCTCGGCGGGGGTGAACCAAGCCATGTTCTCGATGAGGCCGAGGATGGGCACGTTGATTTTATCGTTGCGGAACATGTTGATACCCTTGCGGGCATCGGCCAGAGCCACGTCCTGCGGGGTGGTCACGATGACCGACCCGGTGAGCTGGATGGTCTGCACCAGGGTGAGGTGCACGTCGCTCGTGCCGGGCGGCAGGTCGATGACGAAGTAGTCCAAGTCGCCCCATGCAGCCTCGGTGATGAGCTGCTTCAGCGCGTTGCTGGCCATGCCCCCGCGCCACACGATGGCGTTGCCGGGATCGACGAAAAATCCGATGGACAGCAGCCGCACGCCGTACCGCTCCACGGGCATGATGCGCGGCTGCCCCCCGACTTCCTCCATCATGGGGCGGGCATCCTCCACGCCGAACATCTTGGGGATGGACGGGCCGTGTATGTCGGCATCGAGCAAGCCGACGCGGTAGCCCTGCCGGGCGAGGGCGACGGCCAGGTTGGCCGCCACGGTGGACTTGCCCACACCGCCTTTGCCGGAGAATACGGCCACGGTATGCTTCACGCCCGCCAAGGGCTTCTCGGCCTGGGGACGAGGGGCTTGCTTGTACTTCACGGCGATGTGCCTTTGATGTCCACCTCCTCGCCAATGTAGGTGAGAATAGCCTGTTCGGCTGCTTTGACAACGGACTTCGCAAAGGGGTCGTTCGGCTTGTCGAACACCAGGGAGAACGAAACGGTGTTGCCCGCGATGCGGATGTCGTCCTCCACCATTTCCGATGACACGAGGTCCTTGCCCGTGCCGGGATAACGCACATGCGACAGCGCGTCCAGGATGAGTTTGGGATATAATTGCATAGAAGTTAGAAGTTAGAAGTTAGTAGTTAGTAGTTAATAGTTTCAGCTACAAGCTACGAGCTACAAGTCGTAGCATTCCAAGGCTTCCGCCCATGCCGCACGGCACTTGTAGCTCGTAGCTTGTAGCTTGTAGCTACAGTAGCACGCAACTCACTCGCAGCTTGTGGCTTGCGCCCCGGGGGGCATGGACCGTTGGTTGCGGCCGAAGCTGCGGTAGGTGTCCTTTTCTATTTCCACGTCCGGCTCGGTGAAGGTGTCGCGCGGGTCGAGGACGAACTGGATGTACTTGATGGGGATGCCCCGCGAGAGCCATTGCTGCTCGTAGTAGGTGCGGATGCCAAGGATGGGATCCACGATGCCGCTGTGGTAGAGGTCGCGCGTGGACACGTTGACCCGGTA
>VOFD01001944.1_pt1 | contig 23552 bp, 25 predicted proteins | sample 5384101 | NCBI WGS metagenome assembly VOFD01 (sample SAMN12384723, study PRJNA508395) | human gut metagenome | isolation source: healthy gut C | host: Homo sapiens
CCAGCTGGAGCAGATTCTCTGCTTCGATACGGAAATCGACGCGGAACGGTTCTGCCGGGAGAAATGCGCCGTGTTTCTCATTATGCCGGAGGAAAATCCCAATACCTTCTTCATGATCTCGCTGGTCATCCAGCAGCTCTACCGGGAGATTCTGGCCGTGGCCGATGAGCAGGGCGGAAAGCTAAAGAACCGCTGTGTGTTCTTCTGTGATGAATTCGGAACCTGTGCGACATGTTCGCAACTGAAAAGGTTGCGTACAAGGCAAGGAAAGTGAGGCGAAATAAGCCTTTGTAAACTGATATTCCGATAGGTGGAATGATGGGGTAACGCCCTGAAACGCCTACCTTAAAACTACGACAGGCGGAGCCGTGCAATCGGCGCCCCGTCTGAGAGAGCTCGTGAAGGCGGCAGAAGTCTGCCCAAACAGAGCGTATGCTGCTGTGGAAACCGGCTTGGAGGCAAGCTGTGCGGATGATATGCCGGAGGTCTATAAAATACCTATGGTGAGAATGTCTTTATGACTGACGAAACCCCCGAATGAACGACTCTATACGAATGGGCGGCAGAAATGCCGTTGCCGCTTAAATGCGGTGTATGTGAGGACGAGTAAAATTGGGTACTATGAAGAAAGTCCTTATATCGTTACAGGCGATGTCCAGCATACAGGGTCAAAGGGCAGCCTAAGGGTATATGCAGAGATAGGAATATCGGAACATGGAAAGGCCGGAACACGGAGTGGATTGCACCGCTATGAGGTGTTGTCAGGGAAAGTCAACGATATAACCTGACTGAATCCGGCTGAGAGTGATGCCACAGTACCTGTGAAGCGGCGATAACAAGCCGTGGAGGGATAGGCATTAGTCGTTTTATATAAGCAAAGTAAATATCAACTGATTTCATAGGTTCGAGTATGACTAAGAAAGGCTGAACTTCCGCAAGGTGTACGCCGACTATGACAACAACCAAGAAACCGAAAAGCAAAAAGCTCAGAAACGCAGAGTATTACAATCTGCAAGAAACCTTTGATACGCTGTTCGCAGACAGTAAAAACGGCAAAAGGTTCACCAAACTAATGCCAATCATACTGTCGGAACAGAATATCTGTCTTGCTTATCGCAATCTGAAAAAAGAACAGCGGGAGCAAGACAGCAGGAACGGATAAAAAGACAATTAAAACCTTGAAACATGGACAGAATTTGACCTCGTTCAATATGTCCGTAAACGCCTGAAATGGTATGTGCCGCAACCTGTTCGCAGAGTGGAAATTCCAAAGGATAACGGGAAAACTCGCCCGCTTGGGATACCGGCAATCGCAGACAGACTGATACAACAATGTATCCTGCAAGTCTTAGAACCGATATGTGAAGCAAAATTTCATGACAGAAGTTTTGGATTTCGTCCTAACAGAAGCCAGGAAAACGCTGTAGCTGTCGCCTATACACTAGCACAGCGCCAGAATTTGCACTATGTCGTTGACCTTGATATAAAAGGATTTTTTCGACAATGTAAATCACGGGAAACTGCTGCGGCAAATGTGGACAATCGGTATTCGGGACAAGCAGTTACTATCAATCGTATCCGCTATGCTGAAAGCCGAAGTTGCGGGTATTGGATTTCCCGATAAAGGAACACCGCAGGGCGGTATCATTTCCCCACTGTTATCCAACATCGTGCTAAACGAACTGGATTGGTGGATTTCCAGTCAGTGGGAGAACATGCCCATGCGGAGAAATTATGGTCATATCAGGACAGACAATGGCGTAATAGATAAAGGTTTATGTACCATGTGCTAAGAGAGCAGACCAGCCTGAAAGAATGTTACGGCCTGCGGTATGCTGATGATTTTCGGATATTTTGCCGTAACAGGCAGGACGCGGAGAAACTGTTTGTTGCAACACAGAAGTGGCTGAAAAAAGAGCGGTTGGGGCTGGATATCAGCCCCGAAAAATCCAAAATAGTCAATCTGAAAAAGCAGTATTCAGAATTTCTCGGCTTCAAAATGAAGGTCAAGCCAAAAGGTAAGAGAAACGGAAAGGTCAAGTATACAGTTGTCTCCCATGTTTCAGACAAGCGCAAAGAGAAAATCAAGAAGCGTGCGAAGGACATGGTGGAAAAATCAAGTTTCCTGCCAATGAGAACGAAGAGCATAAATTTATTATGGACTATAATTCATATGTGCTTAGAGTTCACAATTATTACCGTATAGCGACACATGTAAGCCGTAATTTCGCGGAAATAGGCTTTTCGGTCAAAAGAACCATGAAATGCAGATTGGGTCAAAGATTAAAGAAGAGCGGAAATACATTACCGCAGTATGTTCAGAAAATGTATGGGCGGAGCAAAGAACTACGGTATATCAGAGGACTATTTGTTCTACCCATCGCCTATGTCCAAACAATACCGCCAAAACACCGGGCGAGAAACTGGTGTGTATACACGCCGGAAGGCCGTGCAGATATTCATAAGGCACTTGAAAAGGTGAATATGAGAATACTGCACTATTTGATGGAAAAACCCGGTACAAGGAGAAAGTATCGAATTCAATGACAACAGGTTGGCATTGTACTGCGCACAACAAGGAAAGTGTGCGGTTACAGGCAAGCCGCTTAGTATTGGAGATATTCATTGTCATCATAAAACCCGTAAAGCAGATGGCGGCGATGACAGATATTCGAACCTTTGTATTGGTGTATGGATGTCCATACTCTCCTCCATGCGACAAAGGAAAACACGATTCAATCCCATGTGGGAAAATTGTCGCTGGACTATTGGCAAAAAAGACAAGCTGAACAGGTTGAGAAGCCGCTTAAATCTTAATCCGATCTGAAGAAACCAAATCGGTTGTTGAAGTAGATATGTTTATTGAACTTATATAGAACGATGGAACGCCGGATGAGCGGAAACGCTCATGTCCGGTGTGAAGCGGGGAAAATCCGGAGATAACCTCAAAGGATTACCTATCGCTATTGCCGAAAATTGAATCCGCGGAAATGATGTTTCCGCCAGCCGCTCCCGGCGGCTGCAAATCGTCCCCATTATCCAGTCCTTTGCCCAATTGGAGCGGAATTATGGCAAGGAAGGGGCGGATATCATTGTGGACAACACCCAGCTCACCATCTTTGGAGGCTTTGCTCCCAACAGCAGCTCTGTGGACACATTGTCCAAAGCCCTGGGCAGCCGGACGGCGCTGTCCGGCCCGTTTCCAAGGGGAAGAATGACCCCAGCCAGAGCCTGCAAATGATAGAGCGGCCTCTCATGACCCCGGATGAGTTGAAATCCATGCCCAAGGGGGCAGTTTGTGGTGATGAAGACGGGCTGCTATCCCATGAAGGTCCGGCTGAAGCTGTTTTTCCAATGGGGCATCCAATTCGGGAAGCCCTATGCTGCCCCCAGAAAGAGGGAACAGGAAAGTGGCCTACGCGGACAAGGCCGAGCTGGTGGAGGCCATTCTGGCAAATACCTGCCCCCTCCTGTAGCAAAAGCAGCAGAAGCGGGCGGGCCATGGAAATCCGTCATGGGAAGAAGCGGCAATGGGTAAGAAATCCAGCCTCCCGGAAAGGCGTCCGCTCAGAACGGCACCGCCGGGAGAAAACCAAGGAATGGAGTAACGCACGATGGGAAATCTCAATCACCTGTACCGCCAGGACCTGCCCCACCGGGCGGTGGCGGTCTACATCTACCTGGCCGGCCGGGCCAACAAGGACAATACCTGCTGGCCTGCCATCCCCACCATTGCCCGGGACCTCAAATACTCCGAATCCACCGTCCGCCGGGCCATGAAGGATTTGCGAAAGGCCGGGTTGCTGGAGACGGAACAGCGATACCGGGACAATGGAGGAAAAAGCTCTTTGCTGTTTACATTAAAACGGACTGGCGAAATATGCACAGTTTGTTGTGAATATTAGGTGTATTATAGAGATATAGATATTTTCTGGCAATTTTATTTTGCTATAAGCCAGGGCAAAAGCATAGAAATCTGTCTTTACTTCTTCACAGTTTGACTGCAATTTAAAAAGGCGTGGATCAAGCAGAAAAAGCCAGCTGAAGCACCCACGATTCCCAAAAAAGGGGCACAGCTCAAGCAGAACGTAAGATCCACAGTTGGGCCGCCTTATGTGCAATTTGCAGAAAAATGCCAGCATGGCAAAAATAATGATTGCGCTGGACCTACACATGTGTTAAAATAATTGCAATTCAGCAATAATATTGCTGGATGGCAAATTTTGGGTGGGGCTTACAAGCGTTCTGCCCACAACTATTACAGGAGGTATGCACATGAAACGAGCAAGCAGACGAGTGTTGTCCTGGATTTTGGTTCTGGCAATGATTCTGTCTCTGGCGCCAGTCTCTTTGGCGGCCAAAGACGACAGCATCACGCTGACCCCAATTTCCGGACAGGATGTGACCGCACAGCTGCGGCTGGATGGAGAAACACCCCAGGAGCCGGAACTGCAAAGCAACACATATGAGGATTCCGACATGGTCCGTGTCTCCATTATACTGGAGGATGCACCAGCGCTCAACCAGGTTTCCAGCATCGACGGAATCGGAACCAATGCAGTCGTTACGACCTACCGCAAAAGTCTGGAAAAAAGCCAGGCAGTAATGGAAGCTGCGATTTCCAGAGATGTTTTGGATGGTGAGCCGCTGGACGTCCAGTGGAATCTGACCCTGATTGCCAATCTGATTTCCGCCAACGTGCCTTATGGAGATATTGCCGCTATTGAGGCACTGGATGGAGTCAAGGAAGTGGTCCTGAGACCAGGTATGAGCCCCTCCAGGAGGAAACCGACATGATCGGTTCCAGCGAGATGACTGGTGCGCAGGAGCTTTGGGGAAACAGGCCTTACCGGCGCTGGCTCCCGAATCGCCATCGTTGATACTGGCTTGGACACTGACCACCAGAGCTTTGACGCAGGCGCTTTTGAATACGCCTTGCATGAAAATGCCCGGGAAGAAGGAGCGGAATATGAGTCATATCTGGCTGGCTTGAACCTTCTGAACGAGACAGAAATCGCAGCGGTGTTGCCGGAGCTGAATGTCCATCAGATTGACACAGCTGTAACTGCCGAAAATTTGTACATTTCCTCCAAGGTGGCCTTCGGCTTCAACTATGTGGACAAGAGCCTGGATGTGACCCATGACAATGACACCCAGGGAGGCCACGGCTCCCATGTAGCAGGCATTGCTACGGCAAACCGTTACATCCCCATCGAAGACGGCGCCTATGAAGCAGCGATGGATACCGTCCTCACCCAAGGAGCTGCACCAGACGCGCAAATTCTGGTCATGAAGGTCTTTGGCACCAATGGCGGCGCCTATGATTCCGATTATGTCGCCGCCGTGGAGGATGCCATTGTGCTGGGCTGCGACAGCGTGAACTTGTCCCTGGGCTCCGCTGCCCCCGGCTTCACGGTAAACGGGGTTTATCAGCAGTTCTTTGACGCACTGTCGGACACCGGTGTGGTTGTTGTCATCTCCGCCGGGAACAACAGTGCCTGGGCAGCCTCCAGCGCCAGCCCTGCCAAAGCGCTGTATGCCGACGATGTGAGCTTCGACACTGCCGGTAGTCCCGGCGTTCAGGAAAATGCCTTGACAGTCGCCTCCGCCGACAATGCCAAGCAGACGGATTTGTGCCTGCGTTTCGGAGAGATGTCCATCGCGTTCACGGAGAAGCTGTTCAACAACCGGGAGCTGGTCACTCTTGATCTTTCTGATGACGGCTCTGGTACTGCTTACGAGTATGTGATGATTCCCGGCACCGGCAGTGAGGCCGACTACGCCGGGCTGGATGTGGAAGGCAAGATTGTAGTGGTGTCCCGGGGAACCATTCCCTTTGCGGACAAGCAAACCGTTGCCCAGCAGCAGGGGGCTGTGGCCTGTGTGGTGTATAATAATGAGGGGCGGCTCCCTCAATATGGATCTTTCTGCCAGCACTGCCACCATCCTGCGTCAGCATTAGCCAGACCGCAGGTCAGCGCATTGCGGCCCAAGGCTCCACCGGTGCCGTGGTAATCTCCCGGAAAATTTCCACCTATCCCGCTGAGACCAGCGGCATCGCTATGAGTGACTTCAGCTCCTGGGGTGTTCCCGGCGACTTGTCTCTGAAGCCTGAAATCGTGGCTCCTGGCGGCAATGTATACCTCCGTGGATGGCGCTCAGACCGCTACGGACAGATATGTCTCCATGTCCGGCACCTCCATGGCGGCGCCTCGGGTTACTGGATTGGCGGCGCTGCTTGCCCAATACTTCCGTCAAGAGGGCCTGAGTGAAAAGACTGGCTTGACTGCCCGCCAACTGGCCCAGAGTCTCCTGATGTCCACCGCCACCCCTATTACCGACGAGGCAACTGGCCTGCCTTACCCCGTGATCCAGCAAGGCGCAGGTCTTGCCAATGCCGCTGACGTTCTCGCCGCTGCCAGTTATGTGCTGATGGATGATAACGACGATGGAAAAGTCAAGGCAGAATTTGGCGATGACCCTGCCCGGGAAGGTGTTTACACTTTCGGATTTACCCTGTATAATCTGACAGATGCACAGCAGGCTTATACAATTGATGCAGACCTGTACACCCAGAACCTGAAGGACGGCCCCGCAGCGCCACCTCCTTCGGTTCTGAGGACACCGCCTCCTATCTGGATTACGCCTTAACCCAGCTGGGAGTGGAAGCTTCTTACACAGTAGACGGTAAAGCCGTCTCTATGAACGACACACTGGCCCATTGTGACTTCAACGGCGACGGCCAAGTAAACGCCAACGACGGCCAGACCTTGCTGGACTATACCGTAGGCCTCCAGGACACGCTTTACGCGGAGGGAGACCTGTCCGGCGACGGCCAGGTCACGGCTTATGATGCCCATCTGTTCCTGGCAATGCTCCAGTCTCAGACCGTCACCGTCCCTGCCTCCGGCAGTATCCATGTGGAGGTAACCCTGGCGGTGCCCGACTCTGTGAAAGCCTATCTGGACGAGAACTATCCTGTGGGTGCTTACATGGAGGGTTATGTGACTCTGAGAGCTGTAGCCGATGAAGAGGGTTTGGTCACCTCCACCCATTCTATCCCCTTCCTGGGCTTCTATGGCCGGTGGAGTGACGCCTCCATGTTTGACAACGGCTCCTACACCGACTATCTCTATGACATGGACCCCTATGATTCCTACACCGGCACCGTCAATAATTTCGTTGCCGTCGCCTATCCCGGCTCCTCCAATGCGTTCTACTTTGGCGGCAACAACTTTGCCACCGACGACGAGTATCTGCCGGAGCGTGTAGCAATCAACTCCCAGACCCAAGTGGCCGTGATCGGCTTTGGCCTGATCCGCAATGCCATGAACATCGCCTTCTCCTTCTCCAACGCCGAAACCGGTGAAGTTTATATGCGTGAGGAGATGGGGGCGCCTCCTCTATGTATTACATCCCCTCCTATGACGCCTGGTCCAACGCCTCTTATTGGATTCAGCCCGCCTGGTATGCCGTGGACGCCTCTGGCAGCCCCCTACCTGAGGGAACTCAGGTAAAAATCCAGGTCTGTGCGGCGACGGAGTATAATTGCAGCTTTGATGCCGCTTCCGGTACAGTCAGCACCGACTGGGATGCCTTGGGTGAGGGCAGCGCCATCTCCATCACGGCCACTGTGGACAACACCGCACCAACCCTGCCCGGCGCATATTACCGCGAGGGCCAGTACAACCTGATTCTGGGTAGGACCGAGCGGTACATCACGGTCAACGCCATTGATAATGAGTATGTGGCCGCCGTGATGCTGCTGAATAAGACCGGCACAGCCGTTTTGCAGCGCACTGCCGTAAACCAGACTGTTCGCGGTGAGCAGCAGACCGTGGAATTTGACCTCACCCAGGAGATTGGCAATGAGTTTCAATTGGCGGTTGCGGACTATGCCGGAAACACCAGCGTGTATGAAATTGAGATCAAGCAGCCCTCCAGCGGCTCCTCCGGCAGTGGCAGTGGGACCGAGACACCTGACGAGCCCGTCACTACTTTCTATGGTATGAACACGGTGGGCCAGTGGTACCGCTTTGACTCCGAGGCAATCTGGACAGCGTGGAAGTGGGCAAGGGCAAGACCGGTATGTACGCCGGCACATACGCTCCCGGCTATGCGTATTTCACCGATGGTTATGACCTCTATGTCAGCAAGCATGGCAGCTTCAACTCCGTGGAATGGGTGGGCGAGCTGAATGTCTACACCAGAGACTTGGCCTACAACCCGGTTACGGGTCTACTGTATTACATCGGGTACTCCAAGGTTCTGTACAGCATTGACCCCATCACCGGTGTGAACAAATACGTCTCCAGCCTTCCCTACAACGTAATCAGCATCGAGTGCGACAGTGAGGGCACCTTCTACTGTACCTATCTGGAGACGATGCAGGATCAGACTACCAAGCTAGGCAGCTTCACAGCAGACGATGTGCGAAACTTCAACGAGATTCAGACCTTCAGCGAAAACTACTATAGCTTTGAGCTTATCTATGATGAAAACAATAAGTGGTTCTATCTCTTTGAGGTGAGCGACGGCAACACCCTGATTTACCGCCTGGACACGGAAAAGGGCGAGCGCAATCAACCCATTGCCAAGGCGGCCTACGTTTCTTTTCGGCTACGTTCCCCTGGCTGGCACCGAGGACACCGTCATCGAACCCACCACCAAGCCCGCCTATGTCAACCTCTCTGAGAGTTCCGTCACCTTGCTTCCCCAGGCCACGCTGCAGCTGACCTGCCAGGTGGGCCCCTGGTTCCTGACGGACAAGAGCGTGGTGTGGTCCTCCTCCGATGACAGCATTGCCACTGTGGAGGACGGTCTTGTCACCGGCGTCAGCAGCGGCTCTGCGAAGATTCGCTGCGCCAGCAAGCTGGATTCTGGCGTGTACGCTGAGTGTACTGTCACCGTACCGGAGCTGACTTACAACTTCCAGGGTGTCGGTGTGGACGAGGAGGGCAACAGCTATCTGTTTACTTACAATAACACCACGAACACCGTGACCAAGGGCACTCAAATTGACGGCATCACGGTGGAGTCCGCCATGGTTAGCTCCCAGTTTAACTGGGACACCTATCAGGACGAATATGACCTGTGGGTTATGGATACCTCCGACGAACACAAGCTCCACAATATTGACATGGAGACTGGTGCAGTCCTAGAGAGTACCCCCGCCAACTCCGGCGGCAAAAACGGAGCTGCGATTGGCTCATCCGATATGACCTTCTACAGCCCCGGCGATAATGCCAGCAGAAATTATGCCACCCTGATTGGCATTACAGAGGCAAGACTTTCCATCCCCACCAGCATCCGGAAAAACGATCTGAATTCCCAGGGCTTTGACTTTACCGATGATCCCGGCTCTGATACCTTCGTAGGCGTAGGCTCCGGCTCCACGTTCATTGACGGGAACAGCGAAAAATCTCAGTATGTATATGCCGTAAATGCCAGGGACATGTATATATCTGCGCCATGGCATGGTCCTCTCTGACCAGTGGCTGGGCTGTGGGCATTCGCCATGCGGACATTGACGGCCTGTCCAGGGCCAAGGAGGATGCCAATGGGATTTACCAGGACTCTCTGCTGGTAGATGCGGAGCAGGGGCAATATTCCCATTCTGTTCCGGTATAACGGAGCGGGAACGGATATTTATGCTCTGTCTTATGAACTGCCTGCCGGAACTTACCGAGGGATCTTCCATCCAATCTACCTGGGTACCATCGAAGGCTTTGCCAGTGTGGCAATGTATGGTATGGAATACGCCGGCGCGTCTGCCAACTGGGTTCAGACCGGCGCGGAAACACAGGGTATGGAGGAATCTGCATCCCTGAATGCTATGGAAAAGGCTCCGGCGGAAGGCACACTGCAGGCGGCTACTGGGGAAGTCCAGCGACGTCTTCTCCGAGGTGCCTGAGACCGTTACCCTTTCCAGGACTGATGACACGGTCACCGTCACGATCCGGGCGCAAGCCGATACAGCCTCCGGGATGCTGAGCATCCAGGCTGGTGAGGGCCCTGACCCTGACCTCCGCTACCAGTCCCGTAGAGCTTCACGCCTACAATGAACAGACCCTGGCCTATGCCGCAGCCGATGCGCTTCCCGCCGGAAGCGTTCTTGCGGTGCTGACCTTCCAGTGGAACGGCAAAACCTCCACCATTTCCGTTCGCGCCGCAGAAACCGATGGAACTGCAGGCGGCTTTGAGACAGAGGTGACTGTGGAAAAGGTTTGCACACATGATAACACGGAGCTCCGGGATGCCAAAAAGGCCACATGTACCGAAGACGGCTATACCGGCGACACCTATTGTCTGGATTGCGGTCAGCTTTTTGGCCAAGGGTGAGTTGATTCCAGCTCACTGCGCATCCAGCTCCTTCAGCGATGTGGACGTCTCTAAATGGTATCACAATTGCATTGACTATGTTGTGGACCATGGTCTCATGGTGGGCATCGGCGACGGTAGGTTTGCCCCCAACACCTCCATGACCAGAGGCCAGCTTGTTACCGTTCTATACCGCATGGCTGGCGAACCCGAGGTTGAGATGGCAGCACCCTTTACGGATGTAACTGAGACCTCCTACTGTGCCAAGGCAGTCGCCTGGGCCTATGAAAACGGCGTTGCCAAAGGCGTCACTGGAGAGCGGTTTGCCCCCAATGCCGCTGTGACCCGAGAGCAGATGGTTGTCTTTTTCGTCCGGTATGCGGAGCTGACCGGGATGGACACCCATGCCGCCGGTGATTTGAGCGCTTTTGCCGATGCGGACTTGGTCAGTGCTTACGCAAAGGACGCCGTAATTTGGGCCGTGGAAACCGGTTTGCTCCAGGGCATGGGCAATGATACGATCAGTCCCAAGGGTACCGCTACCAGGGCCCAGGCAGCTCAGATTCTCATGCGGTTTTTGAGCTTGTAAACCAACCAGCTTCATACTTTTCTCCTTTTTGAGGTCTTAACAGGCCTCCCCACGCGCCCGTTTCCGGGCGCCGTGGGGTGTATCCATATTGGGACGTAAATCGAAACGGAAGTTGAGGTGAGATTGCATTTTTTGCTTAGATGTGATATACTAAAAGCGTTGGGAGGCGTGACTATGAGTACTTATTCCATTGACCGGCCAATGCTGATTTATGAAGCTCTGGAGTTGCTGCGGGCTTATGTCAGCGGTATTCCGCTGGAGCGGGTTTGGGCTCCGGGCCCTACTGCATCCCATCGGAGGCAGCTGAAAAAATCATGGCGCAGTGTTGCGGGCATCTGTCGCCAGAGGACGAGGAACTGCAGTTTTATTTCAAGACCCATCCCATGGAAGAAGCCCCTGTTAACGCCACTTGCGTCGCCAGAATCTTGCTGTACTTCCATATACAGTTGGGCCAAGCGGAGGATTATTTTGACTTTTTAAAAGGCGCCTGGGGGACGCTCCGGCAAATACAGCACTGCTTCCATGGAATTGATGGGTTTTCTCTGGACATCAAGAGTACCGGAAAAGATGGACGCACCAATCTGGCCTGTCAGATTCAAGAGCTTCCCATTACCCGGGAGTATTCCCCTCCAGCTGCTGGATGCCATGTATGATTATGCGTACCATTTGGAACGGCTGCGGACAATTCTCACACCGGTGATGAATAATCTGAGCCTCTGCTGCAACCATGGCTGGAGCAGGCGCGGCCATGGCTGGAGGAGTGGAAATCCTTTTTGGACGCTGTCTCCCTGAAAGAGTTTCTCCGCCAGCGTGGCAGTGTGGATGACGGGACGGCATATGAAACGCTGATTTTCGCCCCCCGCTTTTTGATGCGCAAATTTCTCCCGGCGGCACTAGCCAGGAAAGCAAAACGGTGTCTGTGCTGATGGGCGTCGGCGTGCCGGCTGGAATGGAGCGTCCGGCGGCAAGGGGCAGATGTCTGAGGAGAGTTATGGCGCGTTCCGGCTGTTAAGTGATCGCGGTCGTATGGACATTCTCCGGGCTACATCCATCCGCCCCATGCGTATGCAGGATCTGGTAACCCATCTGCACCTGAACCTTGGTACGGTGTCCCGGAATCTGAACAGTCTCTACTCGAGGGACTCTTGATTCGGGAAACCATTGAGGGCCGGTTTTGGTATGAAACCAACCAAAATGTCCTTCACACTGTCTTGCGCCAAGCAAGGGAGTATATGAGCGGAGATGAATGACTCAGCCTACTCTTGCCCATGTCCAAGATAGTCTTTTAGGAATCTGTCTGAATTTCAGGCAGATTCTTTTTTATCCAACGCCAAAGGCTTTCCGGAGGCCTGATGTGGATCACACACCGGCAAGTACCGTTTGTTTAGTTTGCTATAAAGGCAAAAAGACCGCATTACTGGCCTGGGTCTTAAGCCCCCTGAGGCTTTCCAAATGCAAGAACCCTGCGCACATTGAGGGGTTTCGTAGTCAGAAAATGTTTGCATTTTTTGGCGATGTGTGCTAGCATTGTTGCTGAAAAGCAATAATATTGCAGATACGCAATTACGCGAGATAAGAAGAGCAGGGATAGTCCAGCTTTTCTGTACTTTATTGCATTGTAAGACCAGCGCCAGCTTTGAGCCTTGGGGTCACGGCTATCGCTTGGTGGATATTTTAAATTTTGATCCAGCGATTGATGCCGGCATTATCAAAGTCATGAATACCACCGCGCTTGTGCCTAAGCCCACTGCCGCTTGTTCCCAATTCGCTGCCATCCTTATGCGGTTGCTGGAAAACAATTGATCCAGCCCTGCAGTGCCATTTTTTTCCTTTGCCGTAGCTGGAAGTGATATAAGGCCGGGCATTCACCTGGCCTCATGTCTCCGGAATATTCCTTAAATGATGCATCGGGGGGGGTACTTATACTCAGAACGCTCTCCAAGCGATATTTCACACCCTCACAATAGGGAGAAATTATTGTGGTGATGCCCAACAGACCTCGGGTCTGTGGCTCACTGTAGCCGGCTATAGCTATTCTGTAGTTACACTTTTTAAACTATGAGATTTTAGTTCACTGTAAGAGAATCGTGCATTGTGCCTTATACCATGCCATTGTCGCAGCCCTCCCTTCAGATTGAGTACAACACAAGACTCAATTTGGAGGCAACATATGGCGATTATCGATCTGCGGAATTACTATCCCCATTACTACAGATATAGCTGTATTGTGGAAGTTCAAGATGATGTGGCAGAAACATTGGAAGCTCCTCGGAAAGCGGAATCGGCCAGGAAGCGCAAGATAAGACGGCATGGCGGTGAAATTTCCGTGGAGCATATGATGGAACGAGGCGGTCTCATGTTTGAGGCCGCCTTCTTCTATACATCCTCCGACGAATTGCTGGAGAAGAAATACACCAGCCAGGTACTACATAACGCCGTGGCGCTGCTGCCGGAAAGGCAGTCCAGACGTATTCTTGCGTATTTCTTTCTGGACAGGTCAATCTCAGAAATTGCGGCAGCTGAGAATGTAACCGTGCAGTGTGTATGGCAGTCCATCCGGCGAGGGCTTCGAAATCTGGAGAAAATTTTGAGAAATTCTTCCTGGGGTATTTAAATCCGACTTCTGGATGACCTTGAAATGATGAGGGGACTTTTTTCAGCTAACAGGCAGAAAAGCACCCCATCATACATTTGGAGGATCAAATCCATGAAAACACACACGCCATTTCTTTCGCGCTGTCTGCTGGCAACCTGCATCACAATCCTGTTTCTGGTTGCAATGGCTTTACCCGCCGCTGCATCGACAGCTATGCTGCCGGAGGCTGGGCGCCTTCACGCAGCCCATGACCTCACAGCGGTTTTACCATCGGCGGCTTCTTTCTGGCTCTGGCCGGGTTGGGTGGTATGGAATTGGCCAGACGGAAAAAGCGGAGCGCTGCTGTGTCGCTTCTCTGCCTGCTGCCGGTAATCACCGGCTTAGTCTTGGCTTCTGTCCCCACATGGATGGGGTGGCACAGCCGCAGAAATCAGGAAGCTATTGCCAACGCCTACCTGGCTTATGCCGAATCCATGGATACGGCTGCATCCGAAAAAGCACACCATGCCGCCGCAACATACAATCTGGCCCTGACAGGAAACTGGGCAGCCGTTGGATGCAATATCCTGCCGGATGTGAATTCTGTTGTTGCAGTGCTGGAACTACCCACTATTGGCCAAACGTTTCCTGTGTTTCTCGGTACGGAAACTGCAGCGCTCCAAGCGGGGAGCCTGTCTTCTGCCCGGAAGTTCTTATCCCATCGGCGGAGAGGGGACCCACCCTGTTCTGGTTGGCTGTTCCGGATATCTTCAGGCTGAACTGTTTACGGATCTGAATGCCCTCCGGGAAGGAAATCGTTTCTACATCCACATATTAGGCAGGACGCTGACCTATCAGGTAGATCAGCTCCAGTCTGTTTCAGCAGCGGACGTTTTTTTTCCCATCGTGCCGGGGATAGATCAGATGACGTTAGTCACAGCCTATTCCGACAACACCTATTTCCTGGTTCATGGCGTCAGTGTCAATGTGAGTACGCCATAGCATACTACTGGGGCACAGCAAGAGCGCCTCCGGCGCTAAGCTGTGCCCCTTTTCAGGCCGGGCCAGCCAATACTTATTCCTGTGCCCGAGCGTTGGTTGCCGCTCACCTCCTCTTCTGAAATTTTGATCATCCAAATTTCAGAAGAATGGAGGTCTGCCATATGGCAGAGAGAAAGGTATATTACATCAAAGTGGATGGTACCGTCGTTGAGGTCACGAAGGCGGTCTATCATATGTACTACAAGATGGAACGGCGTGAACGGCACCTGGAGGAGAAGGACCAGAAGCACAGCCTTGTCTCCTATCATGCACTGGATACGGAGGATGTACTGGGTGAGGAAATGCTTTCAACTCCAGATATTGCCTGCGTAGAGGACGTGGCCATTGCGCACATTCTGCAGGAACGGCTCCATCAGTGCTTGGAGCTGCTGCCACCCCAGGACCGGGAGCTGATCCATGCGCTCTATTTTGAGGAGCTCAGTGAACGGCAGTTGGCCAAGAGGCTGGCATCCCACAGCGTACAATCAATGACCGTAAAAGGAGGGTGATTGCCCAACTGAAAAAAATGTTCAAATTCTGAGAAAATCCGCTCAACCCCCTCACGAAACCGGCTTAGTAGTGAGGGGGTTTTTCTTTTTGCCCCTTGTGTACATTGAAAGCTGCATATCCGGAAACTGAAATACATCCGCTGACGTGCCGGGAGCAAACCGGCAAGCGACATGGGAGGATGCGCCAAGACCACCTGTGTGGGGGTATCCCACATCAATGACGGCCAAAGCAAGGTGCATAGCGGTTCCATCTGTCCCAAAAGCAGGCTATGGCAGGTCTGTTTTGCCATGACAGCGCCAGCGTTGGTACTCCTGTCCAGCCGCAGCCACAAGCAATGGGGGCAGCTCGGAGAGATCCTCGGAGGGGTGAGATTCCCGTGATGTGCGGCCAAGCACAGTTTCAGCTTTCTGCCCGGATTGCCTGGGGAAGTAGTGTCAAATACAGGCAGTGTTTACATAGATTCGAAATTTCAGAAGAGACAGGGCCGCTCTGTGCAGAGCGGCCCCATTGGGAGAAACCATATGAAAAATGAGAATATTGATCTTTGTGGCGTCCTGAATCTGCTGCGCCAGTTGATGAAAAATGGAACATGCAGCAAACAGGAAGCTCAGAAAATTGCGGTCAGAATTGCCGCACAGATTGGTGCGGATCTGATTTTTTCTCTGTGATATTCCCATATTTTAGTAGCTATTGGGAAGAGTTTGTGGTATTGTGTGTTGCTAAGGAAGGAGGCTGCTGCCATGGAAAAAAGAATTGCTGACCGCCGGAAGTCTCGCCCTGGAACAAAAGCAGCGAAGTGTGATTGTCATTGACGCCACGGAACATCCCCAGGAGGTCAAGCTCCGGGTGGCTGCCTACTGCCAGGTCAGCTCCGACTCGGATGATCAGCTAAATTCCTTCGCAGCTCAGAACCGGTACTATACCACCCTGATTGCCAGCAAAGAAAACTGGGCGTTGGTGGATATTTACGCTGATGAGGGCATCACCGGCACCTCCGCGCAAAAAGCGGGCGGATTTCCAACGCCTCATGGCGGACTGCCGCCGAGGGGCTGATCGACCGGGTATTGACCAAATCTGTCTCCCGGTTTGCCCGAAATACAAAAGGAATGCCTGGAGGCCATCCGGGAGCTTAAAGCCTTGGGCATTGGGGTGCAATTTGAAAAAGAACACCTGGATACAGCGAGGCATGTCCGGCGAGATGACAGCCGCTATGTTTGCTGCCTTTGCGCAAGCGGAGAGCGAGTCTATATCAAAAAACATGCGCTGGAGCTATCAGAAGCGGATGCAGGAGGGACATTCAACACTTGTTCCGCCCCATATGGGTTTAGATTGGAATGCGGACAACTAGTTATCAATCGTGAAGAAGCTGAAATTGTACAGTTCATATTTCATGCCTATTTGTCTGGAGCGCAGCCGTTAGAAATTGCCCGTGAGCTGGCAGAGCACAATACCACCGCCAGGCAGTGGAGTGAACAAACCGTAAAATATATTCTCAGAAATGAGAGATATGCAGGGAACGCCATGCTTCAAAAAAGTACACAGAAAGTACATTTCCTTACCGTCGGAGAAAAAACTATGGCGAGGTAAATATGTACTTTGTGAGTGGAAATAATGACGCAATTATTTCGAAGCAACTTTCAAGCAGGCGCAAGCACTGCTCCAAGACAGACCCAGAAGCGTGTATGTAAGCCTAATCCGCAGCCGCTGAATAAAATGATTGTCTGTGGATGCTGTGGAAATTCATTCCGCTCAAAGCAAAATAAGGGCATCCAGTATATGGTTTGCTGCACCCATGATTCAAATATCAATGCATGCGGAGTTGCACAAATTGAAAACAGGGTATTTTATAGCGGGTTTCTCCGCCTGTACTACAAGCTCAAGCACCAAGGGGTATCCATTCTCAGCCAGCTGCAGCAAAATCTTCTGACCATCCGTAGCCGTAGGATGCTCTGGGTACGGACGTCATCGAGCTGAACAAGCAAATATCCAATCTCACCAGTCAGAGTCACACCCTGGCCCAGCTGAAGCAGCAGGGGATTGTGGACCCTGACATTTTTTATATCAGACCAATGAGCTGGCAGAACAGCTCCCGCGCAGCAAAGCAGAAAAAAGGGAGAGACTCCTGGATGCCGGCAGCGATGAGATCATCACTCAGACACAGGAACTGCTGGACATCCTTGACGCCGGGCCGGATTTCCTGGAGTGCTTTGACGAGGAGCTGTTCTGCGAACTGGTTGACAAAATCATCGTGGAGAGCAATGAGCGGCTTTGGTTCCGGCTGAAAAATGGGCTGGAGCTGCCGGAAGCCATAGAGGACAGTACGGTAATATGGGAAACCGAAAGCAGCCATTTGGCTACCAAATGCAGTTCGGGACGGTTGTGGTGCAGCCACAGGAGGCCGGGCTGGTACAGTACATTTTCAGCAGTACATTCTGGGGGCATCCTTCCGGGAGTTGGTGAGTGCCTTGCGAAATCAGGCAGTTTCCTATGATTCCGGGAAGCTCTGGAACAAAAATATGGTGGCCCGCATCCTGGAAAATGAACGATACACCGGCAAGGCGGGCTATCCGGCTCTGATTTCTTCCGAGCAGTTTGAGACGGTAGCTGAAAAAAAGCAAAAAAGTGTCCCCATCTCAAAAGACGGAGGCACAAAAGCTCCTGCGGCGGCTGTGCAGTTGCAATGTGACACCTGGGATAGAGAGGTGGGTGATGGATTTGCTTAATCGAGTAATTGCCAATCCGGCGTTGATACAGGTGCCAGAACCTTTACAGGTTGAGGATGCAGGTGTAATAGGGCTTCAAAGTAAGTTCGACGAGGCCCTGGCCCGGCAGCCCATTGACGAGGATGCAGCCAAACACCTGATCTTTTCAACTGGCAGCCATGCAGTATAGCGACATCGGTTCCGAAGAATATGAAACAGAACGGCTATACCGGCTGTTCCGGCAGGCGGCGCCAATGGAAGCTTTGGATGCGGCACTGCTCAAAAGCACGGTAGCAGCCGTCTGTGTAAGCGGCTATGGCGCTGTGCGAATCCACTTAAAGAACGGACAAATCCTGGAAAGGGGAACGGAAACATGAGTCAGACAGAACGCAAGGTCATTGTAATTCCATCAAGCCGGAGGCGGCGCAGCAGACCGCTGTAAAGCGCCAACTCCGGGTAGCAGCCTATTGCCGGGTCTCTACGGAGGAAGAGGAACAGCAGTCCAGCTATGAAGCCCAGTGCCATTACTACACAGATAAGATCATGACCAATTCGGACTGGACTATGGCTGGAATTTTTTGCTGATGAGGGCATCACCGGCACCTCCGCCCGGAAGCGTCCGGAGTTTCTGCGGATGATCCGGCTGTGCCGGCAGAAGAAAATAGACCTGGTACTGACCAAGTCTATCTCCCGCTTCGCCCGCAACACCGTGGACTGTCTGGACTACGTTCGTGCCCTGCGTGCCCTGGGCATTGCGGTCATCTTCGAAAAGGAGAACATCAACACGCTGGAAGCCGACAGCGAGATCCTCATCACCATGCTTGGAGCCTTCGCTCAGGCAGAAAGCGAGAGCATCAGCGCCAATGTCCGCTGGGGCAAGCGGCAGGCCATGCGCGAGGGGCAAGGTGAGTATCCAATATAAAAAAGCTGTATGCTTTCCGCCGTGGGAAAACGGAGAGCCGGAGGTTATTCCGGAGCAGGCGGAGGTGGTGCGGCAGATCTTCCGGCAGTATCTGGCGGGAGCCAGCCTGCGCATGATTGGGGAATCCCTGGAATCCGGCCAGATCCCCAATGTGACCGGCGGGGGCAGCGTGGTCCATCTCCGCCATCCGCAGCATTTTGACCAACGAGAAGTACTGCGGCGATGTGCTGCCCAAAAGACCTATGTGCGAGACTGCATCAGCAAACAGGTTGTCCGCAACACGGGGCAGCTCCCCATGTATCTGGTGCAGAACCATCATGAGGGCATCGTGGAGCGCAAAACGTTCGATGCCGTTCAGACGGAGATGGCCAGGAGGAGCGCCGGAAAGAGTCCCTCCAAGAAGAACGCTTCCACGGGCATGACCTCCTACGCCAGCAAGTATGCTCTGTCCGAACGATTGGTCTGCGGTGAATGCGGCACCTTGTACCGGCGCTGCACCTGGAAAAAGAATGGAAAGTCCCGTGTGGTCTGGCGTTGCGTCAGCCGCCTGGATTACGGCAGGAAATACTGTCACGATTCTCCCACACTGGATGAAGGGCCACTGCAGCAGGCCATTCTGGATGCCATTAACCGGTCCATGAGCCGGAAAGGGGATCTGATTGGGCAAATCACCGGCGCCATGGAGCTGGAGCTGTCTCCTATTCCCGGCGTAACCATGAGCCTGGCCGATCTTGATCGCCGTCTGGCAGAGTTGGAGACGCAGTTCCAGGATCTGCTGGCGGAGGCAGCAGAGGGCAGCTATCAGGACTATACGGCACAATTCAAATCCATAGCAGATGAAATGGCAGCTTTGAAGGAAAAGAGGACAGAGCTGGAAACCCAGAGAAGAAACTGCGGTCAAATCATTCGGCGCGTTCAGGAGGCAGCGGAAGCCATGGAGAGTGCCTCGTCAGAACTCACCCAATGGGATGAGTCCATTATCCGGCAGCTGGTGGATACGGTGAAGGTGTTCTCCCCCAACCGCATCCGGGTATATTTGCGGAGCGGCCTGGAGGTGGAGCAGGAAATTAGAACGAACTCCGATACTTGACAAGGGAGCAAAGCGTGGTATAATAAACATAGAAAGGGCGCTGCCGGTAGACGGTTAGCCCCCAAAAGTCAGTTTCTAAAAAGAAGTAACCGCTCGGTTGGTAGCTGGGGCGGTTATTTTTTTTGTGATCTGATAGATCAGACCGGCGAAGGAAATGAAGATTATAATTAGCTGAAACAGCTCATCATAAGTAACTACACTCACATCGACCACCCCCTTCCAAATGGAGGAATGGGGGCAAGAAGCGGGGATATCACCAAATTGAATGGAGCCGGGCTGCCGCCGGTGGACATCATCTGCGGTGGCAGCCCGTGCCAGGATCTTTCTGTGGCTGGAGCGAGAGCCGGATTAGCTGGTTCCCGTTCCGGCCTTTTATGGAACAAACCCGGATCGTAAAGGAGATGAGGGATGCGGACGACAACGAGGGCGAACAGGTATCCATGTTCGGCCTCGATTTATGGTGTGGGAAAACGTCCCGGAGCCTTTTTCCAGCGGAACCCCCAAAGGAGAGGATTTCCGGATCGTCCTCGAGGAGATCGTCCGAATTAAAGTCAGTGGTGTTTCAGTCCCTCGAACCTGACACCGGGCGCTGGGAACCTGCTGGGCGAATTCGTACTGGGAGCTGATTTCTCCCTGGCGTGGAGATGCCTCGACGCTCAATACTGGGGCGTCCCCAGTTTTATCGCGTTTACGTGGATCATCCTTCACTTCTGAAAGAGGCAATGGAGACCGGCTGGACGCAGAATGTTGTCATCCTGGAGGCCGGCCTGTCAGCAGAGGAACGGGCCTGGTACCTCCGGGCTGCTCAGAAATTCCAGTGGTCAAAAACAGCGCTGCGGCAGGCAATTGATTCCGCCGCGCATCTGGAGCTTATGCTTGATGAGGACGCTGCCCGCATGAGCCAGAAAGAAGCGGCGAACACGTGGAATCGCAAAAACAGGAACTCAAGAGGCGGCATGCATCTGCAGAAATGAAGCTCCCGTAAAATCGCCGCATGGGAATTTCCATGCTCACCGAATCGGAACCGGCCTGTCTGCGTTATCGATTCCTGCGCCGCGGACATTTAGGAAGCACCGCCAGCGGCCGCCGTATGGCCCAGCTCCGCCTGATGCTTGGCCAGCTGGACAGAATATTGGTTGTAATTTCCCCGCTAAATGTGCTATCATGCAAATTAAAGTAGAACGCAGGAGACGTCTGTTTTAGAGGAACAACACCAGATGGTTCGGGTGCGCAGCAGACCTATTGCAGCATTCGCAGCTCCATCGTCAACGCCCAGCGCAAGCTGACAACAACGGTAAATTCTGCCACGGTTGAGGCTTATTGGGAAGTGGAAGAGCCGATCTATAAAGCCTGTGGTGAAAACGACCGGGCGGAGTCTGGAAAACGGCTCCCGGAATACTTGTCTGCCCAGTTAACGGCAGAATTCAGTCAGGGCTTTACGGTTCGCAATCTTCGGGCAATGCGGCAGTTTTATCTGTGTTTTCCAAAACGGCGCACGCTGTGTGCAGAATTGAGCTGATCTTATTACCGGCTGCTGATGCGGGTTCCGGATGAAAAAGGCGCGGGCATTTCATGCGGAGGAATGCGCGAAGTCCGTATGGAGCGCCAGATTCACACGATGTACTAGCAATTGTCAAGGATCCCTATGTGATGGAGTCCCTGCAAATTCAGCCGGACACTCATGTGCATGAGGGGGGAACTGGAGCAGGCCTTGATTGGCCATTTGCGGCATTTCCTCCTGGAACTTGGCCGGGGCTTTTCCTTCGTGGCGCGGCAAAAGCGCTTTTACACTGGACAATCAGAACTTTTTCATAAATCTGGTATTTTTACAACTACATTCTCAAATGCTTTGTCTTGATTGACCTGAAAATGGGGCAGCTCACTCACCAGGATTTGAGGCAGATGTATGTAAACTATTATACCCGGGAGCTGATGACCGAGGGCGACAACCTCCCATTGGCATTATGCTTTGTGCCGATAAGAGCAACGCGGTTGTGAAGTATACCCTACCGGAAGGTAACAACCAGATTTTCGCGTCTAAGTACTTCACGTACCTGCCCAGCGAGGAGGAACTGAAACGGGAGCTTCAGTTGGACGGTTTCCGAAAGCTGGATAAATAAGGCGGAACATGGTGGCATCTATAGTGTTCACACTTGACACGTCGTCGCGGACTGCATATCGTTCGCGGCGACTTTTTTAAAAAGTCATCTCTCGCTCATTCCGTCGCTCCTCCTCTCCAAACCGAACCCGCTGCGCTGGGCTTCGGTTTGGTTTTGGCTGCGAACCTGAAAGCAGCGGCATCTGGCATCTATAGTGTGCCGGTATTACACGTCGTCGCGGACTGCATATCGTTCGCGACGACTTTTTTCAAAAGTCATCTCTCACTCATTGCGTCGTTCCTCCTCTCCAAATGCGACCCGCTGCGCTGGGCTCGCATTTGGTGTTTGGTCACAGAGCGAGAGGTAGCTGCATCGATATTGTTCACACTTGACATGTTGTGAAAACACTATAGACGCCGAATGCAAAAGGTTCGGCTTCTATAGTGTTTTTTTATTTTCTCAGGTTTTCAAGGGGAAAAGTACCGGAATCTCTACAAATTTGTGAACTGTAGGATTTACAATGAGATTACCTGCACCGATGCCTGTGAGTACTTTGATTGCATCGCCCCAGCGCTGTGAAATTTTACACAGACCACTATATTGTGGGTAACTCCTACCGCTGCCAAGATAAATTTAGGTATTGACTGCAGACGCGCCTTTATGTATAATTATGGCGTAGTGATATTTACGGGTACGTCACTATAAAATTTGAAATATGGAGGACCACAAAATGAGAAAACACAGAATCCTAGCGGGCATTCTGGCCGTGGCACTGGTTCTGTCCCTTGGCGGCGTAAATATTTCCGCCGCAACGGACGAGTCCCATGACAGATGCGGCGGAAGTGTCGGTTCCCGAAGGCTACGACGAACAGGACTACCTGAAGATGTATGCCTTTCTGGAAATGGCCGATGCCGATGGCGTCAAAAATGGCACGAAGCTCAACGAGGACTACGACCCCACGGATCCCACCCACCTGGGGGTACCACCAACGAGAACTACGACCCCGAGGATCCCACGACCTGGCGTACCGGCCAAAAACATCACCTGGCGGGAACTGACAACCGGCGAGGGCGAGGATGAAGTCACAGTGCGGTATCTGTTGATCTTCAATGCGCCGGCTTCCGATCTGTGCGGCCAGCTGGATCTGTCTGGCTGTAAATTTCTGCGAGAGGTGTATGTGCAGAATAACACCCCTGACCCAGGTGGATGTTTCCGAATCTGCAATTCAGCAGCTGGATTGCAGCGGCAACCGGCTGACAGAGCTGAACGTATCCGGCTGCGGTTTTCTCACGAACCTGGTGTGTGGCAACAACCAGCTCACTGCCCTGGTGCTTGCGGACTGTAACCGGCTGGCCATCGTAGATTGCAGCGGAAATCAGTTGACCGCTCTGGATTTCTCCGCCACCAATGCGCTAACGACCCTCAATTGCGAGAACAACCGGCTGTCCGCCCCTGACCTTCAACAATATGAGCTATCCGATCCACGTGGATTGCTCCGGCAACCAGCTGACGGATCTGAATACCTATGTGATGCAATATACCCAGGATCTGGACTGCTCCGACAACCTGTTCACCAGTCTGGATGTAAGAAGCTGCGGCATGCTGGAAACCTTTCCCTGTCAGGGGCAAAAGTTGGAGAAGCTAGATCTCAGCTCAATGGCAAATGCCATGCCCAGCGCCCACCGCCATTGGGGAAGGCTATG